>Ga0075424_100005354_pt1 | contig 12250 bp, 9 predicted proteins | sample SoiMethybrSBSTD3_FD_75301 | JGI IMG/M metagenome (GOLD analysis project Ga0075424, IMG submission 75301) | Bulk soil microbial communities from a Populus tree surrounding site in Tennessee, USA - Soil MetaG P. TD hybrid SBSTD3 | ecosystem: Environmental > Terrestrial > Soil > Tree plantation... | reverse complement strand
GTCCGGAGGCTCATCGCGCATCTCCGTGGCGCTGGTGCCAGAGCTCCAGCATCAGCAAGACCCAGAGCCGATCGCCGTAGAACGGCGTGTGGTCGGCCTCGTGGAGCCGGAACAGCTCTTCCACGGCGCCGGCGGCGAAATAGCCGCGCTCGAGCGAGCGTCGTGAGAGCAGGGTGTCCCGTCCCAGCTCTCGGAAGCCGGGGTGCTGCTTGAGCCAGTCGCTGGTGGGCAGGCCGAAGCCGTGCTTGACCTTGGCCAGCGTGGCCTCAGGCAGGAGATCGCGGAACGCCCGCTTGAAGATGTGACGCTTCTCCGTGCCCCGCACCTTGTAGCTCGCGGGGACGGTGGCCATGAACTCCACGAGCGGGTGGTGCAGGAAGGGAAAGCGCACCCCGACCCCCGCCGCCTCCGCCGTCCTCGTCACCTTGAAGAGGTCGTTGTCGGCGAGGGTGATCTTGAGATCCACGTGGAGAAGCCGATTGAGCTCCGCGGTCCGGCCCGCGGCCACGAAATGGCCGCGCGCCACCCGAAGAGGCCAGTCCGCGGTGATCCGGCCGAGGAAGCCAGGATCGAGGAGCCACTGCCGGTTCTGGCTGACGAAGAACTCGCTGGAATAGAAGCGGTCGGGATTCGGCGCCGAGGCCCGCTCGACGTAGCGGCGCGCCTTGCCGGTGAGGCCGGCAGCCTCCGCCGAGAAACGGCGGACGGTGGGCTCGATGACTCCGCGTCGGAGAAGGCCGGGAATGCGGTGATAGCGCGCGAGGATACCCTCGCGGCGATAACGCTCGTTGCCGCCGAAGATCTCGTCGCCGCCGTCGCCTGCGAGGAGGACGCGCACCCCCGCCTCGCGCGCGTAGCGGGCGCACAGATAGGCGGGCAAGGCCGAATTGTTCCCGAACGGCTCGTCGTAGGCGCCCACGATGTCCGGGAGGCCCTGGAGCGACTCGTCGGCGGTGACGATGCTCGAGTAGTGGGCGGCATCGAAATGGCGGGCGGCCAGCTCCGCGTACTCGAGCTCGTTGTAGCGCTCTTCCTGGAAACCGATGGAGAAGGCCCGCACGCGCTCGCCCGTGAGCCGGCTCACGAGGCCCACGACCACGCTGCTGTCCGTGCCTCCGCTGAGGAACGCGCCGGTGTCCTTGGCCTCGAGCCCGGTCAGCGTCTGCCGCACGGCCTCCGCCGTCTGCCCATAGATGGCGCGGGCCGCCTCGGACTTGTCCAGTCGCCGCTCGCTGTAGACCACGTCCCAATATTGGTGGAGGCTGACCCGGCCGTTCTCCCACACGAGGATCTGGCCGGGAGCGAGGCGGCGCACAGCCCGGTAGATCGACCGGGGGGCGGTGACGGTCCCGAAGTTGAGGTAGGCGTAGACGGCGTCGGTGTCGATCTCCCGGGACAGTCCCGACAGGGCCAGGGGAGCCTTGACGCGGGAGCCGAAGGCAAGGCCCTGGTCGCTCACGGCATAGTACAAGCGACGGAAGCCGAGACGATCGGCGGCGAGCACGAGCCGGCGGCGCGACGGGATCCAGAGGGCGATGCCGAAGGCCCCGTGGAGCTGGCTGACGAAGTTGACGCCGTCCTGGGCGTGGAAGCGCTCCAGACACTGCGCCAGTCCCGCGCCATCCGCGGTGCCGGGCAGCTCGTCGAGGTTGGTCAGGTCCACGTCGGCCATCAAGACCGCGTCGCCCGATCGGCCGTTCACGACTCCGCTCCCGATCCCCCTCAGCACGCCGCCCTGGATGTCGAGGCGGCGGGAAGGCTCGGGACCCGTGGCGCCCGGAAGGAGGGCATCCAAGGCCGCGGGCTCCACCGTCCGCGCCGGATCCCGGTAGACGAGGCCGCCGATCACGTTCACGCGGCGGCTCCCTGGCCACGGAGTCGGCGGACCGACTCGAGCATCCGGGCCTCCACGGTGTGGAGCAGCGTGCCGTACAGGCCCGGCCGGAAGATGCGCAGCCGCCCCAGCTCGTGAGCGCCGCGCGCCCAGCGAGACTTGTAGTCGTTGTCTCCCGGGCCCATGTCGTACTCGTAGACCGTCTCGCGCTCGAAGAGGGCGCGGATGATCTCCGCCGACAGATGGGTGCCCGGCGAGAGGTCGGCAGGAACCGCCGCGTCGAAGTCGGCGCGCAGCGCGTGCACGCGCCCGTCGGCTTCCAGCTGATACTCGGTGGCCACGGGCAGGCCATCGATCCGCATGATCCAGAGCCGCAGCCAGCCTTTCGCGCTCGCGTGCACCGTCAGCTCCCGGAAGAACTGAGCCATCCCGGGCATGTTGGCGATGGCCACGGATTGAGAAGCCTTCCAGCTCCGGGCGGAGACGCCGACGAGATCCGCGAAGACAGCCGAATCGAGGGCGAGGGACCGGTGCTCCTCGACCGAGACCGTGCCGGTCTTGGCGAGCCGGTTTCTCACGTTCCGCACCGTCTTCTTGAAGCGCTGACTCGTGCTCGTCCAGAACTGCTCCCACGTGCCCGTGGTGTTGAGGTACGGCGAGTGGAGCGGCGAGAGCGGCTGCCAGCGGTAACGTCCGGCCAGCCATCCCGGAAGGGCCTTGGCCGTTGCCGAGGAAGCAGGCAGGCTGCTGAGCGACATCACGTCCCAGTCGCTGCGAGAGCGGAAGTCGGCCATCACCGCCTCGATGACGGGCTCCGGGCGTCCCACGATGAGCCAATCCGCGAACGCCGTGTCGGGAGCGTTGAGTAGGCCCACGAAGCGAACGGGCAGACCATGGAGCGCACCGCTCCAGTGCACGAGGGGCACCAGCGCCACCGGGCCCGCGCTGTCCTCCACGAGGAGGGTCTCGGGCCGCCGCCCTGGGCCCGCGGCCCGCCAGCAGCAGCCGAACCATTCATGGCTGAGGAAAGGCGAGGTCTGGCCGCTCTCCGTGGCCACCGCCTGCCAGACGGGCCCAAGCGCCTCGAAGGCCTCGAGCGTGTCGAGACGGCGTACCTTCACGCGCTCACTCCGGCGTCTCTCCCGCTGCGATGGGCGCGACCAGGCGCATGGCCGTTCACCGTGGCCTCGACCACTTCGTTCAACCGGCTCGCGGCGGCCGTCGAGGAATAGTGGAGGCGAATGAAGGCGCGGCCCTTGGCGGCCATCGCCTCCCGGAGTGTCGGCCGCTGCAGGAGCTCGATCAGCCGCTCGCTGAATCCCGTGGGGGTGCTCTCGACGAAGATCTCACGCCCGTGCTGGAGCGAGAGACCATCGATGCCATCCGGCGAGGTGATCACGGGCACCCCCGCCGCGATGGCCTCGAGCAGGCCGCGTCGCGTCTCCGCCCCGAAGCGCTTGGGGGCTACCGCCACCGTCGATCGCCGCAGGAGGCCCCGGAGGCTGTTGACGGGTGCCGACACCTCGACGCCGGGCAGACTGGTGAGCCGGCGGGCAAGAGGGAAGAGCGACTTGCAGCCGACGAGGAGCTTGGTGCGCGCCACCCGCGTGTGGACGCGGGGGAGGATCTCGTTGCAGAACTGCGTGGCCGCCCGCGCCTCGCTCTCGCGCTCCAGGCATGGATTGAAGGCGATGATGGAAGCTCCGCCAGCGCGGCGATGCGGAGAGGGCTCCTCGAGGTCGAGGCCTTCCGGGATCACGGAGACGGATGCCGCGGGCGCGAAGGAGGCCACGAGACGGGCGGCCTCGGGGGTGGTGACGAGGCAGCGCGTGGCGTGACGTGCGCCCAAGATCTCGACGGCACGGAGTCGCTCCGCCTCCGCCTCGTACACCCGCGCCTTGAGCCCGGAGAATCGGCGGGAGCGCTCCCGCCACCACTCCGAATCCAGATCGCCGAAGTCCACCACGACGGGGACGGCGGGGACGAGGTCGAGGGCGTACGGGATCATGCTGGTGGAGGTGACGTAGGCCACGTCGAAGGACGCGGCACGGAGGCGATCACGGATGCGCGTGCGCAGAGCGGCGGAGCTGAAGTAGGCGACCTCCGCCGAGGAGCCCGCCGCCAGGTGCGCCACGCTCCACAAGCGCTTCCACCGGTTGGGCACCACTGCGAACTCGAGATCGTCGAACTGCTCACGCAGGGCGGAGACCGCGGCCACGGGGTTCGGATGATCCGTGGCACAGGCGAGGGTGAGGCGATGCTCCTTCGACAGATGGCGGGCGAACTGGTGCAGCCGCTCGTTGGCGAGCGGTCGCCGCGTCGTGGGGAGCCAGGGGCCGAGCATCAGGATGTTCATGAGCTGTCCAAGTCAGGGGAGATAGCGGGTGAGCGCCGGACCCAGCCGGCGTGTCAGGGCGAAGGGGGCGCGCTTCCAGGCCTCGACGGCGAAGCGCATCTTCGGATTGGCCGGACTCGCGTTCGGAATGATGGCGCCGTTGAGGAGCAGGTACTGATAGGGCAAGGGCTGAGGCTCGAAGCCCCAGTGCCGCTTGAAGTTGTACGGTCCCGTGCCCTCGCGGCTCCGGCCGAAATCGAACACGCGATAGCCAGCGTGGGCCACGTGGCACATCAACTCCCAGTACATGAAGTCGTTGATGGCGTAGGGGAAGGCTTCGCGGAGGGCGCCCCCGTAGTAGGGCAGGGCCTGGTCCTCGTAGAGCAGGGTGAGCACGCCCGCGAGGACCCGCCCGTCCTTCCAGATGGTCAGGAGCTCGCACTCCTTCCCGAACTCCTGGGCGATGGCGGTGAACAGGCACCGCGGAAACACCGGCGAGCCCAGCGCGTGCACGCTGTGCGCGTAGACCTCGTAGAAGGCCTCGAGATGCTGCATGCCGAACTCGCCGCGCAGACCGTACTTGACGCCCTGCCGGGTCATCCGCCGCCGCTTGCGCGGAATGGCCATCAGGTTCTCTTCGTCGTCGGCCGCGATGGGGCGGGCGAACGTGACGTAGAGGGACTTGGTCGGGAGATCGAGCTCCTGACCCACGCGGTGGCGCAGCTCGACGTAGCTCGCCCCCACTTCCCGCGCAAGCTCGCCCGCGTGGTCGAGGAGGAGCTGACGGGCGGCCGCCGTCCGCGCACAGATGCCGCCGTACACGCCGTAGGGCACGGAAATGAGGCCGCGGCCTCCGAAGAGTCCGCGCACCTCGAAGAGAGGCAGCACGCCTTCGATGCCGTGCTCGCCCACCGCCATCACGTAGTGCGGGCGCTGGCTGAAGCTCGCTTCCACCGCCTGCTTCCAGGCCGTGAGATGGAAGGGACTGCCCCCGCGAGTGGACCGCACGAAGGCGTCCCATTCGATGCTCTCGTTGGTCAGCCGTCGGATCGCGAGGGACATCACCGCGCCTCCAGCAGGACCGGCACGATGCGCGACGCCGCTTTGCCGTCCCAGAGCTCGGGAAGCTCCCCCGCCGGCCACTTTCCTTCGGAGGCGCGGCGCCACTCCGCGTGGATCACGCTCGGGTCGACACCGATGACCTTGTTGGTGCCCCGAGTGACCGTGATCGGTCGCTCGGTGTTCTCTCGCAGGGTGAGACAGGGCACACCCAGGGCCGTCGTCTCCTCTTGGATCCCGCCGGAATCCGTCAGGACGCAGCGAGCGTTCGCCATGAGCTGCAGGAAATCGAGATAGGGCAACGGATCTGCGAGACGAAGATTCGGCATGGGCGGCAGCTGGCCTTCGAGGCGTTCCAGTCGCTGGCGGGTGCGAGGATGCACGGGAAACACGACGGGGCTGGTCTCCTGTATCTTGGCGACCGCTCCCAGCAGGGAGCGGAGCGTGGTATCGGTGTCGACGTTGCTGGGCCGGTGCAGGGTGAGCAGGCTGTACGCCCGCGGCTTCACGGCGAGCGTTTCCAGCACGTTGGACGCGCGGGCCCGCTCGCGGTAGCGGAAGAGGGTGTCGATCATGACGTTGCCGACGAAGTGGATCCGCGGCGCCGGCACACCCTCGCGCGCAAGATTTTCGTTCCCCGCAGGTTCCGTGGTGAACAGAAGATCCGAGATGGAATCGGTCAGCACTCGATTGATCTCTTCCGGCATCTGGCGATCGAAGCTCCGTAGACCTGCTTCTACATGAGCAAGCGTGATGCCGAGCTTGACCGCGGTGAGTGCGCCCGCCAGGGTGGAATTGACGTCGCCGACCACCACGACCACATCGGGCCGGGCCTCAACGAGCACCGCTTCCAGGCGGAGCATGATCTCCGCGATCTGTGCGGTGGCCGTCGGCGCCTGGACGCGGAGATTGACGTCAGGGTCCGGCAGCTCGAGGTTGGCGAAGAAGCTGTCCGACATCGGACCGTCGTAGTGCTGCCCGGTATGGATCAGGAGGGTGCTTGCCTCCGGCCTCGTGCGGAGCTCGGCCACGATGGGCGCGATCTTCACGAAGTTTGGGCGGGCCCCCACGATGGCCGCGATCTTCAATGCGCTTCTCCGGCGTTGAGCATGCCTGCCTTCTCGAGCACGTCACGGGCGGGCCCGAAGCGGAAGTCCTTGAGGAGCCGATGCAGCTTGGCCTCGGTGCTGCCGGTCCTGATCGAGTGGCGGACGCGAGTCACCAGGCCGACTCGCACCTTCGGCTGGTACGGGTCGATCTCCCACGGGTGCAGGTACACGATGGCGGGCTGGTTCTCGTGCTTGTTGAGATGACGGATGGCCCGGCGGGTCATCGCGTACGGCAGGAGCCGAAGATAGCCGCCGCCCGCCACGGGCAGACGTCGCCCGAGGAGGAGGACGGTGGACATGGGGAACTCCGCGATGCCGTGCCCGTTCATCACCGGTATGCGATGAGGGAATCGGGGGGCGTCGGGGATCCCGTATCGATCGTGGACGATGGGGAAGATGCTCGAGTCGTAGAGGAAGCCCGCTTCCCAGAGCACCTCGAGGCTCCAGAGTGTCTCTCGCGTGACCGAGAAGGTGGGGGCCCGGAATCCCACCACGGCGGTACCCGCGGCGTCCTCGATAGCGGTCTTGGCGCGCTGGACGTCCTTGGCGAACTCGAGACGGGTCTGACGATTGATCATCTGATGCCCGTAGCCGTGGCAGGCCACCTCGTGGCCGCGGGCGGCGATGTCCTGCACCAGCGCCGGGTAGCGCTCGGCTACCCAGCCCAGGACGAAGAAGGTGGCGTGGGCATCGGCATAGTCGAGGATGTCGAGCAGCCGCTCGGTGGTATCGACGACGCGGCTCGCCAGGCTCGGCCACTCCTCGGGCCGGAAGGCCCGGGCGAAGGCCTCGACGTGGAAATATTCCTCGATGTCGAAGGTGAGAGCGTTTCGCATGCTCATCGCGCGCCGGCGAGCGCCCTCCGTCCGACGGGCTCCGCGTCGGTCAGGGAGCGGACCACGCGGGCGAGCCCCATGGCAAGGGATACGCGCGGCGTGCATCCCAGGACCTGTGCGGCCAGATCGATGGCGGCCTGAACCTGAGCGGGCGCCGCCGAGGGGCTCGGACGGAGGCCGACCAGGGGCGGAATCTTCAGGAGGTGGTAGAGGAGGTGCAGGATCTCCAGTACGGAGGACATGCGCCCCGAGCCGATGTTGATGACTTGTCCCACCGCGCCGGGTACCTCACCTGCCGCCCACGTCGCCTCCACCGCGTCGTCCACGTACGTGAGGTCCTCGGCCGCTGCGTCGTCGTGAGGCATGGTGGCGCGGCGCTCGAGGAGCGTTTCGATGAGGTCGGGGATGAGGGCACCGTCCGTGGCCGTCGCCTGCCGGGGGCCGTAGACGGTGAAGTACCGCAGGGCGACCACGTCGAGCTGGTGAATGGTGCCGTAGGTGCGGCAATACATCTCCGCCGCCAGCTTCGAGGCGGCGAACAGCGATTCCGGCCTGAGCGGGGAGAGCTCGGAGACGGGGAGCGTGTCGGGCGTACCGTACACAGCGGCGGAGGACGCAAAGACCAGCCGGGACACGCCCTCGGCCACCGCTGCCTCCAGCACATTGAGCGTGCCCTGGACGTTCACCGCCTGCAGCTCCGTGGGGCTGAGCCGGCCGAGGGCTGCGCCGGGCAGGGCGGCCAGGTGAAAGACCGCGTCCACGTTCCGCGTCGCCTTCCTGACGAGGTCGCGATCACGAATGTCTCCGATAACGACCTCGAGCCGGCCCTCAGGGGGCACATCGTGGGAGGGATCCGCCGGTGAGCGGAACCGGTGGGCAGCCCCCTGCAGGTTCCGGAGCGAGCCGGTGGAAAGGTTGTCCAGGACACGGACGGCCGCCCCGCCGTCGAGCAAGCGATCGACGAGATGGGACCCGAGGAAGCCGGCGCCGCCCGTGACCAGGATCGTGCTCATGACGGATCTCAGAGACTGACGATCGAGGACCGGGTGCCGCGGAAGGCCCTCATCGCATTGCGAGTGTCGACGACGAGCGGCGCGCGCTCGGCGATCGCCGCGTAGTCGAAGCTCGAGTGGCTGGTGAGAATGAGCACGCAGTCGGCCGCGGCCAGAGCCTCCGGCGTGGGCTCGACGGCGGACAGCTTGTGCCCCTCGAGGGCGATCTGCGGTGTGAACGGATCGGCATAGCTGACCTGCGCCCCCTGCTTCATGAGGTGCTCGATGATCTCGAGAGCGGGGGACTCGCGGATGTCGTTGACGTCGGCCTTGTAGGTGACGCCCAGCACCAGGATGGACGAGCCTCGCACCGCCCGCCCGCGATCGTTGAGCGCACCTGCCACGAGATGAACGACGTGCTCGGGCATGGCGCGGTTGATCTGGTCGGCGAGGGCGATGAACTGCGCCTCATAGCCGGTGAGCCGGACCTTCCAGGACAGATAGAGAGGGTCCACCGGGATGCAATGCCCGCCGATGCCGGGGCCGGGATAGAAGGGCATGAAGCCGAACGGTTTGGTGGCGGCCGCCTCGATGACCTCCCAGGGGTCGACGCCGATCTTCCGGCACGCGAAGGCGAGCTCATTGGCGAGGGCGATGTTGACGCTGCGGAAGGTGTTCTCGAGAAGCTTGGCGGTCTCGGCGACGCGCGGGCTCGAGGCCTCGAAGACGCTGGTGGTCACATGCCGATAGAGGCAGGCGGCGAGCTCGGTGCAGCTCGGAGTGACGCCGCCGACCACCTTGGGGATGTTGGCGGTGGTGAACTTGCGGTTGCCGGGATCGACACGCTCGGGGGAGAAGGCCAGGAAGGCATCGACACCCACCACGAGACCGGCGGCCTCGAGACGAGGCTGGACGACTTCCTCCGTGGTGCCTGGGAAGGTTGTGCTCTCGAGCACGAGGAGCTGACCCTGATGGAGATGGGGGACCAGACTTTCCAATGAGGCCACGATGAAGGAGATGTCCGGCTCCTTGCTCTTCCGCAGCGGCGTGGGCACGCAGATGATGAGGGCGTCGGCCTGCCCCGCCTCGTCGAAGGCGGTGGTGCCGGTGAGGCGTCCGGAGCTCACCAGAGGAGCCAGGGTCTCAGTGGCGACGTCCACCAGATAGGACTGGCCCCGGTTCAAGCGGGCCACCCGCTCCAGGTCCACATCGATGCCCCGGACGGTGAAGCCGGCCCGCGCGAGCTCCACGGCGAGGGACAGTCCCACGTAGCCCAGCCCGATGACGTGGACGCGGGCCCTGCGGTCTTCGATCTTGCGCTTGAGGCTGTCTTTCCACGCGGTCACTTACGATCTCCTTTTCGTCAGAGCCGTCATCAGGCTTTGTAGTAGGTCATGTACTGCTTGTAGTAATAGTGGGTCCGCTTCAACGGTGCGCGATTGAGCACCACGCCGACGATGGGCGTCCCCGTGCGCTCCAGAACCTCCTTCGTCCGCAGCAAGTCTCGGGGGCGGGTCGAACCGGAGTCGACCACGAGAAGGATCGCGTCGGCGGCCGAGGCCATGTAGAGGTTGTCGGGCACGAGGAGAATGGGCGAGGAGTCGATGAGGACATATTCGGCTTCCGCTTCCATCCCCACCAGCACCTCGGTGAGCCGCTTGGTGCCGAGCCCCACGCGCGCGGGAATGCTGAGAGCGGTTCCCCGCGGAGCCAGGCGCACCTGCTCGCTGACGGGGGTCATGGCCTCGGGCAGAGCCGACGTGCCCGCGAGCAGATCGGTGAAACCCTTTTCGTTCCGGGCCTTGGCGGTGCGATGGAGGGTCGGCCGATGGAAGTCGGCGTCGGCGATGATCACCCGCTGGCCGATCTCTCCGAAGGCCAGGGCGAGGTTGTACGTTACCGTCGACTTGCCCTCGCCGGGCAGGGCGCTGGCCACCAGGATGCGCCGGAGCGGCATGTCCTCGCTGAGCATTTGCAGCTCGACGCGGAGGCGACGGAAGGCGTCGACGAAGAGGACATAGTCCTGCTGCTGCGGGTCCTGGGGCTGTCGCTCGCCGCTGTTGAAGACGGGGCGCCGCGACTCCACCTGAGGCACGATGGCAAGAATCGGGAGCCCGGTGGACTGCCGGATGGCCTGCTCCGTCTGCAAGGGGCGGTTCACGTATTCCACGAGTCCGGGACCGGCCACCCCCAGCACCATGGCCAGGGCGAGAGCGATGCCGAGGAACTTCAGCCGCTTCTGGTTGATGGCGGGAACGGGCGTGCTCGCCGGATCGATCACCTTGACGACGTTCATCTCGCCGGAGGAGCGAATGCGCGAGGCGCCGAGCTTCTCCTGGAGAACGCTGGCGAGGCGCCGGTTCATGTCGACTTCCGAGGACAGCCGCCGGTACTCCAGCTCGTCCTTCGACAATCCGGAAAGATTCTTTCGCAGGCCCGCGATCTGCTCCCGCAGGGCGGCTTCCTGTCCGCTGAGCGAAGTTACGGAGGTATCGAGGGCGGCCACCATCTCCGCGAAGGCCTCACGGTCCTCCGAGGGAACGGAGCTGCTCGCCAGATCCGCCGACGTGGAGTCTTTCACGGCATCGCCGAGCTCGCGCTGAACCTCGGCGATCTGCAGACGGAGGAGGCGTACCCGGGGATGATCATCCGTGTAGCGGATCTTCGCGTCCGCGAGCTGCGACTCGAAGCCGGCCAGACGGGCACGCAGGCGCTGGGTCTGGGGCGCCGGAGCCGCCGTCTCCTTCTTGACAGGGGCAGGCATCGCGTCGAGCTTGGCTCGCAGGCCAGTGAGCCGTGTCTGACTCATCGCTCGATTGGCCTGGACCTCCGCGAGGGCTGTCTCGAGCTGATTGAGTCTGGCCGCGATGTCGCCTACCCGGTCCGGGAGCTTGATGCCGCCCTTGGCCATGGTGAATTCCTGGAAGCTCTTCTCGCTCGACTGCAGGGCCTCGGTCACCTGCGCCCCCTGCTGTTGCAGATAGTCGCGGGTGCTCTTGGCATCGTCCACGTTGAAGGATCGTGTGCGGGCCAGCAGGACTTCGATGTACGTGTTGGCAATGTCGAGGGCAACCCGTGGATTCGAGGCCTCCGCTCGGATCTGCACGATGCCCGAGCCGCCCTGGGGGAAGAACGCGACGCGCGCAGCTCGGAGTTCCTCGAGGGCCCGCACCTCGGGGCTGTCCACCACCGGAGGCTCGCCCCGAAGGCGCCGGAACCAGTTCTGGACGTCGACGCGGTAGTCATGGCCATACGGATTGGCGATCAGATCCTGCACGGAGGCCCGGGGAAGCGCTTCGATGACGGATTGAGCGAGGGCCCGGCTCTGCAGGATGGCGAACTGCACGGACAGCGGCCGATAGGGCGAGAATTCTTCGAAGAGGGGGGAGACGGCCTTGCTCTCGAGGAAGATGGTGGCGGTGGTCTGGTACCTGGGTGGTTCGCGCGATATGAGGTAAGCGAGGGGCAGGAACAACACGAGAGCTCCCGCCACGGTGAGGGCGATCCATTTCTTTCGGCGTACGAACAGCGACAGGGCGACTTGCTTGAGCGTGCTGACAATATCCATCGGCTACCGTCTCCTTAGAGGGTGTCCAGATCCACGTGTGATCATCGACCCCGCGCGAACAGCACGACCTGCACGGTGTTGAGCAGGATCAGGAGGTCGAGGAACAACGAAAGATTCTTGATGTAGTAAAGGTCGTACTGTAGCTTCTCCAGCGAATCTTCGACCGAGGCGCCGTAGCGATACTTGACCTGCGCCCAGCCGGTGAGTCCCGGCTTTACGGACAGCCGCTTCATGTAGTACGGGATTTCCTTCTGCAGGCTCTGCACGAACTCCGGGCGCTCCGGTCGCGGCCCGATGAAGCTCATGTGACCGAAGAGAACATTGATCAACTGCGGGAGCTCGTCGAGACGGGTCCGGCGAAGGATCGCGCCCATCTGCGTGACGCGGGGATCGGCTTCCTGCGCCCAAACCGCTCCCGTTCCCTGCTCCGCATCCCGACGCATGGAGCGGAACTTATTGAGGATGAAGACACAGCCATTCTGACCAGACCGAGGCTGGCGATACAGCACAGGACCTG
>Ga0075424_100005353_pt1 | contig 12251 bp, 10 predicted proteins | sample SoiMethybrSBSTD3_FD_75301 | JGI IMG/M metagenome (GOLD analysis project Ga0075424, IMG submission 75301) | Bulk soil microbial communities from a Populus tree surrounding site in Tennessee, USA - Soil MetaG P. TD hybrid SBSTD3 | ecosystem: Environmental > Terrestrial > Soil > Tree plantation... | reverse complement strand
CTGTCCGCAGCAAGCCGCGGCCGCATGTATACCACCACGCAAAAGAGATAAGCATGCGCGCCAATCCTCTGGCAGCTAATGGCTATACCGGTTATTACGAGCGCGTCCTCAATAGGGTGCCTTACGGCTCACAGCTTTGGTGGCGGGTGTACCATTCCTATCCGAGAAACTGAGATTGATGCCGCCTGACCAAGTCGGTCCGGAGAGCGAGCGCCCCAACGTGGCAGTGCTGGCGACCGAAGCAGCCGCCCGGTGATCCGACACTGCTGACGCCCGCGCATGGCATTAGGCCTCGAGGGTCATGCTTTGACATAGTTTGGCCGAGCAATAGGGACAAACACCTGCATGACCTCTGCCTGAAGGGGGGAAGCCTTCGATGCGCAACCAGCAGGGGTCTCGCAGTGGTTTGCGCCCATGTGGCGCAACTCGAGCTGGAGAAGTCCACCCGAGGCGCACTACATGGTGCTCAGCCGGCAAATGCGGAATGCCCTCAATGCCACGGCGCCGGAGAAGTGCCACGGCATGGTGGATTGCGACAGACATGGGCCAGTGGGCTCGGTTGGATCAGGGTTACGTCGAGGCGTTATAGCTCGAGACAGCCATCGAAGCCGACGTCTTGCAGCGTGCCTCCTTGGCGCAAGCGTCGTACCCGCCTTCACTCCTCGGCCTGCACGGGCACAAGCCCCTTGGCTCCGCCTACGGAGCGTCCTCGCACATGCGCAACGCAAACTTGGCGGCGCGCTTGGTGGCGCTGAGTGGGCTCGCAGTCCGTGAATGGGTTGTTCCATTATTTTCGTCCCAGTGATGGTGGGCAGCGCGCCCACACCACGCGACTATTCGTCCAAGAGCTCTCTCAGTCCATCAGAATTGATGTACCGTCGGATCACCGGCTCGAACCCGCGCAGGGCGCTATATTCGCTATCAGTATTCCTACGATTCGCATTGTTTGCGTTGTGTGCTCTGGTCGGACGCACTGACCTGTCAATCCGCTCATTCTTGGCGACCGGGACGGCGCATGGGGTAGTCTTGAATTCGACCCTACGATCCAGAGCATCGCTGGCGTCGTCCTTGGCGGTACCGACGATGAGCTCGCTTGATCCCGCACCCTTCGCGACGAACCTCGAAGCGTTGACGCCTGATGATGCGGCGAGCAAGCGTCCTTTGACGTATTCCGCACGTTGAAGAGACAGCCGCTCGTTGACGTCAATCGGGCCGGTGGCGCTGGTGTGGCCGACCACTTCTAGGCATTTGTCGGCCTTGACAGTTCTCCTGGCGATCTCCCTTGCCCAGGTGGCGTAGGCCGCCCCTTCATCCGACCCAAACCGCGCCGAATTGGGCGTGAACAGAAACTTTACCGAAAGGCGCTGCGCCTCGAGGCCAAGATCCACGATCCGACCGAAAGCCTCGCTCGCAGCTTCGCGCCGGTTGAGCTTCCAGTTGACGAGATAGAGGCCATTGAACACCCGAAGTTGTTCGCCGCCAGGAGCTCGTCGAGCCTTCTCGAAATGCTCCAACGCTTCTATGTAATTTTTGGCGTTGTATGCCTCAATCCCGTAGTTGACATGGACGGCCACCTGAATCCGATCGGTATAGACCTGATCGATAGGATCTCCCAGGCGGGTACCCTGGCAGTTCTTGATGTAGGCCTCCGTCGCCGGATCCCTTACGAACGCAGGACTATCGGCAAAAAATGCCGTCGGCGTCGGGTCAATTCCTTCTGGTAGCGCGCGAGTTGCGCCCTTCGAAATGATCATGTTGCGCTTGAGGTCGGCGAGCGCCAAGCAAATGCGATAGACATCACGCGCGCCGCCTACAATGGCGGCGTTGTTGATTGCAGTGAAGGTGCCTATCAAGACGATCGGTTGCTTAGCTATTGCCTGGATGGTGAATGGCATGACCTCGAAGCGAGGATAGTGTTTCCTCACCAAATCCGCGATGCGCCGCTCCATCGATTGGGTCGCGGTCGATTGAGCACCACTAGAGCCGTCAATCAGCGGATCGATGACGAGGGGAATCCGATCGGGCGCGCCTTGCAAGTTCGCCTTCGAAAAGAGTGTGTTGGCAGCATTCAGAAGCGCCTCCTGGAACGCCACGGGCGTCGGTGGCGAAGCGGGTACGGGTGCCGTTTGCGCAAGCGCCGAAACAGATAAGAGCACTGACACGCACACGATGATTGAAGTCCGCAGGCCTCGGCTGGCGAGCGGCGCAAGCGAGTGAGCCATGTGGTCCCCCTCTTCCCTTAAGTCGCTCACTATCCATTAGCGTGACAGTAGTGCGCAGGATGTTCCCTACGAAACAGCGTCAAACGCTCGCCCATCTGCTGCTTGGCCTTCTCTGGTCTGTCGACCGGCCTGCCTCAGCGAGCTCTGGCTCGAGGAGCAGGTCGCCGGCGGCAGTGGACGCTACGGCATTCCGATCTTCCATGAGGTCCCCGACCGATTACCCGCGATATTGTATTCCTGTCGCGGTAGTATCGTGAAACTAGGTTTCACTTGTAGGTGGCACGATTTGACCCGGCAGCAGTCTGGCGGCGATCATGGCCGCATGCCGCGCCGACCGATCGACGATGAAAAACAGCCGACGGCTGCCCGAGCCCTGGCGGGCATCGGCATTCGAGAACTTGCTGCCGCCGCCGATATAGCGCCCCGGATTCGCCACCGGTTCGCACCTGGTGGTTTGCTCCCGATCTCTGAGGGCCGCCATGGCCGTGTGCATACGGATCATGGCCGCTCCTGCAACAGCCGCGTCGAACTCGTGGTGGGGGATCTTCGGCGCCGTGGTGCGCTGGACGGTGCCGCGGAGGCGCCGATCGCCTGACACGGTGAGATGACAAAGGAAATGGAAGGAGGCAATGTAGCCCATGTTGCCAATCTGGCAGCGCCTGCTACTTACCGTTGCCGCAATGCTGGCAGCGAGTTGGATTGCAGGGCTGTTGTGGAACTCCCTCTTCAGTTTCCCGCTACCAAGTTTTCTTGGGGGCATGATCGGAGGATTGGCCGCGCTGCCGTGCTGGGAATTACTGAAGCGAGTCCGACCCAAGCAGGATACATGAGCTGTGCCGTCGCAAGGACACGTTGCATCGGCACAACCTCAGTCAAGTGCCCGATGTTAGAGCCGGCACAGTTCGGAGGGGCGGGGATAAATGCAAATTTTCGAGACCAAGATGCAGTTGTGGCGGGACAGCGTCGCAACGGCCGGCGCAACGCAGGATCGGGTCGCTGCTGCGGATGTGCAGGAAGTGGGAAGAAGCGGTTCCTTGCCACTGACGAGCCCGCCCAAGGAGGGCTGAATGCACCCGTCGCTTAGCGGTGACATCGACGATCGCAGCGGTCTGCTCGCCACCCAAGTGGCGTGCGCCGGCTACGTTTCTTCCCGGTGGACTGCGTGAGCCACAACGCCATCGCCATCGTCAAGAAGACCGCGCGCAGCCTCGGCAAAACCCTACATGGCCTTGCGCCAGGGCCTACGACGTTTGTAGCTGCGCTTCGCGCGACGGCCGGCGCGGTTCCGCAAAGTCAGGTCGCCTGAGCTTCGGCAATCAGAGATAGACACCCGCCATGCCGCCCGCGGGATAGCGCGTCCCGGCAGCCGATCCGGTCGGCACGGCCCTGGAGATCCGCGCGACCTCGTCTGCGCTGAGGTTCACGGCAAGCGCGCCGAGGTTTTCGTCCAGCCGCTTGTTGTAGCGTGTGCCGGGGATCGCCACTACGTCCTCGCCCTGGGCCAGCAGCCAGGCGAGCGTCAGTTGTGCCGGGGTGCAGCGCTTTTCGGCGGCTATCGCCTCGATCCTGCCGACCAGCTCGCGGTTGTGCCCGAAGTTCTCGGCCTGGAAGCGCGGATGCGCGGCGCGGCGACCGTCGATATCATCGAGCGTCTTCAGAGCGCCGGTCAGGAAGCCCCTCCCAAGCGGCGAGTAGGCGACAAAGCCGATTCCGAGCTCCCGCGTGGTCTTGCGGGTTTCCTCAGCTTCAGTGCGATAAAGCAGAGAGTATTCGGTCTGGACTGCGGAGATCGGGTGCACCTTGTGGGCTCGGCGGATGGTCTCGGGCCGAGCCTCCGACAGGCCAAGGAAGCGCACCTTGCCCTGCTCGATGAGGCGCGCCATGCCGCCGACAGTCTCTTCGATGGGCACGGTCGGATCTACGCGGTGCTGATAGTAGAGGTCAATCACATCTACCCCGAGTCGCTTCAAACTTGCCTCGCAGGCATTCGCAACGTATTCCGGCCGGCCGTCGACGCCATTGGCCCCTCCCTCCCGCCGCGTCTGGCCGAACTTGGTAGCAAGAACGACACGGTCGCGCCGACCCCGAAGTGCGCGACCGAGGACCTGCTCGTTGTGGCCCCAGCCGTACATGTCCGAGGAATCGAGGTGATCGACCCCATGGTCGATCGCATAACGGATGAGCTCCTCTGACTCGCTGTCGTTGGCGGTGCCGTATACACCCGATAGCGACATACAGCCGAGACCGACGACGGAAACGGAGAGACCCTGGGTGCCGAGTGAGCGATGCGCGACAGCTGTCATTTGCCCGAGCCTTTCAAGAGGAGAGAAGAGGTGGGTACGCGCGATCGCCGTGCCCGCCCGGATGATGGCACACTTGGCCCGTCAGATGCGACACGTTCTTGACCACGATGTAGTGGGGTGAGGCCTTCGCTGCCGCCCACGCCACCGATTGGGGTCTCGGCCCAAGCAACGAAGTGGCTGATCGACGGGTTGCCGACCTCGGGCTTCCTCTGCGAGCCGCTCGGCGAAAGGCGTAGGCGGCCAGTCATAGGGAACGGAATTTGCTTGGGTAATGGCCTCGTGACCCCCTTAAGCTTGGGTTTCTGTTTCCGGGTGGTCATTACGGGATCGAACTCAAGTCGCCTGCCCATACTTCAGGGCCATAAGCGTTCGCCTGACAAAACTGAGTGCTGGTGCCGGCTGAGGGATTTGAACCCCCGACCATTGCCCGCCGCTGACTCGGCCTTCGACCCGATCGATCCAGTCGCCAGCATTGGTCGAGAGTGGAGCTGCTGGATCACCCATTGAGACGCCGCCCCCGTCGTCTCGTTCACCCTCGTCGTGATCCATGTTAGGCCCCCCCTCCCTCGGGTGGCCCTTTTTTCCGCAGACCTTAGGTGTTTGCACCGATGCGCGTCTTAAGCGCGGCCGTTAACCTCGCGCGCGACATCTCGGCCGGGATTTCTCAGCATCCTCACCAGATGTAGCACACGCAATGGGAGACGTAGTCTCACGCCTTCTCCCTCGGTCCCGCCAGTCCAGGCCCGACGTTTCTGATCGCGATAGGCAGAGCTTCGAAAGCCGCAGACCTGTCCGCGCAAAGCACGTGAAGGCTGTCCTTGCGACAGCTCCAGACTTTGTAACGCGACACACCAAACTCTGAGGTCTTCTCGGGGGTCACGAGCACGGTGACCGCAGCGGAGACCCAAGTCATGACCCAATTTTGGCAGACGCTTCAGCGGATGATTTGATTCGAAGCGGGGCGTGACGTGAAGAACTCCAATACAAAAGCGCAGATCAACGCCGCCAACTTGGATCCGGATGGCTTCAGGCAGAGCGGGCCAGTGCGCTGGCCCGATGGGAAGGCTTCTGGCGGCAAGAGTTAATCCCGAATGCGCGCCAGGCCTCAGGTTTGCCTCCGGTGCTTGCGGCGATTGATGAGCTAGGCGGAGGGGGCATCCTCAAAGAGCGCTCTGCAGCATCGGCTACAGACGCGCTCTGGCGTAGGCCGCCGATATCCAACAGAGAACCCATGGTTCGTCGTCGCTCTACGTTGAAAACTGATTTCCCACACTTTGGACATCTTGCAAGCATTGTTGCCGCACCGCCTACGACAAGCCAGCCAAACAGGGCCAGGTATTCGCTCGGACACTGTGGGCTTAGTCGTGCCGCGCTGCGCGTGCCACGCTCGACTGCGGGTCGAGATCTACGATCGGCACCGTCTCGCCCCACTCCTGGCGCGTGGCCGGCAAGGTTGGTGCAAATCCTGAGCCGCTCTTCTGCTGGACGAAGCTCCACGTGCGCATGTAGGTATCCCCGTCTCACACGCTGACACGTTACTGCTAACGTGTTAGGTGGGCGTGACCGCCTAGCGTATCAAGCAATCTCTGTGCTGACTTTTCGCGTGGATTATGTCGGGGCCATTCGGCGGTCACTGGTGAGGGCGCCAGTGGTCACGACCGCCATCGGACAGGTCTTCCGACCCAATGTGGAGCCCGGAGGTCAGCGCCGAGGGGCATCAATCACGGTGATCCTTGAGCGTCGTCGCTGCCAGCGTCCCCAGCGGCTGCGTCGCATCAAACGCACGCTGCCAGGACAAGTATTCTTCGGCGCTTAGCCCGTAATGCTCACAAGCTTCACTGAATGAGAGTAGACCATGGCGTACAGCGGCGACTACCATTGCCTTGTGGTGAGGGAGCCATCGCTTCAGTCCTCGAGCCGGCAGACGGGCGAGCGTGATGCGCGTGCCATCCGGTCCAAGGAAGTAGAGAACCCTCACTCTTTGCGCGCGATCCGACAAGGCTTACTCCGTCTACTGCTCAATGGGGCAATGGTTAGTGCGGCGGTCAATTCCGGTCTGTCGCGCTGAGATTCATGACGGCCACGGAGGCCGTGGCATCGCTTGCACGGCGGACCAACCGCGTCCGCTCGGCCTACCCAAGAGGGCTCTGTCCTGCCGGTTAATTTTGCGACAGGTTCACTGGAACTCCAGCGCGATGCTGGCATCGCTGTGACGCCTCGAAGCTCGGCGAAGGGTGGCGACGGGCGTCGTGGCCGAACTAGGATCTGCCTCACGGTGGTCCGGTGCGAAGATTCCGAGACGATGTACCGTTGGATCGACGACGTGGGAAAAATAGTCACGGTCCTGTCCAACATCGCCCAGACCTCAGCGCCGTATCGTAGTGACCCACTAACCGCTTGGGCTCATCGAGCAGAGACGGCTTCTCAATCCTTTCGTCATCACACCGCCCTTTGCTCACTCTCACGCACCTGCTAAACCCTAGCTCTTCGCCGGCTTAGCACAGCGGTAGTGCACCTGATTTGTAATCAGGGGGTCACAGGTTCAAATCCTGTAGCCGGCACTGCAAGCGCACCGTGGGATTTTCTATCAACCATCTGATATTGCTTGCTTTTTTGCGGCTTACAAAACCGCTGCTCCGCCCCTGAGCTAAACCGGCTCAGCCCGACCGGTCGGGCGATATCAGCGCGCATCGACCCCGCAAACCGAAATCGGATCCCTCCATAACGGATCCTTCAGGGGTGCGCGGGGCGAGCCGTCCTGGTCCAGCGTCAAGCCACGCCGCCAATGGCGCCGCTGTCGATGTGCTGCAGGGCGGCGGTCGCGGCCGCATCCGCCGCAAGCTTCTTCGACTTGCCAAAGCCCTCGCCAAGCCTCAGGTCACGGTTCCACACAACCGCTTTGACCGGGGTGTCCGGATTGCCCGCCATCGGTTCGTATTCATAACGCGGGGAACCTCGTCCAGCCGCATGCAGCGATTGCGTGAGCTGAGCGCGCGGTTGCAGGCGCTTGCCTGTTTTCTCCAATGTGGACTTGGCGCCGTCAAGGGTCCGCTTGCCGAGCGCAAGGGCCTCTACACGGGGATAGAGCGTCCTGGAGAAGAACCTGTCGACAGCAGTCGAGCCACCATCGAGAAAGAGGGCGCACGCGACCGCCTCCATGGCGTCGGCGACCGCCTTCTTGCGACCCGCACTCGGCAATGCACCTGTGTCGGTCCTGGCAGTGATCAGCGGTCCGAGCCCTGCGGCTTCGCCGACCTCTCCGATCAACTTGTTGGACACCGCATCGCTGAAAATCTTGGAGAAGAAATGCTCGTCCTTGTCAGGAAACCGGCGGTGCAAGAACGCGCACACCGCGAGCCCCACGACCTTGTCGCCGAGATGCTCGAGCTTCTCATTCGACTGGACAATGACATTCTCGCCGATTTTTAGGTGGCAGGAGTGATGCGTCAGAGCCTGTGCAAAGAGGGCGGGCTCCTTGAATTTATGCCCGACGAGGGCGGACAACTTCTTGAGCTTTTCTTTGCCGACAACCTCGAGGCAAATGAGCGTGTGCTGAGGTAACGCCTTTGCCCGCTTGGTGTGCTGGACGGCCGTCACGTAGGGCTCCTTCTCCCAGGGCGCAAAAGCTTGCTATAAGCCGCATCAATGCTCGCCCGCACGAAATTTGGCTGAAACAAATTCGCACGTCGGCCGGCCGGATGAAAGCGCGAAGGCCTTGTCGCGGTGCCGATCGCTCTTTGATCGCTGCGACTACGTGCTGGCAGCGCAAAATACCCGGCATCAAACCATGAAGCCGACGATGGCGGCCGCCACCTCGTCGGGCTTGTCGAGCTCGGCGAGATGTCCGGCGCCGGCGATGATGCTCGTCTCAGCCCTGCCGCTGATGGCGCGCGCAACGGCGGCGGCGTAACTGCGCGGCATCAGGCGGTCCCTCTCGCCCCACAAAATCAGGGTCGGCGCGGAAATGAGCGGAAGGCGCCGTTCCAAACGAGTATTGCCGAGCGGCCAGAAGATTCGCGCCGACGCTTCCGCCGCGCGCGATTGCTCGATCGGCCACTCGATGGAATTGGCACCGGAGGGGATCTCCTTGAGCCTGCGGTAGACGTCGGGATCCGCGGTCATGAGACCGGGGATATCGTCAGGTCGCTGCGCCCAAGGATCGGTGGCGGGATCCTTAGCATCGTACAATCCGAACGGAGCGATCAACGCGAGCCGCTTGACCTTCTCCGGCCAGATTGCCGCCACTTCGGCTGCGAACGAACCGCCGACTGAGCTGCCGACGAGGTCGGCACCTGCAAGCCCCGCCTTGTCGATCAGGGTGCGGGCCGCCAGTACCCAGTCGAGGTGGCTGTCGAGTACAGAGTGTCCACGCTCGCCACCCGGGAAGCCCGGCAACGAAGGGACCACTACACTGCGGGTTTGCGCAAGCCGATCGAGAAACGGCACCCATCGCGGCAGGCCGCCGTAGCCCGCGAGGAAGCCGATGACCGGTCCCCTGCCCTTGCGCCACACGCGCATGGGAAAGCCGTTGACGTCGACCGTCGTTGTTTCAGGTTCGTTCACGCCGCCCGCTCCGTTCGAAGTCCGTATGCGCGATGCCGCGGACACTCACTCGGCCGCAGCTGCTGGAATGAACGCGGGCAAGGTTGCGCGCTGGCGCCGATCCATCGGCTGCGGCCACCAGCGGTTCTCCCACTCTGTGTGCAGCGACCTCAGTTTCGGCATCACCTTCTCGGCAAAGAGGCGCGTGTTGTATTTGGCAAGGTCCGTCGCCATGTTGCCGAACTGCATCATCAGCATGAGCTGGCCGATATTGAGCGTCGTTGCAAGCTCGCGCAACTGTTCGACCACCTCATCGGGCGAGCCGACAATCACATAGCCGTTGTCGACGATGCCCTGCATGTCACGCGCGAGCGACTGCATCTTTTGCGCGGAGGCAGCATTGGTCGACGGGGCGCTCGGTGCCGTCCCCTGGGCGGCGATCTTGACCTGGCTCTCGATGCCGGCGCGCTGGGTCGCCTCCGTCACGTAGCCCGGTGGCCCGGCGAAGCGCACATCCACGTGCAGGCAACGGCCGTAGAAGTACTCGGCAGGTTCCGTGTAAAGATCGAGCGCCTGCTGTCGGCTCTCGGCGACGCCAACCACCTGCGCAAAGCCCGCGCGGTAGGGATTGCGGTCCTTACCCAGCCGCGCCATCTCCTCCCAGAACCCGCGCATGACGTTCTGGGCCATTTTGTAACCGTAGTAGGAGAGGTAGCAGAACACATAATCCATCTCGGCGGCCCAACGCCAGGTCTCGACCGAGCCTGCGCCGGGGATCCAGATCGGCGGATGCGGCTGCTGGATCGGCCGCGGCCAAATATTGACGTAGCGCTGTTGATTGAACCGGCCGTTGAACGCAAACGTCTCCTTCTCGGTCCAGGCGCGCAGCACGAGGTCGTGGGCTTCGTGGTAGCGCTCACGCAGCTGACTTGGGTTGACACCATAGGCATAGGTCGTGTCCATCGGCGTGCCGACCGGGAAGCCGGCGATGAGCCGGCCGCCCGAGATGCAATCGATCATGGCGAACTCCTCGGCCACGCGCGTGGGCGGGTTGTAGAGCGCCAGGCTGTTGCCGAGGACGCAGATGGCCGTGTCGGTCGTGCGCCGCGCCAGCGCGGAAGCCACGAGATTGGGCGACGGCATTAGGCCGTAACCGTTCGAGTGATGCTCGTTGCAGCAGATGGCATCGAAGCCGCACAGGGCGGCGTATTCGAGCTCATCGAAGAACTCGTTGTACATGCGGTGCGCCCGTTGGGGATCGAATAACGAGGAATGAATATCGACCCACACGGACGGGTGCTTTTGGCGAAAGTCGTCGGGCAGCTCCTTATAGGGCATCAAATGGAACCACAGAAATTTCATGGGAAGCTCCTCCCGTGCAGGCCTCGGGCACAGCCGTCAGTATGGGCCGCGCGCCGCTCCCATTCAAGGCACTCACACGTCCGGTGAGCCTTGCTCGGTCTTGATCACCGGCGAAAATCCCATCATCGTCGCGCCAGGGGATCGCAGAACGTCCCGCGATGGAGCAAGCGGCATGGAGCTGGCCTATTCGGAGCACTATCGAGCGTTGCAAGGCGAGGTTCGCGCCTTCATCGCCAAGTACGGCCACCTGTCGCCGAAACCCGGTGGCGGACGACAGAGGCCGAGCAAGAAGGCCCTCGATTGGCAAAAGCTGCTCCTCGAGCACGGCTACTTCGCGCGCAATATTCCAAGGGAGTACGGCGGTTTTGGCTTGCCGCTCGACGTCCTGGAACTCGCTGTCATCGCCGAGGAGATCGCCAAGGGAGGCGTCTATCCTGGTATCATGAATCAAGGCATCAGCATGCTGGTGCCGACGCTGCTCGAGGTCGGGACCAGAGAGCAATGCGCCAGGTGGATCGACCGCACCATTCGCGGCGAGGTCATCTGGTGCCAGGGTTATTCGGAACCCGGATCTGGAAGCGACCTGGCCGCCGCGAGGACCAAGGCCGACGTCGTCGACGGGCACTTTGTCATCAATGGGCAGAAAATCTGGACGAGCTCGGCGCATTACTCAGACATGATGTTCCTGCTGTGCCGCACGGAGCCCGATCAGCCCAAGCACAAGGGGCTCAGCTACCTGCTGGTGCCCATGAAGACACCCGGTATCGAGGTGCGCCCGCTCGTCACGATGACGGGTCGCGCCACTTTTAACGAGACTTTTTTCACGAACGTGCGCGTGCCCATGGACCAGATCGTCATGGGACGCGGCGACGGTTGGCGTGTAGCCAATGTCACGCTCAAGTACGAGCGGCTTTTGCTCGGTGACGCCAACCGGCTGTCTGCTCGACTCGCGCGCATTCGCGAGCTGATGGAGCGCACGAACCTTGATGGTCAACGCGTCATGGATATTCCCGAGTACCGAGATCGGCTGCTGCGCCTCCAGGGAGAGGTGATGGCCTCCAAGTGTCACGGTCTGCGACTGTTGACCGAGCAGGCGCGCGGTGAGGATTCAGGGCTCAAACGCCTCATCGTCAAATACAACGGCACCATGCTCGGCTACCGGCTGTCCTCGCTGGCGGTCGATGTGCTGGGAGCTGCCGGGCTGGCCTACGAGGCCAAGGATGAGGCCGCGGAGACCGATGAGGCCACGGCATGGCATATCGACAACATGTACGACATCGGTCTCATGATCGGTGGGGGCTCCACCAACATTCAGAAGAACATCATCGCTGAGCGCGGTCTTGGGCTGCCGCGTGAACCCAAGGCGGTGCCCGCCACACGGAGCTAATCTCATGGATTTCGCTCTGTCTGAGGAGCAAAAGATGCTCGAGGCCTCGCTGCGAGGCTTTCTTGCCGATCGCCTGCCGATGGAGCGCCGCCGCGCGATCGCCGCTGCGGGGACCGGCCATGACGCTGAGCTTTGGACGGGTCTCGTCGCGCAGGGCGTTGCCGGTCTCATCATACCCGAGCGCCATGGGGGCGCCGGCCTCGGCGTACTCGACGCTGCCGTGGCGGCGGAATGTCTGGGCTACCATGCCGCACCCGGACCCTTTGCCGCGAGCGTCGTGATGGCCTCGCTGGCACTGCAGGCGAGCGGCACGGAGGCGCAACAACAGGCGTGGTTCCCGAAGATCGCCTCCGGCGAGGTACGCATTGCCGTGGGCTTCGCAAGCCCCATTGGCCAGACCGGCATCGCCAAGGTTGCGCTCGACGGAACACGGCT
>Ga0075424_100005352_pt1 | contig 12251 bp, 11 predicted proteins | sample SoiMethybrSBSTD3_FD_75301 | JGI IMG/M metagenome (GOLD analysis project Ga0075424, IMG submission 75301) | Bulk soil microbial communities from a Populus tree surrounding site in Tennessee, USA - Soil MetaG P. TD hybrid SBSTD3 | ecosystem: Environmental > Terrestrial > Soil > Tree plantation... | reverse complement strand
ACCGGCTTCCACTTTTCGGGATCATGCTCTGAGGCATCAGGAGCAGCGCACAAATGGCCGCGATCGAAGACAAGCAACAAGCCCTCTCCGGCACCAAGGTCTGCAACTGGCGGGCCGAAGAGATCGTCAAGTCACTCGAGTTCCGCAAGGAGTATGCGACACGCCCGAACGTTATCCCGGCCGAGGAGATGCCGTGGGAGCGCTCGCCTGACGGCCTGATCAAGCACCTCATCCACCGCAACATGAATACGCCCGAGCTCTGCGTCGAGGCGTACATGCTGTTCCTCAAGGAAGGCGAGCGTTCTGGCAAGCATCGCCACATGTGGGAGGAGCTCGCCTTCGTGGTGGAAGGCGAAGGCTACGACCTGCACTGGGACATGATGTTCGACTGCCAGGACAAGTTCATCTGGGAGTGGGACGCGGAACCCAAGAAATTCGCGTGGAAACAGGGCGACTACATCTATGTGCCGCCCTATACCAACCATCAGAGCTTCGCCACCAAGGATTCCCGCATCATCGTGATGAGCAACCGCATCATCAAAGATATGGGGTTCGACTGGCACGACCAGCTCGAGAACGCGCCGGGGTTTTGAACCAACCGGGCCTTGTAAGCGTTCACGATTAGTTAGGCACGATTGCCGCGCGGCCACACGCCGCGTTAGCGCGCGCGGAAAGCGCGCGGTATAATGCTAGCGCGTGGCTGGGTTGCAGTCGTCGCCCAGATGGAGATCCTGTTGATGCGTCTTGCCCTATCGGTTCGTTTCCTTGCATTCGCGGCGCTTCTTGTCCCTCTCTCGACGCAGCATGCGCAGGCGCAGGCGGACTTCTACAAAGGTAAGACTGTCGACCTGATGATCGGCTATAGCGTCGGCGGCGGCTACGATGTCTACGCCCGTCTAATCGCCCGTCACCTCGGCAAGCACATTCCGGGCAATCCGATCGTGACCCCGAAGAACATGGAGGGCGCCGGGAGCCTGCGGCTCGCCAACTGGCTCTACAACGTCGCCTCCAAGGAAGGCCTTGTGTTCGGCACGATCGGACGCGGTACCGGTTTCGATCCGCTGCTCGGCAGCAAGACCGCGCAGTTCGACGGCACCAAGTTCAACTGGATCGGCAGCGCCAACGACGAGGTGAGCGTTTGCGTTGTCTGGAACGGCCGCAGCAAAGTAACCAAATTCGACGACCTGTTGACCAACGAGCTCGCCGTCGGCGGCACCGGCGCGGCCGCCGATACCGATCAGTTCCCGCGCATCATCAACGGCGTGCTCGGCACCAAGATGAAGATCATCACCGGCTATCCGGGCGGCAACGACGTCAATCTCGCCATGGAGCGCGGCGAGGTGGACGGCCGCTGCGGCTGGTCGTGGTCGAGCGTGGAGTCCACCCGCAAGACTTGGATAACCGACAAGAAAATCACCGTCCTCATGCAGCTCTCGCTCAAGAAGCACTCCGATCTTCCGGACGTTCCGCTCATTGTCGACTTGGCGAAGACCGACGAGCAGCGGCAGATTCTCAAGCTCATCTTCGCCCGGCAGCCCCTGGGACGTCCGTTCCTCGCGCCACCCGGCGTACCGCAGGACCGCGTCGATACGCTGCGCAAGGCGTTCATGGATACGATGGCGGACAAGGAATTCCTGGCCGAGGCCGAGAAGGCGCAGCTTGAAATCACCCCAATCGACGGGGCGAGCCTGCAGAAGCTGGTCACCGAAGTCTACCAGACTCCGCCCGCTATCGCGCACAAGGCGGCGGAAATCCTGCGGTAGGACCGGGACCACCCCGCACCTTCCATTGGCATGTCCAGCATCCGGGTCCGGCCTGCGGCCGACCCAGGTGCAGATTCTTATGCCGGGCATCACGTCTTCTTCCTTGGTTCTTGATTGCCACGTCCATGACGGGCGCAAGATTTCCTCAAAACTCCCCTGAAAGGACGACGACGTGATAGTGGTCGAGCCTTACGAAGTACTGGAAGCCTCGATTGATCGAGGCCGTGGGGGCGATCGAAATGACACCACTGTCAATTCCAATCGCGACCCGTCGATCATACGACTTTCAAGCGTTGATACCCGCAGCAGCCCTGCCGATCTGGCTGACCATTCTCGGGCCCTGGTGGATCGTCTACGAGCTTCACCCCAACGAGGGCCTCAATTTCGCCAAAGGTGCGCTCGTAGCAAACGGTTACCCTCTTTACGACCAGATATGGAATGATCAGCCTCCCGGCCTGACACTGATATTGGCGGCCGTCCAGCGCGTGTTCCCGTTTGATATTGGCATATCGCGCGCGATCATCATCACATTCTCGAGCCTGCTGCTTTGGGCATTGTTCCGGATTGTTCGCCGATCCAGCGGAGTTCTCGCCGCCTGGGCGGCAGTCGCGGTGCTTGGCCTGTCGACACAGTTCTTGCTGTTCGGCGTTTCGGTCATGATTGGCCATCCGGCCGTCGCACTTGCGGTTTGCGCGCTCGACCAAGCGATGGTTGGCGCGGCCGAAAAAAGCCGATGGCGGCTCGTGACGGCCGGCGTGCTGTTCGGCCTGTCGCTGCAGATCAAGATGTTCACGGCATTGGCATTGCCAAGCCTGATCTGCGCCATCCTGTTCTTTTCAAAAGCAGCGTCCGAGCCGCGGCGTGGGCGCGAAGCTGCGGTCGCCTTTGCGGCGACACTGGCGACATTCTTGTCATTCGCGCTCGCATTTCATGAGCCCCTGGTGGATCAACTCTTCATGCCCCACTGGAGCGCGGCGCGCTCTGACCTATACGAGGACGAGCAATACGGCTGGCTCTATTTCGGGTCGCTACTTGCGCTCGAGCCGGTGCTGCTTGGCTTGGGAATTCTCGGGACCATTGCCATTTTGCGCAAGCCCCGAGAGTTCGATGGCACAAAGCTCATTCCCGTCATTTGGCTTTGCCTATCTGTCGTTGTGTTCGCCAATCACAAGCCTGTTGCTCCCCGTCATCTCATCATGACGATGGTTCCCCTGGCATGGCTTGGTGGCATCGCCGTGAGTAAGCTCGCCCATTGGATTGAAAGGACGCCAATGCGTCTACCATACCGGCGCGCGTTCATAACAATAGGGCTGACTGCACTGCTGGTTGCTGACGCTTGGACTCCACTCCGTTTCGGAACGGTCACCCCTCCGGCCAGTCCCATCGCCGTCATCATGGAACGGCTGAAGATCGACGCGGCCTCGGAACGCTGGGCAGTGGCCGATGAACCAATTGATGCCTACCGCGCGAAGGTTCTGGTTCCACCGGAGCTTGCCGTTTTCTCCAAAAAGCGGCTCAACCAAGGATACCTGCCTGCCGAAACGATCATGAATGCCATCAGCGAGTATCGGCCGAGCGTGGTCAGGTTCAGTCTCTTTCCGATCGATCCTGCGGTGGACAAGTTCCTCCGGGAATCCTCCTATATCGCCGTGACCGCTGCTGGTGGTCAAAACTACATCCGCGGCGATCTGGCACCAAGCTATACACCGCCAAGTGCGCGGCCCTCATTCAGGTTGCCGAACTAACCTGCCTTTCCAGACGCTCGTTTGGCCAAGGTCGCGCGTAAGTCGGGTCCGGAAGCTCTCGCCGGGCCTAGCAGACACCGCCTGCGGTCGCGCACAATGCCCAGGGAGCCGGCTCTCGCTTCGCTCGACTGGGGGCAGGCAGGAGTGCCTTGACGCGCAGCCCTGCCCGTGACTGTTAGACAGACATTTCCAGGCATCCCGCACGGGCATCAGGGAGGGCGATAGAATTCCCATGGACGCGAAGGTTAAGAACTACACCGGCTGGCAGTCCGACGTCATCGTCGACATGATCAAGCGCTACGGTTTCCCCTTCATCACCCTCAATCCGGGCGCGAGCTTTCGCGGCCTGCACGACTCGCTGATCAACTACGGCAACAACGAGCCGCCGATGATGCTCTGCAACCACGAGGAAATCGCGGTGCAGATCGCCCACGGCTACGCCAAGGCGACCGGCAAACCGGCCGCCGTCATCCTGCACAACCTGGTCGGGCTCCTGCACGCCTGCATGGCGATCTACTACGCCTATCTCGATCGAGTGCCGATCTTCATCATGGGCGCCACCGGACCGATGGACGAAGCCAAGCGCCGGCCGCACATCGACTGGACCCACACGGCGCTCGTCCAGGGCAACGCGGTCCGCGACTACACTAAGTGGGACTATCAGCCGACCTCGATTCACGGCGTGCCGGAGAGCTTCGCGCGCGCCTATTCGATCATGATGACCGAGCCGAAAGGCCCGATCTACATGTGCTACGACGCCGCCATGCAGGAAGCGCCGATGACCGAGAAGGTCACGCTGCCGCCTGACTTCGCCACGCATGTGCCGGCCCCGATGGCGCCCGATCCGCGCGCGATCGAGACGATCGCCGACAAGCTGCTCAAGGCCGAGCATCCGATGCTGCTGGCCGAATATGCCGGGCGGCGCCCGAACGGCTTCAATAACATCGTCGAGCTCGCCGAAACGACCGGCTCGGCGGTGTGGGACGTCAACAACGCGCTCAACTTCCCGAACAAGCATCCGCTTTGCCTGAGCATGGACAAGGCTTCGCTCAGGCACACGGACCTCGTGCTCGGCCTCGACCTGAAGGACTGGGAGAAGCAGCTCACCGAGCTCAACAGCATGACACGTCAGCTCGAGCCGCTGGTGGCGCCGAACTGCGATTATGTCGAGATTGGTTTCGCCGAGGTCGGCATCAGCAAATGGGCGATGGACTACTGCCGGATGCAACCCTGCTCAGTGCGCGCGCTCGGTGATACCGAGATCGGCATTCCGGAGCTCATCCGCATCTGCAAGGAGCGGATCGCAAAGGACACGAAGCTCAAGAAGAAGATCGAGGACCGCAAGGTCGCGATTGGCAACCGCCACGATGAGGTCTGGGCCAAGTGGCAGCAGGACGCCAAGAAGAACTGGGATGCCTCCCCGATCACCTTCCAGCGGCTTGCTGCGGAAGTGTGGGAGGTGATCAAAAACGAGGACTGGGTGCTCACCGCCAACAATCTCAAGCAGGAGGTGCGCAAGATCTGGGATTTCGACAAGCCGTATCGGCATCCGGGCGTCGAGCTCGGCACCTCGACACAGATCGGCATGTCGCTCGGCGTCGCGATGGCCTGCAAGGAGAAGGGCCGGCTTGCGGTCAACATCCAGCCCGACGGCGACCTGATGTTCGACGCCGGCGCGCTCTGGATCGCGGCCAAGTACGAGATCCCGATGCTGGTCGTGATGCACAACAACCGGGCCTACTACAACGACTGGGCGCACCAGATCCGCATGGCGAAGCTGCGCGGCACGGACGAGGCCAAGGCTCATATCGGCATGGACCTGTTCGGGCCGGAGCCCGACTTCGGCGCGCTCGCGCGCTCCATGGGCTGCTATGGCGAGGGACCGATCGACAATCCGAAAGACATCCGCCCGGCGCTCGAGCGCGCACTTGCGGAAGTAAAGAAGGGCAAGCTCGCGTTGGTCGACACGATCACGCAGCACCGATAAGCGCATAGCCATCGTCGGGCGGGTTAGCCGAAAGGCGTAACCCGCCGCTTAACTCGAAGATGGCGGATTACGCTCCGCTAATCCGCCCTACGGCTTCGTAAATTGACCGGTGTTACACGGGCTCCATGCCTTTGCGCTCATAGACCGGCCGCGCGGCGGCCGACGTCAGCATCGCAACCAATGCCTTCGCGACTTGCGGCTCCGACGCGCCGGTGAAGAGACCGGCCGAGAACACCGTCACCTTCTGCAGTTCCGCCGGTAGCGGGCCGACGATCTCGATACCCGGCACCGGCAGAAGCTCGCTGATCTGCTGCACGCCGATCTCGGCGTCACCTTTGGCGACCACCTCGCCGACAGGCACTCCAGATGGCGGGATCAGCACTTTCGCGGCCACGTGCTCGACGATCCCGAGGCGCTCCAGCACGGTCGGAAAGTAGACGCCGCTGATTCCGGTCTTCGAATAAGAGATCGTGCGCGCCGAAAGCAACGCTTGCTTGAGCGCAGCGGCCGAGCCGATGTCGGGCTTGGGCGCGCCCTGGCGCACCGCAATGCCAATTGCCGAACGGACGAGATCGACGCGGCTGCCGGCCACCATCTTGCCCTGCCCGATCAGTCCATCGATCGCCTCGTCGGTCAGGATCGCGAGGTCGCCGGTCGCGCCTTTGCGAATCTCGTCCATGAGCATGTTGGTGGATGCCCAGGTGATGGCAGGCGTCACGCCATTCGCGCGCTCGAACTCCGGCAGGAGATCGAGCACGACTGCTTTCACGCCATTCGAGAACAGGCCTTTCACAGCGCCGCTACTCCGCCTCGATGAGGACGCGGCCGTTCTCCACCACGGTCTTGTAGGTCTTCATCGGCACCATGCAGGGGGGTGCCGCCACCTCGCCGGTCTTGATGTTGAACTGGCCGTTGTGGAAATTGCACTCGACCACGTCGCCGTCGATGTAGCCTTCCGAAAGCGATCCCGGACCATGCGAGCAGAGGTCGTCCATCACGTAATATTCGCCGTCGAGGTTGAACACGGCGAGCACCAGGCTGCCGGTCTCGACCTTGAGTGCGCTGCCGGGCGAGACATCCGCGGCGCTGCACAGATCAATGCGTTGGGGCATGAACCTCCTCGTAACCTGTTGAATAAGCTGCGGTCATGGCGATCGTTGACGGTGCGAACCCACGATGTTATCAAAGTTGGAACGTTGTTCCGTATAGAAGAACGCGCGTCAGGACGCAAGACGCTCCCCTTCCAGCGCAGTGATGTCCTACCATATTCAGTTAAGGGCCGTAACAATTGAGGCTCGCGCGCAGAGTTCGACAGCCACGAGCCCCCGGAGAATTTGATGCTGAGAAAAGAACAGAACGACCTGGTGACCCAGACCGGCCCCGGCACGCCCATGGGCCAGATGTTCCGCTGCTACTGGCTGCCTGCCCTGATGGCCGACGAATTGCCGGAGAACGAATGTCCGCCGGTGCGCGTGAAGATCCTGTCAGAGCGCCTGCTTGCGTTCCGCGACACCGACGGGCGCTATGGACTGGTCGACGAATTCTGCGCCCACCGCGGCGTGTCGCTGTGGTTCGGCCGCAATGAGGAGCACGGGCTGCGCTGCCCTTATCACGGCTGGAAGTACGACGTGAACGGCCAATGCGTCGATGTGCCGTCCGAGCCGGTCGAGTCGGGCTTCTGCAGCAAGATCAAGCTCAAGTCCTATCCGCTGGTGAAGCGCGGCCCGGTGCTGTGGACCTATATGGGCCCGCCCGACAAGCAGCCGCCGCTGCCGGAATGGGAATTCGCAATCGTCCCGCCCGAGCAGACGTTCATCTCCAAGCGCTTTCAGGAAAGCAACTGGCTGCAGGCGATGGAAGGCGGCATCGACTCGAGCCACGTGTCGTTCCTGCATCGCGGCGACCTGCATTCCGATCCGCTGTTCAAGGGCGCCAAAGGCAACGAGTACAACCTCGCCGACATGAAGCCCTATTTCGAGGTGGTGGAGCAGCCGGGCGGCCTCTACATCGGCGCCCGCCGCAACGCCGAGAACGGCAACTACTACTGGCGCATCACGCCCTGGGTGATGCCGACCTTCACCATGATCCCGCCGCGCGCCGACCATCCGATCCACGGCCATTTCTGGATCCCGATCGACGACGAGCAATGCTGGGCCTGGACCTATGATTTCCATCCGACCCGCGCGCTCTCAAAGCGCGAGGTCGACGCCATGAAGGACGGCGCCGGAGTGCACTGCAAATACGTGCCCGGCACGTTCCGGCCGCTCGCCAACAAGGACAACGACTATCTGATGGATCGCGCCGCCCAGAAGGCCGGCAGGACCTTCAGCGGCGTCGCCGGCTTCGCGAGCCAGGATGCGTCGCTGCAGGAAAGCATGGGCCCGATCTGCGATCGCACCAAGGAGAACCTGGTCTCGACCGACAACGGCATCATCATGGCGCGCCATCGCCTGATGCGCGCCGCCAAGGCATTGGTCGACAAGGGCACGATTCCGCCCGGCGTCGATCCGGAGCACCACAAGGTGCGCTCGGCGTCGGTCGTGCTGCCACCGGACCAGGCGTTCAAGGACGCCGCCAAGGAAGCGCTCACTTCGCGGCCCGGCGTCGCGCACGCCACGGTCTAAGTTGAGGAGCGGGTCATGCAGACCGAAAGTGCACGGATGACCACAGCCGAGGAGGCGCGGTATCGGATCAACTATCCGAATTCCTCCCCGCGTGCCGTGAAAGTGGTCGCGCTCGATCTCCCGAGCGAGGCCGTGGTCAAGCGTGTGGCTCAGGGTTCCTGGCAACGGGCGACCTTCTTCACCGCACCAAAGATCGAAGGCGCGCCGAGGAGCGGCGACCGCTCCTCGCTGAAGGCGTGGCTTTCCGATCTCGCCGGACGCACCAAGGACCTCATCGACGAGATTGCCACCGCCGACCTGATCGTGATGGTGGCGAGCGCCGGCACGAATGCGGACGCGGCTTCCGTGATCGCGGAAGCCTGCAACGCCCGCAAGGTCATGACGACGGCGCTGATCGTCGGCAGCGCAAACAAGTCGGACGATGAGCTGTCGAAGACGCTCGCAAGCCTGCGTCCGAACGCCTCGATGCTGGTAATTGCCAGCAACGACGACTACATCGAGGAGATGCTGGTGGCGTTAAGGGCGTAACATTCCGACTTTCAGCTGTCGTCCCCGCGCAGGCGGGGACCGAGTACTTACTGGGCCAGCTGGTCTGTTGAGTCACCGCAACGCATGCTCTGCAATACTGGGTCCCCCGCTTGCGCGGAGACGACGGCAGAGAGCTAAATCGCCGCTCTTGCCCGATAGCCCAGCCGCGCCGACACCAGATCAGCAGCTGTGATCACATGCGGCGCGATGGTCGCGATCGCTCGTTTCGAAATCCGTGTTTCCGGCCCCGCAATGCCGACCGCCGCCACCACAGCGCCCGTGTCGTCGCGGATCGGCGCCGCGATGCAAACCATGCCAAGCTCGCTTTCCTCGTTCTCGACCGCGCAGCCACGCTGGCGCACCGCCGCGAGCGCCTTGATGAACTTGTCGGCGATCGTGATGGTCTTGGGCGTGCGCGGCACGAGCCCAGCCGCGATCACCTCGTCGATCACCGGCTGCGGCTGGAACGCCAGGATGGCCTGCCCCTCGGCGGTGCAGTGCGCCGGCTTGCGCACGCCGAGATCTGAGCGCATGCGGATCGCATGCGTGCTCTCGAGATTGTAGACGTACATGATCTCGGTGCCGTCGAGGATCGCGAGGTGCACGCTCTCGTTGATCTTCTCACGCAGGTCATAGAGGAACGGCCGCGCCTCGTTCGACACCTCCATGCGCCGGCGCACCAGGGCGCCGAGCCGGAACAGCGCGACGCCGAGCCGGTATTTGCCGGTGCCCGCGTCCTGCTCGAGCATGCCCTCCGACACAAGCGTGACCGCGAGCCGATGCGCCGTGCTCTTGGCGATCCGGAGCCTGCGCGCAAGGTCGCTGATGCCGATGTCGACCTCATCCTCTGAAAACGCCTTCAAGAGCCGGATCGCCGTCGCGACTGACGACAGCCGCTCGCGGGCTTCGGGCTTGGCTCGTTTCGCCATGGCGTGAAGGCCTTGCGGGCTGTGGCGTGATGCTGGCATTTCGGCCCGCGTCACGCTAGAAAACGGAGACGAAATCACGTTCCGCCAGGCGGACCGGCGTTCCAATCTGACTCGCCCGCGCCGCGGTGTCAATCTCGCTCGCCTGCAACTGGACGCTCCACCTGAAAATCTCAATTGGAAATCTCAACAGGAGTCCCAATGAGTGACGCCCGCAAGATCGTCATCGTCGGCTGTGGACCGGCCGCGGTCGGTGCCGCGATGGCGGCCCGCAATCAGGACAAGACCTCCGAGGTCCTGATGCTCAGCGACGAGGACTGCGAGCCCTACGAGAAGCCGCCGCTGTCGAAAGCGGTGCTGACCGGCAAGGCAATGCCGCAGGACGCGCAGATCGCCGGGCCCGCCGGCGTTGCCGGCAAGGGCATCGCGCTCAAGCTCAATGCGCGCGTGAAACAGATTGACCGCGGCGCCAAGGCCGTCGTGACCGAGGCGGGCGAGCACATTCCTTATGACGCGCTCATTCTTGCGACCGGCTCGATCAACCGGGTGCTGCCGATGTTCCCGCCGGGGAAGGGCATCCACTATCTGCGCACAAAAGCCGAAGCGCTTGCACTCAAGGCCGAGCTTGCGCACAGCAAGTCGCTTCTGGTGGTTGGCGGCGGCGTCGTTGGTCTCGAGATCGCCTCCTCGGCCGCGGAGATTGGCGTCAAGACCACCGTGATGGAAATTGCGCCGCGCATCCTGGCGCGGGTCTGCGATGAGGAAACCTCCGCGTTCATCCACGAGCGCCATCGCCGTGCCGGCGTCGATATCCGCCTCGCCACCGGCTCGACCGTATTGCGACCGCTGCCGGGCGGCGGCTTCGAAGTCGACACCAACACCGGCATGGCTGTCATGGCCGACCTGATCGTGGTTGGCGTCGGCATTGTGCCGGAGGATCAGCTGGCAAAGGCCGCTGGCCTTGCGGTTCAGGATGGCATCCTGGTGGACGATCATTGCCGCACCTCCGATCCATCGATCTTCGCGGCGGGCGACTGCACGCGTTTTCCAGGTCCGCAGGGACATATCCGGCTGGAGAACTGGCGCCACGGCCAGCAGCAGGGCTCGGTCGCGGGCCGCAACGCTGCTGGCGGCGACATGGCCTATACGATGCTGCCGTCGTACTGGTCAGAGCAGTACGACATGTACATCCAGGGCATGGGCTGGCCGATTGCCAATCCGAGCCAGCGGGTGCGCCGCAAGCTCGGCGACAATGCCACACTGCTGTTCGAGCTTGACGGGGCCGCGATTGCCTATGTGCTCGGCATCAATGCGCAACGCGAGATGGGGCCGGCGCGAAGGCTTATCGAGCAGCGCGTGCCGGTTGATCCCGCCGAGCTCGCCGATCCGGCCAAGCCGCTCAACGCGATGCTGAAGGCGAAGGCGTAACCACACACATCGTGTCCCGGGCGAGCGCAGCGAGACCCGGGACACGCAACGGCTCAGCGCCCGCGTTCCATGAACTCCAGGATTTCGCGGCCGAGCTGCTCGTCCGGTGTGTTGAAGGAAAACACCTCGGACCCGTGATTGTGCTTCTGCAGGCGCGTGAAGCGCGGGCAGCTGGCATCGCGAGCGCATAGCCCTGCCAGGAGCTCGGCTCCCATGATGTCGAGGCCGGCAAGCTCGTATTCGGCAATGACGGTGAAGAGTGGAATGCGGGCGGCGTCCTTGATGTGGGTGATGGCCGAGCGATCGCCGTAAGCCAAGGCATCTTCGCCGAAATAGGCCTGCATGGCCTTTCCGTTGGGGTCGGCTGGATCGTAGGACAGCCGATAGCGGCCACTGATCAGCACCGTGCCGGCAACACCAGGACCGCCGGAGGGCTGCAAGCTCCTGTTGAAGATGTAGTTTGCGACATGCGTCGCACCGGCGGAATGACCGATGAGGACGATGCGGTTTGGATCGCCGCCAAAGCGCGCTGCATTCTCCCTGGTCCACTTGACCATGCCGGCAATGTCCTCGGTCGCGGCAGGCCACTTCGCGCTTGGCGCCAACCGATAGGTCGCGTTGACGCCGAGCACGCCCTGTCGCGCGAACCAGGTCGTGACATTGCCGTAGTAGCTCTTGTCGCCGCCCACATAGGCTCCGCCGTGAACAAAGATCACCACGGGACTGGGCGAGGACCCCCGACTGGGCTTGTAGATATCGAGAATGTTTCTGGGATGAGGGCCGTAGGCCACATCCTTGGTGACCACGACGCCGTCCTTGGGGGCCGCCGCATGGAGCGCCGCAAACGCCTCTCGCATGGCGCTGAGGTCAGGGCGAAGCGACTGGTTCCACGTGGAGCCTGTCGCCGTCATGGCGCTCTGGACCTCGCGCGACAGCAGCGAGACCTGCGCTGGCGCCGGAGCAGCGAGCGCAAACACAATCACCACGCCCGCCAGATGAGTCAAACATTGACGTGTCAGGCGTTGAAGAGCCAGGAACAACCGCACAGGGCCTCCATGCTTCTTTCTGCTTCCGGCCCCTACCACCAAAGCCGCGGTTTGTGCCAAGAAATTGGCACACCCTGCCCGTCGTCACACAGTCGAGGTTAATATGACTAATGGACAAGCCAAGGAGCGCGTCGGCATCGTTGGCGCCGGCCGTATGGGCCATGCGATGCTCAAGCATCTGGTCAAGCACGGCCACAGCGTCAC
>Ga0075424_100005351_pt1 | contig 12252 bp, 8 predicted proteins | sample SoiMethybrSBSTD3_FD_75301 | JGI IMG/M metagenome (GOLD analysis project Ga0075424, IMG submission 75301) | Bulk soil microbial communities from a Populus tree surrounding site in Tennessee, USA - Soil MetaG P. TD hybrid SBSTD3 | ecosystem: Environmental > Terrestrial > Soil > Tree plantation... | reverse complement strand
GTCCCAGTGGTGATGAACTTGAGCGCTGTGGTGGCGTGTTCAAACGTAAAGCCAAGCCAGTTGGTGACGCTGGGTGGGCCGACGAGGCGTTTGCTGTAGAAGTTCGCTTCACCATCGAGCGGATGGAACAGGAGCGGGTAACCCAGTTCCTGGCATCGCGCGAAGATTGGTTCAAAGGCAGGCTCGAACAGGTAATCGCGCTGCTCCATGGAATTCGGCAAGGCAACGGCCCGCATGCCGGGCTTGCCCGCGACGCGGTTCAATTCCTTCAGCGCCATCGCCGGGTCTCGGACCGGCATCGCGATGCCGGCGACGAAACGGTCCGGATAGGCTGTATGCGCTTCAACAGCCGCATCGTTGACGATCTGTGCGAGGCGGACACCCTGCTCCGGAGTCGCCCACTGCCACGGCATGCCGCCGGAGAGCGTCAGGACGTGCATCTGAACGCCGTGCTCGTTCATCCACTTGACGCGCTGACCGAGGTCGAAATCCAAAGGATAGGGATTGGCCGGCGCGGGCCGTCCCATTTCGACCTGCGCGCTTGTGTAACGCTCGGGAGCCCAATGCGTGTGCATGTCGATCGAAATCGGCCGAACGGACGCAGGGTTCGCTGGACGCGCCTCCCATGCAGGTCGCTCCTGTGCGAAGGCTCCGCGAACGCCCATGCTGAGCGCCGCACCCGCTCCGATGCCCAGCTTGAGAAATCCTCGGCGGTCCAGCGCGTGTGAATGTCTCGTGTTCATATCGCCCTCCGAGAGCGCTTCATTTTAGGCGTATAAGGATGGCTGTGGAGGGAAGCGATGTCGAGCGTGATCTCACGCCGGGAACTATTGAAGCGGGCTGGGCTGGCGGGGGCCGCCGCCGTTGTGCCGATCGGCGCGCGTCACGTACCTGAAAGATCGATCGCTGGTGACGCTGCGCAATCGGCAGCGGCGCGCGAGCCGCTCGAACACTTGACGGCTGCGGAGTCGGACGTGCTCGAAGCGATCGTCGCGAGGCTGATTCCGAGTGACGCGATCGGTCCCGGTGCGAAGGAGGCCCGTGCGGTCCGCTACATCGATCGAGCGCTCGGCGGCGCGCTCGCCTCGTCTCGCGGTTCCTACGCTTCCGGCCTCGCGGCTGTCGACCAGTACGCCCGATCGTCTCGAGGACGCGCCTTCGTGGATTTGTCTACCGAGGACCAGGATGCCCTCCTGTCGGACGTCGAAGCGGGCACGGCCACAGGGTTTGCCGGTGGATCCACCGCGTTCTTCACGCTGGTCAGAGCACATACCATCGAGGGCACTTTCTGTGATCCCTATTACGGAGGCAATGCGAGCTTCGTTGGATGGGACTTAATCGGCTATCCGGGCGTGAGAACGATCGTTTCCCCGGACGACCAGCGGCTTGGCGCAGACCTGCCCCCCAACCACAAGTCGGCGTACGACTACGACATGTTCAACAAGGCGTCGGCCAGCGCCTCGCATGCCACGGAGATGGCTCGTGGCGACTAGGCTCAGGGATACGGACGTCGTCATCGTCGGCCTTGGCGCGGTGGGCGGCATCGCCGCGTTGCCGCTCGCGCAAGCCGGGCTCGACGTCATCGGGCTGGAGGCGGGCAACTGGCTCACCAAGCGCGACTTCGCGCCAGACGAGCTGCGGAACAACTACCGCGGCTGGCCGCAGTCGGCGCAGAAAGCCAATCAGGAGATTCCGACACATCGCGCCACCGCGTCTTCACCTCCGTTTCCGCGCTTGACGATCCATCCGATGATGAATGCCGTCGGAGGCACGTCGCTGCACTATTGGGCTCAGAGCTGGCGGCTCAATCCGTGGGACTTCAGGGTGGTGAGCGAAACGAGACGGCGGTACGGGGCGAGTCGTATTCCGGCGGGCTCGACCGTGGAAGACTGGCCATTCGGATACGACGAGCTCGAGCCGTATTACGACAAGGTTGAAGTGGAGATCGGGGTGTCGGGTGCGGCGGGAAACATCAACGGCAACATCGATCGACGCGGCAACGTCTTCGAGGGGCCGCGCACGCGCGGGTACCCGATGCCGCCGCTGCGGGGCTGCGGGTTCACGGACGTGATGGCGGCTGCAGCGCGCGCGCTCGGTTGGCACCCATTTCCAGGGCCTGCTGCGATCAATTCGCAGCGCTATCAAAACCGCTCCGCGTGCATGTATCACGGGTTCTGCAATCGCGGAGGGTGCCATGTGGACGCCAAGAATTCGACGGCCATCACGACCATCCCGAAGGCGCAGGCAACCGGCCGGCTCAAGGTGGTCACTCGAGCGTATGTGACGGGCGTGGATGTCGACGCCAACGGCCGCGTGACCGGCGTGACGTATCTGGTCGACGGTGTTGAATTCATTCAACCGGCGAAAGTCGTTCTCGTCGCGGGCTATACGTACGAAAACGTCCGACTGCTGCTGCTCTCGAAATCGAAACCATTTCCGAACGGGCTTTCGAACAACCACGGGCAGGTCGGCAGGCACTACTTCAGCCACAATCAGACTGCCGGTGTGTCGGCTCTGTTTCCGTGGAAGACCAACAGCTGGTATGGGCTGCCGGCTCAAGGGGTCGCCGTGGACGACTGGGCCGATGACAACTTCGATCACAGTGACCTCGACTTCATTGGCGGCGGTAACCTGTGGGTGTACTCCGATCGGAGGCCAATTGCCGCTGCCGGCATGAGCACCTTCGGCAGGACGAAGAAGTCGTGGGGCGCGGAGTGGAAAGCGTTCATCGCGCAGAACGCGGATAGAACCAACACGTCGTATCTCCAGAAGACGACGCTGCCCCATGAGGAGAACTATCTGGATCTCGATCCAGTCGTCAAGGATCCGCTCGGCTTCCCGGTGTGCCGGATCACTGCGGAATACAAGGCAAACGAGCGAAGGCTGGCGTCGTTCATTCAGGACAAGATGGAGCAATGGTACCGGGCCGCAGGCGCGGTCGAGGTGCTGCGCGCGCCGGTCGGGCCAATGGGTCCGTCAACCCACGCCTACGGCGGTACACGAATGGGCGACAACGCGGAAACGAACGTGGTTGATCGTTGGGGTTTTTCGCACGAGGCGCCGAACCTGGGCGTGCTTGGCGCGTCGGTGATGGGCACGAGCGGCGCACGGAACCCGACGCTCACGGCTCAGGCGCTGGCGTGGCGTACGGCCGACCATCTCGCAAGGAATTTCAACGCAATTGCGGCGAGACGCACGTAACGCACACGCGCCTCGAGCACCTGCCGCAGCAAGCGGTCGGGCGCTTGTCCTCGCCTCGACTGTCGCTCCCCTCAGCGCCGGCGCCGGGATTGCGGCGCAGCAGCCGACGCGATACGTCGAGCGCGTCGACGTTGCACGCATCATCGTTGACGCTCGCGTTCTCGACGATCGCGGCAGTCCTGTCACCGGGCTGACCGCGGACGACTTCAAGGTGAGCATCGACGGCAAGCCCGCTCGGGTCGAGACCGCGACGTGGGTGGGCGGGCCTACTGCCGATGTCGACGGTGCGCCGCCTGAATCCACGCCGCGCGACGCCGGCGCACCGGCGGATCCGGGACGTCTCATCGTTTTTGTCTTTCAGAAGGATTTCGAAGGGTCGCGGCTTGTCGGCCTGATGCGAATGCTGCTGAAGAGCCGTGGAGTTCTCGACACGCTGACTCCCGACGATCGTGTCGCCATTCTGTCGTTCGATTTCCATCTCAAGATCTGGAGCGACTTCACCAACGACCGTGAGCGACTCGATCGCATCCTCGCTCACGACCTGCTGCTCGAGCAGCCGCCCGCCGTTCTCGCATCGCCATGGCCCTCCCTCATAGACCGCCTCGATCCTGACAGCGGGCGACGGACGTATGGCATCGAGCGCGCGCTCGAATTGATCGGTCAGGCGCTCCAACCGCTGCCTGGATCAAAGTCGCTCGTGCTGATCGGCTACGGCTTCGGCCGGCTCGGTCCGAGCGGCGTCGTGATGGAGAACAACTATGGCGCTGCGCGTCAGGCCCTCGTCGACTCGCGGACGTCGGTGTTCTCGCTCGACGTGACTGATGCGGACTACCACTCGCTCGAGGCCGGCTTGCAGCTCGTGTCAGGCCAGACCGGCGGCTTCTACTCGAAGACGAATGTCTTTCCTGACCGCGCGCTGCGGCAGCTTGCAGGCGCGCTCGCCGGCTATTACGTCCTGTTTGTCGAGAGACCTGAGGCCCGTCGAACCGTCCACGACATCAAGACGGAGCTGACGCGCCGCAAGGGGAATGTGCTTGCGACCACGAGCGTTTCGGAGCGCGAGCCGAACTAGTAACGCCCGCGCCGGGTCCGCCGAGCATGGTGCCGGTGCCCGGCGGACCCCGGCCTACGCAAGGCGAGTCCCGGCGCGGGTGCCGGCGAGACCCGGCCGCTTTTAAGTCACTTCGAATCACGTGACAGCGTCTCAGCGAACAAAGCGGGGAGCCCGGCTCGCATCCGTTCGGCCTGCTCGCGTGTGAAATTCAGCCGCCCATGCACGGCGAGGCGCATGTCCTTTGCATCCCAATCGGCGCGCATGAGACCGGTATTTGAGTGGCCGTACGGCAGCAACAGGTGACCGATCTCGTGGGCCATCGCATGCGCGAGCACGATGACGTTGTCGGTGTCGTTCGTTCCACGGCGGCGCGATGTCTTCACATACGTCCGCGCGACGCGCTCGACGCGGTTATAGAAGACGTACGCCACTCGGCCTCGGAACTCGCGTGTGCCGACCGTACCGCCTAGCGCCGTCGTGACAACCGTCAGCTGGTCGGTCAGCTCGCGTGAAAGAATGATGAGCGTCAGTTGTGGATCAGATGAGCCCTCCTTGGTCCAGACGATATCGATTCCCGCATCCCGGTAGATCCGACTCATTCCGTCCTGCGCCCGGCTGACGACGTTCGGCGAAATACTCTTGTCGTCACAGACGTGGAGGACGACTCTCAAGGACGGCTTCGGGTCGGCTGCCGCAGGACGGGACAACCCTACCAGCCCTATTGCCAGGATCAAGCTGCCCACCTGCGGGCATGAGGGTCTGTTCATGACGTCCACCTCCGCCCCTAACGCGGAAGCGGACGTCGAACCGGCTCACGGCTGCGTGGCACCTCCAATTCCCAGGTTTTTTGGCCTCGAAGGGCCGTAATTGGCGTCCTTTTCGTTCAGGCGAGGCGGCGTATACTCATGGCGGCTTCCATCGTAAAAACCTTGAGTAGATGCGATCTGAAGGGTGAGGCCACCGGGTGAGCGTTCCCTCGTGGACCGATCTTGAGGGTCTCTTTCACGAGGCACTGGCGCTCGCGCCGCCCGACCGCCCTGCCTTTCTGGCGGAACGCTGCGCCGACCCCGATCTCCGAGCGGAAGTGGAGGCTCTGCTCCGCGCACACGACCAGGCAGCCAGCACCTTGGAGGTGCTTCCGGTGCCATCGCAGAAGCGGTTGAAAGTTCTCGGCAGCCGCCTCGGCGTCTACGAAGTCACCGCGCAGATCGGTGAAGGCGGCATGGGACAGGTGTATCGGGCGACGGACACAAAGCTGAAGCGCCAGGTCGCCATCAAGATCCTTCCGCCGTCGCTCGCGGCAGACCCGGACCGGCTGGCCCGCTTCCAGCGCGAGGCGGAAGTCCTCGCCTCCCTAAATCATCCGAACATCGCGATCATCCACGGCCTGGAGGACGCGGGCGGCGTCAAGGCCCTCGTGATGGAGCTCATCGAGGGCGAGGACCTCTCGAAACGGATCGCGCGCGGCGCAGTCCCACTCGATGAGGCGCTGCCCATCGCGAAGCAGGTGGCGGAGGCGCTGGAAGCCGCGCACGAGCGGGGGATCATCCACCGCGATCTGAAGCCGACAAACATCAAGGTTCGGCCCGACGGTACCGTGAAAGTGCTCGATTTCGGCCTGGCCAAGGCAATGGACTCCACGGGCGCGATGGCGGCGAGCGGCTCGATGGCGCCGACCCTCACCACGCCGGCGATGACGCGGGCGGGGATGATTCTCGGCACGGCAGCGTACATGTCGCCGGAGCAGGCCAGAGGGAAGGTGGTCGACACACGCGCCGACATCTGGGCGTTCGGCGCCGTGCTCTTCGAGATGCTCACGGGCACGCGAGCATTCCCCGGTGAGGACATCACCGAGACGCTGGCGGCGGTCATGACGCTGGACCCGACGTGGGACGCCGTGGGTGACGTGCCCGCCAGAGTGCATCAGGTGTTGCGCCTGTGCCTCCAGAAAGATCCGAGGCAGCGGGCACAGGCCATCGGTGACGTGCGTCTGGCGCTGGACGGCGCGTTCGAGACGGCCGCTACGCACACGGGCACCGCGGCAACCGGGGTGGCACGGCGCCGCGTGCACGAGTACATCGCGTGGGGTCTGGCGACAGCGGCAACGCTTCTGGCAATCGGCGCCTTCGACCTATACCTGCGCGCGCCGCGTCAGACCGACACGCGTGTGCGCTTCCGCGTCGCTCCTCCCGCGGACATCGTCCGCCCGGCCGGAGCCAATTTTGGTTTTGGCATAGCGCCCGACGGCCAGACCCTCGCCTTCGCGGCGAGGGGAGCCGATGGCGTGTCTCGGGTCTTTATTCGTCGCCTCGATGCGGTGGAGGCGCAGCCACTGGCAGGCACCGACCTCGGGACGGCTCCGTTCTGGGCACCCGATGGCCGATCGCTGGGCTTCGCCAAGGAGGGCGGCCTCTATCGCGTCGCGCTCGACGGGACGGCCCCCCGTCGGCTCTGTGACGTGCCCGGCACCGCGTTTCGTGGTGGCACCTGGGGCTCGCGCGGCGTGATCGTCTTCGCGCAGGCGGCGGGTGGACTGCTCCAGGTCCACGACACGGGCGGCACGCCGGCGCCGGTGACGACACTCGACGAGGGGGCGAAGGAAACCTCACACGTCGGGCCGTGGTTTCTCCCGGATGGACGGCACCTGCTCTTTCTGGCACTGGCCGTCGGACAAACGCGCGGCGTCATCTGGGCGACCTCGATTAGCGATCCGGTACGAACCCGGCTCGTCGAGAGCAGCGGACCTGCCGCGTACGCCAACGGATGGTTGTTGTCCACCACGGACGCGCCCGCGCCCCGCAGTCTGGTCGCGCAGTTGTTCGATCCCGAGCGCCTGATGCTTCGGGGCATGCCGCAACCCGTCCGCGATCGGTTGCCCGGCGCGAACACAGGCGGAGCCCCTGGGTTTGCGGTCTCGTCGAGTGGTGTCTTGATCGTCGATCGGCTGACATCGCCGAGAGTGTCTCAACTTGTGTGGATGGATCGAAGAGGGCGAGAGGTGGCGACGGTGAGCCGGCGTGCGACCATCGCCTCGTTCGCGCTTGCTCCGGACGAGCGTCGCGTCGTCGCAGATGTAGTAGACAACGACGCGGCAACAAGTGACCTGTGGCTGTTCGAGGCGGGGCGTCCAGACGGCACCCGTCTCACGTACGAGGGTTCTGGGAGCCGACCCTTGTGGTCGCTTGATGGTCGCCGCATCTACTTCACGGGAAGCAACAACCTTCGCATGCTCGCCATCGGTGCGACCGCGTCGGCGAGTTTTGAGAATCCTGGCTCGTTCGTGCATTTCGAGGATGTCAGTAGAGACGGCCGGTATTTCGTATTCAAGTCATCGAGTGAGCTCGCAGAGATCTGGATCCAGCGGGTCGACAGCGCCGAGCGACGGGTGCTCGTGAAGGGCCCGTTCCGCGCGAGATGGCCGCGCGTGTCTCCTGACAGCCGATGGCTGGCGTATACGCTCGATCTCCCTTCAGGGCCGGAGGTCTTCGCGCAACCCTTCGACCGGCCGGGCGACCGGATCCAGGTGTCTGTGAAGGGCGGCTTCGGCCCCGCCTGGCGCGACGACGGTCGGGAGTTGTACTACGAAAGCCCAGCGGGACTGATGGCCGTGCCGATGACCGATCGCGGCGGTGCCCTCGAAGCCGGCACGCCGCAGCTACTTTTCCGGATCCACACGCAAGGCAGTGTGTTCAATCAACCCCACAACGTGGAAGTGGCGGCCCATGGACAGAAGTTTCTGGTCAACGCGATTGTCGGCGACAGCGACAACGTGCCGCTCGAAGTAACGCTCAACTGGACGGCGGAGCTGAAAAAATGAGTACTCATGGCGCCTCCGTCTCAAAGACGTGAGTAGATGTTGTGTCTTCGCCTCCAGGAGACGTGACGCGGTTGCTGCTCGCCTGGACCAACGGCGACCGCGATGCCCTCGAGGATCTGGTCCCGGTTGTCTACGGAGAGTTGCGCCGCATCGCCGCCCGCTACTTCAATCACGAGCGGCCTGACCACACGCTGCAGGCCACGGCACTCGTGCACGAGGCCTACTTCAAACTGATTGATCAAGACCACGCGCGCTGGCAGAACCGGGCGCAGTTCTTCGGTGTCGCCGCACAGTTGATGCGGCGAATCCTGGTCGATCACGCGCGGACGCATCTGGCCGCCAAACGCGGCGGCGGCCTGACGCCTATTACTCTGGTTGACGTCGCTGGCGCGTCATCGTCTCGCGGGCTCGACGTCATAGCGTTGGATGACGCCCTCACGCGTCTCGCGAGCCTCTACCCGGAACAAGGTCGATTGGTGGAATTGCGGTACTTCGGTGGGTTGACGATCGAAGAGACCGGCGAGGCGATGGGCATCTCGCCGGCGACGGTGAAGCGGCAATGGACGGTCGCGCGGGCGTGGCTGCTGCGCGATATGAAGGGTGAGGCCAAACCGTGAGCGCCCCGTCCTGGGCTGATCTCGAGGGCCTCTTTCACGAGGCCTTCGCGCGCGCGCCGGCCGACCGGGCGGCGCTGCCACCATAGGCCTCACGTCGAGGACTGCGGGCTCGGCGAATAAGAGGTGGTCGCGGCAACGTGGTTTAATCCAGGACGCGAAGGTCGGAAGCCTCGAGGAAACCGTCGGTCAGCGCGCGGGATCGGATGTCAGATGCGTCGGCGGGGTGAATGTGACGTTGCCGCCGATCGCGACGTCAGGCGATCCTCCAGCCGCAGTAATTCCGCGCGGCATCGACTCGGACCGGAGCGGCCCCGGCGTTGGCATTCGACACCGACACGTCGGGTCCGGCTGGATCGCCTTCACGGCTCGCCGATCAGAAGAGCCCTTATTAATGGATTTGGACGTTACCGCTACGCAACGTGCCACTCGTGCCCTCGGGTGGCCCACCATTGATCGAGATCGTGAACGTGTCATTGAAGCCGGGTTCCCCATCGTCGCCGACCGTGACTTCGAAGGTACAGGATGCACCGTTGTTGGTGCAGGTACCGCCGAACGTGGCCATATTGCCCGAAATCACCAGTGTCGTGAACGTCACACTCCGCACCTTGGCCCCGCTCGCCTTGTTGACGTACTGGAGATTGCCGCCGATCGGTCCGCTGGCTGAATCCGCGTATACGATGAAACCAAAATTGGCGGTGCCGCCGGAGACATTGATCGTTCCTCCGCCTGTCACCTTGCCAGCGGTTATGAGGGGCGGGGCCACGCCGTCGGAGATTTTCACCACGAACGCGTCTGTCGGCCCGGCCAATGTCGTTTGGAACGCTCCCGCGGTTGTCGGGAAGTTACCGGACCCCGTAGCACCGGCGACGTAGGCGTTAGGGATAGGGAAGGAATCCACCGCGATACCAAAGCCCTGATCAAACCCGCTGCCGCCAAGGTAAGAGGAGTAGACGAGCGCCGAGCCGATCGCGTTCACCCTGGTCACGAAGGCATCGAAGAAACCGCCGCCATATGATGCCTGGAATGCATTCATCGTCGGAAAATCTGTTGACAGCGTTGCCCCGGCGACGTAGGCGGTGGAGGACGCGTCGACGGCGATGCTCGTACCGGCATCGTTGTCGCTTCCGCCAAGGTAGGTCGAATACGCGGCTGCCGAGCCGGTGGAATTTATCTTCGTGACGAATGCGTCCAGCGCGCCCCCCAAGCTCGTATCGAAAGCACCGCTGGTCGTCGGAAAGTTGGTGGATTCAGTTTGGCCGGTGACATACAGGTTGTTCGAGGCATCCACCGTGACGCCATAACCTGCATCGACGCCGGTGCCACCGAGATAGCTCAAGTAGTCGAGCCCAGTGCCTGCTGCGTTCAGCTTCGCCGCGTAGGCGTCGATTACGCCGCCGAATGTCGTCTGGAACGCCGAAGCAGTCGCGATTCCGAGAGAATTCGTCTGGCCGGTCACGTGCGCATTGCCCGCAACATTCACGGCGATGCCAAAGCCGAAATCACTGAGGTCGCCGCCCAGGAACGTGGAGTATACGAGCGTGGTACCGAGGGAATTCAGTTTCGTCACGAAGGCGTCGCTGCTGCCACCCAGGTACGCCGGGTGCAGGCTCCCAACAGTCGTTGGAAAATTCAGCGAAACCGTCGTACCAACGACATAGGCGTTCAGCAACGAATCCACCGCGATCCCGCTGGCGATGTCCTGCTGGTTGCCACCCAGGTAGGTGGAGTAGACAAGGCCGGAGCCGGCGGGATTCACCTTCGTGACGAACGCATCGTCGGCGCCGCCGGCATACGCGAGTTCGAACGCTCCGGCAGTTACCGGAAAATTCGTGGAGCTGGTCCGGCCTGTCACGTACGCGTTGCCGGAGGCGTCGACGACGATGCCGAGTCCCTGATCCTCACCGGTACCGCCGAGGTATGTCGAGTAGACCAGTGCGGAGCCCGTGGGATTCAATTTGGTGACAAACGCGTCACCAAACACACTGCCGCCGTGGAAGCTCGTATCGAAACTCCCAGCGATCGTGGGGTAATCGACGGAGACGGTTTCTCCCGTTATATACGCGTTTCCGGAGGCGTCGACCGCAATGGCCCTCGCGGCCTCGCCCCCGGAGCCTCCAACGTATGTCGAGTAGAAGAGCACCGGATCGATCACGAGGGGCCTGCGAATGTCATAGGCCCCAACCTTGAACGCGATCTGGTGCGCTCCCTTCAGCACGTAGCCCCCCGCGATCTCCTGTCGTACGCCGTCGACGTCCTGGTAGACGAACGGCTTGTGCATGCGGACCGAACCGAGCGCTGTGTCCAGCACGAGATCGCCCGTCTCATCGAGCGCGATCGCGTCGGCCCCCTGAACGCTCAACGCGATGCTGTCGGGATTGGCTCGCGGAGCAACAATCAGGTCGTACTCCAACTGACGCTGGTTGCCGTAATAGGCAACGTCAATACCAGGGTAGATGCCTTCGTAGCGCACCTTCGTGTAAGCAGGCGTATTAGGCCGCCACTTCGTTCGATCACTGCCGACGAAATAGTTGATCTTGCCGGGCAGCTCGTCATGACCGGTCACCGCCGGCTGAGGGTTCGCACTCACGAATGCCATACGTAGTGCAACGCGCGTCGCCCCTCGTTGTTCCGGCCTGTCGGAGGTTTGGGAATTCGGCTGGACCAAGACCAGCACCGCCTCTGTGGACGTGAGGAAAAGATTGGAACGGGGTCCGCGCGACACAAACTTCACGCGATCGTCGGTTTGACCCCGGTTCGCCTCGAAGTACAGCGGTAGTCTGCCGTACGCGTCGCTCATCCGTGTCGGAGCCTTCGACGCGGACGAATCTTTGGCTTCAACAGCGGAGTTGGCTGTTGATGAGGGCAGGGTCTGAGACGCCGCCGGGCCGGCCGCCATGAGCGATAGCATGGACGCTGCTACCAGGAACTGAATTGACCTGCACGCGAGCATTCCGTTGCGCACGATTCCTCCTTGGAGATCGCTTCAAGACGATACCGAGAATCTGTGCTTGCTTTGGACGATAGGAACTATGAAGGGCCTGTCGGCACAGCGGATAATCCGCCCACGCGACGGGGCGTGTCAATGAATAAGGACACACGTCTCTGATCCCTCAGCCAACGGTGGACGGTCAGCGCGCCGGGATCGGATGTCAGGTGCGCCGGCGGGGTGAACATGACGTTGCCGCTGATCGCGACGTCGGCTGCGCGTTCGCTCGGCTTCGGTGCACCAGCTGAATTCCACCGTCGAGCGGACGCATCGACGGCAGCACGCGGATGGTGTCTCCGGGTTGTGACGCGGCCTCGACCTGTTCGAGCGTGACGAACGGGCGGCCTCGGCTTCCATCGCCGCCGGCCGCGGCGTCCGCCTTTCCGTACCAGGTGGAGGCGGCCTCGCTCGCGCCGGCCATGGACATCAGAAAGACTGCCGCCAACACTGCGGACTGCCTCATGTGAACCTCCGCGCGATCAGGTGGCTGACGCGGACCGATTATCGCTGAAATGGAGGCCACCGGCTGTTGTAAGCTCGCGCGAGAACGTCTCTTCTCTCCCGGGCAGGAGCATGA
>Ga0075424_100005348_pt1 | contig 12253 bp, 7 predicted proteins | sample SoiMethybrSBSTD3_FD_75301 | JGI IMG/M metagenome (GOLD analysis project Ga0075424, IMG submission 75301) | Bulk soil microbial communities from a Populus tree surrounding site in Tennessee, USA - Soil MetaG P. TD hybrid SBSTD3 | ecosystem: Environmental > Terrestrial > Soil > Tree plantation... | reverse complement strand
CCGCCGCGACAAGCGCATCGACGTCGCGGCCGTCCCAGGCGTAGTGCCACGCCGTCCTGAATTTCGCCGGAAGCTAAGTAAAGTCAGTCACTTACGGAATCTTGGTGTTCAAGTCGGGTCAAACGCGATGACGCGTCGCCAGGCTAAAGCGCTTCCGCTTATGGCCGTCACGTCGGGAAGCTCATGGCAGGTTCCGGCTCACTGCGACCATGGCTGACCAGGGCCGGGCGGCCAGCATAAACACAGACAGACGACGGCTAGCCGGCTATCCCAGTCCTGGGGCAGGTGCCTTGCGCGGTGCCTGCTAGGGCGTCACCGTCAATGACGCGTGCAGATCCCAATTGCCTCGAGCGTGCAGTCGAACGAAAAGAAGCGGTCGTAAACTGTGAAGATGCCCTGACGTCTGCGAGAAGACGGCATCGATGCGCGGCAACGGGATCTTCTGGCGGAGAGGGCGGGATTCGAACCCGCGATACCCTTGCGAGTATGCCGCATTTCGAGTGCGGTGCTTTCAACCACTCAGCCACCTCTCCGGGGCCGCCTGACCTACCTCTATCCCTCTGAAAACGCAAGTAATTCGTGTCGATCTTTTTGTTCTACTTTCCTCCGTAGACGCCTTTGTTTTGCAATTTTAGGCCAATGTTTTGCAAATTCGGCCTAAGATGTTCGGCTTTCATTCCGATCTTCCGCGGGACTCCCACTTGCGCATCGCCTCCACTGCCAAACGCTTTTGGTCGACGCCCTTTGTGTAGTGCTCAACCATCTGCCTCGTCTGGCCAGTGATCGCCGCGATTTCGGCATCCGTGCACCCGGCTTCCGCAAGTTTTACCGCAGCACTCTTGCGCAGACCGTGGAAGACAAGTCCTGCCTCCCGGATCGCGGCCAGATCCTCTTGCCCGAGGGTTCGCTGCCAGGCTGTCGAGAAGCCGAACTCCTTCCAGGGCTTGCCAAGGCCAGAGGTGAGGATGTTAGTGCTGTTGCGAGGAATCTCAGCCAGGATCTCGCGCAGCCGACTGTGCAACGGGACCCACAATCGCTTTCCAGTCTTGCCCTGCCGCACGAGGATCAAGCCCTGCTGGTCGATGTCGCTCCACATCATCCGCAGCACGTCGCCGCGACGTTGCCCGGTGTACAGTGCGACCATCGCCGCCCAATAGATGGGTCGTGGGGCGTACGCCTTGAGGAGCTCGATCTTGTCGTCAGGCCAGGGCGCGAAGGCGTCGCCCTTTGCAACTCGTGGTACGCCCTTGCACGGATTGGTGTCCCGCCACTCACGCGGTATTGACCACGAGAACATGGCCGACAGACTGGCAACTGTTTCGTTGGGAGCTGAGTGATCCCCCGCGAGGTCGTCGCGAAGCTTTAGTACATCAGCCGGTCTGATTTCCTCTGCGAGGCGCTCGCCCCAAACCTTGCCAATCTTCGCGAGGCGGCTGGAGTACGCCTCGCGCGTTTTGGGAGCTAGTCTCTCAAACTCGGGCGATTTCAGATAGGCATCGATCAGCGCTCCGATCGTTCGCGGCTGTCCTGCGAGTTCTCCCTCGCCATGAAGGCGCCGGTACACCTTCCAAAATTCGGGGTCTTGGGGCGTGCCCGGCAGGCGCAGCGCTCTGGACGCCCCATCGGTTCCGCGCCGTGGATGATAATAGAAGTAGTCCTTGCCCCTCGCCCGCACGTGGTTCACGTATGCGGGCAGTTCGAGCTTGGGCTTGCGAGGACGCGACACGACAGTCGGCTCCGGTTTGGCACGTGGAGTCTGGCGGTCCCGGGCCTCGCTGACAACTCCCCAACGGACTTCCAGAAAGGCAAGCAGTTTGTCGCGTCTCCAGCGGGTCAAGCCCCCGATCCTCACAGGGCGCGGGAGCTTGCCCTCGGAGACGTACTTTAGAACCGTACTTGGCGCGCACCGAAGAAGGCCGGCCACGTCCCTTGTGGTCACGAACACTCGCAAATGACATCCGAAACGGGTCCTCGCGGGGCTGACCCGTGCGAGGCTCCTTTTCTATTGTGCCCCCACCCGAGGATCGCACAGTCGCGAGAATGCCTTGGCCCTCAACAGGCTTGTCGGAGTCCAAGCTGCGGATGCCGATCGCCCTCTCCTCGCCAGCCGATCCGTTCACCGTCAGATCCAAGGAAAGCTGAACGGCCTTCGAGCATGGTTTAGACCGCCCGTCATTTCTGTTGTCTCTTCGGCCGCCTGCCTCCGCCGATCTCTCCGCAAAGGGATGATCCTCTGCTGGGGAGGGTTCCAGACTCATCGTCGATCTCGACCTCATCCCACAGGGGTGACCTATGCCTCGATATCGAGGCTCAAAGTACCCGCTTGCATCGATGCCGATGTGTGAGGAGACTTCCGGCGAAGTCATAGGACCGCGATCTGCAAACTCTCCTTCTCGTGGAAGGTGCTCCGAGCGATGCCCAATTGATGGAGCCGGGACAACATCTTCAGGAACGCGGACCAGATGGCCCATACCACCCAGCGTGCGCAATGCAAACGCGATCGCTCCGGCCCACCAAAGGGATGGGCCCCCCTTCTCCGCCGCCATCGCTCGCGACGACGGGGGTTGAGCGAGCGACGGCGGCTCCGAAGGGATGGAGGTCGAGCCACGATGTCGAGGACATCCTCCGCCGAATCCCGCCCACCCGCCCTTCCGCATATTTCTCTGACGCCAGCTACGCAATCGCCATTTTGACATATACGCATTCCTCCCAAGGTGCGAGGTAGGAATCGACGCCGCTTGCCCCTCTATGCATGCAAGCGAAAATAGGCGTAACCTCGAATAACGAGAAATCGGAAAAAGGAATTTCCGGGAAGTTCCAGGATGAATAAGGAATAATGCGTCGCTTTGTCGCATATATAGTTTACGTGTACGAATAATCGTGCAGTTACGTGCAGATTTTGTAGCGATTTAAGGGCTGATTTTCGATGGCAAGATAAAGCGAAACCAAGGTTTCGCGCCAAACGGAGGCAAGCTTTTGTCTGCACATGGTTTTCTTCGATGACTTGTAGTGCGTACGAGAAATGCGGTGACGCTAAAGTGGCGCCAATCATTGAAAATCGTTTGCTGTTTCAATGCAGTTCCCTGGGGCCACTTTGCGGAACCTTGCATTCCGAAAACGACACGCCAATTCGATGATATGTCGAAAAACGATTCGAGTAGTTTCACACCACACCTTGGCAAGCCGCGTGGTCGAACCCGAAGAGGGCCGCGGTCGACCACGGCGCTAATCCTGAGGTCTGTGGCACAGCAAGGCGGTGACCTCCAGCGGCTGCTGCCGTCGGCGCGGCGCGCCAAGCCGAGCGGTCGGTTTAATGCACGTGGTCGCGGCCGTCAGGCCGCCGCGGCTCTCGAGGGCCACGGCGGCTGGGAATTCGCCTCTGGCACCGAGCCAGGCGTCCGGATGCGCTACCGACCCCGCCGTGTCATCGTCAAGGCGCGGGTAGTGAAGCTTAAGGGCATCGAGAGCCAGGCCGGCGCTGCCCATCTGCGCTATCTGCAGCGGGAGGGCGTCACACTCGATGGGAAGCGCGGACACGCATATTCGGCGGCCGAGGACCAGATCGACACGAAGGCCTTCGCCGAGCGCGGCCAGGAAGACCGCCACCAGTTCCGGTTCATCGTAGCCGCCGAGGACGGCGTCGCGCTTGGTGATCTCAAGCCCTTCACGCGACGGCTTATGGCGCAGATGGAGAATGACCTCGACGCCACCCTCGATTGGATCGCGGTCGACCATTACAATACGGGGCAGCCGCACACCCATGTCGTGGTCCGCGGCGCCACGGGTGAGGGCAAGATCCTCTACATCGCCGGCAACTACATCGCCCATGGTATCCGCGCCCGGGCGAGCGATATCGTCACCCGCCAGCTCGGCCAGCAGAGCGAAAAAGAGGTGCAGCAGAAGCTCGGGCGCGAGGTGGACCACGAACGCTTCACCCGGCTTGACCGGACCCTCCTGGACGAGGCTCAAGACGGCCGTGTCGATCTGCGGATTAGCCCGCACCAGAGCTATCTCGTCAGGGTCAACCGGCACCTGCTGATTTCCCGCCTGGAGAAGCTCGAGGCGATGGAGCTGGCCACACCGATTCAGCCTGGTGTCTGGGAGCTGTCGCCTGCGCTCCAGCCGATGCTCACCCAGCTCGGCGAGCGCATCGAAACCCTCAACCTCATGCGTGATGCATTGGGCGAGGAGGCGGCCTATCGTGCCGCTTTCAACTTCCTAATCCATCGAGAGCTGCCGCCCTCGCCCATCACGGGCCATCTTATCGACAAAGGACTCGCCGGCGATGGCTTGAGCGACAACGCCTACCTTGTGATCGATGGCATCGATGCTCGTGCCCACTACCTGGAGCTGCACGCAACACTTGTCCCGGAAGAGGCGCGCATCGGCGCCATTGTGACCCTCGGCCGGGAGCCCTCGGCTCGAGCGGTGGACAAGACCATAGCCGTCTACGCCGCCCGCAATGATGGGTTCTACGAGCCCAGGGAGCACTACGAAATCGCTCGAATGACTGCGCGCATTCCCGGCGGCGATGTGGAGGGGTACATCGAGGCCCACGTCCGGCGCCTGGAAGCGCTGCGCCGGGCGGGCCTCGTCGCCCGCCTCGACGGCGACCATTGGGTCATTCCGCCAGACTTCCTGGAGCGGGCCCGCGCCTATGAGGAGCGCCAAGGTCGCAAGCTTATCGTCGAGGTACATTCGACCGTTGCGCTCGACCGCCAGATTGCCGCCGAGGCCGCCACCTGGCTTGACCGCCAGTTGGTCGGCCGGCATCGGGTCGAGACGGCGCCGATGGGCTTCGGGCTCAAGGTCCAAGAGGCCCTGGAGCAACGAAAGCAGCAACTGCTCGCGCTCGGGCTGGCCAAACGGCGCGGGGATGGCGACATCCAGTACCAGCCAAACCTGCTGGCTACCCTGCAGCGCCGCGACCTCGAGCGCGCCGGTCAGTATCTCGCAACCAAGCGTACTGACGGTATGACATACCTTCCGGCGCGCGATGGCGATCTCGTCAGGGGCACCTACCGCCGCGCGATCACGCTGGTTAGCGGCAAGTTCGCGGTGATCCAGAGTGACCAACACTTCACACTGGTGCCGTGGCGCGCCCTCCTGGAACGCGATCGCGGCCGCGAGGTCGCCGGTATCGTCCGCGGTATGGGCGTCTCCTGGCAGCTCGGCCTGCAGCGGGATCGCGGCCTCTCCCGCTGATTCATCAGTGGGCCACTTCCGATCGCGCAGCATGTGGGATTTCTTGTGCTGCGGATTCCGACCGATGCGTTGCGCGTCGTCCTTGCAGCCATTTCGCTTGCAACCGCATTCAAATTGTTGCGCAAGTCAGACAAACTTTAATCGCAGAGTCTCTTTTGCCAAAATGCCGGGCAGCCCCCTCCCCTTCGGTCGGGTCACGTCCTAGTCGCCGGCAGCCATTTGCCGGCGACCGGAGCCGCCGTGGCCGGAAGGCCGGCGTCTCCGCCCCTTCGGGGTGACGGCCGTTGCCGCGAGGCCTGTGGCTCGTGTTTTGCCGCACCTCGCAGCCTACCCGCGATCCTTAGGGCTTCTCATTCCCAATCGGCAACAAGAGGCACGGCCCATGAACCGATCCATTCCCTATAAGCCCCAGTTCCTCAGTTCGGCTGAGCGCCGTTCCTCCGTCCCGGCCTGCGCAAGTTTAACGCCGTCGCGCGCAGCGGCCGTCAAGGATGGCGTCACGCCGCCGTCAGGCTTGTCCTTGCCGACCGCGAGCACGATGGCAGCCTGTGATCTGCCGGAGGGCAGAGTTGCCGGCACACGATCCTCAGCCTAAAGATCTGTTTTGCAAACCACGGAAATTCTCGTTGTTTTTCAGTGTCAGATCCTGGGTTGATTGCAAAACAAAAAATCAAATATATCAATAACATAGACCCGAAAAGTGCCGAATTTCGAGTGCGGTGCTTTCAACCACTCAGCCACCTCTCCGGAGCCGTCTCACCTACCCCTATCCCTCTGAAAACGCAAGTAATTCGTGCCGATCTTGTTGTTCCGATTTCTTCATCTAAGCGGTTCTCGCCGGCGTTGCGCGGCATTCCCCCTCTCGAGAGCATTCGCGAACCAGCACTCGCCCGCCTGCGCCTTGCTGTTCTACCACCTTGCGGTCACGATCTACCTTGCCAGCAGTCGTGCTGCATGTGGCTTATGTCCGTCCTTTGGCGTTTGGGCAAGGTTGGTGCAAGTCAATGCCAACCGACATACGCCACGCCTTGATTGCCTCAATGTCCGCGCGGTCTATATGTTGCATCTAAAACCTAATCGATTCACGAGAACATCAGGGCTTGCCAATTATAATATGTGCCTGAAACTCAAGATGGCATGACGAGTCGCGACTTTGCTTTTTGGTCTGTAGTGACCTGCGCTCCGCCATTTTGACATCATATTGGCACTATGGGCTGTAGCAGCGCGCTAGTACAACAGACGCGAATTATCGCAGCATCAAGCCCTCTTGCTTTTTGGCTAACATCAATAATAAAGAAGGCCAGCGCGACGCGCTGGCCGAGTTCGAACCCCTGTGTAACTTTATAGTGGGCCTACGCGGTCACCACCAGCAGCCGCGACGCACGGGAGCGTAGTATCGAACTGGCCGGTAGTACCTCACGACCGGTCTGTAATGCCGATATCCACACGCGGATCTTCCGCCCCATCCACACCAGCCAAAAGCTTCGGCTGGCTTGGCGCTGATCGCCTCTACTGCAATCAAGGTAATTCCCGCGACTAGAAGAGTTATTACCGTCTTCATGCGAACACCTCCATATTGAGAGCCCGCGCGCGGTTGACTTCCCCGGCATTCACGCTTGGGCGAAACTTCATCCTAGCGACGATTTGTGTAGAAAGGCGCATACGCTCATTCGAGATGGTAAACAATTCGTTAAATACTAGATAATGGAAACAGTGAGCCTTTCCGCACTACCGGCGCGGAATATCGGGCAGGAATGGCGCCAGACCCTACGGGTCCTCCACGGCCGGATTGCGCTTGCTCATGCTGCACGGCGGCTGCATCCCGCACGGACAGCTTCATGCTGTCGCGTTGTCGATACGACCCAAATGCATCTCAACGATCAGTTTGGCGACGACATGTCCGAGAACCATGCCGCCCTTGGCCTTGGTGTTGGAGCTATCGACCTTTTGGAACCGGCTAAAGACGTGCGTGTTGTGGTCCTCTGGGATACGGGGCCTACGTCGCTTGCGCTCGCGCTGAGATGGCGCGATGGCGCTCACGCTTTGGCGGTCACGCGCGCCGCGCCAGGTTCGGTGAACTTGATGGAACCACCCTCAAGATTGAGGAGGACTTGGGTGGGCTTGCTCACCGCCAAACCCGATGGGTAGTGGCTTGAGAACCTCTGTGGTGAACGTGAGCTTGCTTCGACATCGATACATCACACAGCTCTGAGGCGACGGTTGTGCAAACCGCCGCACGAATGGTGACGTGATGCCGGTGTTCGCCGGTAGCGCGGTCGACGCCGGTTATCCAACCATCCGCTGGTGACCCTTCCAGTAGGGCGCCCGTACCATTTTCTTGTCCACTTTGCCCACGGGCGTCAACGGCAGCTGGCCAACGAATTCGACACGCTTGGGCGCGTGCGTTGGCCCTTTGCGTTCTTTGACGAGCTGCACGAGGCTCTCAGCAGCGGGACGCGTACCCGGCTTCGGTACAACGATTGCGCAGACGGCTTCGCCCCATTTGGGATCCGGGATGCCGATGACACAAGCCATCGCCACGTCCGGATGAACGGAAAGCGCATCTTCGACATCGCGGGGATAGATATTGAACCCTCCGCTCACAATCATGTCCTTCTTGCGATCAAGAATGTAGAGGTATCCTTTATCATCGGCGCGTGCGATATCGCCCGTGTGAAGCCAACCATTGCGGAACAGTGCTTCGGTCTCCTGCGACCGCTTCCAGTATTGGCTGACCGCATGCGCCGCGCGCACGCAAATCTCCCCCGGCTGACCGGGCGGGACCTCCTGGTCGGACTCGTCCAAGACCTTGACGTCGCAGCTTGCAACCGGGACGCCGCAGGAGGAGAACAGCTCCGGCCGCTGCCGATCATGGTCGGCCTTGCGCAGCACAGAGATGGGGTAGCACTCGGTCTGGCCGTACAGTTGGGAAAACACCGGACCAATCCGCTCGAGCCCTTCAAGCAGCCGCGCGGGCGACATCGGAGAAGCGCCGTAGAGGAGCAGCTCTAGCGACGAGGTGTCTGTACGGGACAGTGTCGGATGGTCAAGCAGCAGGTATATCATCGTCGGCACGAGCAACGTGACATTGATCCGCTCGCGCGCGATGGTGCCGAGCACGGCATCGGGATCGAATCCCCGGAGCAGATGCACTGTGCCCCCTAACATCAGGCTAGGCAGGATCTTCGTGCCCGCTACATGGCTCATGGGCGCGATCACGAGATAGCGTGGTGCGATTGGGATCTCAAAGTCAGCAAGGATGCTCGTAGAGTACGCGGTGACTTGCGCATGCGTGCGGATCGCCCCTTTCGACTTGCCCGTGGTACCGCCCGTGTAGTTGAGAACGGCGATCTCATCACTCGAGGCGAGATCGCGTGCGGTGGCACTACCGATAGCTTCCGCCGCCTGGAGCAGATCGAGCCCGTACTCCGCTGGCCCAAGCGTATAGACGGCCGTGAGCCCGGACGCACGAGCCGCCAGCTCGCCACCCCGATCCAGGAACGTCGCCGCGTCGACGATGAGCGCTGCACACTCTCCATCCTCGAGCTGCTCGACCTGATCCGCGAGCGAACCCAGCGGATGTAACCAAGTTATGCTCAAGCCCGACGCGCTTGCCGCAATCCCGGCACACCATGCGTCCGCGCGATTGGCGGACAGCAGTCCGATGCGCTGCCCGCGTAGCAAGTTGCCTTCCAGAAACACCGCCTGCATCCGCGCGATCAGATCGATTGTCCCTCGGTACGAAAGCGAGCGATTGCCGAATACAAATGCGGCACGGTCGGGATGCCGCCGGAGCGCACGCAACGCCTGTGTGGCTATCGTCGGGCCACTGTGCACCCCATCAGCCATCGTATCCTCCCCGAAATCAGCTGGCGCCGTGTTTGCGTTCTGAGCACTATAGAGGGCAAGAGCACCGCACGGAACCATCGCCCTTGGCCCAAACTCCTTTCGAAACGCTTCGACGACGCCTCAAGCTACCGCTCATAGCCGCGCCAATGTTTCTCGTCTCTGGCGTGGAGCTCGTCGTGGCTGCCTGCCGCCAAGGCGTCATCGGCGCCTTCCCAACCGCGAACTGCCGGAGCGCGGATGAGCTAGACATCTGGCTCCGTCAGATCCGGACCAATCTTCGCGGCGAAGACATGCGATTGGGAAGGCGATTCGCCCCATACTGCCCGAATCTAATTGTGCATCGGTCAAACAGACGGTTAAGCGAGGATCTCGCGGTGCTGCGGCATCACCGCCCAGAGATCGTTATTGCAAGTGTCGGCTCGCCTGAGCCGGTGCTTCGTCCGTTGCACGACTGCGGGACGCTAGTTCTGGCCGATGTTGCTTCGCTTCGCCATGCCGAAAAGGCCGTCGAGGTCGGTGCTGACGGCTTAGTGCTACTCACGGCTGGTGCCGGCGGACAAACAGGCTGGCTCAATCCGCTGGCGTTCGTCCGCGCCGTGCGTAGCTTTTACAGCGGCCCCCTCGTTCTTGCCGGCGGTATCAACGATGGATATGCACTTTTGCTGGCAGAGCTCATGGGCTGTGACCTGGCCTACATGGGCACGAAGTTCATTGCCACCTGCGAGAGCCTGGCATCGGACGCGTATAAGTCGATGCTCGTGAAATCCAATGCCGATGATGTTCTTCTCACACGTGCTTTCACCGGGCTGGAGACCAATATGCTGCGGCCATCGATTATTGCCGCAGGCCTGGACCCGGCGAACTTGCCCGAGCGCGGCATGATTGACGTGAGCAAGGATATTGACGTCGAAGCGCACGGCGACCAGCCCAAACGATGGCGTAACATATGGAGTGCGGGCCACAGCGTGTCGGGCGTAAGCGCGGTCCTACCGGTGGCTCAGTTAGTCGCGCGCAGCACCCACGAATACCAGGAAGCTCGTCGCACGGTCGCTGCGCTAATCGGGAATTTGCGCTGACGAGATCAGCAGAATGGAAATGACGGAATCCATTCAAGACCAGCGCATAGTCGATCACATGCTTAGCTACCCTTGCACCTGCTCCAATGGGAGCGAGATCGAATACTCCAGGCCCTCTTTAGCGTAGAGGATGCGCGGATTTTCCGACAAGGCTGCTCTCATCAGGCGACTGCCGAAACCCTGAGATATCGGTTCGTGCACGGGTGGTCCGCCCCGCTCGGTCCATGAGAACGAAAATGTGGAATTGCCCTGAATGTCCCACTTGACATTGACGCGGCCCTTGGGCTGCGAAAGCGACCCGTATTTCGTTGCATTCGTGGCGAGCTCGTGAACGACCACTGCGAACATCTGCGCGAACGCGCTGCCGGCAAGCACCTGCGGGCCGCTAACCGAGACCCGCGGAACGAAGAGAGCGAGTTCTCCCCGCACAATCTCGTCGATCGGTACTCCACCGCTGGGACCCGACGCGATGAAATCCTGCGCACGCGCCAGAGCTTGCAGACGCCCGAGAATCGTATCGTGCGCCGTCTGTAGGTCGTCGCTTGAAGACAGCGTGCTGCTGATAATTGACTGCATGACAGCCAAGAGATTCTTGGCGCGGTGCTGCAACTCGCGCACGAGGAGCGCCTGACGCGCTTCTGCGTCCTTGCGGTCGGTCACGTCCCTAGCAATGGAATGGATGCCGACGGGCACGCCTCCGTCGTCGAATATGAGCCGTGAATTGACCTCGAGGGTGAAGCGGGCACCGGTCTTGCCCACAAGCTGCATCTCATAGCGGGTAGAAGAGGCACCCTGAAGCTTTCGCTGAAGCATCTGAAGATGCATCGGCAGCTGGCCTTGAGGTATGAAGCGCTGGAGTGGAGTGCCGACGATCTCCTCGGGCGTATAGCCCAGAATCCTCTCGACTGCCGGATTGACCGACTTAACGCGGAACTCCAGGTCCATAGTGCTGACGATATCGTTAGCGTTATCGACTAGGGCGCGATAGCGCTGTTCACTCTGTATCAGGGCGGCCTCCACCGTCTTGCGGTCTGTGATGTCGACCGAAGCCGTGAGGAGGCACTGCTCTCCGCCGAATTCGACAACGTCGGCGTTGATGAGCACAGTACGAACCTCATGCTTGCCCCGCAGCGCGATCTCTAGGCTTTGCACAACACCTTTCTCGGCCAAGATTCCTCGCACCCTCGTGAAATCTTTCTCGTCCACATAGACGCGCAGATCGCGTGCCGTCCGGCCGACCACCTCCTGTCGCGTATATCCGGTCTGCGACAGCAAGGCCGCGTTGACGTCCACGTACCGCCCGTCGCGCAGGGTGCTGATGCTCATTGCCACCGGCGCGAGCTGAAATATGCGCAGGAAGCGGGCCTCCGCGGCGCGCAGGGCTGCCTCCACACGCTTGCGATCTGTGATGTCGATATCGACGCCGAAGTAGCGAGTCGGCTTGCCGTGTGCGTCGCGCACGACCCGACCACGACCCAGGATCCAGCGCAACTGCCCGTCCGGCCGCAGGATCCTATACTCGCTCTCGTAATAGTCGGTCCCCTCTGCCAGGATCTGACGGAACCCGTCTCCGACCTTTGCACGATCCTCCGGATGCCGAAGCGCGCGGAAGACCTCGACCGAGACAGGATCCGCTCTGGGCTCGAGGCCCATGACACGGAAGAACTGCGGGCGTCCGCGGACAAGACCCGTTGCAAGGTCCATGTCCCAAACGCCGACACCGGCGGAAGCCTCGGCTAGCTCGAGGAACTCGCTGCCTTCCCAGTCGACCCTGAGAGAAGGCTGGCCTTTCACAACCACCGTTGACACCGCCGATCCCGCCTGCTGTTCACTTATTTCCACTATACACAATGCGCTGCCCTGCGATTGCTCAGGAACAGCAACGCTCAAGCTTGCGAGCAGGTTTGCGGGTCGCCGGCGAGCCCGACACTACGCGTCGCGTCAACGTGTGGCCAATACAGGCGACGTCGGCTTCTTGCGCACAACGTGACCCTCAGGGTGAGAGCCTGCACGGTTGGATCACCCCTCCTATCTCGCATCCACGAGGCTTACTTGCTGCATGCTTCCCACAGGACGTGGGCTATCTTTGGTGATTGTCACCTTGCGAATTGGCGCGGCTCTTC
>Ga0075424_100005345_pt1 | contig 12256 bp, 14 predicted proteins | sample SoiMethybrSBSTD3_FD_75301 | JGI IMG/M metagenome (GOLD analysis project Ga0075424, IMG submission 75301) | Bulk soil microbial communities from a Populus tree surrounding site in Tennessee, USA - Soil MetaG P. TD hybrid SBSTD3 | ecosystem: Environmental > Terrestrial > Soil > Tree plantation... | reverse complement strand
GCAGTTTCGGCGTTCCGTAAGTACAGCGAATACCTGCGCGATAACGAGAAGCGTTTTCGTTAGGCCGCACGCCCGGAAATGTCGAGATCGATGGACGCCGCAACTGCATACGAAGCAAACGCACGTGCATTTATTCGTGGACGCGATAGATCGCCGATCGGCGCCCGCGTTGTCGAGCAGTGGGCTCAGACTCTCAGCGAGGGTGCCACAGTCATCGAGATGGCGTGTGGTGGCGGCTACCCGATCACGGCAGTACTAGACGGGGCGGGGCTACAACTTTGGGCAGTCGACGCGTCGCCAACTCTTGTTGCAGAGTTCCGGACCCGATTCCCTAAAATTCCCGTCCAGTGCGAGCGGGTGCAAGAGAGCAGCTTCTTTGGCCGCAAGTTTGAAGGCGCGATTGCCATTGGTCTGCTGTTCCTGCTAGCAGAATCGGACCAAGCAGCGTTGATTGCTAGGGTTTCAGAATTCCTGGTACCCGGAGGTCGATTTCTGTTCACGGCCCCATTGGAAGTTGGCACTTGGGCTGACATGAACACTGGACTCGAGTGCAGATCTCTCGGCCGACAGAGATACGAGGAGCTTCTGACGCAATCCGATTTCCGGATTGTTGCCACGCACGTGGATGAGGGAGCCAACCATTACTACGAAGCAGAAAAGCTTGCGTAAACGCGGGGCCCGAATGCGGCCTAACAGCGCGTTGGTGACCGACGCCAAATCTTCCCCCGATTTAGTTGACACCCCGGCCTAACAGGTCGGAGGTGGGTTGTGCAAAAGGCTGGCGCGCAGAATCGTGCAGCCGGAAAAATAGATAAATCGCGCCTGCCGATGGAGCGCTGAGCGCGGCGTTGCAACAGACGACCCCTGCCTTTTTCTTCGCCGCAGCTGTGTCCTATGTCGCATGTCCACGCAGCATTCCCGGGCTAACGTATCGCCGGCAAGAAGAACAAGGGGGATTCGATGTCGATGCGTTCCATCGTTGCTTCCACCCGTCATGGGTTGCTCGCCATGGGCCTTTGCGCGGGAAGTGCCGCTCATGCTGCCGACTTCACGCCGTTGGGCTCGCTGCCCAATCCCGACAACTTCGGCAGCGCGGCGCACGCGGTCGCGGCCGATGGCCGGACGATCGCCGGCCACTCGATCGTCTTCCGATCCAACGTGAACCAGCCCGATGCGGTGCTGTGGCGCAACGACGTCGGCCCGACGAGTCTCGGCATTTCGTCCGCTTTCGGCAGCGTCCCCACGGCCTTGTCGGCCGACGGAAAAGCGGCCATCGGCTACTCGCAGGGCAATGGCGTTCCGGGCACGTTCGCGTTCTACTGGTCCGAGCTCACGGGCCCGGTCGCTCCAGCTCCGCTGCCCGGCTACGGCAATACCTCCGCCAGTGCGATCTCCGCGGACGGCGTCACGATGGTGGGCTCGGTCTACAACGTCGGACCGCCCTGGACGCTCGACACCAATCGCCAGGCGATGCGCTGGTCGCGCAACGAGAATTTTCTTGTCGGGCTCGGGTTTCTCCCCGGCGGAAGCAACACCAATAGCAGCGCGAACGCGGTGTCCGCGGACGGCTCGGTGATCGTCGGCGTGAGCACGAGCGCGAATTCGGAGCAGGAAGCATTCCGCTGGACGAGCTCAATGGGCATGGTCGGGCTCGGCTTTCTTCCGGGCGGCACTTCGAGCGCGGCGAGCCTTGTCTCGGGCGACGGCCAAGTGATCGTCGGCTCGGTGGGCTTCGCGTGGGACCCGTCGCGCAACGCAGCGTTTCGCTGGACCGAGGCGGGCGGCATGACCGATCTCGGCGTCCTGCCCGGCGCGGCCGTTACGATGGCGCAAGCGATGTCGCCCGACGGCCTGTTCGTCGTCGGCCAGAGCGGACCCGAAGCGTTTCGCTGGAGCGACACGGGCGGCATCACGGGGCTCGGACATCTGCCCGGCGATCAGGGGTCGTCCGCGATTGCGGTGTCGGACGATGGCGCGGTCATCCTCGGACGGAGCCTGTACGCCGACGGCCACACCGAGTACTTCGTGTGGACGCTGGCCGACGGACTGCGCTCGCTAAGCGACCTGCTCGCAGCGAGCGGCGTCGACATCAGCGGCTGGCAAAATCTGCAGGCCGAGGCGCTGTCGGGTAACGGCAATACCATCGTCGGGCAGGGTATCAATCCGGCCGGCTTCAACGAAGGCTGGGCGATCCGGCTGCAGGGCAACCGTGCGCCGATCGCGAGCATCGGCTATTCGCCGCAATTTCCGCCCAAGCGCACGCCGATCTCGTTCTGGGGCACCGGCTCCACCGACCCCGACGGCGACGAGATCGTCAACTATCGCTGGGACTTCGGCGACGGCACCACCGCCGTCGGCCCCGTGGTGAGCCATACCTACCCGGACGCCAGGAACTACACCGTGACGCTTGTCGTAAGCGACGGCAAGGTCGATTCCGCGCCGGCGAGCCTCGTGGTGGCGGTATTCGATCGGGCGCCGGTCGCGAACGCCGGCGGGCCGTACAGCGGTGCGAAGAACGCACCGATCCGCTTCGACGGCACCCGTTCGACCGATGGCGACGGCGATCCGCTCACCTATGCCTGGGACTTCGGGGACGGGACGCGGGGAACCGGCCCCACCCCGACGCACGCATACGCCCGCAGCGGGGTGTACACGGTCGCGCTCGTGGTGAACGACGGCAGCGTCGACTCGACACCGCCGGCGCGCGTGCAAGTCACGGTAACCAATACCGCTCCCGTGGCGGTGCTGAGCGGTCCCGCGACGGGCTTCAAGCTCACGCCGCTGACCTGGAACGGCTCGGCCTCATCCGACGCCAACGGCGACGCGCTGAGCTACCGATGGAGCTTCGGCGATGGCTCGAGCGCGATCACCAGCACGCCGGGCACCACGCACAGCTTCGCGGCGGTAGGTTCCTACCATGTCACGCTGACCGTCAACGATGGCGAAGCAGACTCGCCCTCCGTCAGCGCCGACATCGTGATCCAGAGCCAGCCCCCGGTCGCCAACGCCGGCCCGGATCAGACCGTGGTTCAGCGCGCCAGCGTAGGCCTCAACGGCGGCGCGTCGAGCGATCCCGACGGCACCATCGCCGGCGTGCGCTGGGTGCAGGTCGCGGGCCCCGCGGTGACGCTCTCCGGCAGCACGACACTCTCGCCGAGCTTCGCCGCACCGAAGGTGCAGGCGAACACCACGCTTACCTTCGAGCTGACGGTGACCGACAACGACGGCGTCTCTTCATCCGACCGAGTGGATGTCAACGTCGTGCGCAAATAATTTCTAGGACAAGATCGCCAGAGCATCACGATCAAAGGTGGGAGTCAGTGAAGCGAGACCATAGGCAATTTCCCGACGACGAGAACGGTGACGTTCTGTGGCGCATGAGGGAGCATGGGGACAATCTTTCAGTGGCGCGTGAAATCGATTTCTCGATAATCTTCCCAACCGAAGAGGCAGCCATCAACTTCGCCGTGCACCTGCTAAAGAATAATCAGAAGGTGTCTTTTTCGGAGTACCCGGAGCACGACGAAATGCCTTGGCAGGTCCAAGCCCATCCAGTTATGGAGCCTACGCACGAAGCCATCAGCGGTTATGAGGCTCAACTGGCCGAGGACGCAGCCAGGTTCGGGGGTCGCAACGATGGCTGGGGATCAATGCAGCAAGAATGAGCAGGCGTGTGACTGTCGACACTCCGAAGTACAGGACTTTTTGGCCTCGCTTTTGGGCGGGCTTTATCGATGCGTTTGTTCTGCTGCCGCTTGGCTGGGTCGACAGTGCGGTTTGGGACAACATTAGTGCTACAGCATTCTTGGTGCCCTGGTTTGTCCTCTATTCCCTCTCTGATGTGGCCTACACGATCGTGCTGCACGGGCTTTATGGCCAAACCATTGGCAAGCGTCTCATGGGAGTGAAGGTTCTGGATAAATCGGAGGCACGCCTGTCGATGGGCCAGGCAGTGTTGCGCGACAGCGTATTGCTTGCCTTCGTGGCCTGGGGCCTTTTTCTCGACCTGCCGACCGTTATTGCAGGCAACAGTCCTTATGCAGAGGGCGCACCCATAGGCATCGCTCGCTTGATTGCGCTCTATGCGATGTTTGCCTGGTTCGTACTCGAGTTGCTCACGATGTTGACGAACAACAAGCGAAGGGCACTCCACGACTTTATTGCCGGGTCTGTAGTTGTCCGGCTGGCGCGTACCGGCGATGCGCCCAATGAGAAAGCCCTACGCGCCTAACGGCCGATTCTCGCAACGTGAGAACTATTAAAACGATCTGCGTCGCGCTAGTCGCACTGACAATGTACGGGTGCGAGGACCCTCGAGATAGTGCCCATGGCCATGAAGTGAGAAGCGAAGCCGGCAAGGCGGTGAATCTTTCAAACAACCCTGAATTGAAAGCGATTCGAGCATCCCTTATCGACGGGATGACGTCGTATATGAGGAACAGCCGGACCCAATACGGGCCAGGTGACATACAAAGGTGTGCACAGATCCTTGATGAGCATCTAGCGGCTTTGCAAAATGCAAAGAGCCGCGAAGAAGCGCTGTCCGTAGTAAAAACTACGGTTTTCGAGCTGAATCAGTTGAATGAGCGAAGCGTGGATCTGATCGAAACCGATCAGCGCGAACAGATCGCGTCTTTTATTATCAAAGCCGGCGCCCTACTGGGATTCAACGGTGAACATGAGGATGTCACTGAAAAGTGGCGCGAGTGGTAAACGGCTACAAGAAAAAGGCAGCCGATCACCTGAACCCGGCCTAACCAAGGAAAAGTAGCGTGGCGCTGTACATGGTTCTCGAGCACTTTCGCAATGACGATGCCGCGCCCGTGTATCGCAGGTTCAGAGAACGCGGGCGCCTCGCGCCCGAAGGGCTGAACTACGTTTCGAGCTGGGTCACGGAGGACTTGGCGACTTGCTACCAGGTCGTCACTTCTCAGCAGGCGGCGGAGCGCATGACGCCTGGGGGCTGATGCTGGCCTGACGCGGGAGCCTTGCTTTCGGCCGCGCGCAAGCGCGTAATACGCGTCCCAACCCCCGGGAGGAGAACCAGCCATGAATAGCACGTGGACCGCGCGCGCCGCGCTCGTCTGGCTCGCGCTCGTCGTTTCGTTCGCCGCCCTCGCGGCGACCACGCCGCCGCTGCCGACGGCGCAGCCCGAAACCGTCGGCATGTCCTCGCAGCGGCTCGCCAAGGTCGGCGCCGCGCTGAAGAAGGAGGTCGCCGACGGCAGCTTCCGCGGCGCGGTGGTGATGGTGGCGAGGAAAGGCAAGCTCGTCTACCACGAGGCCGTCGGCATGCAGACGCCCTCCACGCCCATGAGCGAGGACACGGTGTTCCGCATCTACTCGATGACGAAGCCGCTCGTCTCCGTCGCCGCGATGATGCTGGTCGAGGACGGCCGCATCCAGCTCACCGACCCGGTCGGCAAGTTCCTTCCCGGGTTCGACAAGATGCAGGTCAGCGTCGCGACGAAGACCGCCGAAGGCACGAGCTACACCACGGTTCCCGCCGAACGGCCGATGACGGTGCAGGACCTCCTGCGCCACACCTCGGGCCTCGCCTACGGCGAGATCACGCAGAACGCGCCGGTGAAGGAAGGGCTCGAGAAGGCCGGCGTCTATCGCAAGGACATGGACTACGAGGCGCGCGGCGTGACGCCCTCCGAGGAGATCGAGAAGCTCGCCGCGGTGCCGCTCGCATTCCAACCCGGGACCACTTGGCACTACAGCCTTTCGACCGACGTGCTCGGCCGCGTGGTCGAGGCGGCGTCCGGCAAGCGCCTCAACGATTTCCTCCAGGAGCGGCTGTTCGGGCCGCTGAAGATGCGCGACAGCGGCTTCTCGGTGCCGCAGACGAAGATGGTGCGGCTCGCCGAGCCGCTCGACGCCGACCGCTTCTCGAAGCAGCCGAACCGGCTGATCGACGTCTCGGCGCCGCCGAAGAACGACTCCGGCGGTGCGGGCGGAGTTTCCACCGCCGGCGACTACTTGCGCTTCTCGCAGATGATGCTGAACGGCGGCTCGCTCGAGGGCAAGCGGATCCTCAGCCGCACCACCGTGCGCCTCATGACTTCGGACCACCTCGGCACGTTCATCAACCAGCCGATGCAGCCAGGCGAGCTGCTACTCGGTACCAAGGGCTACACCTTCGGCCTGGGCTTTGCGGTGCGTCAGGGCGACGGCGTAGGCGGCGTCCCGGGCTCGCAGGGCGAGTTCATGTGGGCCGGCTATGCCGGCACGTACTTCTGGGTGGACCCCAAGGAGCAGCTCACCACGGTGCTGATGACGCAGGCGCCCAGCCCGCAGCGCGCTTATTTCCGGAAGCTGGTGAAGCAGCTCGTCTACCAGTCGATCGTGGACTGAGTTGGAAGGAGATCAGCGATGATCAAGGTTAGCGTGATGTATCCGAACAAGCCGGGCGCCCGCTTCGACCACGGCTATTACCGCGACAAGCACATGCCGCTCGTGAAAGCCCGGATGGGCGCCGCGTGCCGCTTCTACACGGTGGACAAGGGGCTGGCGGGCGGAGCTCCGGGCGATCCGCCGACCTACGTCGGCATGTGCCACATCTACTGCGATTCCGTCGAATCGTTCCAGGCGGGCTTTGGTCCCCATGCGAAGGAGATCATGGCGGACATACCGAAGTACACCGACCTGACACCGACCATCCAGATCAGCGAGGTGGTGGTCGGGCAACCGTAAGCGAAACTGGGCCCCCGCCTTCGCGGGGGCGACTTCTTCGGGCACTCCCTAACGGATGTTGGCGACGCCGAACGGCACGTGCCCGGCGGCGACGTGAGCCCGCGCGGAGTCGATGTGGCCGCGCTGGTCGTCGAAGTAGAAGTCGGGCTCGAAGGCCTTGAGGAACGCGCCCTTGTCGAGGCCGCCGAGGAACATCGCCTCGTCGACCGCGATGTTCCACTCCATCAGCGTGCGCACGGCGCGCTCGTGCGCGGGCGCGCTGCGCGCCGTGACGAGCGCCGTCCGGACCTTCATGGGGAAGTCTTTTTCGGTCCGGGCCGCGCTCTGCAGCCGCTGCAGCGCTTCCAGCAGCGGCTTGAACGGGCCGGGCGGTAGCGGCCGCAGCGCGTTGGCGGCCTCGTGGCGCGTGAAGGCCTCCAGGCCGTCGCGCTGATACACCCGCTCGGCCTCGTCGGAAAAGAGCACCGCGTCGCCGTCGAACGCGATGCGCACCTCGTCGGCATGGCGGCTCGCGGCCTGCGCCGACTCCGGGTACACGCGCGCGGCCGGGCATTTCGCCTCGAGCGCGCTCATGACGTCGGCCTCGTTCGCGGACAGGAAGAGATTGGCCTTCAGCGCGTCCAGGTATTTGTATGGGCTACGACCTCGGGTAAACACCCCCCGCTCCAGGGCCAGTCCAGCGCCCCCCGCTGATTTAAAGACTCTCAGGCCGGAGACCGGGTCGTTCTTCGAAAGGATCACGACCTCGACGCGCTGCGCCTTCGGCGTGTTGAAGGCGAGGAGCTTCTTCACCAGCGGGAAGGCGACGCCCTCGCGCGCGGGGACGTCGAGCCGGGCGAATTGCAGGTCGATGTACGCGCCCTCGCCGTCGCGGTCGAACACCAGGTTTTCCTCCTCGAAGTCGAACAGCGCGCGCGAGGAGATCGCGACGACGAGCTTGCCTTCGACCGAGTAGGGCATCGCGCCCTACTATACCTTCAGTAAACCGTATCTACCGGCACGCCGAAGAGATACCCCGCACCGCGCTCGGTGCGGATGTAGCGCGGCTGCGCCGGATCGACCTCGATCTTGCGCCGAAGGCGCATGATCTGCACGTCGACCGAGCGGTTGAAGACTTCGTCGTTGTGGAGCCGCGAGAGGTCGAGGAGCTGGTCGCGCGACAGGATGCGGTTGGGCGCCCCGAGCAGCACCACCAGCAGGCTGAACTCGCCGTTGCTGAGCGCCACGTGCCGGCCGTCGCGCGAGGTGAGCCGGCGCATGTTCAGGTTGAGCTCCCAGCCGTCGAAGCGGTAGGCCCGGATTCCCTCGGGCTTGCCCTGGCGCACCTCGGCGTGGCGGCGGCGCAGGATGGTGCGGATGCGCGCAAGCAGCTCCCGCGTGCTGAAAGGCTTGGTGAGGTAGTCGTCGGCGCCGAGCTCGAGGCCCATGACGCGGTCGGCTTCCTCGACCCGGCCGGTGAGCATCAGGATCGGGATCTCGGATTCGTCGCGCAGGCGCCTTGCCAGGGCCATGCCGTCCTCGCCGCGGAGCTTCAGATCGAGCACCACCAGGTCGACCACCTGGTCGGCGAGGACTTCCTGCATGCCGCGGCCGTCGGCGACGGTCGTCACGCGCAGCTCGTTCTGTCCGAGGTAGTCGGACACGAGCTCCCGGATCGTTGGATCGTCGTCCACGACCAGGATATGCGGCAGCGCCGCATGGGTCGGGGGCGTAATTTGCGTGCTCATCGTGGCATTAGTGGCATTCACGCCAGCGGAGTCTAGAAAACCCTACCGCCGGCCGTTACAGGTGTAATCGGCCCTAGAGTTGCATGTAAATTACACGCAATCGGCACCCTATGGAATGCGCGCCGTGGCTACCGACCCCTCCAAACGCCCGGGAGACATCCTCGTCATCGACGACGATGCGATCCTGCGCGAGCTGGTGACGGACTGGCTGGTGGGCGCAGGCTACCGCGTGCGCGTCGCGGCGGACTGCTGCACCGGGACGGCCGACCTCGACCGCAATCCGCCGGCCCTGATCGTGAGCGATATGTTCATGCCGGGGCCCTGCGGCGCCGAGGCGATCGCGTGGCTCAAGCGCGAGCATCCCGGGGTGGCGCTGATCGCCGTGTCCGGGCATTTCAATTCGGGCCAGGGGCTGAGCGCCCAGGCGGCGCTCGACGCGGGGGCCGACCGTGCGCTCGCCAAGCCCGTGAAGCGCGGCGAGCTCCTGCGCGCGGTCGCTGAGCTCGTCGGCAAGCCCGCGCGGTAGCGCCGGATGCCGGCCGGCCGCCTGCGCGCAGCCCTCTCCGGCATCTCGCTGACCCGCGCGCTCGTCGCGCTGGGCGCCGTGCTCGTCGCGATCAACGTCAGTCAGGCGATCTGGGACATCCGCGCCGACCGTGAGCGAGTCCAGCAGCGCGCTCAGCGCGACTTCTCCAACCTCACCCGCCTGCTCGCCGAGCAGACCGCGGCATCGCTCGAAGCGGTCGACCTTGTGCTGCGCGACGCTGTGCGCGACGGCAGCTCCGCGAAAGCCGCCGAAGCCTTGGGGCACATGCCCGAGGAGCTCGCGCACGTCGCGCAGCTCGCCTCCATCGTCGTGCTCGACCGCCGCGGCGAGGTCCTCACCCAGACCAACCTTCTGCCGACGATCGATCCCGACCTTTCCAAGCTCGCCCTCTTCGCGGCGCACCGGGACGGCCGCGGCCCGGCCGTCATCGTGAGCGAGCCTTTCCTCGGCGGACCGGTGGCCACGAGCTGGCGCTTCGTCGTGTCGCGCCGCTTCACGGGCTTCGGCGGCGCCTTCGACGGAGTGCTCGCCGCGGTCATGGAAATCGACCGCTTCGACCGCCTCTACCAGACGATCGACCTCGGCGCCGGCGGCTTCATCGCGCTGCTCTCGCTCGACGGCATGATGATCACGCGCGTGCCCGATCCGGGGGGTGTCAAGGGACGCAGGTTCAACAACACGGACATCTACCAGGCGGTGCAGAACGGCGGGCGTTTCGACGGCTGGACGCCGAGCCCGGTGATGAACGAGCGGGTGCTGGTTTCGGCGCAGGCGGTGCGCGGCTTCCCGATGTTCGTCGCGACCGGCGCCCCCGAGTCGGCAGTGCTCGCACCGTGGCGAGACCAGGCCTGGCTCATCGGCCTGCGCACGCTCCTCACCTCGGCGGCGGTGCTCGCGCTGATCGCGCTTGCCGCCTGGGGCCTCGCGCGCCGCGAACGGGCCATGGAGCGCAGTGAAAAGCGCTTCCGGGCGATGATCGAGCACAGCGCCGACGCGATGCTCCTCACGCGGCCGGGCTCGGGCGGCATCCTCTACGTCAGCCCGACGTTCGAGCGCCTCACCGGCTACCGGCTCGACGAGGTGCGCGGCAAGCAATATCTCGAGCTCATCCATCCCGATCACCGTGAGCGCTCGGTGCGCCAGCGCGACGAGACCCTCCGTCAGCCGGGCAAGGTCGTGGTGCAGGAAGTGCGCATTCGCCACCAGGACGGCTCCTGGCGCTGGGTCGAGAATACGATCAGCAACCTGCTGCACGAGCCGGGCATCCGCGCGGTGGTGATGAACCTGCGCGACATCACCGAGCGCAAGCTCGCGGACGCCGAGCGCTCGCGCCTCGAGCAGCGGCTGCGCCAGGCGGAAAAAATGGAGGCAGTGGGCCGTCTCGCCGGCGGCATCGCGCACGACTTCAACAACATCCTCGGCGGGATCCTGGGGTACGCCGAAATGCTGGTCGAGAGCACGCCGGAAGGCACCTCCGAGCGCCGCTACGCGAGGAACGTGCTCGCCGCGGCGACGCGGGCGAGCTCGCTGGTCGAGCAGATCCTGCACTACAGCCGCAGCCAGCGCGGCAAGCGCGTGCCGGTGGAAATCGACCGGATCATCGCGGAAACGCTCGAGCTCGTGCGCGGCTCGCTCGGCGCCGCGATCCGCCTCGAGACGCGGCTACCGGCGGCGCCGCTTTACGTGGTCGGGGATCCGACCCAGCTGCATCAGATCATGATGAACCTGTGCACCAACGCCCTCCACGCGATGCACGGAGGCGGAACGCTGCGCGTGAGCCTGGAGCCGGTCAGCGTCGAAGCCGACCGGGTGTTTCAGCACACCACGCTGCACGCGGGCAGGTACGCCCGCCTCATGGTGGAGGACACCGGCAGCGGGATGGACCCGGCGACGCTTCAGCGCCTGTTCGAGCCGTTCTTCACCACCAAGGAGGTGGGCAAGGGCACCGGCCTCGGGCTCTCGCTCGTCTACGGCATCGTGACCGACTCGGCGGGGGCGATCGACGTGACGAGCACCCCGGGAAAGGGCAGCTGCTTCGCCATCTACCTGCCTCAGGTGGAGTCGCCGGTCATCGCGGCCGACGACGCCGAGGCGCCGGTGGTACGCGGCCGGGGCGAGCGCGTCCTGGTCGTGGACGACGAAGAAGCGCTCATGGCGGTGACCTCCGAGACCCTCAAGCGCCTGGGTTACGAGCCGGCGGCGTTCCCGGACGGGGCCAAGGCGCTCGCCGAGTTCGAGTCGCGGCCCGAGCGTTTCGACGTGCTGGTCACCGACGAGGTCATGCCGGGACTCACCGGGACCGATCTCGCCAGCTCGGTGCGGCGGCGCCGCCGCGATCTGCCGATCGTGCTCGTCAGCGGCTACATCGGACCGATGATGAGCGAACGCGCGCTCGCCGCCGGGGTCGACGCGATCCTCAAGAAGCCGGTGCAGTCGCGCGAGCTCGCCGCCGCGCTCGCGCGCGTGCTGAAGCGCGCCTGAAGCTACGCTTGTAACGAAACCGGCAGCGCTCGGAAATGGGCGCGATACCTGCGCGCTCGATCCTCGTCGGCATGAGCGACAAAACCGAAACCGACAGCGTCGACACCGTCGAAGAAATCAAGCCGGCCGATCCGTATGGCGAGGTCGCGCTCGGCGTCGAATGCGCCTGGCCGCAGGGCTTCCTCGCCATGGCCTGGGCCGAGAAGAGCGTCGAATGAAGATTCTCCTGCTCGACCGCGGGGAGACGGTGCCGCTGCGCGACGTTCAGGGTCGCACGGTGCGCGCACATTCCGGCCGTATCTGGATCACCGAGGAGAACGGCAGCCGCGACGTGGTGCTAGAACCCGGCGAGTCGTTCCAGCTTGCCCATTCCGGCCTTGCAGTGGTCGAAGCGTTCACCGACGCCTCGATCTCGATCGCCTGAAGGCTCCATTTCAGCTGTAACGCGGCACCCGGACGTTGAAATGCGCACGCCATCTCAGCCGAGCAACATGACTCCTGCATCCCCGACACTGCTTCAGGTCCGCCCCCTCTCCTCCCCTCTAGGGCCCTGAAGGTCGGGGATTTTTTTATCAAAGCGTCCGTATCAGGCGTAATGCGTGTCCGCACGCCATGCAACCGTTGCGGCGGCTCGGCCGTATAGCTTGCCATGCATGAAGAAAATCGTCGCCGTCGCTCCCGCTCCTGCGCGACGGAGGCATGCAGCGCTTCGTCGCCGGCGACCGCGTGCGGCTGCGGTCGAGCAGCCATGGCCTGCGAGTGGAGCGCCGCTAATCGATTGCGGCTGTAACTGCGTTGCGCT
>Ga0075424_100005339_pt1 | contig 12263 bp, 12 predicted proteins | sample SoiMethybrSBSTD3_FD_75301 | JGI IMG/M metagenome (GOLD analysis project Ga0075424, IMG submission 75301) | Bulk soil microbial communities from a Populus tree surrounding site in Tennessee, USA - Soil MetaG P. TD hybrid SBSTD3 | ecosystem: Environmental > Terrestrial > Soil > Tree plantation... | reverse complement strand
ATTGATCTTGTCGATCGTCAGCTGGTAACCGTCGCCGTAGTACCGGCCTGTATTGGCGTCCTTCCCGGTCAACTGAACCGAGGCGCCGAGATCGACCGTAGCGGCGAAGGCGGGAGCGGCAGCGAAGAATAAGGCGGCCGCGAGCGAGAGGACTATGCCTTTCATAGCAAACCTCCTTGTTTGAAGAACCGCCGAGTTTGCGGAGCGCACCATAACTCGCGGAGGCCTGCTCGTCAACCGGGGGAGCGATTATAGTTTTCGGAGAACGGCGAGCGTCGCGCCCCAGCCGCCGGCCTCGGCCGGCGCGTCCTTGAAGGAGGCTACCTCTGGATGTTTGGCCAAGATCGATTGCACGATGCGGCGCTGGACGCCGACGCCGCGGCCATGGACGATTCGAACCTCGAAGATGCCCGCCCGAACGCACTGCTCAATGTATTCCTCAATGACGCTCGGAATGTCGCGCGGCGCGAACGGGTGGAGATCGATGGAATCCTCGACGGGAAAGATTACCGGCCCCTCGAACGGGGAGTCGTCGTTGTCTTTGTCGCGTCCCATGAAAAAGAAGGGCGGGGAATCTCCCCGCCCTGAAGAACGCATCTTGACTCGAATCAGTCCCAGCGCTTGTCGCCGGTCATGCGCCCGCCGGCCTTCGCGACGGCCGCCTGAATGATCGAGATGTCGATCAATTTCTCGTAGCTGGGCTTCTCTTCCGCCTTGATCGAGCCGAGCTCGACCTGGCGGTTGATCGTCCACTCGACCATGTCTTTCGGCAGGCCGTCGTTTACCGGCCAGGCGCCGACGTTGGCAAGGATGTCGTAGGTCTGGCCGACGACGTCCGCCTCCTGCTGCGTGTATTTCGCCGCGATCTCGACCGTCTTCGCCTTGTCCTTGTAGATGAAGCGGTTCGCCTTGACGAGCGCCGTCATGATGTCGATATAAAGCTGGCGGTTGGAGGCGATCTCTTTTTCCGGCGCGATGTAGGCGGCGTAGAGCCACTTGGGCAGCGGCTCCCACAGGTTGACGAGAATATTCAAATCGGGTTTTTTCTTCTTCGCCACGAGCGCCTGATCGACGTGGAGGATCGCGGTGTCGATCTGGTTTGCCAGCAGGCCGGCGACGCGCCCCTTCGTGCTGACGTTGACGTACTGCACGTCCTTGGGCGTAAGGCCGCAGGAGGCGAGCACCGCGCGGCTCATGACTTCATTGAAGGCGCCGACCTCCTGGATGCCGATCTTTCGCCCCTTCAGGTCCTTGCAGCTCTTGATGTCGCCCTGCACCGCCATCGACTGCGAGAGCTTATGTGAATAGGTGCCGAGCACCTTCGTGCCTGCGCCGCGGGCGGCTGCGATGATCGCCGGGTCGGAGCTCGTGCCGGTGATATCGAGGCCGCCGGCGACGCTGCCGCGGAGCGTCTGCGTGCCGCCCTCGAACGTGACGAACTCGGGCTCGATATTCTGCTCGGCGAAAAATCCCATCTCCTTGGCGATGTAGGGCGGGATGTGCACGACGTTGGGCGGCGTGACCGGCACGCCGAAGACCACTTTGCGCTTAGTCTGCGCCTCGGCGGGATGCCACAACAGCGCGACACCGAGCGATGCGGCGATCAAAAAGACGATTTTTTTCATAGAGCCTCCTCCGAGCTATTCCCTGTCGTCGAACCTCCGCCACGGGGCGATGCGCATTTCGACCCATTTGGCGAGCCACATCAAGCCTACCCCCAATACCATAACCACTACAATTGGCACAAAAAGCTTGTCGGTCTCGAAGGCGTTGGCGTAGCGCACGATCATATAGCCGAGACCGGTGATGGAAGTATAGAACTCGGCGATGATCATGCCGACCAGGCCGCGGCCGATCGCGAGCCGGATGCCGGCAACGATGAACGGGACCGCGGACGGGATGATCAGGTGACGCCAGAGTTGCCGCTCGTTGGAGCAGAACGAGCGCGCGACCTCCTGGAGGTTGCGGTCGACGTTCTTGACGCCTTCGTACGTATTTAGCAGGACCGGAAAGACCATGAAGAGAAAGACGATGATTACCTTCGCCGGAACCTTGAAGCCGAACCAGAGTACGATCAGCGGCACGACCGCGACCATCGGCGTGGAGTAGAGTGCGCTCACGTACATATCCGCCGCCCACTCGACCATCAAAAATCTTCCCATCAATACGCCGAGGACGACGCCCGCGACGATCGACAGCACCGTCGCGTAGAGGAGCACGAGCAGGCTCTCGCGCATGTAGGACAGCAATTCGCCGGACATGACCAGGCCGAAAAACGCCCGCGCGACCGCGGTCGGATAGGTAAAGAGAATCGGGTTGACGCGCCGGCCGTAGAATTCCCAAAGCAGGAGCACGACCGCGAGCGAGACGAGGCGGACGAGGGTTTTTTTGCTCATGGATTCGCCTCGGCGGCGCGCGCGTCGTCCTGCTCCTGCTTGAGCATCTCCCACAGCCGCGCGCGCAGCTCGATGTAGCGCGGGTGCGCGCGCACCGAGATGATTTTTCGCGGCCGCGGAACGTTGACGGAAATGACTTCGCGGATGCGGCCGGGGCGGCGCGACATCACGACGATCCGGTCGCCCAGGAGGATCGCCTCGTCGATACTGTGGGTGACGAACAGCAGCGTCTTTTTCTCGGTTTCGAGCACGCGGAGCAATTCCTCCTGCATCAGCTCGCGCGTCTGAGCGTCGAGCGCGCCGAACGGCTCGTCCATGAGAAGGAGCGACGGATTGATCGCGAGCGCGCGCGCGAGGCCGGCGCGCTGCTGCATGCCGCCGGAGAGCTGATGCGGATAGGATTTCTCGAAACCTTTCAACCCCATGAGCTCGATGTAGCGCGCGACCGTAGCGACGGTCTCGCCGCGCGGCCGACCTCTAAGCTCGAGGCCGTAGGCGATGTTCTCGTCCAGCCGCTTCCAGGGGAAAAGCCCGAAGTGCTGGAACACGACGGCGACGTCGGGGCGCGGCGCGCGCACCTCCGCGCCGTCGATCGTGATCGCGCCGCTGTCGCGCGGTATCAGACAGTCGACAATGCGCAGCAGCGTGGTCTTGCCGCAGCCGGAGGGGCCCAGAATGCAGATGCTCTCGAACGGCTCGATGTCCAGGCAGATATCGTTCAACGCCACCACCCGGCCGCCGCCGTAGGTCTTCGTCAGGTTGCGGATGCAGATTTTCGCCATCGGATTAGAGATCGAGCTGTTCGAGGCCGCGCTTCACCTCGGCGACGAAGCGCGCGGCGAGCGCGCCGTCGACGACGCGGTGATCGGCGGAGAGATTCAGCGTCATCATCGGGCGGGCGGCGATGCCGCCGTCGACCGCGACGACGCGCGGCGCGACGCGCCCGACGGCGAGGATCGCGCATTCGGGCGGATTGATGATCGCGGTGAAGCTGTCGATGCCTAACATGCCTAGATTGGAGACGGTGAATGTACCGCCTTCGTAATCCAGCGGGAAAAGTTTTTTCTTCTGCGCCTTTTCCGCCAGCGCGCGACTTTGCTGCGCCAGCTGTTCGAGCGAAAGTTTGTCGGCGTTCCGGATCACCGGCACGACGAGTCCTTCTTCAAGCGCCACCGCCATGCCGAGATTGATGTCGGAAAAAATCTTGACGCCCTCTTCGCTGAACGACGCGTTGAGCGATGGGAACTCGCGCAGCGCGCGCGCTGTCGCCGCCAGGATGAAATCGTTGATCGACGGCGCGGCCGCCCCGCCCTTCTGCTTGAGCGCGCCGCGTTTTTTTTCAACGGCGCTCATGTCGACGTCGATGCCGACGTAGAAATGCGGCGCGCTCTGCTTGCTCAACGTCATGCGCTGGGCGACGATGCGCCGCATCGCGCTCAGCGGCGTGGTCTCTTTGACGCGCGGCGGCCCGCCGGCCGCGGGCGGTTTGACCTCGCCGCCGGCGCGGAGCACGTCTTCGGCGACGACGCTGCCGTCCGGCCCACTGCCTCTCATCGTTGTGAGATCGATGTTTCGCTCCTTGGCGATGCGCCGCGCCGCCGGGGAGGCGGGGATGCGGCCCCCCTCACCCCTTCCCTCTCCCTGGGGGAGAGGGCGAGCCGCTTTCGCGCTTGCTGCATCTCGATCGCTGCCGTCTTGTATTTTCGAATTCTGTTTCTTCGTTCCCTCTCCCATTGGGAGAGGGCTAGGGTGAGGGGCCTTAGATTCTTTTGCTTGGGCTTCGTCCGGCGCGACGATCACCGCGATCGTCCGGCCCACGGGAATCTCGTCGCCCTCTTTCGCCGTCACGTTCTGCAAAATGCCCGAAGCCGGCGCCTCGACCTCGACCGTCGCCTTGTCGGTCTCGACCTCCATCAAGGGCTCGCCCTTCTTGACCGCCTCGCCGGCCTTTTTGAGCCAGTTTAAGAGCGTGCCTTTTTCCTGCGCCATGCCGAGCGCGGGCATGATGACTTCGGTGGCCATAAAATTCAGGCATTAAGCAACAGGCGGTAGCGACAGTCAAGCGTAGGGGCGGTTCGCGAACCGCCCCTATAAAAGATCTTCGCGCCGGCTGCCCGATGCCTCACGCCTTCTTGATCCTCTCCATCGCTCCAGGATTGTTCAAATTCGACTGCGTCTCGCGCGTCTCGGGGAGCGCGCCGCCGGCGGTGAAGTAGTGCGTGCCGGCGACGAGCAGCTTCTCCGACGGAAAGCGCGTGATGATCTCGCAGCCGTCTTTGGTCACGACCAGCTCTTCTTCGAGGCGCGCGGCGGACCAGCCGTCCTTCGCCGGCCAGTAGGTCTCGAGCGCGAATACCATTCCTTCTTCTATAATTTCGGGATGATCGAGCGAGACGAGACGGCTGAAGATCGGCTTCTCCCAGATCGAGAGGCCGACGCCGTGGCCGTATTGCAGCGCGAAGGCGGCTTCTTCGTTGGCGAAGCCGAACTCCTCCGCCTTGGGCCAGAGCTTGACGACGTCGGCGGTCGTGATGCCGGGCTTGACGATCGAGATCGCGGCGTCCATGTAGTCGCGGCAGCGCTTGTAGGCGTCCGCCATCGCCGGCGACGCGCTGCCGACGGCGAAGGTGCGGTAATAGCACGTGCGGTAGCCGTTGTAGCTGTGGAGGATGTCGAAGAACGCCGGATCGCCCGGGCGCAGCACGCGGTCGGTGTAGACGTGCGGGTGGGGGCTGCAGCGCTCGCCGGAGATCGCATTGACGCCCTCGACATGCTCCGAGCCGAGATCATATAAAACCTTGCTCACGACGCCGACACACTCGTTCTCCTTCACGCCCGGACGCATGAAGCGATACAGTTCTTCATACGCGGCGTCGACCATCATGCACGCGGTGTTCAATAATGTGATCTCGTCCTGCGTCTTGATCTTTCTGACCTGATGCATGAGCTGCTGACCGTCGACGACCTTGATGCCTTGGGCCTGAAGCGCGAACAAGACCGGCAGCTCGATGACGTCGACGCCGACCGGCTCGTTGTGCAGCTTGCGCTTTTCCAATTCGATTTTAATCTTTTTCGCCACGTCGTCTGCGAGGCCCGAGCCTGGATGGGTCGCGCCGCGGAGCGTCGAGATGCCGGCGCGCGAGCGCTCGCCGAGCCACGGGCAGTAAATCTGATGATGGCGCGCCGCCGAGCCGAAATCCCAGAGGATCGGCTCGTCGTCCTGCGGCAGCAGCGAGAAGCGCACGAGCTTGTCCATCGCCCAGGTGCCGATGTGGGTCGCCGTGATGTAGCGGATGTTGTTCATATCGAAGCAGAGGAGCGATCCCAGCTCCGACTGCTTCAATGCCACTTTGACGCGCGCGAGGCGCTCCTGCCGCAGACGCTCGATGTTGACGCGCTCTTCCCAGTCGACGCCCATCAGGCCGAAGGTTTTTAGACCCATGTGACCCTCACTACTTTACGCTTCGAAGGGCTCCCCGGTATTCCCTAGTAATTCCGAACTTGAAACCTGAAACTCTAAACTAGAAACCTTTTCCGCAAAGTCTTTTCGCCGTCTCCGCCACAGTTTCCGGCGTCGGCACAGTTTGATCTTCGAGCACGGGTGAGAACGGCACCGGCACGTGCATCGCGCCCATGCGCTTGACCGGCGCGTCGAGATAATAGAATGCGCCGTCGGCGATGACCGAGGCGATCTCGGCGGTGACGCCGTAGCGCTCGTAGCCTTCGTCGACGACGATGGCGCGGCTCGTCTTTTTCGCCGACGCCATCAGCGTCTCTTTATCGAGCGGCGCGGTCGTGCGCACGTCGATAACTTCCGCCGAGATGCCCACGGCCTGCAAAAGCTCCGCCGCCTTGAGCGAGACCTCGACCATGCTGCTGGTGGCGACGAGCGTGATGTCCTTGCCGGCGCGCTTGATATCGGCCACGCCGAACGGGATCGTGTATTCTTCGGCCGGCACGGCCCCCTTCTGCGTATACATCATCTTGTCTTCGAAGAAGACGACCGGGTTGTCGTCGCGGATCGCGGTCTTGAGCAAGCCTTTGGCGTCGTACGGCGTCGAGGGCAGGACGACTTTCAGGCCCGGGATATGGCTGAACCAGGCGTGCAGACTCTGGCTGTGCTGCGCGGCCGAGCGTCGCGTCGCGCCGAGCGTCGTGCGCATCACCATCGGGACGTTGAGCTTGCCGCCGGACATATAATGGGTCTTCGCCGCCTGGTTCACCATCTGGTCCATGACCAGCGTAGCGAAGTCGCCGAACATGATGTCGAGCACCGGGCGCATCCCGGTCATCGCGGCGCCGACGCAGACGCCGGCGATTCCCGCCTCTGAGATTGGCGAATCGATCACGCGCTCCTTACCGAATTCTTTCACGAGACCCGAAAGGACTTTGAACGGTGTGCCCGCTTCGGCGACGTCCTCGCCGAGGATGAAGACCTTCGGATCGCGCCGCATCTCCTCGGCCAACGCCTCGTTGATCGCCTGGGCAAAAGTGATTATGCGCTCGGATGTAGACGGCTTTTCGGCTTTCATGTCTTAGCTGTCAGCACTCAGCGATCAGCAATCAGCTTTTTCTTCTTTGGTTTTTGCTGATCGCTGACAGCTTCCCTGCTTTTATGCGTAAACGTCCTGATCAACCTCGTCCGGATCTGGATACGGCGCGTTCAGCGCGAACTCCGCGCCGGCTTTGATCTCGCCGCCGATCTCGTTTTCCGTCTCGGCTAAAAATTTCCGGTCGACGATCTCGTTGCGCACCAGCTTGTCGGCGAGAAGCTTCACCGGGTCGCGCCGCTCCTTCCACTCCTCTTCCTCTTTTTTCGGTCGGTAGTACGCGCGGTCGATGTCGCCGACGTGGTGGCCGTGGAAGCGATAGGTGTTACAGAGAAGGAACGACGGCCCTTCGCCTTTGCGCGCGCGCTCGATCAATTTTTTTGCGGTGCGATGAACCGATTCCACGTCCTGGCCTTCGATCGCTTCCGACGGGATGCCGAAGGCCTTGGCGCGTTCGGTAATCTCACCCGCGGTCGTCTCGCTGTAGTGCGTGTACTCGTTGTAGAGATTGTTCTCGCAGAGATAGATCACCGGGAGCTTCCAGAGCGAGGCCATGTTCATGCATTCGTAGAGGAGTCCCTGCCCGAGCGCGCCCTCGCCGAAGAAGCAGACCGCGACCTGGTCGGTGCCGCGCATTTTCGCCGAGAGCGCCGCGCCGGTGGCGATGCCGGCGCTGCCGCCGACGATCGCGTTGGCCCCCAAGTTGCCGCGCTCCTGGTCGGCGATGTGCATCGAGCCGCCCTTGCCGCGGCAGTAGCCGTCGACTTTTCCAAGCAGCTCGGCGAACATCTTATCCACCGACGCGCCCTTGGCGAGGCAATGGCCGTGGCCGCGATGCGTGCTCGTGATGTAGTCGTCGGCGCGAAGCGCCTCGCACACGCCGACGGCGACCGCCTCCTGCCCGATATACAAATGCGCGAGGCCGGGCATCTTGGCGCTCAGATATAATTGATTCACCTGCTCCTCGAAGAGCCGGATCTTCAGCATCTGGCGGTAGAAACGGAGAAGCAGCTCGTCGTTCAATTTGGATGACGCGGGCGGCTCTGATTTTTTGATTTTTTGTGCTTTGGCCATGTTTGTTAGTTTTGAGTTGTGAGTGTTGAGTTAACGGATTTTCAATTCAACACTCAAAACTCATAACTCAACACTATTTTTTTACTCCCGCCATCTCCGCGAGCGCTTCGAAGAGCGCGGCGAAATCTTTTTTCGCGAGGCCCATGGCGCGCGCGGTGGTGAGCATCTCGTTCGTGGCCGCGGTCGTCGGCAGCGGCACGTCCTGCTGCCGTCCCAGCTCGAGCGCGAGCAGTAAATCTTTTTGCATCATGTTGATATCGAACCAAGCTTCGTCCGGCTGTTGCAGCACGAACGGGCCGCGATATTTGATCATCGGCGAGGCGATCACGCTGTTGAGCAGCACCTCGACGGCGGTCGCGCGCGCAATGCCGCTCTTCTCCGCGAGCAGCACGCCCTCGCTGAAGGCGAGCATCTGCACGGCGAGACTCAAGTTGGTCGCGATTTTCATCGACACGGCGAGGCCGTTCGGCCCGACATGCGTAACTTTTGGGCCGATCGCCTGAAGGATCGGCCGGGCGCGCTCGACCGCCGCGTGCTCGCCGCCGACCATGATCGAGAGCTTCCCCTCCTCCAGCGTCGCGACGCTGCCGGAGACCGGCGCGTCGAGCATATCGGCGCCCTTGGCCTTAACTCCCGCCGCGAGCGCGCGGCTCGCCGCCGGGCTCACCGTGCTCATGTCGATATAAATTTTGCCCGGCCCGAGCCCCGCGAGGATGCCGTCGGGCCCGCGCGCGACCGCCTCGAGCGCCTCGGTGTTCGTCACCATGGAAAACGTGACGTCGGCGGCTTCAGCGACGACGCGCGGCGCAGCGCCCCATTTCACGCCGGCGTCGATGAGCCACTGCGCCTTGGATTTGGTGCGGTTGTAGCCGGTGACGCTGTGGCCCGCGTCGATGAGACGCTTCGCGATGCGGCTCCCCATCACGCCGAGGCCGACGAAGCCGAGATTCGCCATAGATTTAATGAAGTTAGGCCTGCGCTTCGCTTTTTGTCAATAGAGCGGAAAGGCGCGCGCAGTTATCCGGAAAACTTGACAATCCGCCGGAGGCGGATGATAGATGACAGGAGATTACGGAGGACCGCATGGCGCAAGGAAAATATTACCGCGATGTGCGCGAGCATTTGAAGGCGCTGGAAGAGCGCGGCAAGCTCGTGCGCGTCAAGCGCGAGATCAACAAAGACACCGAGCTGATGCCGCTCGTGCGCTGGCAGTTCCGCGGATTGGACGAGGAGCAGCGCAAAGCTTTTTTGTTCGAGAATGTCACGGACGTGAAAGGAAAGAAATTCACCATGCCGGTCTCGGTCGGCACGCTCGCGGCCTCGACGGAGATCTACAGCATCGGCCTCATGTGCGAGCCCGACGAAATCTTCGAGCGCTGGAATCAGGCGCAGCTCCATCCGATCGCGCCGATGGTCGTCGAATCCGGTCCGGCGCAGGAGGTCGTGCGCAGCGCGAAAGATCTCCTCTCCGGCTACGGCCTCGACATGATCCCGGTGCCGATCTCGACGCCCGGCTTCGACAACGCGCCCTATCTCACATCGGCCAACTGGGTGACGAAAGACCCCGACACCGGCATCTACAACATCGGCAACTACCGCGGCCAGATCAAGGCGCCGGACCGCACCGGCGGGCTGTTCCTCGGCCAGCACATGGGCATGCACTGGAAGAAATGCCAGGCGAAAGGGATTCCGCTCGAAGCGGCGATCGTGATCGGCGTCATCCCGGCGATCGCCTACGCCGCGACGGCGAAGCTGCCGTACGACTTCGACGAGTACCGCCTGGCCGGCGGGCTCGCCGGCGAGCCGGTGCCGCTCGTCAAATGCAAGACCGTCGATCTCATGGTGCCGGCGACCGCCGAGATCGTGATCGAGGGAAAAATCTCGACCGAGTGGATCGAGCCCGAAGGGCCGTTCGGCGAATATCCCGGCTACATGGGCCATCGCGGCATCGCGCCGTTCCTGGAAGTCACCTGCATCACGCATCGCAAGGACGCGATCTACACGACGCTCATGAGCCAGTTCCCGCCGAGCGAGTCGAGCAAGATCAAGCACACCGGAACGGAAAAAGTCATCTATAAATTGTTGCGCCACGACGCCGGCAATCCGGCGGTGCTCGATGTCGCGATTCACGACGAAGTGAGCGGCAGCGGCCAGGCCTACTGTGTCGTGAAGATGAAAAAGACGAACTCGGGCGATGTGTGGCGCGCGCTCAACTCGACCGCAGGCTTCAGCGGCAGCTATGCGAAAATCTGCATCGCGGTGGATGAGGACATCGACATCCGCGACCCGGCGATGATCAACTGGGCGATCTCGTTCAACGTGATTCCGGACAAGGACGTCATGGTCGTCAAAGGCAAGTCGCCCGGCCTCGATCCGTCGTGCTATCCGCCCGGCGTGCCGACCCACGTCTCGCGCCAGACGCCGACGAGCGCGCTGCTCATCGACGCGACGCGCCCGTGGCCTTATACGCCGGTGTCGCTGCCGCGGAAGGAATTCATGGAGCGCTCGAGGGAGATCTGGGAGGAGCTCGGGCTGCCGAAACTCAAGCCGCGCATGCCGTGGTACGGCTACAGTCTTGGCGATTGGACACAGCAGGATATCGAAGAAGCGGAGCTCGCGCTCAAGGGCGATTACTGGATCACGGGCGAGAAGGCGAAAGGGAAACGGACGAAACCGACATAAACGACTTTTCCGTCACCCCGCGACAGCGGGGGTCCAGGTCAGGTGTTGCTTCGCAAAAAGACTCGATTCCCGCTTTCGCGGGAATGACTCGGAAGATCGTTTCTATTCCCCGGGCCATTTACTTTAAACCTGGAACCTTAAACCTGAAACTCGAGCGGTTTTTAAAACAATCCCGGAATCCAGCGCTTGACGACGATCATGTAGCGCCGGTAGGGCTCGCCCCAGCGTGCGACCAGCGCCTTCTCGTCCTCGAGCACGCGGAAGTGAAACCAGATCGCCCGCGCGAGCGTGATCGCCGCCGCGAACCAGGAATGGAGCACGAGCGTGAGGCCGATGAGATAAATCAAGTGGCCCAGATACATCGGGTTCCGCGTATAATAATACGGCCCGCTCACGACCATGCGCTCGGGCGGAATGTCCAGGCCCGGACCGCCGCCGCCGCGCTTGATGCGGTACTGCCCGCACAGGCGGTACTGCAGATAGCCCCAGAGCATGAGCGGCAGATACCACGGGTGAAAATCGAGCCGGCCGTAGAAGACGAGCTCCAGAACAACCACCAGGAGCGGATAGAGCAGGAAGCTCCTGACCGGCGTGCGGCGGAGAAATCGCTCGAGCGTCATGGATTGCCCGCATCTATAGCAGAGTCGCCCCGTCCCGTGAAGCGGATTTAATGTCCCTCGATCTCACCACGCTCGCCGTCGCCGCCGCGCTGCTGCTCGCCGCCTTCGTCAAAGGCACGAGCGGCATGGGCTTTCCTATGATCGCGACGCCGGTGGTCGCGCTGCTCCTCGACATCCGCACCGCGGTCGTCATTCTCATCATTCCCAATCTCATCATGGACGCGACGCAGATCTTCCGCGGCAGCCTCTCGGTCGAAATCTTTCGCCGCTTCAAGTGGCTGCTCCTCTGGACGATCCTCGGCGTGTTTCTCGGCACCAAGCTGCTCGTCATCCTGCCCGCGTGGGTCCTGAATCTCACGCTCGGCGTCACCGTTCTCGCCTTCGTCGCGTGGAGCCTTGCGCGCGTCGAGTTCGCCATCTCCGGCCGGCTGGAAAAAATCCTCTCGCCCGTCGTCGGCTTCATCGGCGGATTTCTGAACGGCATGACCAACGCGGCTGGGCCGGCCCACGCGATCTATCTCTACAGCCTCAGGCTTCAAAAGGTCGAGTTCATCAAATCGATCGCGACGATCTTCATCGTCACCAAACTCTCACAGCTCGCCGCCGTGTCCACCTGGGACCTCTTCGACCGGCCGACGCTCGAGCTCTCACTCACGGTGACGCTCTTCGTCCTCGGGGGCTTCTATCTCGGCTTGAAGGCGCAGGACCGCGTCAACCAGGAGACCTTCGAGCGCGCGCTGCTCGCGATGCTGTTTGTGATCGGGGTCGTATTGATCTGGCGGTCGGTGGTATAAAGACTGATCGATTTATGCGCGTCAGCGCAACCGCTGAGACTGATAGACCTTCGTGCCGCTCGCGCTGTATTGATACCTGCCGCCGCGCGGGCCGATGTAGACGGTCTTTGCCGACAGCTCTTCCGTTGAAACAGCCGCGGCATTCGG
>Ga0075424_100005338_pt1 | contig 12264 bp, 7 predicted proteins | sample SoiMethybrSBSTD3_FD_75301 | JGI IMG/M metagenome (GOLD analysis project Ga0075424, IMG submission 75301) | Bulk soil microbial communities from a Populus tree surrounding site in Tennessee, USA - Soil MetaG P. TD hybrid SBSTD3 | ecosystem: Environmental > Terrestrial > Soil > Tree plantation... | reverse complement strand
GCGGCGCACGCGGGCCGCCTGGTCCTGCACGGTCACCGCGTGTGGGTCCAGCGAGCCCGGATGGAGGGTGTGCAGCCGCCGAACCGCTGAGCCGGCGCGCCGTACCGACGCACGCGACATCCGGAGCGGAGCTCCGACCGCCTCCGCGTACAGCAGCGCATGATCAGCGCCGACGTACGTGGCCGCCCGGATCGCCGACAGGCGTCCGTCTGCGCGGGCCAGCGCATGCGAGACACTTGTCCCCCGGCGCTCCACTGCCCGCGCAGCGCCGGTGTCGGCGTACAGCTTTGCGTACACCCGTGTCCGTGTCCCATCCGCTGCCGAGGCGTCCAACCGGAGCACGTGCCGCTCGCCTGGTCGATACCGAACCGTGGTGACGGTGAGCTCGGAGGGAATTGGATGGCGAACGACGGAGGCCGCGTATGTCGCGTCCGTGAGGCGGACAAGCGCCGGGAACCGCACGTCGAGCGGGGACACGAGGACGCGCATCCGAAGCTCGGGGTCCCAGGCCTGAAGCGACCGGAAGGGTGCCGCGAGCCCGCGGCGGGCGGCCTCTTCCTCCTGGAACGCTGCCGACGGGTAGGCCGGCGGCGACGGATGGCCCGGATCCGTCCACGTGACGGCGACGTGGCGATGCGTCCGCGACCCGTCAGGGCGAGCGATCTCAACCACGTACCACGCGCTCAGCTTGCGACCGGGCTTGAGTTTCGCCCGGTACACCTCGCACTTCTCGAGCATGCAGCCGGCGCCGAGGAGCGCCTCGACCGCACGCGGCGCAGCCGGTCCGAGGAGCATCGAGCGAACTTCTCCGAATCCCGCCCTTCCGGAGACGACGTCGGCGGACATCACGCATGGGCTCCTCGTGCCAGCTCATGCTCGAGGAGGTTCAGACGATAAGGCAGCCGGTCGAACTTCACCTTTGTCCAGCAGTGCTGCACGCCTGTGATCACGTGGAGCGCCGACCAGACCTCGAGCCGTGTCTGCGACAGCGAGGCTGCGCTGCGATAGCCGGCGACGAACGCCTCGCAAAGCTCGTCCAGCATTGCCAGGTGCTCCGTCGCCCGTTCTCCCCGACGCAGGCACGCGCGCAGTCCGGTGTCCCGAAGCGACGTGCAGAAGAGCGCGACGTCGAACGCGGGCTCCGCCATGCAGAAGCTGTCGAAGTCGATGAAGCCGACGCCTCCGTCACCGTCGAGCAGAACCTGCGCCGGCCGGAAGCTGCCATGGGCCGGCATGGGCGCCTGGGCGGGCACCGTGGCCGACCGGGCCTCGAGCCGCGCGAGCACCTCGGTCCCGACACCATCCAGATCAGGTACCAACCGCGCCAGGCGGGTCGCCACGTCGCGCACCTCCGCGGCCTCGTCCGCCCAGGTGTGCTTCACGGACGAGACGACGCCGCTTCCATGCAGCTCGGCCAAGCCCCGGCCGATGCGCTCGGCCGCCGGCCCGAGCTCCGCGAGCGGATCGCGACCCTCACCGCTCAACACCCGTCGAAGGAGGTCCTTGTATGTCCCGGTGTGTGGGAGCGCCCGTTGGACAAGCACCCGCTCCTCGGCGAGGAACCCAACCGGCTCTGCGATCGCGACGATCGGTGACGAGCCGAGCGACGACCGCCAGAGGGCCGTCATCGCATCCCAGGCGACTTGGCCCTTCCCGCCCCAGTACGTCTTCGCCACGACGCGCCGCGGCCAGTGCCGAGGGGATCCGGGGGGCAGGTCGAGGCGGTAGAGCGCCGTGCAGCGACTGCCCGGTTTGTGGCGCCTGACGTCGAGCGTGCACGCGTTGATGGAAAGATCGGCATATCGCGGGTCGCCGGCCTCGTGGATGGCGCGTTCCAGCACGCCGCACGCCAGCGGAGGATCCATGAGTGCCGGCAACGCCGGAAGCGCGGCGTCTGCGGCACCCGGCGAGAGCACAAGATGGAGGTCCGGGAGACTGCAGCGCCACGTCGCATCTCCGACCGCACCGTGCATGCCCTTTGGCGGCTGTCGCCGACCGGCCGGGACGACCTCCCCTCGCAGCTCGACGACCGTGCTCGCACCCGCGCCATCGAGGAGAGAGATCCGATAGACCGCCGTGTTCGATTCCGCCTTGATGCGTACGCGCACGAGTTCGCAGCCGACCACGCCGAGATGCGGGTAAAGCGCGCTCGCGACGACATCAGGATCCGCGATGCGCCGAAGCCACTCCGGTGGCGTCGCGAGTCTCTCGAGATCCCGCGCGGCTGACTGGGCACTCAAGGCGCCGGGCACGCCACCCGCTCCTCGAGAAGGCAGCCGATCGCCGCGAGGCGCTCCGGCTTGAACTTCTGGTAGCTGTGCACCGCCCTGCCGAGCAGGCTCAGTACCTCGTAGACGGCAACCCGCTCCCGGAGGTCTTGCATGCCAGGGCGGCTGCCGGTGGCGTGAAGGTACCCGGCCAGGAACCGGTCGCACAGCCGGTCGGCCGCATCGGTCGGAACCTTGAGCCTGAGATACGCGAGGAAGTGGCCGAGATCGAGCGCGGGCTCGGCGTCGCAGACCGTGTCGAAGTCGACGAGCGTTCGCCGAGCACCGTCTTCGAGGATCTGATTGTGCTTGAGATCCCCGTGGCATAGGCACGTGGGAAGGACACCTGAGCGGCCGGCCCGTTCTTCGGCCGCAACGAGCATCCTCCCGAGCCAGTGAGCCAGATCGGGCGCGGTGCTGCGCACCGTGGCGATCTCGTCAGCGAGACGTGCCAGTTCGGCGGCGACCGGGCGCGGTCGCTCTGCAGTGGCTCGGGAGCCATGGAGCGCTGCCGCGATCGCCCCATGGCTCTCGACCGCATGCTCGATCTCCGCCATTGGCGGGCCCTCGCCGCGGACGTACAGCCTGAGGAGTTGTGACAGGCGAGCTTCCCCCGGCGTCCACTCGAGCAGGAGGAGACGCAGCGCCGGGTCGTAGCCGAGTGCGCGAGGGACATCGAAGCTGCGCACGGGAACCTCTCCCGCACGCTCTGCGCGGAGGGAGGCGATCACACGCTCGGCGCGTGCGCCGCGATCGTCGTCAGACACCTTGCCGAGTGCGACCAGCGAGCCGGCGTCATAGCGGAGTACGCACCGGCTGCCACGTCCGTACCGGACGAGTGAGACGGCGCACTGATCCGGCGCGGTTCCGAGGAGCACTGCAGCTATCGCGGGATCCGTTGCCTCGATCAACGTCGGCAGATCTGCGTCGATCGGATACGCGCATGCCACCATTTCAAGCGCATCAATCGAGGCAACGGGCCTCTCGAAGGCGCGCAGCTCCGGTCGTCCCTGGGCCCGTTGCCCCAGCCGCCGAAGCCGATCTTCGAGGAGGCGGCGCGCGCCAGGCGTCGCGAGGACATGGGCGCTGATGGTGGTTGCGAGCGTCTCGCCCGACGGCTCAACGATCTCGAGCTGATACCGGAGCCGATACCCGCCGGCCGGCGTCGCTCGGGCCCGTCCCGGCAAGCAGTGGACGATCCTGCGTCGACCGGAGTCGCCGACCATCTCTTCCTGCAAGGCGTTTGCCACCACTTCGGCATCGAAGGGCGCTCCACGCGGTGGCACCGCGTGGAAGGGCTTGAGACCGCGGGTCAGCGTCCCGGCATTCCCACGCACGTCATCCGCTCCTCGAGCACGCTGAGCGCACATGCCGTACGCGCAGGCTTGAGCTCCCGCCAGCTGTTTACGACGATCCGAGCCAGCGTCACCCGCTCGTACGCCGCGACCCGGCCGTCGAAGCCGGCGCGGTTGCGTTCGGGAACCCCGGCGGCACGCTCGTACTCCGTCAGGAAGCGACGGCACAGACCCTCGCCGCCACCGTCGTTCCCGCCCGCCGACTTCCGTGCCGCCAGGCGAAGGTACGCGCAGAACCGGCCGAGGTCGAGCGCCGGCTCTGCCCGGCAGATGTCGTCGAAGTCGAGCAGCCCGCTGCCGCCTTCGTGCAGGATCACCTGGTTCGGCGTGTAGTCGCCGTGGCTCAGTCGCTGCGGGAGCGGGTCATGGTCCGCGGCCGCCGCCATCGCCTGGTCGAGCGCCTCGCCCACCCGCCGGCCGAGCGCGGGCGTCATGCGCCGCATGGCGTCGAGGCCCGGATGCAGCGCCGCGGCTTCGTCGTACAGCGTGCGCGGCTCGCCGAGTGCCGCGTCCGAATGATGGACGCGAGCGGCGATCTGTGCGCATATGGTGACGGCGAGATCCAGGCCGCCGTTCGTGCCGCCTGCACCACGGGCGGCCAGGAGGCGTGCGATCTCCGGGCGGCCGGGGATGGCCTCGAGGAGCATCAGGTCAAGCTCGGGGACAACGCCGAGGAGCTCCGGCACGCGCACCACGTCGGCCCCGCCCAGCTCCGCCCGCAGCGTGGCGAGTGCCTCCTCGGACGCCGCGCCCGTCGCACCGACCTTGCCGTAGATGCTCCGGCCACCGAGCTCGTACCGGAGCAGGCAGCGATCTCGGCGCGGATAGCTCGCGAGGTTCACCCGGCATTCGCCCGAGGCCGCCGCCTTCCCCACGGCGGGCGAAAGCGCTGCGCGAACAACGGGCGCCATGGTCTCCGGATCTGTAGCGGCGACGAGCGTCGGCAGATCGGCATCGATCGGGAAGGCGTATGCCGCCATCCCCGGGTCGTCGATCCACGCCACGGCGGTCGCGAACGGCCCGACCTCAGGTCGCGCGGTCGCCCGCTCCGCGAGCGGCATCAACCGGTCGCGGAGGAATCCCGAGCCAGACGGTGCGTCGGAGAAGATTCGGCCGCCCACAAGCAGCTCCCCGATCCCGCCCCCGTTGGAGCTCCGAACCTGAATCCGATAGCGGAGCGTGCAGCCCTGGCCCGGCGTGTACAGGATCTTGCCCGGCCGGCACTCGGCTACGGTCCACCTGCTGCGGTCGACCATCGCCTGCAGCCGGCGGCCCATCGCGGCAGGATCGAGGGCGGCCTCGAGCGCCGGGAGCTCGCGGCGAAGGCCGGGGCTCCGCCTGGCGTCGATGTCGGCCAAGGATGGCTCGCGGTTGCCATTCGCGCGCAGCGCCGGGACGGTCGAACGCGGCTCGACGATTCGGCCGGCCTCGATCCGCACCACCCGATCGGCGGTCTCCAGGAGCTGCGGATCATGCGACGCGAGCACGGTCGTCTTGCCACGCATCAGCTCCCGAAGGCCAGACAGCACGAGCTCGGTCGCCTCGGCGTCCAGTCCGGTGGTGGGCTCGTCGAGGATCATGATCGGGGTCGCGCGGATCAGCGCGCGTGCGATCGCGATGCGCTGGCGCTGCCCACCCGACAGGTTCGAGCCCTGCTCACTCAGGTCGCAGTCGTACCCGCCCGGCAGCTGCTCGATGAACTCCTCTGCGTTCGCCCGTCGCGCCGCGGCGACGATGTCCTCCCGGCTCGCGTCCGGCCGGCCGTACGCGATGTTCTCTGCGACGGTGCCGCTGAGGAGCACCGTCTCCTGCAGCACCATGGAGATCTGCGACCTGACCGAGTCCAGGGTGAACATCCGCACATCCTGGCCGTCCAGAAGCACCGCGCCGGAATCCGGGTCGTAGAGTCGCGGGATGAGCTGGGCAATCGTCGTCTTGCCGGCGCCACTCGGGCCCGAGAGGGCCACGACCTCCCCCGGCTCGACCGTGAAGCTGATGCCGGTGAGGGCGGCTGGTCGTAACTCGCCGTTGCGGGAACCGTCGGGTTCGTAGGCGAACGTCACGTCGCGAAACTCGATCTGCCCCCGCAGCGCCGACGCAGGTACCGCCCCGGGCTCGTCTTGGACGGTCACGGGCCGGTCGAGGAGGTCCGCGACGCGCTCGACGCTCGCGAAGACCTTCGAGATCACGTTCCACTCCTTGATGATCCGCTTCGACGGCTTGAACATCTGTCGGATCAGGAGCGCGATCAGCGTCAGCGTGCCCAGGCTGAGGGCTCCCTGATCCATGAGGTAGACGCCGACCCAGATGACCACGGCGATCGCGATCGCCTCGAACACCGCGACGATCCAGCTGAACCACGCCTCGAGCCGCGCCGCATCCAGCGCCGCGGTCATCGCCCGGCCGCTGTTGTCGACGAAGCGCTGCTCGTCGTGGCCGCCGCGGCCGAACGTCTGCACCACCCGGATCGAGTTCAGCATCTCCTGGGTGGCGTTGGCCAGGTCTCCCTCCCGGGCCCTCTGGCGCTTGGCCGCCGCCTTGATGCGCGTCGAGAAGTGGTACGAGATCGCGGATGTGCCCGGGATGACGATCAGACCGACCAGCATCACCTGCCAGGCTTCGTAGAGCAGAAACGCGATCGTGGCCACAAGGAGCAGCAGGCTTCCGGCCAGGTCGCTCAGGGAGTCGATCACGAACTGCTCGAACTCCTTCACGTCCCCGACGACTCGGAACATCATGTCGCCCTTTCGGCTGCGGTCATGGAACGCGAGAGGCAGCCGCTGCAGGTGTGAGAACAGCCCGACTCGCATCCGGAATCCAAGGGTGCGTCCGCCTCGGGCCAGTCGAATCTCGGCCAGCGAGTCCGTTGCACTGTTGATCGCGAGGAGCACAACGAGCACCGACGTCAGGAGCGCGATGGTGGCATTTCGAGGGTTCGAGATTCCGGGAAAGCTGAGCGGCCCCTGGGCGCCGTCGAAGTAGTCGATCATGTACGCCAAGGGGTACCAGGCAAAGACCTGGGTCACTGCCTCGATGCTCAGCAGCACGAACGCAACGACGAACGTGCGATGCTGCGAGCGGGTGAACTGGGCGATCAGCCGCACCGCACGACGGATGTCGCCGCGTTCCGCGACCGGCCGCGACTCATCGGCATGCGCGGTCGCTGTCCGCAGGATCAGCGCGATGACGACACCGACGAGGATGCATCCGAGAATCGCAGTGATGATGATCTTGGGCGCGGTGCGCATCGAGATGCCTGCGGCCAGCAGCGTCATGAAGACCCCTCCTCGGTGGCGAAGATCTCAACGAGCCGGCGGGCATTCGCTCGGGCGTCAAACACCGTCTGGACGGCATCGATGCCCCGCGCGGCCAGTCGACGTCGCAGGGCCGCGTCGGCGACCAGCGCTTCCAGGTTCGCGGCGATCCCGGCGACGTCGCCTGGATCGGCCAAAAGCCCAGTGTCGTCGTGGACAACGAGCTCGGACACACCGCCGGCGGCGGTGCTTGCGACGGGCAAGCCGCATGCCATCGCCTCGACGATCACGTTCGGGATGCCATCGCGGTCTCCGTCGTCGGTCACGATGGGCGTGAGCGCAAAGAGACTCGCACGCTGGAGCTCGCCCAGGAGGTGCGCCTGCGTGCACGCCCCGGCCAGCTCCACCTGCGCCGTCAGCCCGAGGTCCCCGATCAGGTCGAGCAGCGCGCGGCGGAGCGGACCCTCGCCGTAGATGAGGCATCGGAAGCGACGGCCCCGCTGCCGAAGCACGTGGCACGCGCGGATCAGGTCGGCGAACCCCTTCTTCGGAACGAGTCGACCGGCCGACAGGATCAGCGGCACCCTTGGGCCGGCGGCCTGAGTCGGGACTTGCGGCATTGCGAAGTCGATGCCGTGGTGGATGAGCCGCACCTTGCCGGGAGGCACGACCCCTGCGTGCTCCAGGTAGCGCCGGTTGGCATCGCAGCAGGTGACGACCGTCGTCGCCTGGCTCGCTCGCTCTGCGAGCGCCCGCACGGGGGTCTGATACAGGTCACGGGCGTGCGCCGTGAAACTGTAGGGAACGCCCGTGAGCATCTTCACCAGGAGCGCGATCAGCGTCGGATCGTGTGCGAAGTGGCTATGGACGTGAACGATCCGCTGGCCGGCCTGGCCCGAGCGGATCGCGCGTGCCACGTAGATCGCATCAAGAAAGCACGTGAACCGCGAAGCCGTCGTATAGCCGGTGTCGAGATCGGGGCGGCGCAAGATGTATCCCGCCGTCGCCGTGTAGCGGCGAGGTGACGAGACGGCGTACCGAACATGCTCGGCGGCGATCCTGATGGAGCTCCGCCGCCGTGCCCGATCCAGGTACCGTGCCCGCGCCCGGACTTCGTGGACTCCCTCTTGGACGATGGCCTCGGCCGGATCCGTCATGCCGAAGATCTCGATGCGGACCCCGATCCGCTCGAGCGCCAGGATCTCGTTCAGAATGAACGTCTGGGAGAGGCGCGGGAAGCTGCGCACGATGTACGCGACGGTCATGTCGGACTCCCGCGAGTCTGGGCGCAGCCGTGTTCGAGGATCAGCCGCAACTGGCGGTCGCACTCAGCGTGTGACGGAAACGGCCGCACGCCGGATCCGTGCACCAGCTGCTTGGCGATCTTGACACACGTGTATCCCGCGAAGAAGCCGAACCGATCGTCGCGCGCCCATCCGGTCGCCTCCGCGTACCCGGCCAAGAACCGCCGCTCGAGATCAGGAACGATCGGCGCGACGGTGCGGACGCGGATGCCCAGCAGCCGCAGATAGGTGCAGAAGTGGGCCACGTCCAGGCTCGGGTCGCCCATGCGCACCTCATCGAAATCCAGCCCGACGAGTCGGGGGCCGATCACGATGTGGCGGTGGTGGAAGTCCTTGTGAATCGGCGCGTTCGCGGACAGGCGCACATGTTGGGCCATCCCTGCGAGCTGTTCGAGGAGCTGCTCGGCGGATGCCGCGTGCGACGGCCGTGCGGTGGCCACCCGGCCTGCCCATACTGCGAGGTTGGAGACTTCCTTGTCCAGGTCGAACCGTCGATCCGGCGCCACGTCCGAGGCGTGCAATGATGCGAGCCACCGACCGATGTCGCCCATCGGCGCCTGATCGCCTCGGTGGCGGATGGCCGCATCGAGGAGCCGACCCGGCGCGCGCTCATACACCACCATGTTCAGGTCGCGGCACCAGCCGAGGAACCGCGGCACGCCGGCGGCCGCCCCGAAGTCCGCACGCTCGAGCGCGGCCCAGACGTCGTGCAGCCGTTTCGCACGAACCGGTTTCCTGAAGTGCTTCCCGAGGATCCGGCACCGCCCTGACGGGCGGTCGACGGTGTACGCGAAGAGCCCGCGGCTCCCCGGCCTCCACACGATCGTCCGCGCTCCGACCACGGTCACGTCGTCGCCGAGCACGTCGCTCATCTGTGCCGAGATGAGATCAATGTCCAGGAGGTCGCCGGCAACGGGCTCGATGTGGGTCGTCGTCATTGCTGTAGGGCCTCCGCGGGCTCGGTGCACCCAACGCGGGGAACGGTCGCCACGCGCGCGCCGTTCATGGCGCCCGCGGGGCGCCGCGCGGCGAGCGCCGGCGTCCACTCGAGGAGCACGTTCGCCGTCAGCCGCGCGCCGTCGAGGCCCGGTATGCCGGAGACGTTGGGAACGCCGTCGTCGGCGAGAAGCCCGATGAGCGAACTCGCCAGGTTCGCAGGTTCGAGGAGCCGGGGCTCGAGACTCCGGATCAGCGATCGCTCGGAGAACAGCGCCGAGCGGATCCGCTGTTCGGCGCTCGGTCCACGCCGTGGCACGACGAGGGCCTTCTTCTGACACGCCAGCACCTCGCACAGACTGTTGTAGCCGGCCATCGTGACGATGGCTGCCGCGGCCTCGATCCACTCGGTCGCATCGCCGTAGCGCGACTCGACCCGAACCGAGCCGTCGGCGCATCGCGCCACTCGATCGCGTTGTCGGACAGGCATGTTCGGTCCAGTCAGAAGCACCGCCTCGACCGGAAGCTCGCGCCGGACCGCCGGGATCGCTTCCACGAAGGCGCGGGCGAGCGGAAACGCATCGGCCCCTCCTCCGCCCATCATGAGGATGAAGGGCGGCGGCGCTGGTCCGGGACGCGCGCGCATCGACCGGCGCGGGGCGACGTAGTCGCAGTACACGACCGCGCGCGCGTTCGGCAGGAGGTCATAGGCAGCCGACGCGTCGTAGACCGATCGGTCGCCGTAGATCAGGACGGCGTCATAGACCGGTAGGTACCGGTAGGCGTTGAGCTCTCGCCACGACCGCCTGATGACCGCTGGGCGGTCGAGGACGTCCCGCAACCCGAGAAACATCCTGGGCGGCCGCGGCCGCGTGGCGGCGTAGTTCAGCATCGGCTTGAGCTCCCCCATCGCGCCGACCGGCATGTGATCGACCAGCACGGTGTCCGGCCGGAACTCCGCGAATACCCGAAGCATCAGATCGGACCGGAGCTTGATGACACGTTTCGTCGGGAGGGCAAGCGTTGCGTTCACCCACGACGATGCCCCGGTCTTGACGATCGTCGGGAGCTTGAGAAGGTCGATTCCGGGCGTCGATCCGACGATCGAGGCGGCGGGCGAATCGGCCACGATCACGATGTCGCAGTGCGGGTTTCTCCGGCGGAGGTCGCGCGCGATGTTGATCGTCCGGCGCAGATGGCCCAAGCCGTTGCCGTCCTGGCTATACATGAGGAGCCGCTTCATCCTGCGGTCTCGCTCCGCCTCGCGCTCCGTCCACCGCGCTGCGCGCGCAGGCGCACGCGCTGCCCCATGACATGCCGCCTACCCAGTTCGAGCCTCCTCAAAGACTCAGTCGGGTCAAAGCCCGATATCGACGAGTTATCCAAGCTTAAACTTTTCTCTGTGTCAATAGTCACGATCAAATTCTTCGTCGATCCGGCCGCCGAACACACCCGCCCGGCCCCTGACAACCGGCAGTAGAGTGGTCCCGGCAAGCCACGATGGAGACCGTGCCGAATGCGCGCGCTGGTGGTTGAGGACTCGGCTCGAATGGCTTCGGTCCTGCGACGGGGCCTCTCCGAGGAGGGCTACGACGTGGACGTGGCCACCTGCGGGCTCGAAGCCGTCGCCGCGGCCGAACGGACCCGCTACGACGTGATCCTGCTCGATGTGGTGCTTCCCGATCTCGATGGGTTCGAGGTGTGCCGCCGGATCCGGCAAGCGGGGTGCCTTACACCCACCCTGATGCTCACGGCTCGCGACCGTGTCGACGATCGCGTCCTGGGGCTCGACGCCGGGGCGGACGACTATCTCACCAAGCCTTTCGCATTCTCCGAGCTTCTCGCGCGCCTGCGTGCGTTGCTTCGCCGCGGCCCGATCGAGCATTTGCCGGTGCTCCGCGTCGGTGACCTCGTACTCGATCCGGCGCGCAGACTCGTTCAGCGCGGAGGCGTCGAGATCCCACTGCGCGCGACGGAGCTCGCGCTCCTCCGGCACCTCATGGAGAACGCGGGCACGGTTGTGAGCCGCGAAGCGCTGTACGAGAAGGTCTGGGGCGTTCCGTACACCGTTGGGGCGAAGCGCGTCGATGTGCAGGTTCACTTCCTGCGTCGCAAGATCGATGCGCCATTCGGCGAGGAGTCGCTCGAGAGCGTCCGCGGGGTGGGCTATCGGCTCAAGGCCTAAGCTCCGCCTGTTTGCGGGTAGACCGCTGCGCGTCCGCATCACGATCGCCTTCGCCGCAGCGATGGCGATCGTGCTCCTCGCCGGCGCCTGGGTGCTCTACACGCGCGAGGAATCGGCGTTGACGTCGTCCCTTGACGACACCCTCAAGTCACGCTCCGATGTGGTGACCGGGTACCTGAAGCCGGTGGGGCGTGGGTTGGGGCGCGCGCCCGCCCGCGTGCTCGACCCGGACGAGGATTTCGCGCAACTCCTCGACCGAACCGGGCGGACGCTCGACAGCTCGGCTGGGTTCAGCCGGCAGCCGGGGATCGACCCCGCAGCGCTCGCCGGCGTACGGGACACCGAATACCTCACCCGCACAGTGCCTGAGCTGGGCGCCGCCCGCGTGGCGGTCATGCCGATCGACGGCCCAGGGCCGGCGCGCTACCTCCTCGTGGGCACGTCGACGAGCGACATGAGAGACGCGCTCGGGCAGCTCCTCGAGATCCTCCTCGTCGCCGTGCCGGTGGGCCTCGTTGCCACGACCGCGATGGGCTGGCGGTTGGCCGGTCGCGCGCTGCGGCCGGTCGAGCTCATGCGGAGGGACGCCGAGCGGATCTCGGAGCACGATCTCGGTCGCCGATTGCCGGTCCCTCCAACCGGGGACGAGCTCGCCAGGCTCGCCTCGACGATGAACCGCATGCTCGACCGCGTCGAGGGTGCCGTCAGCCATGAGCGCCGCCTCGTAGACCTTGCGAGCCATGAGTTGCGGACCCCTCTCGGGATCGCTCGTGCCGAGGTCGACGTCGCCTTGGCGCGGCGGCGCACGCGGGCGGAGCTCGAACGCGCGCTCCGCGTCGTGGCCGAGGAGCTCGACTGGATGAGCAGGCTGTCCGACGATCTGCTCGTACTGGCCCGGACTGACCAAGGCCGCATTCCGCTACGGCCCACCCAGACTTCGCTCAACGACATCGCTGTGGGGTG
>Ga0075424_100005337_pt1 | contig 12266 bp, 8 predicted proteins | sample SoiMethybrSBSTD3_FD_75301 | JGI IMG/M metagenome (GOLD analysis project Ga0075424, IMG submission 75301) | Bulk soil microbial communities from a Populus tree surrounding site in Tennessee, USA - Soil MetaG P. TD hybrid SBSTD3 | ecosystem: Environmental > Terrestrial > Soil > Tree plantation... | reverse complement strand
GACGTCGAAGTCGTAGTAGAAGCCGTTCTCGATCGGCGGCCCGATGCCCAGCTTCGCCTCCGGGAACAGGTCCTGGACGGCCTGGGCGAGCACGTGCGCGGTCGAGTGGCGCATGACCATCCGGCCGTCGTCGCTGTCGACCGCGACCGGCTCGACCTCGTCGCCCTCCCCCACGACATGGCCGAGGTCTCTGAGCACGCCGTTGACACGGGCCGCGACCACCGCCCCGTCCCCGCCGACCAGGTCCCCGGCGGTCGCGCCCTCCTCCACCGCCCGCTCGTCCCCCTCGACCCGGACGGCGATGCGTAGGTCGGACATCTCTGCACTCCTCGGCTGGTTGGCGATCCTCGAATCACTCGCGAGCGCAGCATACGGCCGCCTCCCGCCATCCTTCGACCGATCTCCCCACCGTCCTTGCCCTACCCGAACACACGTTCTAGGGTAGGCGGGTGCAGACCTTCACCGACCTGCGAGGACAGGCCCGGCCCCCGACCGACCTGCCCCTCTTCGACGCCCCGGCGACGGTGCGCACCTTCGACAGCCCCGAGTTCCGCGACATGACCTTCTACGAGGTCGAAGCCAAGTCCATCCTCAACCGGGTCCCCGCCGCCAGCCGCATGCCGTTCGAGTGGACCATCAACGTGTACCGTGGGTGCAGTCATGCTTGCTCGTATTGCTGCTCCGGTGACACCCCGATTCTCATGGCGGACGGCCGCACTAAGCCCCTGGCGGATGTGCGAGTTGGGGATGCCATCTACGGGACCGACCTCTCTAGCCGGCATCGCCACTACACCGTAACGCGTGTGCTCGATCACTGGTCGACCATCAAACCGGCGTACCGCCTTACCCTTGACGACGGCACCGAACTCATAACCAGCGGAGACCACCGATTCCTGACCGACTGCGGCTGGAAGCATGTGACCGGCTCGCAGCAGGGACGACAGCGGCCCCATCTGACGGTCAACAGCAAGCTATTGGGCACAGGCGGGTTCGCCTCACCGCCACAGGAGGGGCCGGAGTACCGACGAGGCTATCTCTGCGGCATCATCCGCGGCGACGGACATGTCGGCTCGTACGAATATCTACGCCCTGGTCGTGTCCACGGGAATGTTGATCGGTTTCGATTGGCATTGACCGACCTCGAGGCACTGCAGAGAGCCCGCACCTATTTGGCCCAACTGGACGTCCACACTGATCAATTCGTCTTTCAAGAAGCCGTCGGAGAGCGGAAGCAGGTCGACGCGATCCGCACATCATCCTATCGCGGCGTGACTACCATCACGGAGATCATCGACTGGCCCTCCGCCCCATCCGCCGAATGGAGCAAGGGGTTCCTGGCTGGCATTTTCGACGCCGAAGGCAGTTACAATCACAGCGGCGGTGCGTTGCGGATCGCCAACACGGACGTTGCCATCATCGAGCGGATAACATCGTGCCTGCGGCGGTTTGCGTTCGCCTTCACCATCGAGACTCGCCTCCAGGCGCCAAAATCCCTCACTATCGTTCGGCTGCTCGGCGGTATGCGAGAGCACCTACGCTTCTTCCACACCGTCGACCCCGCCATCACCCGGAAACGGTCCCTCATAGGACGAGCGATCAAGAATCGTAGTCCACTACGAGTGGTGTCAATCAAGCCGTTAGGCTTTGAGCTCCCGCTATTCGATATCACCACCGGGACGGGAGACTTCATCGCAGATGGAACCGTCGCGCACAACTGCTTCGCCCGGCCCTCCCACACCTACCTGAACTTCGACGCCGGACGCGACTTCGAGCGCAAGATCGTGGTCAAGGTGAATGCGCCGGAGGTGTTGCGGCGGGAGTTGCGGAGGAAGAGCTGGACCGGGGCGCACGTGGCGATGGGGACCAACACCGACCCCTATCAGCGGTGCGAGGGGCGGTACCGGCTGACGCGGCGGGTGCTGGAGGCGCTGCGGGACCACGCCAACCCGTGTTCGGTGCTGACCAAGTCGCCGCTGCTGCTGCGCGACCTGGACCTGTTCGTCGAGCTGGCCGAGACGGCGGGGTTCTCGGCCAGCCTGTCCATCGGGACACTGGACGAGGAGGTGTGGCGGCGGAGCGAGCCGGGAACGCCGCATCCCAAGGCGCGCATGGCCGCGGTCAAGCAGCTGGTCGAGGCCGGCATCCCCTGCGGGATCCTGATGGCGCCGATCCTGCCCGGGATCTCGGACTCGCCCGAGCAGCTGCGGGCGGTGGTCCGGGCGGCCGCCGACGCCGGGGCCAGCCACCTCACCCCGCTCACCCTGCACCTCCGCCCGGGGGTGAAGGAGGAGTTCATGCCCTGGCTGGAGGAGGCCTATCCCGAGCTGGTGCCCGACTACCGCCGCCTGTACCGGGGCTCCAACGCCCCCAGGTCGGTCCGCGAGGAGCTCGCCGGCCGGGTCCGGGCCGAGCAGCGCCGCCACCGGAGCTTCGCCTCCCCCACCACCCCGGTCACCGCCCGCCGCCTCCCCGACCCCCCGCCGACCGCCTCCGCGCCGGCGGCACCGGATCCCGAGCCCGCGACCCAGCTGTCGCTCGGCCTCGGATAGCCGCGACCCACCCTCGCCGAGGCAACGCCGCCCGCGCGGGATCACGGTGGCGCCTCCCGGCGTCCGGATCCATGCGTCTGGACCATCCGGATCCTGGCTGCTTAGATGCTGATTGGGGCGATGGCGCTCGAAGGCGCCAGCCGGCTGGCACGAGCAGGGACGGCATGGCCGGGAGGGGGACCCATGACCGAGGGCCCGGGAACCGACCAACCGCCGCCGAGGCCCGACCAGCAGCCGCCGAAGGACGACATCCGCTGGCTGATCTATCTGGCCATCGGGTTCGTGGTGGTGCTCGCCCTCCTGCTCCTGTCCGGCATGCAGTCCTCGCACATGGGCCACTGACCAGGCCGTTCCCGGCGCCTCGTCGCCCCGCGGCACCGGCCCGACCGGGAAGGCGCTGGCGGCAATTGCGTTGCCCGGGGATGCGCGGGCGGCGGAGGATGAGGGGCTGCCGCCGAGGCGGGTCCGCCGTGGTGGCAATCCTCCCCTTCCGAACCTGGTGGTGAACTCGTGTGAGCCGACCACTGGAGCCGCTGGCCGACCGTGAGCTGCTGGCCGAGCGGGAGATGCTGGAGTACGCCCGGCGGTGTCTGGCGGCGATGCGGCGGCGGGCGCGGGCGCTGCGGGCTGCCGGGGCCGACGAGTATGCGGCGGAGTCGGTGGAGCGGCGGCTCCGGCAGCGGGTCGCGGCGCTGGCCGACGACGGGCGGACCGGGCTGTTCTTCGGGCGGCTGGACTACGACGACAGCGCCGACCCGCCGGAGGCGCGGCTCTACGTGGGGCGCCGGCATGTCAGCGACGCCGAGGGCGAGCCGGTGGTGATCGACTGGCGGGCCGGGCTGGCCCATCCCTTCTACCGGGCCAGTCCGGCCCACCGCTACGGCGTCCGGGCTCGGCGCCGGTTCGGTTACCGGGGCGGCACCCTGACCTCGATCCAGGACGAGGTCCTCGACCTGCTGGACGAGGCGGAGGCCATGGCCGCGGCCGATCGGGTGCTGGTGGCCGAGATCGAGCGGCCGCGCATCGGGCCGATGCGCGACATCGTCGCCACCATCCAGCCCGAGCAGGACGACCTGATCCGGGCGACGCTGGCCGAGACGATCGTGATCCAGGGCGGCCCCGGCACCGGCAAGACCGCGGTCGGCCTGCACCGGGCCGCGTTCCTGCTCTATGAGCACCGGGAGCGGCTGGTCAGGGACGGGGTGCTGGTGATCGGCCCCGGCCCCGCCTACCTGGCCTTCATCCGCGACGTGCTGCCGGGGCTGGGCGAGGTCGACGTCGCCCAGCGTTCGATCGAGGACCTGGTCGCCCAGGTCGCGGTGACCCGGACCGAGCGTCCGGCCGTGGCGGCGGTCAAGGCCGACCACCGCATGGCCACGGTGGTGCGCCGGGCCGCCTTCCTGCACGTGCGGCCGCCGGGCCTGCCCCTGGAGGTCCGCTGGCGGCACCGGGTGGTCCGCCTGCCGGCCAGGCTGCTGCGCCAGCGGGTGGACGAGCTGACGGCGGGCGGCGTCCGCTACCAGGTCGGCCGCGACCACCTGCGCGACTGGCTGGTCGAGCGGTGCCTGCGCCACCTGGAGCACACCGAGGGCCTGAGCGCGCTCGACAGCCCGGCCGAGGTCCAGCGCAGCCTCGGCGCGCGCCGGGAGATCCGGGAGTTCCTCCAGCGCACCTGGCCGGTCGTCGACCCCGTCCGGCTGGTGTTCCGGCTGCTCAGCGAGCGGGCGTTCCTGGCCGAGGCGGCCGACGGGGTGCTCACCGACCAGGAGCAGGAGCTCCTCCTGTGGGCGCGGCGGCCCCGGAGCCTCAAGGCGGCGGCCTGGTCGGTCGAGGACGCGTTCCTGGTCGACGAGGCGGTCGACGTCATCGGCGGCACGGGCACCTTCGGCCATGTGGTGGCCGACGAGGCCCAGGACCTGTCGGCGATGCAGCTGCGGGCGATCGGGCGGCGGTGCCGGTTCGGGTCGGCGACCCTGCTCGGCGACCTGGCCCAGCGGACGACGCCGTGGGCGGCCGGGCGCTGGGGGGACGCGGTCGGCCACCTGGAGCAGCGCTCGGTCCGGGTCGAGCACCTGCCCCGGGCGTTCCGGGCGCCCAAGGAGGTGCTCGACTTCGCGAACCGCATGCTGCCCGAGATCGCCCCCGAGGTCCGCCCGGCCCGGTCCGTCCGGAGCGTCCCCGGCTCCCTTCGCCTCAGGCCCGTGCCGGTCCCGGCGCCGCCGGGCCAGGCCGCGCCGGGTGTGGCCGCGGGGGCGGCGGCACGGGACCCGGCGGTGACGGCGGCCTGGGTTCAGGCACTCCGCGAGGCGCTGGCCGACGACGGGTCGGTGGGGCTGGTCGTGGCCGACGCGGCCGTCGCGGCCGCCGGGGACGAGCTGGCCGCCCGGGGTGTCGAGTTCCGGGAGGTGGACCGGTTCGACACCGACACCCGGCTGGCCCTGGTGCCCGCGTCGGCGGTCAAGGGGCTGGAGTTCGACCAGGTCGTGCTCGTGGAGCCGGCCGAGATTGCCGACCCCGCCCTGGGGCCGACCGGCCTGCGGCGGCTCTACACCGCCCTGACCCGAGCCGTCCTCGGCCTGACCGTCGTCCACGCCAGGCCGCTCCCGGCGGCGCTGGTCAGCGGCCCTCGTAGCGGTCGGGGAGGAGGACGTTGATCACGAAGGTGACCACGCTGATCACCACGGCGCCGAGCAGGGCCGACCAGAACCCGTCGACCTCGAAGGCGAGGTCGAACTGGCTCGCGATCCAGGCCGTGAGCAGCAGCATGAGGGCGTTCACGACGAAGGTGAACAGGCCGAGGGTGAGGATGAGCAAGGGGATGGAGAGCAGCCGGGCGATCGGGCGGACGATGGCGTTGACCAGCCCGAAGATGACCGCCACGGCGAGCAGGGTGAGGGCCGTCTCGCTGGTGGTGCCTGGTCCGAACGAGATCCCGCCGATCAGCCAGGCCGCCGCGGCCAGCGCGACCGCCCCGGCCAGGACCCGCACGATGAACCTCACCGGACACCTCCATCCCGAGCTTCCGGTCCGAGCACGACGGGGCGAACATACCAAGCGGGAGTCGGGCCGGCTGGGACGCGGCCGTGCCGGCCCGCATCGTCAGTTGGCCGGGGTGGAGGCCAGGGAGACCTCCTCGCCGGCGGCGACCAGGGCCGAGCCGATCACGATCGAGGCCCGGGGGCCGAGGCGGAGGCTGGCCCCCGGATGGGGTGGCGGGGGGCGGAGGTCGGCCTCGCCGAGGGCGACCAGGGGGTCGAGGAAGGCGGCGGCCAGGGCCCGGGGCAGCCAGTCGTCCAGGTCGAGCTCCAGCCCGTTGGCCACCGTCTCGACCAGGCCCTGGAGGCCGACGTCGACCCCGGCGGGCAGGCCGAGCAGCAGGCGCAGCACCCACAGCCGCCCGCCGACCACGACCTCGAGCCCGGGACCTTGCAGGAAGGCCGACCAGGGCACCCGGTGGCACCAGGCGGCGTAGACGAGGCCGGCCCGCAGCACGGGGTCGATCTGGGCCCAGGCGTGGCGCAGGCTGGTCGCCTCCAGCCGGTCGCCGCGCACGCGCAGCAGCCCGACCCCCTCGCCGACGGCCCGCAGCAGCTCCACCGCGTCGCGTTGGGCCAGCGCCGACCCGGCGGCCGTCGGCCCCCGGGTCGGCGAGGTCCCCCGGGTCGTCGGGGTGAGGCCGGCGGCCCGGGCCGCCACCCGGGCCTCGGCGGCGGCCAGGCGGCCCCCGGGGAGCAGGGCGAGCCCGTGGCGGTCGGCGGCCAACTCGACCAGGGCGTCCAGGCGGGCCAGCAGCCCGCGGTCGGCGGATGGCACGGCGGCCCCTTTCAGGAGGTGGGAGGCAGGGCGGCCGCAGCCTGCCACGCCGTCCCGCCGGCCGGAAGGCGGCTGCGGGCATCTGTGGACGAATGGCCCGACGCGCCGTCCGCAACGCGGTAGCGGCCCTGTCCGCCGCTGCGCACACCTCCCACCGATCTACCGCGGGTCCACGCCTGTCGGCGTTGGCTGGCTCGCCGATAGCCGATAGGAGCTTCCTGAGTGGGGGATTGCCCGCCGACAGGTCATGCCCCAAAGAGCAACGCGGCTTGCCTCCCCGAACCGCCCCGATCAAAGTGTGCACGCCCATGTTTCGCATCAGCGAGGAGGTGCCCTTGCCCAGACCATACGAGGGAGTGCATGCGTTCATCTTCCTGTATAAGCAGGACGAGACGCCGCCGGCAGCGGTCGTCGAGAACCTGCAGCGGTACATCGATCGCGAGGTCGGACCGGTGTACTTCGCCTCCGTCTTCGAGGGGGATTTCCAGGGCTTCGCCCACATCGCGCAGGACGACGCGCGGGCGGTCGGGAACTTCATCGACGGACCGCTCTGGGACGCCGGCATTCGCTCCGACAAAGTCGCCGAGGGGCAGTGGCACACGAACCAGCAACTGCGACCTATGGGGCCCACGCGCAATACCCCCAGGTTCATCGCCATGGCCCGCGTCTACGTGAACCAGCGACCCACCGTGGTCATGGGGAACATCGCCACCCACTTCGGGGACGAGCTGGACGAGGATGGCCAGAGCCTGTCCTCTTTCCTCGGCGCATCGACGGTGATCGGCGGCTTCCACCTCCTCGTTGAGCTCGGCGACGACGACCGCGAAGCGCTGAGCCGGCACGTGGAGGAGCTCAGAGGAATCGACGGCGTCGGCCGCGTGGAGGTGGCGGTTGCCGACAGGGGAGCGACGCAGGCGGCCTGACTTCCGCCGTTCCCATCCGTCGAACCCTTGCGCCGCGTCACCCCGGAGGGCAGAGTTGTCCCCGCCGATGTCGGAGGGCGGGCACATGGCCAGTTGTCTTGAACGAGTTCGGCGACCGCGTGCACGTCACGGGGCAATCGAGCCCCTCAGCGTACGACCTCGCGTCCGCGCCACCCTGTGACGGCCGGGGGCCCTCCCAACGCCGCGCCGAGCGGCGAGAGGAAGCTCGTCACGCTGTTGTTCGCGGACCTGACCGGGTTCACCGCGCTCGCGTCGTCGCTCGATCCGGAAGAGGTCTACGCGTCCGTACGGCCGGGCATGACCGCGCTGGTGCGGATCGTGCAGGACTACGGCGGGACCGTCCCCCAGGTGATGGGAGACGGGTTCATGGCGATCTTCGGCGTTCCGACCGCTCACGAGGACGACGCCGAACGTGCCGTCCGGGCGGCGCTCGCCGTCAGAGATCACGCGCGGGAGCTGCAACGACGTCGATCCGGAACCCCATTCCCCGAAGTTCATGCTGGCGTCAACTCCGGCGAGGTCATGGTGGCTCCTTCCAGTGAGCCGGCCGGGTTTGCGGTCATCGGAGACACTGTCAACACCGCCTCGCGCCTCGCCGATCTCGCGATGCCCGGCATAGTGCTGGTCGACGAGCGAACGAGGCGGCGCACGGAGCACGCGATACGGTACGGACCCACCCGTGGATATCGGGCCAAAGGAAAGCTCAAGCCAATACCGGCGTCCGAGGTCGTCGGGGTCCGCTCGGTGCTGCCTGCCGGCCGGCCCGCCCCAGGGGTCTCCGGAGGCTTCGTCGCCCGGGAACGTCAGCTCGAAGCACTCGGGCGAGCGCTCAGCAACGCGGTGGACAGGCAGCGCTCCAGCGTCCTGGTGGTGACCGCCGAGCCGGGAGCTGGAAAGACGCGGCTAGCGGTGGAGTTCGGCAGGCGGCACCCCGAGGCGCTGCTCCTGAGCGGCCGCTGCACCGCATATGGCCAGCGACTGCCGCTGTTTCCGCTCGCCAGCGCGCTGCAAGACCTAATCGGCCTCTCCGAAGAGGCACCTGAGGCCGTGACCGATCGAGCGGTGAGGAGACTCGCGCACCGAGTGGTCGGATCGCGTCGGGCGGGCGATCTGACGCGCGGCCTGAAGCTGCTCCTCGGCGCCGTCGATTCGTATGCGGTCCGAGACCCCACCGCTGCTGTTGGACAGACGATGCGGGCGGCCCGGGCGGTGCTCGAGGGCCTCGCCCGTGAACGACCGGTCATCGCGGTCCTGGACGACCTTCACTGGGCCGATGCGCACCTCCTCGAACTGCTCCATTCGACCCGCGCGAACCCGTGGTCGGGGCCGGTGCTCCTTCTCGGCCTCTCGCGTCTGGAAGCCCTGGGATCCGGCGATCCGCTGCCTACCCTCAAGCTGGAAGCGCTTCCCGACCGACGACTGCGGGAGCTTGGCGAGCTGGCGCTGGGTCCGGGAGTCCCGGCCTCGGTCCTGGGACGGATCGTCGCCCGAGCCTCCGGGAACCCGTTGTTCCTCGAGGAGAGTCTGAGCATGCTGGTGGAGTCGGGGGCCCTGGTGCAACGTCCCGCCGGCTGGATCGTCGCGGACCACCAGCTGCTGGAACAGGTGCCCGCCACCATCCGCACCCTCATTGCCGCCCGCCTGGACGGTCTGCCCGCGGACGAGAAGCGCGTCCTGCAGGACGCCGCGGTGTGTGGCGAGGCGACCTGGGACCGGCTCTTGGACGGCGTCTCGGCAGCGGAGGAGGTGGGGTCGGCGCTTCAGCGGCTCGTGGATCGAGACCTGCTCCGTCGACGACCGCGCTCGCGTCTGCCAGGGGCCAGGGAGTACGTCTTCAAGCACGTGCTGATCCGGGACGTCGCGTACGAGTCACTTCCGAGGCGAGACCGGTGCTCGCTGCATCTTCGCGTCGCGACCTGGCTGCGGGAGAGCGCGGGTCTGCCGGAGGAGCCGCTGGCGGAGTTGGCGTATCACTATGAGGAGGCCTGGCGTCTTAGTCGTTCCCGGGCCGCGGGGACCGTCGACCAGGACCTGGCCAGGCTCGCGGCCGAGTACCTCGGCCGCTGGGCGGACAAGACGTTCCTCTATCAGATCCGGTTGGCGGAGTCGCTGTACGGAAGGGCCATCAGCGCCGCGACAGCATCCGAGGGCGAGGTCGATCTCCGGCTGCTCACGAGGTTGTCGCTCGGACGAGCCGAGAGCCTCATCGAGCTCGGCCGGCATCGGGAGGCGGCCGACCCGGCCAACGATGCGCGCAGCCTCGCGACCCGGAGCGGTGACGAACACCTCGAAGCGCGGGCGCTGCTCGCCTTGGGACGCATCGAATCCGATGTCGGGGACGACCTCGTCGCCCGCCGCCTGCTCATGCAGGCGCTGGCATCTTTCGAAGCGGTCGGCGACGTCGGTGGCCAGGCATGGGCCAACCACCGGCTCTCCGAGGCCTGGTCGCGGGAGGACTACACCCGTGAGCTCAAGCACATGCGCCAGGCGTACCGGCTCTTCGAGCGGGCCGGCGACCGTTGGGGACGAGCCGTCGCCGTCCAGGACCTCGCGTACCTCCTGACGACGGTCGGCGGCGAGGAGTTCCATCACTGGCACCAGCGGGCGCGTCGCCTCGTCGAAGGCGAGAGCGACCTTCGGTCACGGGCGGCCGTCCTTCGAACGTGGGGGTACTTCAGCTACTTCTGCGGAGCGTACGGCGAGGCAATACGAGCCATGCGCGAGGCGCGACCGATCGCCATTGACGCCGGACATCGGTACACGGAGGCGGATACGTTCCTCATCGAGGCGATGGCCGCATCCCTCGTGGCGCCCCCCAAGGAGGCGGGAAGGCTCGCAGCGGAGGTCGTGCGGATGGGGAGAGCCATCGGGTCGGTGCGCATCCCCGCACTCGGCCTGGCAGCTGGCGCTCGTGCCGGCCTCAGGGCCGGGGACCCATCACGAGCCACCCGCCAGCTGTCAGCGGCACGCCGGACCCTGCAGCGCAGCGGCGCACGCATGGAGATGCTGGAAGTCGACTTCGTCGACGCCGGGATCCAGCTCGACCGCGGGAACTGGCGGGGCGTGGCCGGACCGGCGGGGCGGGGGGCCGCCGGGGTCCGCGCCAGCGGATGGGCGCTGTACGAAGCAGTGGAGCCGCTACTGGTCGGTCGGGCGCTCCTGGGGGCCGGCCGCTTCGACGAGGCGTCCGGTGAGCTGGAGCGGGCGGTCGAGTCGGCACAGGCCGCCGGCGCGACAGGGACGTTCGTGCTCGCGGCGGCAGCGCTGGACCAGGTGCTGATCATGGCCGGGCGACCACCTGCGGGGCTCATGCCAGAGGGCGCGAGGGAGATCGAGGTGGAGGCGATCGTGGCCGAGAGCGACGGCCTCATGGCGCTCTTCGAGGGGCGCACCGAACCGGCGATGGCCGCGTTCGCTCTTGCCGTCCAGCGATGGCAGCAACTGGGGTTCACGGTCTGGCATGGACGTGCCCTGTCGCTCCAAGCAGAGGCGGCGCGTCGGGTCGGTGACCTCCGCCAGGCAGGGAGGCTTCGCTCCCGAGCCGGCCGCGTCCTCGACCGGATCAAGACCCCAGTCCGCCACCGGCCGGGCGTGCTCGCACCGATCCGTAGCTCCCCGGGGGGGTGAAGCGGCGGCGCCACCGCTGTTTGTGGGGCGGCCAGGCGAGAGGCGGTGGTCGGGCACCGAAGCGACCACATGCCGGTCTGGTTCCCACGATGGGCCCCAAGGGCGGCCACTGCTTGCGCGAGCGGTTGCTGGGCGATTGATCGGGGGGTGCGGGGCCGCAAGGCGTGGGCGCTGCTCGCCTGCCTGCTGCTGGCCGACCGCCCGCCCAGCCGCCGGCACCTGGCCGAGCTGCTGTTCGCCGACGCCGACGACCGCTGGGGGCGCTGCGCTGGACCCTGGCCGAGCTGCGGCGGCCCCTGGGCGCCCCCGGCCTGTTCGGTGGGGACCCGGTGGCCAACGGCCTCGCGCCCGGCCTGGAGGCTGACGTGCTCATGCTGGCCGCCGAGCCGGCCGACCCGGCGTCGCTGCTGGGGCTCGAGGGGGAGCTGCTGGAGGGCGTCGGGGTCGCGGCCAGCCCGGCGTTCGAGTCCTGGCTGGTGGTGGAGCGGCACCGGATCGCGGCGGTGGTCGAGGCCCGGCTGCGCCATGCCGCCCTGGGGCCGCTGGCCGGCGGCGCTGCGGCAGGTGGCGGTGTGCGAGGACACCCTGCGGCGAGCTCGGGGTCGAGCCGTCGCCGGCGCTGCGGGACGCGGCCGACACCTCGGCCGGCCCTGGCCGCCCTGGGCGGCGCGCTGGTCCACGCCGTCCGGGGCCGCGACGAGGAGGGCGCGGTGATCCTGCACGAGGCCATCCGCCTGGCCACCCTGGCCGGGGACCGGGAGACGGCGGTCACCGCCCACCGGGAGCTGGGGTTCGTCGAGGTGCAGGCCGGCCGGCGCCAGACCGCCGAGGCCTGGCTGGCCAGGGCCGAGGCGCTGGCCGACACCGACGCCCAGCTCGCCCCGATCCTCGGGGTGCGGGCCATGACGCCTCCGACGTCGCGGAGTACCCGGCCGCCTTCGAGCACCTCCGGGAGTCGGTGGAGCGGGCCGAGCGCGGCGGCGACGCCCGCCAGCAGGCCTGGTCGCTGTCGCTCCTGGCCCGCGCCCACCCGCTGCGCGACGAGCGCAGCCAGGCCGCCTTCGCCCTCGGCCGCTCCCTGGAGCTGGTCCAGGAGCAGCGGTGGATCGCCTTCCTGCCCTGGCCGCAGGCCCTGGAGGCGAGCTGGAGCTCCGCGCCGGCCGCCTCGCCGCCGCCGGCGAGCGGTTCGAGCATGCCTACGCGCTGGCCTGCCAGCTGGGCGACCCCTGCTGGGAGGGCATGGCCGCGCGTGGGCTGGGGCTGCTCCGGGCCACCGTGGGCGACCATGCCAAGGCCACGGCCTGGCGGCGCTGGCCACGCGCGGCGGCATGCG
>Ga0075424_100005336_pt1 | contig 12266 bp, 10 predicted proteins | sample SoiMethybrSBSTD3_FD_75301 | JGI IMG/M metagenome (GOLD analysis project Ga0075424, IMG submission 75301) | Bulk soil microbial communities from a Populus tree surrounding site in Tennessee, USA - Soil MetaG P. TD hybrid SBSTD3 | ecosystem: Environmental > Terrestrial > Soil > Tree plantation... | reverse complement strand
GTGATCAGCCCGTGGAACGCGCCGCTGATGCTGGCGACGTGGCGGATCGCCCCGGCGCTCGCGGCCGGGAACACCGTCGTGCAGAAGCCTCCGGAGTGGGCGCCGCTCACCGCCTCGCTCTTCGCCGACGTCGCGCGCGGCGCCGGCCTCCCCGACGGCGCCTTCAACGTGGTGCAGGGGATCGGCGAGGAGGCCGGCGCCGCGCTCACGCGCGGCCCCGGCGTCGCGCGGATCGCGTTCACGGGGTCGGTCGAGACGGGCAGGCTCGTCGCGGAGGCGGCGGCCGCGAACCTGACGCCGGTCTCGCTCGAGCTCGGCGGGAAGTCTCCGTTCCTGATCTTCGCCGACGGCGATGCCGACGCCGCGCTCGCGCAGGCGATCAACCAGTTCGACAACGCCGGGCAGGTGTGCCTCGCGGGGACCCGGCTGCTGGTGGAGGCGTCGATCTACGACGACTTCCTCCAGCGTTTCAGCGTGTCGGCACAGGCGATCCGTCAGGGCGACCCACGGGACGAGACGACGGACCTGGGACCGTTGATCACGCGGCAGCACCTCGAGCGTGTCGACGGATTCGTTCGGCGGGCCGAGGCCGACGGGGCTCGGCTCCTGTTCGGGGGCGGCGTCCATCCCGACCTCGGCGGTCTGTACTACCGCCCCACCGCCTTCGTCGATGCACCGGCCGGGTCGGAGATCCTCACACGAGAGGTCTTCGGTCCGGTCCTGACCGTGCAGCCGTTCGCCGACGAGGACGAGGCCGTCGAGCTGGCGAACGCGACCGACTTCGGTCTCGCCGCCACGGTCTACACGGGCGATCCGGAGCGCGCGCGCCGGGTCTCAGAACGGCTCGTCGCCGGGACGGTCTGGGTGAACTGCTTCTTCGTGCGCGACCTCGATGCGCCGTTCGGGGGGTCCCGGAACTCAGGGATCGGTCGGGAGGGCGGCGTATGGAGCTTCGATTTCTACGCCGACGTGAAGAACACGGTGGTGGCACCGGCGGGACAAGGAGGCTGAGATGGGGGAGGTCGTCGGGGCGGGACTCGTGGCCCACGTGCCCACGATCATGCTGCCCGAGGAGGTCCGGCTCGAGATCAACGAGGGCAAGGAGATCACCCTGGTCCCCGGGCTGCGCCGCCTGAAGGACGAGGTGATCGACCGGCTGGCGCCCGACACCGTCGTCGTGTTCGACACGCATTGGGAGTCGACGTTCGAGCACATCGTGACCTCGCACGAGCGCCGGCAGGGTCATTTCACCAGCCACGAGCTCCCGCGCGGGATGGCCGCGATCCCCTTCGACATGCAAGGCGATCCCGGGCTCGCGAGGGCGATCGCCCACCAGGCGGAGAGACGCGACGACATATGGATCCTCGCCTCCGACGACCCCTACCTCCCGATCTTCTACGGGACGGTGAACATCTGGACGTTCCTGGGCTCGCCGGAGACGGCGTGGATCAGCGTCGCCGTGAACCAGACCTGTACGACCGAGGATTTCCTGCTGTTCGGCGAGCTGATCGGCAAGGCGATCGCCGACCTCGACCGGCGCGTGGTCCTGCTCGCCTCGGGCGGGATGACGCATCGGTTCTTCTCGTTCCGCGAGCTCCGGCAACGCGAGAGCCAGAAGGCGCCGGACAACATCTACGACCTGGCTTCCTACGAAGCGGACATGCAGGTCCTCCGGCGGATGCAGGAGGGCGACCACGCGAGCGTGATCCACAACATGCACGAGTACCGGAAGGCGCATCCCGAGGGGAAGTTCGGGCACTACCTGATGATGATCGCGGCGATCGGCGGCGCCAGGTGTCAAGCGCCGGGCGAGCTGTTCAGCGAGTACGAAGCGTCCGTCGGAACGGGCCAGGTGCATGTCTGGTTCGAGCGGCCCGGCGACGGATGGACGGGAAGCGGTCCGGCGGCGTAAGCCGTCATCGCATCGACGCCCGCGGGGAGAGGGGGTCCCATATGGAAGCGCAGGATCGGTCGGGGTACGAGCGTCTCGGGGCGGCGAAGCTGTCACTCTGGGACTGCATCGCCCAATCGGTCGGGTTCATCGGTCCCGTATTCTCGACCGCGTTCGTCTTCCCCCTACTGATGGGTGTGCTGTCCGCGTCGGGCAAGGGCGCGGGCATCGCGGCGCCGCTCGCCGTCCTGATCGCGGCGATCGGCATCTTCGCCCTGGGCTGGATCGTGGCGCAGTACGCGAAGCGGATCCATGCGGCAGGGTCGCTCTACGACTACGTCTCGAACGGGCTGGGGAGCACGTTGGGCTCCGCGGCCGGTTGGCTCTACTACGGTGGCGCGATCGCGCTGACGATCGGACTCGGCGTCTTCATGGGTGGGTTCATCCACGACACGATCCTGACCGAGTTCAACAAGGAACCGCTCCCGGTCTGGGCCTGGAACGTGATCTGGGCGGCGGTGTTGTTCCTCGTCCTCTACCTGGGTGTCAAGCTGTCGACCCGCCTCCAGCTCGGGCTCGCGCTCGTGTCCATGCTGGTGCTGCTCGTGTTCAACATCTACGTGATCGCGAAGGTGGGCAACGGGAACGATCTCGGGAAGGCCTTCGACCCGAGCGGGTCGACGACCGGTGATCTCAGCGGCGTGCTTTTCGGCGTGCTCTACGGGCTGTTGATCTTCGTGGGGTTCGAGACCGCGGCGAACCTGGCGGAGGAGACGGCGGAGCCCAAGCGACAGATCCCAAGGGCAGTCTTGCTGTCGGTGGTCATCGTCTCGGTCTTCTACCTGATCGGGTCGTACACGCAGGTCGCCGGGTTCGGCTTCAGCCTCGAGACGTTCTCGACCCCGGATGTCTTCCTGGCGCCCGTGTTCGCCCTCGGCGGTCAGTACAGCTCCACGTCGGTGGTCCGGCTTCTTGAGCTGATCGTCCTGCTGGACATGATGGCGGTGGGCATCGGAGCGGCCGTCGCGTCGACGCGAGGGGTGTTCGCGATGGCTCGCGACCGACGCCTGCCCGGAGCGCTCGCGAAGGTCTCCGGCCGGTACGGGACCCCGATCGGTGCGATCGTGTTCCTCATCGTGTTGCAGGCGGTTCTTATCTGGGCGACCCAGTCGTGGACCGACCTGTTCGCCCTTGCCGACACGCCCCACTACGCAGCGATCTTCGGCTGGATGTCGACGTTCGGCGCGTTCGCGCTCGTGGCCGTCTACCTGATGATGTCGGTCGGCTCGCTCCTCGGGCTCCGTGACCACCCGAACCGGGTGGGTCTCTGGATCGCGGCAATCCTGGGGATCGCGGTGACGGCCGGCGCCGTCTATGGCGCGTTCTACCAGGTGAAGAGCCCGACGCTCCTCGCACCGATCTACGCGCTCGTTCTGTTCGCGATTGGCCTGCTGGCGTCGATCGTGTTCAAGGGTCGGGAACCGGCGCGGAGCGCGCTGCCCGAATTGCGCACGCACGAGGAAGCACCCTGACCGCAGCACGATATGGATGAGCCCGAACGACCGCTGCGCCTCGACGCGACGCGCGAGGAGGCACTCGAGCACGCGGCGAAGCTCGTCGCGGAGGCGTGGCGGTCGTTCGACCGGTTCCGGCCCGAGGAACCGCCGCTCGACGAGCGCGTCCAGGACCTGATCCGGGCGTCCTTACCGGAAGACCCCGTACCGGTGCACCAGGCGCTCGACGACGCCGCGCGCATCCTCGACGAGTCGATCGCGCAGCCTCGGCCGCGGTACTTCGCCTTCATCGGGTCGAGCGGGCTGGAGATCGGCACCGTGGGCGACCTGCTCGCCCAGACGTACGACATCAACCTGGCCGTGGACGCGCGGGCCGCGACCGTGGTCGAGCACCAGGCGGTGCGGTGGATCGCGGAGTTCATCGGGTACCCGGCGGCGGTCGGCGCGTTCACGAGCGGCGGCACGATCAGCAACCTGACCGCGCTTGCCGCCGCTCGTGAACGCGCCGTCCCGGGATCGCGTCATCGCGGGCTCGCGGGGTCGCGCACGGCGGTGTACTGCTCCGCCGAGGTCCACTACTCGGTGACGCGAGCCGTGGAGCTTCTCGGGATCGGATCGGAGAACCTGCGGGCGATCCCGTTGGACGAGGGTCGGCGGATGCGCCCCGACCTGCTCGCTTCGGCGATCGACGCAGACCTGGGAGCCGGGGTGCACCCGGTGGCCGTCGTCGCCACCGCGGGGACCACGCTGACGGGGGCGATCGACCCGATCGACCGCATCGCCGACGTGTGTTCCGAACGCGACGTGTGGTTGCACGTGGACGGCGCGTACGGCCTCCCGGCGGCGGCGACCCGGCCGGAGGCGTTCGCCGGTCTGGCGCGGGCCGATTCGTGCTCCGTCGACGCGCACAAGTGGCTCTACGTCCCGAAGGCGTGCGGTGTCGCGATGTGCCGCCACGAAGGAGCGTTCGCGAGCGCCTTCGCGCACGAGGAGGGGTACCTGCCGCACCAGCAGCACGAGCTCCACGCGGCGGACGTCACCCTCGAGTACTCGCGGCCGTTCCGGGCGCTGAAGGCGTGGCTCGCGTTCCGAGCCCACGGCGCCCGTCAGTTCCGCGACGCGATCGAAGGCAACCTCCGGCAGGCGGCACTGCTGTATCGGGCGGCCGCGGATGCCCCGGACTTCGAGGTGATGGCGGAGCCGCCCCAACTCTCGATCGTGCCGATCCGTCACGTCCGCCCGGGCGTCGATCCGAACGAGCACAACGCGGCCTTGTCGGAGGCGATCCTCCGCGACGGGAGGATCTACCTCGCGTCGGCGCTGATCGACGGCGACGTGTGGCTCCGACCGTGCTTCGTGAACTTCCGCACGACCGAGGACGACGTGCTGGCGATCCTCGAGGTCGCCCGTGAGCTCGGCGAAGGCATGGCAGGGGAGCGGACGTGAGCGAGGACGGGCTGCTCGCCGCCGAGCGGAGGATCCAGCAGCAGCTGGGCCATCTGCCACTGGATTTCCGCGCGATGTGGGCGATCTCGAACGTGTTCCGCAGCTCCGTGGCGATCCGCCGCCACATGGAGGCGAAGGTCCTCTCCGATGACCGGCTGTCATGGACGTCCTTCGTCGGGCTCTGGGTCCTATGGGTCTGGGGAGAGCTCGACGCGCGAGGCTTCGCCGACGCCGTAGGGATCAGCCGGCCGACCGCGACGGGGGTCCTTCGGACGCTGGAGGGGCGCGGATGGGCCGAGCGGCGCCCGAACCCGAGCGACGGCCGGGGGATCAGGGTCTCGCTGACCCCGCGCGGCCGGGCCAAGATCGAGGAGCTGTTCCCGCGGTTCAACGCCGAAGAGGCCGCGCTCGCCTCCACCCTGACGCCGCGGCAACAGGAACAGCTGGCGAACACCCTGCGGACCCTGCTACGCGCGGTCTCGGAGGGCGGCGACGTGGCGACCTCGCCGACCTGACGGGATGGATCCCCCCCGGCTGGTGTTGATCCTCAGCGAGAACTGGACGCTCGTCGACCCCCGCGATCTCAAAGGTCTCGTCACCCTCGCCGTCGAGGCCGAAGCGGCCGGCTTCGACGCGGTCATGGTGAGCGAGCACGTCGTCCTGGGTCGGGGCGCGGACGAAGCCGGCGTGCCGGCCAACCCGCGCGACTACGCGCTGCCGGGGAACCAGGATCCGCGGACGCCGTGGCCGAGCTCGCTGCTCCTGCTCGCCGCGGTCGCGACGGCGACGACGCGGATCCGGCTCGTCGCGGGCGCGGTGATCCCGCCTCTGCGGCACCCGCTGGTGCTCGCGAAGGAGCTCGCCACGCTCGACCTGCTGTCGCGAGGGCGTCTCGTCGTCCAGCCCACGGTCAGCTGGCACCGCAGCGAATACGAGGCGCTGGGCGTCCCGTTCGCCGAGCGGGGCGCGCTGCTCGATGAGCACCTGCTCGCGTGGCGGCTCGCGTGGCGCGACACCCCCGCCACGTACGAGGGGCGGTCCTACCGGTTCGCGGACGTCTTCCTCGAGCCGAAGCCGTTCCGACCGGACGGGCCACCGCTGTGGTTCGGCGGTGCGACGCTGCACGAACGACTGCTCGACCGGTTGGTCCGCTACGGCAGCGGGTTCAACCCGCTCGGTCGTCCCGCTCCGGACGTGATCGTTCGCCTGAGGGAGGCGCTCGTGGGGGCCGGACGCGATCCGGACGAGCTCGAGCTCGTGGGCGGAACGCGCGGGACCTTCCTCGACCCCGACGACGTGGCGGACCTGGATCGAGCGCTCGCCACCGTGCCCGAGCAGGTCGCCGAGGGCTACCGGACGATCTGCATCAAGCCGTCGCAGTTCACGGACGATCCCTCGGCCGTGCCAGAGCTCTGCCGGGCGATCGTGGAGCGCGTCGCCGCACTCACGGCGTGACGCCGGTCGCCCGGCGGAGCGCGTGACACACCTGGGTGCCGCGCGGTGTGGCTCGCGTGGATGCTCCAGCTCTGGATCGACGACGCGAGCGGCGACATCGGGGAGAAGGCCTGGCTCGGGTTGTTCGTGATGATCGCCGGCGCGGCGCTCGCGGTCGTCGGCGGGGTCCTGGGGACGATCCGTGCCATGCGGGAGGAGCCGGCGTAGCTCGGCGTCAGGATCATCCGTCGAACACGAGCGACCCGACGTCCACCGCCGTCGCGCCGCCGTCGGCGACGAGCGCGGCCCCGTTCACGATCGACGCTTCGTCACTCGCGAGGAACAGGCAGCACGCCGCGATCTCCTCCGCGGTCGCGGGCCGGCGCAACGGCACGCGGTCCGTCGCGGCGAGGTACGCCTCTGCCCGGGTGATCCCACGTGCAGCCGCGAGCTCGTCCATGTCCTCGTCGGCCATCGGGGTCTCCACCCATCCGGGACACACCGCGTTCGAGCGGATCCCGTGTGGCCCGTAATCCACGGCGAGGCTCCGGACGAAGCCGAGCAGCGCGGCCTTCGACGACACGTACGCGGCGGACGCACCCGAGCTCACGAGCGCGGACACGCTCGAGACCAGCACGATCGATCCTCGGCCCCGTCGCTGGAGGTTCGGCAGGGCGGCGCGAACGAGTCGGAAGGGCCCGGAGAGGTTCACGGCCAGCGTCCGATCCCACCGCTCGTCGTCGACCTCCCCGGCGCTCCCGCCGAAGCCCACCCCGGCGTTCGCGACGACGACGTCGAGGCCGCCGAACGACCGTTCGGCGGCCTCGACGCTCGCTTTCGCATGGGCGGGATCGACGGCGTCGCCGGAAACGGCGACGCCGCCGATCTCCGCCGCCACGTCCTCGATCGGCCCGGGACGCCGGCCGGTCACGACGACGCGAGCTCCCTCCCTCGCGAACAGCCGCGCGGTGGCGGCACCGATCCCGGTCCCGCCACCGCTCACGATCGCGACGGTGCCCTCGAGCCGCATGCCCTCGCTCAATGGAACGGCAGGTAGTACTCGATCTCCCAAGGGGTGACGTCCGTGGTCGACGGATCGACCCCGGACGCCACGTACCGCTCCCACTCGGCGCGCTTGAGGATCGTGAACGCGTCGACGAGCTCCGATCCCACCGCGGCCACGAGCTCCTTGTCGGCGGCGAGCGCGTCGAGGGCGGCGTCGAGGTTCGCCGGGATGTGGACCTCGGTGTTCGGATCCTCGCCGGCGGGCTGCGGCGGAGGCAGTTCGATCTCGTGCTCGACGCCCAGCCGGGCTGCGTGGAGGATCGTGGCGGCGGCGAGGTAGGGGTTGGCGGCGGCGTCGGAGGTCCGCTGCTCGAGCCGCGTGCCGGCGCCTCGTGCCGGGGGGACGCGGACGGTCACGGAGCGGTCGTCGTGGCCCCAGTTCGCCCAGTAGCCGTTCAGCATGTCCGGCTGCAGCCGCTTGTACGCGTTCACGTGGGGGGCCAGCAGCGCCGCCATCCCCTCGTGGTGGACGAGCAGACCCGCGATGCACCTCCGGGCGAGATCCGACAGCCCCTCGGCGTCGTTCGGGTCGTGGAACGCGTTCGATCCGTCCGGCCGCCGGAACGAGAAGTTCACGTGCAACCCGCTGCCGCCTCGATCGCCGAGGGGGCGCCCCAGGAACGTCGCGAGCTTGCCGTGGCGCTCGCAGATCTCTCGCACGAGCAGCTTGAACAGGAACGACTCGTCCGCCGCGGGGATCGCTTCGTCGTAGTGGATGTTGACCTCATACGCCGCGTTGTCGTACTCGCTGCACCAGCTCTCGACGGGGAACCCGCAGGCGAGCGCGGTGTCGACCACGTCGCCGATCGTCCCCGAGGGGTCGACCGACATGCCGGTCCCGTAGACGCGGTGACCGGGGATCGACACCGGCCGCCAGCCGCCGCCGTCGTCGGGCTCCATCAGGTAGAACTCGAGCTCGAAGGCAACCTGTGGCTCGAGTCCCATCGCGCGCCAAGCCTCGGTCGCTTGCCGCAGGGCGTTCCTCGTGTCCCAGGGTGCGGGTTCACCGTGGAGCGCGACGTCGGCCATCCCGACCAGGGTGTCGGGCTCCCATCCGGGGCGCAGCGAGTCCCGATCCAGGGTCGCGTCCACATCGTGCAGCCCCACGTCGAATTGCGTGCGCGGGACCGGCAGGATCTCCTTGTCGTGGGTCAGGGGGTAGACGCCGATGCAGAACGCGGCCTCGCCGGTCGCGGCCCAATCGCCGAACAGGTACTTGCCACGCTCGAGTCCGTGGATGTCCGGATAGAGGAGCCGGAGACGCTTGCCGTGGGTGTCCATCTGTCCTCCTTGGCTGTCCTCCTCGGTGAACCGGCTTGGCGATCCTCCTTCTGCATCTCCGGTTGCGAGCCGGATGACGCGAGCGCACGATACCCCAGCGACGGGGAGACGGAGGTCCCGTGACGGTCGGGGATTCGGTGACGCTCGATCAGCTCGAGGACGATCCCTTTCCGGTGTACGAACGCCTGCGCGACGCGGAGCCGGTCAGCTGGGTCCCGGCGGTCCAGCTCTGGCTCGTCACCCGGTACGAGGACGTGCGCAAGGTCGATCTGTCGCCGGAGGTCTTCACCGCCGCGACGACGCCGTCGACGCTCAACCGGACGATGGGCGTCAACATGCTCGGGTCGGAGGGTCCCGATCAGGAGCGGATCCGGCAGATCACCGAGGAGCCGTTCCGTCCGGACGCGGTCGAGGACCGCATGCGCGGCTCGATCCCGGAGCTCGCGCACGACCTGATCGACCGCTTCGTCGAGCGAGGCGAGGCCGACCTGTTCACCGAGTTCTGCGATCCCATGTCCGTCCGATCGCTCCGGTCGATGCTCGGGATGGACGAGATCGCCTGGGAGGACCTGCTCGCCTGGAACCAGGGGATGATGCAGGGCCTCGCCAACTTCGAGGGCGATCCCGCGAAGCAGGCGCCCGCCGACCGGGCGAGCGCCGAGCTCGGAGACGCGATCGAGCGTGTTCTGGCGCGGCTGGGGCCGCGGCCGGATGGTTCGGTCCTGTCGTGGATGCTCCATCACGGATCGGACGGGGAGCGCATGACCCGCGCCGAGATCGTCGCGAACACGAAGCTGATGCTGTCCGGGGGGCTGCAGGAGCCGCGAGATCTGATCGCGCTCGTCGTGTGGGCGCTGGGTGCACATCCCGGCCAGCTGGAGCGGGTGCGGTCGGATCGCTCGCTCGTGCGCCCGGCGGTCGAGGAGACGCTCCGCTGGACAGGCCCGGTGGGGACCTCGACCCGTCAGACGACGCGACGCACGATGCTGTCCGACGTCGAGCTTCCTGAGGGAGCGTTGATCGGAGCGGTCCTCGCCTCCGCGAACCGAGACCCGCGGCGGTTCGCCGACCCGGATCGGTTCGACATCGACCGCCGGCAGGGCGCCCATCTCGCGTTCGCGGTCGGGAGCCATTTCTGCCTCGGAGCGTGGTTCGGCAGACATCTCGCTCGGGTCTCGCTCGACATCTTGCTGGACCGTCTGCCCAGTCTCCGCCTCGATCCCGAGCGACCCGTGGTCCTCCGAGGCTGGGAGTTCCGAGCGCCGCTGTCGACGTGCGTCCGATGGGACCCGTGAGGTCCTTCCGGTCGCCCGCGCGGGCGGAGATCGTCGGGAGCCTCCTGCGGCCGGCGGAGCTCCGGCGCGCGATCGCCGACTTCTACGCGGAGGGCCATTCCGCGGTGCTGGACGAAGAGCGCTCGAAGGATCCCGGCGTGTTGCGGGCGACCGAGGACCGTGCGATCCGTACCGCGGTGCGGCGACAGATCGACGCCGGTCTGGACGTCGTCAGCGACGGCGAGTTCCGGCGGTGGATGTTCATGAACTCGTTCTACGACGCGGTGCGCGGCGTCCGGACGGGGAAGGCCGTCACGTTCCGGAACGAGCGCGGCGAGGCGGTCCGTTTGAACGTGCACGAGATCGTCGACCGGCTCGACCTGGTGGATTCGCCCGGAGCACGCGAAGCTACGTTCCTCTCGGAGATCGCCCCGGCGGTTCCGTTCAAGGTGACGTTCCCCGCGGCGTCGATCTTCACCCACCCACTGACCACGGTCTCCGGCCCGCGAGGGAGCGGGTACCGGTCCCTCGAGGAATTCGTGGATCATGCGATCGAGCTCGAACGCCGCCTGGTCGTCGAGGCGATCGAGGCGGGCGCCCGATACGTGCAGTTCGATTTCCCGCTCTATCCGTATCTCGTCGACCCCTCGTGGGTGTCGCGTTTCGAGTCGGAGGGCTATTCGACGGGCACCCTGCTCCGGGCGGCGCTGACGGCGGATCGCGCGGTCGTCCGCGACCTCCCGTCCGACGTCACGGCCGCGCTGCACATCTGCCGGGGCAATTTCCGTTCGTCGTGGATGTGCGAGGGGTCGCTGGAGCCCGTCGCCGCCGAGGTGTTCGGGACGCTGCCCTACGACGTCTTCCTGGTCGAATGGGACGACGTGGGCCGGGATGGGGGGATCCACCCGATCCGCTTCCTGCGCGAAGGTTCGACGATGGTCATGGGCCTCGTCTCGACGAAGACACCGGCGCTCGAGCGCGAGGACGATCTCCTGTTCCGGATGGACGACGCGGCCCGCATCGTCGGAGGCCTCGAGCGCTTGGCGATCTCCTCGCAATGCGGGTTCGCGTCCGTGATGGTCGGCAATCAGATCGATGAGGATACGCAGTGGCGCAAGCTCGACCTCGTCGCCTCGGTCGCGGACCGCCTGTGGTCCTGATTGACCCGTCGACCGTCAGAACTCGTCACGGGTCGAACCGAGGTCAGGCCGTCTCGAGCTTGACCGGCATCCGCTTGATGCCGTTCACGAAGTCGGAGCGGATCCGCTCGACCGGTGCGACGAACTCGATCGATCGCAGCCGGGGCAGCAGCTCCTGGAACAGGATCTTCGTCTCCAGGCGTGCGAGATGCGCGCCCAGGCAGAAGTGCGGACCTCCGGGACCGAAGGTGACGTGGTCGTTCGGGGTACGGGTGACGTCGAAGCGGTACGGATCCGAGAAGACGTCCTCGTCACGGTTCGCGCTGATGTACCACGTCACGACTTTGTCGCCGGCCTTGATCCGCTCGCCGCGGAGCTCCACGTCCCGCGTCGCCGTGCGGCGGAAGTGCATCACGGGCGTGGCCCATCGCAGGATCTCCTCGACGGCCTTAGGGATCCGCTCGGGCTCATCCTGGAGCAGCCGCATCTGCTCGGGGTGCTCGGCGAGCGCGAGCATCCCCGAGCTGATCGTGTGTCGCGTGGTCTCGTTGCCGGCGATCATCAGCAGCGCGAAGTAGTTGTGGTAGTCCCGTTCGCTGAGGATCCCCTCGTCCTGGGCGGTGACGAGCGCGGCGATCACGTCGTCGCTCGGATCGGCCCGGCGGACCTCGCGCTGACGATCCGCGTACTCGAAGACCTTCCGAGCGGTCGGCGACCGGAACGGCAGTAGCCGATACTCCTCCGTGTCGACGCGGTCCACGACGGCCGCCGACAGCTCCGGGTCCTGGTTCGCGATCATCTGGTCGCCCCACTCGATCAGCTGCGGGGCATCGTCCTGGGGAACGGTGAAGATCGAGCAGAGGAACCGGATCGGGAGCTCTCGGCTGATCTCGCGGACGAAGTCGAACGGCTCACCCGACGCGAGCGCCCGGTCGAGGACTCCGCTCGCGACCTCCCTGATCCAATCCTCGTAGGCGCCGACGCCTCGGGCGCTGAAGCGCTTGGAGCAGACCTTGCGCATCGCCGTGTGCCGCGGCGGGTCGGTCTCGAGCATCGAGTTCCGGATCTCGAGCTGTTCCGGATCGAGCTCCTCCAGGCCGACCGCTCCTACCTCGGAGGAGAAGGTCTCCCAGTCCATGTGGATCGTCGTGAGGTCGTCGTGGCGCGTGACCGCCCAGAAGCCGTGGTTCGGGGGGCGCTCCGGGTGCCAGACGACGGGGTG
>Ga0075424_100005330_pt1 | contig 12271 bp, 9 predicted proteins | sample SoiMethybrSBSTD3_FD_75301 | JGI IMG/M metagenome (GOLD analysis project Ga0075424, IMG submission 75301) | Bulk soil microbial communities from a Populus tree surrounding site in Tennessee, USA - Soil MetaG P. TD hybrid SBSTD3 | ecosystem: Environmental > Terrestrial > Soil > Tree plantation... | reverse complement strand
AAGTGACCGCAACCGCATGCGCAATCCCGTCGGCGCCATGGTGAACGAAAGCTGCTCGCGCGGCTCGCCGCCATCGCGCGTGGCCACGCTCTCGACCTCGAAGCCGCCGAGGAGCATCGCGATCGCCATCTTGATCTCCTGCATGGCGAGATAGCGCCCGGGACACAGGCGCGGCCCGGCGCCGAAGGGCATCGCCACGCGCTTGGCCGAGGCCGCGGCCCGGCCCGGCGCCGAGCCCTGCTCGTGACCTGTCAACCAGCGCGCCGGGTCGAACGCCTGGGGATCGGGGAAGTGGCGCTCGTCGGTCGCCGCCGGGCGCATCAGCAGCATGACGAGCTGGCCCGCGGGAATCCGGATGCCCGCCACGACGCTGTCGCGCGCCGCCTGGATCATCTGGAGCGGCGCGACCGGCTTCAAGCGCATCGTTTCGTGCGCGCAGCCCTCCACGTAGTCGAGCGCCGAGAGCTGCTCGTACTGGGTCGGGAGCGGCTCAGCCCCGATGACGCCGCGCACCTCGTCGCGCGCTCGCCGCATCGCCTCCGGGTGGCGGCTCAGGAGCCAGATCACCCAGGCGAGCGTGTTCGCCGTCGTGTCCTCGCCGGCGAGCAGCATGGTGAGCACGTTCCCCGCGACGTCCGCATCGCCGAGGCCGCTGCCCTCGACGTCGCGCGCAGCGATCATGGCCTCGATCAGATTCCTGGGCTGGGCGCGAAGCGACGGATCCGCGTCCATGCGCTTGCGCGCCATCGCAATGAAGCCTTGGACCGCGCGATGCAGCTCGCGAAGGTGGCCAACGAGCTCGCGTTCGGCCCCTAGCTGGAACCAGCGCCAATAGGCAAACGGCGACAGCAGCCGCCGGTGGAGTGCCGGAAACACCTTGTCGAGGTGGGTCTGGATCACCTCCTGGTCCGATTCGAGCGTGTTGATGTCCACGCCGAAGGCGAGCCCGGCGGTGACGTCCACCGTGTAGCGCATCAGGTCCGCCTGCAGCTCGATCGTCTCGCCCGCGGCCGCCGCGCGCCGCCATCGCCCGGCAAGCCGCTGCGTGACCTTCACCAGCGCCGGGAAGTACGATTTGATGTGCGCCGGGTCCAGGCCCGCCATGACCATCGGCCGCTGGCGGCGCCACTGCTCCCCATTCACTGAGAACAGGCCGTCGAAGCCTATCTCCTTCGCGATCCGGTTCATGCGCTGAGTGCGCCCGAAGCCTTCCGGGCGGTCGCGCAGCACCGCCGCGATCGACTCGGGGTTCTTCATGACGAGCAATTGCCGCCCGCCGAGCCGGACGCGAAAGTAGTCGCCGTACTTGCGGCCCCACGCTTCGGCGATGAGGTGGATCCTGGCGGGATCGATCTGCAGCGAGTTGCCGAGGATCGGCAGCCCGCGCGGGCCGGGCAGGTCGCGGATATTCACTCGGAGTGCGCTATTTCCAGTCGCCTCGCAGCGCGGTGACGATACTCTGTAATTGCTCGGGCGTCGCGGCTGCCGCCTGCAGCGGCGCGCCGACGGCCAGGGCGATCTTCGAGAACGGGCCCGGCCCGCCACCGCCGGCCTTGCGGCTGAACAAGCTGCCCCACAGGCCGCGCAGCGCCAGTGGCACGACCGGCACCGGATTTCGCTCCAGGATGCGCCTGACTCCAGGACGGAAGCGATGGATGTCGCCCGTGTCCGTGATGCTGCCCTCGGGGAAGATGCATACGAGCTCGCCCGCGTCGAGCGCCCTGGCGACCTCCTCGAACGCCTTTTCCATCACCACCGCGTCCTCTTTGGCGCCGGCGATCGGTATGACGCGGTATTCGCGGAAGATGAAGCTGAGGAGCGGCGTCTCGAAGATGCGGTGGTGCATGACGAAGCGGATCGGACGCGGGCTGGCCGCGGTGATCACGAGCGAATCGACCAGGCTGACGTGGTTGCTGACGATGACCGCCGGACCTTCCTCCGGAATGTGCTCGACGCCGCTCTTTTCCAGCCGGTAGATCGAATGCACGAGCAGCCAGGCGAGGAAGCGGTAGAGGAACTCCGGTACCAGGCCATAGATGTAGACCGCGACCGCGGCGTTGCAGACCGCCGTCACCAGGAAGAGCTGCGGGATGGTCAGGCCTGCCGACAGGAGCAGCACCGACACCACCGCCGATACGACCATGAAGGACGCGTTGAGGATGTTGTTCGCCGCGATGACGCGCGACTGGTGGCTCTTCTCGCTGCGGGTCTGGATCAGCGCGTAGAGCGGCACGCAGTAAAAGCCGCCGAAGAGCCCGAGCAGGGCGAGGTCGGCGAGCAGCCGCCAGTGGCCCGGAGCGGCGATGAAGGCGGTGAAACTGGCGCCGTCCGCGGGCGCCGGCGTGGCGAAGAAGAGGTCCACGCCGAACACGGTCAGCCCGATCGCGCCGAAAGGAACCAGGCCGATCTCCACCTTGCGGCCCGAAAGCCGCTCGCAGAGGAGCGAGCCCATGCCGATGCCGACCGAGAACACGGTCAGGAGCAGGACGAACACGGTCTCGTCGCCGCCGAGCACGTCCTTTGCGTAGTTGGGAAACTGCGCGAGCATGGTCGCGCCGTAGAACCAGAACCACGAGATGCCGAGAAGCGAAAGCCACACGGTGCGGTTGCGACGCGCGAAGCGGAGGTTCTTCCAGGTCTCGGTGAACGGATTCCAGTTCACCTTGAGCGCGGGGTCCACCGGCGGCGTGGCTGGAATGCCGCGGCTCGCCAGGTAGCCGAGGACCGCCACGCCGACGACGGCGATCGACGTATACACGCCGCCCTGCGGTCCGACCGCGAGCCAGGCGCCGAGCACCTCGCCGAGCAGGATGGCCAGGAAGGTGCCCATCTCGATCAGGCCGTTGCCGCCCACCAGCTCGTCCGGGCGCAGGTGCTGCGGCAGGTAGCCGTATTTGACCGGGCCGAACACCGTGGAGTGCACGCCCATCAGGAAGAGCGCCGCGATGAGCTCCCACAGGCCGTTAGTGAGAAAACCCCAGGCCGCGAGCGACATGACCCCGATCTCGAAGACCTTCACCGCGCGCGCGATCGCCGCCTTGTCGAGCTTGTCGGCGAGCAGCCCGCTCGTCGCCGAGAAGACGAAGAAAGGCACGATGAAGAGGCCCGGCAGCGCCGTCGCCAGCATCCGTGGGTCGGCGCTGGTCAGGCGTCCGGCCTGGAAGGCGATCAGGGTAACCAGCGCCGTCTTGAAGACGTTGTCGTTGAATGCGCCGAGAAACTGCGTGAAAAAAAGCGGGCCGAAGCGCCGCTCGCGCATCAGCCGCCACTGGCTACCCATGCTTCCCTCCCGTTCCGGCGGCGCAGCCTGCGCGTTCTCATTTGCCAAACCCAGCGCCAGATCCACACCGCACCGATGAGCAAGGCGAGAGCATACGCGCCGAGCGCGTACAAGGAGGCGCGCGGCGGATCCCCTGCCGAGGCGGGGTCGCGCAGCTCGGCAGGAAAAGGACGCGGCGCGACCGGGACGATCTTCCACTTGGAGCGGTCCGCCGGCGCGCGCTTCATGTACTCGTCCATGGACGCCACGGGCGCCTGGCCAAAGGCGCGCGACGAAGGAAATTGCGGGATGCGCACGTAGAGGACCGCGTCCAGGTCCTCCGCCAGCATGCGCTCGTACGCCGTGCCGGGCGCACCGCGGCCTGCGGGCACCCGCTCGAGCAGGTCGCGTCCCGCCGCCTGAAAGGCGGCGAACGGATAGAGGTCCGTCACTTCGACGGAGAGGTAGTCATAGGCGTTGCGGCCGCTCTCGAGACTGCGCTCCTTGAGCGTCATGTAGGGCAGCGCGAGCGCCGCCTTGACGCGACCGCTCGTACCCTCCGTGGGAATCATCCAGCCGATCGAGCGCAGCGTCTCCATGCTGATGCCGGCGCAATTGGCGCTCGCGTGGCGATAGCTGAAGTCGTGGCGGTAGAAGTGGTTGTAGACGCGGCCGATTCCTTCCTGGTAGAGGCGCGCGGCGCGCTCGTCCTTGAGCACGGCTACCAGCATGTACGAGGGGCGGTACCAGGACTGGCCGCTGTTCAGGTCGGCGAGGTAGTTGTCCATCGGCAGGCTGGCGGCAATGATGCCCTTCTCGCTCACCGAGTCGAGGTTGTAGAAGTTGTTGACCAGCCAGTCGCCCCACTCGCCGCGCGGGCCGAAGGCGCCGGTGGCGATCGCAAAGTGGCCCGCGTGCGCCTCGTCGTCGTCGCCCTGCGCGCCGTTCAGCATCACCGCCAGCACGGTTTTGCCATTCCAGGAATTCGAGTTCCGACGCCACAGGACGCGCGCCGCGAGCGGCAGAGCCGCGCCGCCGTTCTCGGAGCGCACCAGCGACTCCAGGCTCTCGCCGGGACCGAGCGGCCGGTAGGGCACGCGGGCCGCGTCGAGCGCGTAGTCTTCCGGCCAGATCGTGCGTGCGACGAACCGTCCCTCTTCGATGCGCCCGCGCAGCCGCAGGCTCCGTCCGGCGAAATGGCGCTCGCTCGACTCGTCGTAATAGGACAGGTTGGTGTCGATTTTCGGCACCACGGAGAACGGCAGGCGCGCGCCCTCGGCCACGAGCGGCGCGCCGACCCACAGCAGCGGAGGCATGGACTGGTCGCCCGCGGGATGCGCCAGCAGCCACGCGCGCACGTCGTCCTGCGCGCTGAACCCCGCGACGAACCCCGACGCCGGGCGGCGCGGCACCGCGATCATGTCGTCGCGGAAGTACCACAGCGCCTGCGGAACGGTCGTGCAATCGGCGCAGGCGCCGTCGAGCAGCCGGAAATCGCTCCCGGTGTAGAGCCCGAATCGCGTGCCTTCGAGCGCGCCATGCACGGCCGCCGGCTCGGCCAGCGCGTTTCCATACAGCGCGAATGCGGCCAGGATCAGCGCGCACTGCGTGGGGATGCGCTCGGTGCGGACCTCAATGCCCCGGTAGGCCGCCCGGCGCGAGCGCGCGAGCCGCATGCGGTTGCGCGCCGTTCTCAACGTCCAGCCCCTGATCCGCTCGATGCCGTGCTGCTTCAGGGTGGAGTAGATCGCCCGACTGATGCAGATCCGCATGTCCATCGATGCCCCCCAAGTTTTGTTGCCTTACGTACCAAAGTGCACTTGGTACTTCGCGCCGTTGGAGAAGAGGCACGCCCCGGCGCCGCGATTCGGCGCAGTCAGGGCGTATTCGCAGTTGACGTACATCCCTCGAGCTCCGGCCGCGCTCGCGATGCCGCGCTGCCCGGCGGGCATCCGTCCGTCTCCGTACACCTGCTTGTGCACGCTGCCGAAGCCGGGGTAGTTCGGCCCGACCCGGGTCGCCTCGCCCTGCAAGACCTCGCCGCCATACGTCAGGACGAAGCTCGCATGTCCGCTCGCGTTGTCGGTGAGCGTCACCGTGAGCGGCCCCATCCCGCCGGCGACGTCGTTCAGCGGATAAAGCCTCGCCATCAGGCTTGTGGGTCCTCCCTGGGGAACCGGGGACGGAGCCGCTTTGCCGGCGACCACGGCGGCCTGTTCCGATGGCGTGTAGCGAGGGTCCATCGGTATCACGTAGCAGCCCGCCAGCACGCCTGACGCCGAAACCGCGGCAGCCGCCGCAAGAAGCCTGGTCTTCACGTCTCCTCCTCTAGGAACGCGAGGCGATGGCCTCGCCGTGCGGCGCAGTATCCCGAGAGCAGGTCACCGGGTTCAAGAAGACGATACGGAGTTGCAGGCGATCCTTATTCCGGTATCATTAATTGATACTTAACCAAGGGAGGCCGCTTGTCTTCCGGATTCGTTTTCGAGGGGCTGAAGATGCACCTCAAGGCACGCGGCATGACCTACGCCGACGTCGCCCGGGCGCTGGGCATCTCCGAAGCGACCGTGAAGAGAATCTTCGCGGCCAAGAACTGCACCGTCGAGAGGCTGGACTCCCTGTGCGAGCTGGTCCAGGTCGATCTGGCCGAGCTCGCGCGCGGCATGCCGAGGGAAAGCCGCCTGATCAATCGGCTGACGCAGCAACAGGAAGAAGAGCTGATGTCGGATCCGGCCTTGCTGCTGGTGGCGGTGTCCGCGCTGCAGCAGCTGCGGGCCGAGGACATCGTCGAGACCTACAAGCTGACCGACGCTCAGTGCCTTCAGTGCCTGTTGCGCCTGGAACGCATCGGCATCCTGGAGCTCCACGAGAAGAACCGTATCCGGCTTCTTATTTCCCGCACCTTCTCCTGGATCCCGGACGGCCCGATCATGCGCTACGTGCGCTCGCAGACGGCCGACTTCTTCGATCATTCCTTCGGCGGCAAGCGCGAGCTCATGCGCCTGATCAGCGTGCGCGTCTCCGCCGAAGCGCAGGTCGCGCTGCTTCGCCAGATCGAGCAGATCGCTCGCGAATACAGCGAGCAGCACAACGCCGATGCCCGGCTGCCGCTCGAGCAACGGCAGCCGGTGAGCGTTCTGCTTGCAGTCAGGTCCTGGGAGCCCGAGCTCTTCAAGGCGCTGCGCCGAGGGCCGTGACGCCCGCGCGGCGTGACGCCCGCGCGGCCCCGCCCCGCCTCCCTATTTGTCGCACAGCCGCTGCTGGACGAGCAGCTCGCGCATCTGGGCGAGCGCCGGCGCACTGATGCCGCACGTGGACTGCGCCTCCGATTTCGCCTCCGCAGTCTTGCCCTGGTCGTCGAGCACGAGCGCGAGCAGGGCGCGCATGCGTGCCTCGAGCTCGGGCTTGAATTTGGTCTTCAGGATCTCGTTCTCGGCGAGCCCGGCACGCAGCTCGCGCTCGGCGCCCGGCAGGTCCTTGGCGTCGAGGAGCGCGCTCGCGAGGTAGAGGCGTGCGCGCGGGTCGCGCGGAAAGCGCTTGGCGAGGCTGGGCGCCTTGTCTTTCGCCTCGGCGTTCGAGGCCGGCAGCTCGCGGCTCGGAATGAGCACGGCGTCGAGGGTGTAGCCATGGTGGTCGCGCACGACCCGCAGCGCCGAGAGGCCGAAGGCCGTGACCGCGGCGACGCAGACCAGCGTCGCAACCGGCAGGAGCGCCGGCCGCTCCTGGTCGGGCTTCCACGTCCTGAGCATCGCGAACCCGAGGACAAGGCCCGTGACAGCGCCGCCCAGGTGCGCGCCGAAATCGATGTGCCCGCCCGTGCGTGTGGTCGCGATCGGGATGAGCGCAGGAATCAGCACCTGCATCATCGCCATCTGGATCTGCGTGCGCGCCGGGCCGGACGGGTAGCGGAAACTGCAGACGAGGGCGGCCCCACAGAGTCCCATGATCGCGCCCGAGGCGCCGACCGACACGACCGTCGGCGGGTTGACCGCGAGCGACATCAGGCTGCCGCCGAGCCCGCCGAGGACGAAGAGCGTGAAATACCAGCGCCGGCCGACGAGGCTCTCCAGCACCATGCCGGCCATGTAGAGCGCGACGCCGTTGAAGACCAGATGGAGGATGTCGCCGTGCAGGAGCGTCGAGGTGAAGAGGCGATGCCACTCGCCGTCCAGCACGGCCGGCTTGTAGAGGCCGCCGAACGCGACGAGGGTCTGGATGCTCGGGGCCAGGGGCCCCGACCACTCGCCGATGCCGTGGTAGAGCTCGGCGCCGAACACTGCGGCGAGCACGGCGAGAAGCGCGATGGTGAGCGCCGGGAAACGCTCACGGCCAACGGCGAGCTGCGGCGCCTGGAGGTCCTTGTCGGCGAGGCGCGGGCCGCGCATCAGATCCTCCATTGCGCGCTTGCCCATGAGCAAGCCGCCGAACGGGGCGTTCGTCCACGCCCTGCCGGCGGTCGTGTCGAGGCGCCAGGCGATCGGGACCACTTTGCCGAAGGCCGACTTCCTCTTCAGTGCGCCGAGGCGCTGCCGGTCCTGCGGCGAGCCGGGCCCGGGGCCGACCTCGACGATCTGGAGCGTCACCGGCATCTGCTGGCCGCTCACCTTGCCGGTGTACTTCAGGCAGCGCTGGCCGATCTCGAGCAGCGCTTCGAGCGGCATCGCAAACGTCTTCTGCGGGTTCTTCTCGCGATCGACGATGCACACGACCTGGAAGCTCATGCCGTCGGCCTGCGTCAGCACGATGTCGCAGACCTGCGCGAGCGGCTCGGCCTCCGGCACCGTGCCCGGCTGGAACCCCTTGCGGCCGATGTAGTGCTTGGCCAGGTAGCTCGCGAAGCTGTCCTCGTTCATGCCGCCCTCCCTTTTTTCTTATTGTGCTAAGTGAACCATATTGCCACGCGCAACGTATGAATATGCACAGACCGATGCCGCCGTTTCAGCTGCAATGGGCGCTGGAATTGACGCGAAACACCGGTACGCGATGGTGCATGCAACCTTATTCAAGGAGGCAGCAATGAACATCAAAACGCTACAGCGGCTCGCCGCCGCCCTCGTGCTCGGGTCGCTGGCAACTTCGGCGGTCGCTGAAGGTCTGGGCGAGCACCCGGCCGTGATCGTCGCGCGGACCTGGAACGCCCGGGGAATCGATCCGAATACTTTCATCGTGCTGCATCCCGCGGCTCCGCAATTCTTCGCCGCCGCTCCGACCGACAAGGCGGACAAGGTTGCGAAGGACGGCGCGCGAACGCCGCAAGCCGGCCGCGGCGGCTGACCTACATCGCCAGGGCGGCGTCGAAGAAGTCGACCAGCTGCTCGCGATACACCGCGCCGAACCGCGGCGTGAACGCCTCCGCGTGGGCGCCGCCCTCGATCCTGACCAGGCGCTTGGGCTCGCCGGCCTTGGCGTACAGGCGCTCGGAGTGCGAATAGGGAATGACCGCATCGGCGGTGCCGTGCAGGAGCAGGAGCGGCATCGGCGCGAGCGCGCCGACGAAGCGATCCGCGCTGTACGTGTCGTCCACCAGCGAGCCCGCGCCGACCAGCTTGTCGCTCGCGATCGCCGAGTAGGAGAAGAAGGTCGACTCGATGGCGATCGCCCTGACCCCGGCGCGGTTGCCTGACCCGACCGCGGCGATCGCGTTGGTGCCGCCCAGGCTCTGTCCGAGGGCGAGCAGGCGCTCCGGATCGACGTCGGGCCGCGCGCGCACGTAATCGAGCGCCGCGAGCGAGTCCTCGAACACGCCCTTGGGCTCCGGGCTGCCTTGCGAGGCGCCATAGCCGCGGTAGTCGAACACGAACAGATTGAATCCCCGCTGCGGCAGCCAGTCGACGAACTGCCAGTGCGCCGACAAGTTCTGCGCATTGCCGTGGAAGTGGACCACGGTCCCTTTCGCCCGCTTCGGATCGGCATAGCCACGCGCCGGAATGAACCAGCCGACTAGGCGCGTGCCATCCTGGCTCGCGAACGTGACCTGCTCGTACTTGAGGCCGAGGCGCGCCGGGGTGTCGTACAGCACCCGGTCGGGATGATAGAACGCGCCCTGCACGCAGCCCGTCAGGCAGGCGAGCGCCAGTGCGAGCCCGAAGAATCTAGTGGCATTCCACACGCTCGAGTAAACGGGTTCAGGCGCAGTTGCGTTTACAGCTTGAAGCGAAGCCAAGTGACAGCGGTTCATTTATCCGGGACTCCTGTCCTATGGCTTTGGTCACAGTGGCGTGCTACGGTTTCCGCTAGTATCCGCGCGAGTCCAGCGCACACTTATTCGGGAGGAAAACAATGACAAAGCGGACTTGGTGGTACACGTTGGTAACAACGCTGCTCATCTCTGGCCTGGCCGCCTGCTCCGGCGGCGGAGGGGGCGGTGGCGGCGGGGGCGGCAGCGGCATTCCAACGGCAACCAACGCCGCGATTGCGCCGCCGCCGACAACGCCGGTTACGATCACCACGAACGGCGGCGGGGCGACCTCGCCGACGAACCAGAACATCGCTGCAAATTCATTCCAGTCGTCCAGTGGCGCGATGAGCAGCGCTACCACGGCATCGGGGCTGGTATCTGCCCATGCCGACACCCCGCAAGCCGAGACTTTCGGCGTCATCGTTCGCCGCCATGCGGAAAAGATTAAGGACCACAAGAGCTCCCCGACCAGCGCTTTGCAGGTCGAAACGCAACCCTGCAGTGGGGGCGGAACGCTCACCTTCGCCTTCGACGATGCGAGCCTCAGCTCGACCGAGGTCTTCGTCAACTGCAGCGAAGGCGGAACGCTCATCCACGGCACCGTCTCTGCTTCGAACGTCGGCGTAGGTCAGAACCTGGGCCCGACGGTTGGTAGTACCTACAGCATTACTGTCTCGGCGACTTTCACCGTCGATCTGTCGATTACCAGTACTGCGCCTGCCGCGAGCGCCGTCACGCAAGGCTCGTTCAATTTCATCGCAGGCTTCTCCGGGATCATGGAAGCTGCAGGCAATGGCGGCGTGCAGCCGGGCGTGCCGAACCGGGTGCAGATATCGATGAGCAACGCGAACATTCTGACCTCGAACGGCACGGTCCGCGAACTCCTGACGAACTTCAACTTCTCTGTCGACGACGACGATACACAGGGCAGGACGACGGTCACCGGGGGTTACACCTACGCGAGCACGATTATCAACGGCTCGGTCACGGTGGCCGTCTCGCCGCCCCTCGTTTTCCAGCCGCAGAGCGCTCCGCATCCGAGTACCGGGACTGTCACCATCACCTCGTCGGCATCGCCGGGGAGGAACATCGTGCTGACCGTGATCTCCAGTCCGGTTGTCGGAGTAAGAGTGGATGCGTCCGATGGGGCGACCACCGATACCGTTAACCTCACCTGGGCACAGGTGGACGCGCTCTAAGCAAGCTGTACTTTTCAATAGGGGCGCGGCTTCCGGGCCGCGCCCTTTTTGTTTTTGAAGGGTTCACATCGCGACTTAGAAGACTCGGCGTCGAAGAAGTCGATCAGCAGTTCCCGACTTGCGCGACTAGTATTTATCCCGGAGTCCTGTCACCTGGTCTTAGTCACGCAAGCCGGTTTCCGCTAGTATCCCCCGCGGGGAAGTCCTGCGCGGTTCGCTGGGAGGCGAGCCGGCCCTTATAAGGGAGGGAGAACAATGACGACAATGACAAAGCGGACTTGGTTGTACACGTTCATTACTACGCTGCTCGTCTTGGGTCTGGCGGCCTGCTCCGGCGGCGGAGGGGGCGGTGGTGGCGGCGGCGGCGGTGGGGGCGGCGGCATTCCGACCGCAACCAACGCTGCGATTACGCCGCCGCCGACGCAGCCGGTCGCGATCACCACGGCCGCGGGCACGACGTCGATGACGAATCAGAGCATCGCCGTAAACGCCTTCCAGGCGTCCGATGGGGCACTGAACAACGCGTCGACGGCATCGGGGTTCGTAGCGGCCGCAGACAACAGCGGCACGCAAGCCCAGCGCGAGACTCTCGGCGCGATCGTTCGCCGCCATGCGGAAAAGCTGAAGGACCACCAGGGCGTCGTGAACCAGGGCTCCGTGACCAGCGCGGTGCAGGTGGATACGCAACCCTGCAGCGGAGGCGGAACGATGACGGTCACCTTCGACGATGCGAACAACAGCGCAACCGAGGTCTTCGTCACCTGCAACGAGGGCGGAATTATCACGCACGGCACCGTCTCGTCTTCGAACGTCGGGGTCGGTCAGAACCTGGGCCAGACGGTGAATAGCCCCTATACCATCACCGTCTCGGCGAGCTTCACCATCGATCTTTCGGTCGCGACTACGGCGCCTGTCTCGAGGGTCGTTACGCAAGGCTCGTTCTCTTTCACGGCAATCTTCTTCGGGATCATGCAAGCCACGGCCAATGGCGGCGTGGAGCCCGGTGCGCCGAACCGGGTGCAGTTATCGATGATCGGCGCCAGCCTTCTCCGCACGGACGGCACGGTCAACGAGCTCATGTCCAACCTCAGCCTCTCTCTCGTCGACGACAACCTCACGCCGGCGGGGACGACGGTCTCCGGAAGCTTCATATACGCGAGCACGGCTATCGGCGGTTCAGTCACGGTGGCCACCTCGCAGCCTTTCGTGTTCCAGCCGCAGGGAGCTTCGCATCCGATCTCCGGGGCCCTCACCATCGGCTCGTCCGTATCGCCGGGGGCGATCGTGCTGACCGTGATCTCCGTGCCTTTCGACGGCGTGAGAGTGGACGCTGGCGATGGCTTGAACAGCGCTACCGTTAACCTCACCTGGGCACAGGTGGACGCGCTCTAAAGCACCTGTACTTCTAAAGAAGGGCGCGGCTTCCGGGCCGCGCCCTTTTTGTTTGTACACTCCGGCCTTATGGACCCGCTCGACCTCACCATCCGCAACGGCACGGTCGCGACCGCCGCGGAGACTATGCGCTGCGACATCGGCATCGCGGGAGAGAAGATCGTCGCTCTCGCGGAGCATCTCCCGGCGGGTAGGCGCGACATCGACGCCCGCGGACGCTACGTCGTCCCGGGCGGCATCGAC
>Ga0075424_100005329_pt1 | contig 12273 bp, 8 predicted proteins | sample SoiMethybrSBSTD3_FD_75301 | JGI IMG/M metagenome (GOLD analysis project Ga0075424, IMG submission 75301) | Bulk soil microbial communities from a Populus tree surrounding site in Tennessee, USA - Soil MetaG P. TD hybrid SBSTD3 | ecosystem: Environmental > Terrestrial > Soil > Tree plantation... | reverse complement strand
CTGGTCGAAGGAGCATCCCCGGTCTCGCCCCGCATTCGCGCCGGGTATGACGCGGTGTTCAATGCGGGTTATGCGCCGTTCGCCGCGGTGGACCTGCTGCTGCGCGCGTCCAGCGCCGTGCGCACCGGGGCGGTCGAGGACGACGTCGAGTGGTTACGTCGCTACGGCAGCAGCGCCCCCTCGCCGACCGCCTCGTACCCGGGCATGGAATAGGAATAGGGCGTGTACTCGAGCGACGGACGCGCGTCGTTCAGGATCGCCCCCAGGAGCCGCATCGGGATGCGGCCCAGCACATCCAGCTTGGTGCGCGCCACTTCGCGGTGGCTGCGCCCCGTCCGCAGCACGAGCAGCAGATTCCCGGTCGCCTTCGCCAGGAGCAACGGGTCCACTCCCGCGCCCAGCGGCGGGCTGTCGACGAGCACGATGTCGAAATTCCGGCTCGCCGCGCTCAGCATGTCGGGCAACGCGGGTGCCGCGAGCAGGGCCGGCGGGTTGCGGTCCCGCGCGCCGCAGGGAATCAGCGCCAGGCGCGGGTGCACCGTGGAGAGCGTCACCGCCTCGAGCGTCGCGTCGCCCCGCAGGTATTCGGCCAACCCGGGACGGCGGTCGGTGCCGAGGCAGCGGTGTTGGACGCCGCGCCGCAGATCGGCGTCGACGAGCAACACGCGCAGGCCCCCGTGCGCGAACGCCATCGCGAGGTTCGCCGAGACGAACGACTTCCCCTCGCCGGCGCCGGGGCTCGTGACCGTCACGATCACGGGGCGCTGCGGCCCGTAGGCCTCCGCGAGCGAGAAACAGGCAGCACGCACCGCTTCGACCATCTCCGCCATATCCCGCGGCACCCGTCCGATCATCTGGAACATGCTGGCGGGCCGGCAGTGCGGCAGCACACCGAGGATCGGGAGGCCAATCTCCTCGGTCACCTGCCGCGGATGCCGGACCCGCGGATCGATGCGATCCACCAGCAGGACGCCCAGAATGCCGACGCCGAAACCGCCGAGGATCGCCAGCAGCACGATACGGCTGGCGGCGTTGCGTGACGGCCGGTGCGGCTGCGCGGCGGCATCGAGCACCCGCGTGTCGGCGACGCTGCTCGCCTGGGCGAGCCGCGCCTCGTCGGCCCGCTGCTGCAGCTCGGAGTAAAGGGACGTCGCCAGCGTGACGGAGCGTTCCAGCCGCGACTGGTCCAGCGCGCGCGCCGGGATCTGCCGCAGGGTCTGCGAGCCCGTGCCGACCGATGTCGCGAGCTGGGTCTCGCGCGTCGCGAGCTGTGCCAGCAGCGTGCGGACCGCCGCCGGAATCGTCGCGGTCTTGAGCGTCTGGATGTCCTCGCTGAGCCGCTGGATTGTCGGGTAGGTATCCCCATACCGCAGCTGCAGGGCGCGCAGCTGCGCTTGCTTATCGGTCAACTCCTTCACCACCGCGGGCAGCTCGGCACTGTGCTGTACGGCACCGATGCTGAGCAGCCGCTCGGCGCTGACCCCGCCCGAATCCCGTGTGTGCGCCAGCACCTGCTCGAGCTCCGTGCGATCCTGTTGCAGCGATTGCCGCTCGAACTGCTGGTTGAAGAACGAAGCGATCGCCGGATCGCGCTCGCCCCCCGCGGCGCCGTCCTTCGCGGCGGCCGCGTCCGTGAGCGACGGCAGCGTGATCGTCTGCACGCGGAATCGCTCCAGCGCGGTTTCGGCGCCTTGCAGCTGCTGCTCGGCCTGCTGGCGTTGATCTTCGAGCAGGCTCGCGAGCTCGGTCAGCTTCTGCTGCTGCAGGCCCGTCGCCACCTCGACGTAGCGCTTCGCGATGGCGTTGACCGTCGCCGTCACCCGGCGCGAGTTGCTCCCGGCCAGTTCCACCGTGAGCAGGTTGCCGTTGAGATCGATGTGCAGCTGCAGCTGCTCGGCCAGCTGCCGCGCGGCGTCGTGGGCCGGGAGCAGCGTGAACGTGACCGTCCGCGCCGGCGTGAGCGCAGCGGCGAGCGGCTGCCAGTGCAATCCGACGCTCTTGCCCACCGAGTCGCCGACGGCGCCGGAGTCGAGCGCGGCTCCGTCGCTCGCGATGCTCCACATGCGCCCCGTGGGATCGACCCGTAGCAGGTACGTGCCCGGGCGGTACGGATCCGCGAGCGTCGCCCCGGCCAGTGCCGCCGAGTCGGCGGGCGAGCCGGCCTGGGTGAGCAGCCCGGCGTCGCGGACGACCGGTGTCAGCACGACGTCCGACTTGATCAGGTCGAGCCAGGCCTCGGGGTCGAACAGCCGCTCCGAGCGGATCGGACCGATGTCACCGCCGCGATGCTGGCTCTCGTCGATCCAGATCGTCGCACGTGCGACGTATTGCGGGTGGAAGAACCGCGTCGCCCAGAGCCCACCGAGGGTCCCGAGCAGCGTGAGTCCAAGAATCACGAACCGGCCGCGCCACAGCGTAGCCAGGGTTCGGCGCCAATCGATCGTGTCGGCCGCGTCTTCGCGGACGGTGGATGGCCAATCGCGCAGGCGTCCCGCCGCCTCGAGCGAGGCGGGGGAGGACGGCCGTCGAGGCCCCGGTAGTCGTTCCATTGATGCGTCGTCTCCCAACCAAGAGTCCGCCCTACCGAAACGCAAATCCGGGACCGCCCGAGTCCCTCAGGAGTCGAGACGCCGCGCCGCAAATCAGTGCAGGGACGGAGTGCATCGGGTGCAGGATGGTGCGGCGACCGGGCCTACTCCAACCGCTGAGAATCGAGAGATGTGCCGTGGCGTCTGGGGTTTCCGGCTCCGTAGCTCTGGCGCGGCGTTTGGCCCGGTCGATGCATAACGGCGCCCCGGACGAGACGACGACCTCTTTTCAAGGATGGGACTGATGGCGCTTCCACTCGCTGCTGCACCCTTCGTCCGCATGCCTGGCGCCCGCTCGGCGACGCGCGACGACGGGCGGGCGCGACACGCCGCAACGGCAGAGCCCACGGCGGTGGCGGGCCGACTCCGCGTCCTGGTCGTCGACGACGACGCCGCCCTGCGCAGTACCTGTTCGAGCCTGCTCAAGCTGTCGGGTTACGACGTGACGCTCGCCAGCCGGGGGCAGGAGGCGCTCGACCTGCTGCGGCGCTGCGGCTACGACATCGTGCTCGTCGACCTGCACATGTCGCACGTGGACGGGCTGGCGCTACTGCGCACCGCGCTCGCGACGCGCCGGGATACCGTCGTGATCGTGATGACCGATAACCCGAGCCTCGATTCCTGCATCGAAGCGTTGCGCGAGGGGGCATGGGACTACCTGCCCAAGCCGTTCTCCGCAGCGCACCTCCAGATCCTCGTGGGGCGGGCGGCGCACACGCTGCAGATCGCCCATCAGGCGCGCGACATCGAGTCGGGCGCCACCGAGGCGCCCAGTCCGAGCGACGCCCTTACTCTACTCGGCACCGCCCCCACGTTCCGCCGCACGATCGAGCTGGCGAAGAAAGTCGCCCAGACCGATGCGTCAGTGTTCATCACCGGCGAGAGCGGCAGCGGCAAGGAACTGATCGCCCAGTATATCCACCGGCAGAGCTCGCGCGCCGGTCGTCCGTTCATCGCGGTGAACTGCGCCGCGCTCCCCGAGGCGCTGCTCGAATCGGAGATGTTCGGGCACCGCAAGGGCGCCTTCACGGGCGCCGTGCGGGACAAACCCGGACTGCTCGAAGCCGCAAACGGCGGCACGCTGTTCCTCGATGAGCTGATCGAGATGCCGAAGTCGATCCAGGCGAAACTGCTGCGGGTGCTGCAAGACGGCATCGTGCGGCGCGTCGGCAGCGAAGCCACCGACGCGGTCGTGGACGTCCGCTTCATCGCCGCCACCAACGGCGACCCCGAGGCCTCGATCGCGGCGGGCGCGCTGCGCGAAGATCTCTATTACCGGCTGTGCGTTGTGCCGCTCGTGGTGCCCCCCCTGCGGGAGCGGCCGGAAGACATTCCGCCCCTGGCCGAGTATTTCCTCGCCGCCTTCTGGTCCCGCCACCGGGGCCGGCAGGCGACGTTCCCGCGCTTCAGTGACGGGGCGATCCGCGCCCTGGTGGCGAACCCGTGGCGCGGCAACGTGCGCGAGCTGCAGAACCTGATCGAGAAGGTCGCCGTCGTCGCCGAGCCTGGCGCGCTGATCCGGCCACACGACCTGGGATTCGCGCCCGACCCGGCGAGCGCAGCCGAGCCTGAGCCGATGCCCGAAGTTGCCTCCCCTGCTCCGGAGCCGGAAATGTCCGCACCTGTGGACGTGCCCGCAGCCTCTCCCGCGCCCGACGCCGCGGTCGCGCTCGCGGTCGCGGTGCCGCAGGACGCAGCCCCTGCCCCCGTCCCCGTCGCCCCGACGCCCGGCGCGACATCGAATGGAGCGCAGCTCCCGGCGGCACCCGATGCCAACCCGGCGTCGCTCATCGCGACACTGCTCGAGGAGAGCTATCACGCCGCGCGCGACCGGGTGATTCAGCAGTTCGAGATGCAGTACCTCCTGTGGCTCGTGAATCGCGCGCAAGGGAACCTCGCCGAGGCCGCGCGCATCGCGGGCGTCAATCGCACGACGCTGTACCGCATGATGGAACGCAATGGTCTGCAACGCGCCCCGAGTCTCGGTTGGCTGACGGAAGTGGAAGCACACGAATCATCCGAGCATCACGACGGCGACGTCCGCAGCGCGGCCGCGTCGTCGTCGCCCGAGAGCGACGCGTGACGCTGATTCGCGATGCCGCACGCAGCCGGTTGTGGTTGCGTGAGTTACGTGAAAGCGACGCGCCGCACCGCGCGTGCACGGCCTTTGCGTTGACGAGCGCGTGCCATGACACTCGCACTGCGCTCGATCGAACAGCGACAGCCGCTGTTGGACGTCCTCCTTCCGAGGACGCGCGTCTGCCGTCTCTTGAACGTCACCGTCGCGGCGATCGCGCTCGTCGTCACGCTGCCGCTGATGCTGGTCATCGCGGCCGCGATCTGGCTGACGTCCGGCTCGCCCGTCATCTTCACGCAGACCCGCATCGGGATCGACCGCCGCGCGAGTCGACGCCGCTCCAACGGTAACGGACGCCGCTCCGACGATCTCGGCGGCCGTCCTTTCACGATCTACAAGTTCCGCACGATGGCGCCGGGCGCGGGGACCCGCTCCGCAGCCCAGACCTGGGCGCGTCCCGCCGACGCTCGAGTCGGCATGTTGGGCCGGATCCTCCGCACGCTGCGCCTCGACGAACTACCGCAGCTCGTCAACGTGTTGTTGGGAAACATGAACATCGTGGGGCCGCGCCCCGAGCAGCCGGCGATCTTCGCCCGGTTGCGACACGAGATTCAAGGCTATGCGTTGCGACAGCGGGTCCCGCCCGGGATTACCGGATGGGCGCAGATCAATCAGGGCTACGACCGGTCGGTCTCCGATGTGCGAAGCAAGGTTGCGCTCGATCTCGAGTACATCCAGCACCGCTCGCCGGTGGCGGATCTGATGATCATGGTGAAGACCATCCCCGTGATGTTGTTCGGGCGGGGAGCGTTGTAGCTGGTCGGACCTGCCCTCGAGAGCCGGAACTCTCCCTCCCTTTCCCTTCAAAAGACAAAGAGCATGTCATCCCGAGCCCCGAGCAACAGCGAGGGGCGAGGGACCTCCGATCTTCGATGACGCTCGCATCTGACCTCATGCGCACTCTGCCCGAGGTCGGACTCGGTCATAGGCCTAGATTCCGAGGTTCCTCGCCCCTCGCTCAACGCTCGGGGCTCGGAATGACAACCTTGGCCTGCTTGTTAGAAAAAGAAAAAAAGTCTGAAATCCTGCCCCTAACTAACTCACGGCCGTTCTCCGCGTCGGCTCCCACACCGCCTGTGTCGTCCCGCGCCACACGCGCATCATCGCGTGCAGCACCGCCACGTTCCCCCACACCACGAACGCGGGCCAGGCGATCCAGCGTGGCTGCGGCCAATCGGCCGGCCACTGCCACGCGGCGGCCGCGAGCAGCAGCACGACCCCCGCTGCGGCCAGCGCCGTCCACGCGGCTCCACTGCCGCTCGAGATCGCGAGCACGAGGAGGGCGAGGAGCCCGAGCACACCGGCCGCGGGCAAGAGCCAGCGGCAGATCTTGTGACTGAACACCATCCAGGCGAACAGCGGCGAATGGAAGGGATCGAGCGCCCAGCGCTCCCAGGCCAGCGTCGCGATGCCGCGGGCGATCGTGCGGACCTTGCGGCGGTACTCCTCGTGCAGCGAGCCGCTTCGCGGCACGTAGCACACGGCGTCCGGGACCGACACGGCGCGAAAATTCCGGCGCCGCGCGTCGAGCGCCGCGGAGAAGTCGCGGCTCAGGTTCTCCGGCACCAGGCGATCGTGCAGCACGGTGCGGATCGCGTAGAGACACCCCGACGCTCCGACGATGCCTCCGGCCCGCGTTTCCAGATCGCGCACCCACATCTCGTAGCCGACGTAGCCGCGCTCCCCGCTCGTCGTTCGAACGGCCGGATCGGCGACGCTCACGTCGCGTCCCGACGCCACGCCGACGAACGGATCGGCCAGCGCACGCACCAGCCGGCGCAGCGCCTGCGCGTCGATGCGCACACCCCCATCGGTGTTGACGACGATGTCGCCACGCACGTGCGCGCGCCCCGCGTTCTCCGCGCCCGTCTTGCCGCGACGCGCCGGCAGTCGCAGCAGCTCGACTCCGCGCCCGGCGTAGCCCCGCACGATCATGTCGGTGCCGTCGTTCGACGCATCCGACACGACGAGCACATGACGCAGCTCGGCGGGATAGTCGGCCGCGAGGATCGCGTCCAGCGCGCCGGCGATCTCCGCCGCTCCGTTGTGCACGGCGACGGCGACAGTGATCAGGGGGAGCGACCGCTCATCTGCAGTCCGCTGGGGACGACGGCGCCGCATGGCGCCCACGAGCACGAGGGCGAGCGGGTACCCGAGATAGGTGTAAACGCCCAGCGCCAGCGTCGCGAGCAGGGCGACGCCGATCAACATGGCACGGGCGTTTGGCGGCGGGAGGCGCGGGCGTACACGGCGAGGTAGCGCTCCACCCACGGCTCGGGGCGGAAACAGGTCATCAACCGGTGGTGGGCGGCGCTGGCCCGCTGCAGCGCGAGCTCGGGGTCGGCACGCACGCGGCGCAGCGCCGTCGCGAGCTCGGCGGAATCGTCGGGCGCGACGAGATACGCGGTCTCGGCGCTCACAACTCCTTCCACGCCTCCCACTTTGGTCGCGACGATCGGCACGTGTGCCGCCATCGCCTCGAACAGCACGATCGGCGTTCCTTCTGTGCGGGAGCTCAGCACGAACACGTCGAACGCCGCGAACAAGCGCGCCGCGTCGCTCACAGCGCCGTGCCAGCGGATCCGACCGCCGCCGTCCCGCCCACTCCGCTCGCGCAACACACCCCGGAGGGGACCATCCCCGATGATCGACACGATCGCGTCGGACGGTGCGAGCCGGTTGACCGCGTCGAGCAGCAGGTCAGGTCCCTTTTCCTCGCTCAGGCGCCCCACCCAGCCGATGACGAACGCCGACTCTGGCAGATCCAGCGCGCCGCGCGCGGCACGTCGTTCGAGCGGCAGCGCGCCATCCCAGGCATTGGGAATCGTGTGCACGCGCGCGCGTGCGACACCGGAGTGGACCAGCGACTCGGCGAGCGGATGAGACACGGCGACGACGGCGTCACAGCGGCGCAACGCGAGCCGTTGCAGCCGCTCGTAGGCCCGCAACCGCCAGCCGCCCCCGGTGAAGCCGTGCACCGTGCTCACGACGGGAATGCCGAGCCGCCGCGCCACGCCGATATCGAGGACGTCGGGGCGGTAGCCATGCGTGTGGATGAGGTCCGGTTGCACCGTACGGCACAGCTCGGCGACGCGGCTGCGCTCGTGACGGTATCCGCGCGGCGGCACCAGCACCGTATGAATCCGGACGCCGTGCTCGGCCAACGGGGCGAGCATTTCGAGGCGACCATCGACTTCCTCGACGATCGCCCCGATGTGGACCTCATGACCCCAGCCGCGCAGGCGCCGGCTCAGCGTCCCGACCACTCGCTCCAACCCCCCTGCTGGCGCAGGGGCCAGGAGGTGGAGGACGATCACGCGAGGCAGTCCGCGGCGTCCCGCCGCCCGTTGCCGTCCGTCGCTTGCTCGCTGCGCATCAGAGCGTCGGCGAAGAACTTCGTCGCCCATGACAGCGTCTGATAGCGGCCATACGGCCCGCTGCAGGGAAACGAGCCCTTGATGCCGCCGCGCAGTCCCGGGTCGGGGCTGCTGCGATTCTGGGTCGACTTGAGCCAGCGTAACGCGACCTCGGCGGGTGCGCGCCAGTGGCGGGACCCGGTGATTTCGAAGAGCCGCAGCCAGATGTTGGCCATCTGCGCTTCGCCCGTGAGGCAGCTCCAGCGCGCCGCGGGACGCCAGCGCTCGGCGAACCGGCCCGGTAGCCGCCCGGCGACGCTCTGCGCTTCCGCGATTCGCGTCGCCGCAAGTACGGCGTGGTCGAGCAAGAGCGAGTCCTGCAGGACACGTCCCCCCTCGAGTAGACCGCGGATCGTGTAGGCGATCGTGTGCAGCAGCGGCCGCCGCGAATCGGTGAGACAGCAGTCGGGGAACCAGCCGTCATCGTGCTGGCGCTTGACGACGGCCGTCAGGTTGCGCGCTGCCGCCTTCAGGAAATCCGGGACGCCGAGCCGCACCCCCGTCTCGGCGAGCGCCCAGGCGGTGCGCGCGTTGTAGAGCGTGGCGTCGGCGTCGGCGAAATGGGAGTTCCCGCGGCGCCACAACCCGTCCCCATCGAGGCAGCCCACCAGGAAATTGCCGGCGCGGTACGCGGCATCGGCGAAACGGTTGCTACCGGATGCCGCGAGCGTCGCCATCCACCCGAGCAGTACTTGTCCGGTGTTGAAAACCGCCGGCGTCTTGCCTTCTCCCACGACACCGCCCTGCACCGCACCGGAGGGCAGCGCGACGTCGATCTCCCACAGTGCGGCTCGCTCCGCGCGGCGCTTGAGGTCGAGCCGGTCGAGGTGGCGGGCGGCCATGTGCAGCGACGCGATGATGTAACCCGTCGTTTCGGGATAGGGCGGTTGCCATCCTTTGGTGCGGAAGTAGGTATTCCAGGTGAGGCTGTAGCCCCGCGCGAGACCGCCGCCACCGGACGCATCCTGCGCGCGCTCCAGCCACTCGAGCGCGGCGATGAGATGCGGGCGGTGATCCGTCTCGACGGGATGTCCCAGTCGCTCGCGCATTAGCTCCGCCACCGTCGCGGGATGCGCGAGCACGACGCCGCGCAGTGGCTGCAGTCGATCTTCGATCGCCCGGCCGATGCGCGGCCACGGCGAGGGCAACGGCTCGCCGAGCGAGATCACCGCGTTGCCACCTCGCCTTGCAGCCACCCCGCGACGCGCCGCGCTGCCGCGTGCGCATAGCCGTGGACCGGTCGGACCTCCCAGCGCAGACTGCGGCAGCGCAGGATGTCGGGTCCGAATCCGTTTTTGAAGCGGTGCAGTCCGTGGGATGGGCTGCGGGGAATCACCGCGTCGTAAGGCGCCCCGCCGAGATTGTACGCAGTGAACCCCGCGCCGGCGAAGTGGGCCATGATATGCCACTGCAACCACACTGACGCTCCTTGCGCGTATCCATCCGGCGTCGAGCCGCCGCTCAGGTAGTAGGCGCGGCGGTTGGCCCACCCGACGAGCGCCGCGCTGAGCGGGGTCGCTCCGTCGAACGCCGCGAACAGCTGCACCCCCCAGGGAGCGGGCCACCGGGGACCGGCATCGAGTGGAGCCGCCGTTGCGATGTCGAATGGATCGCCGCGCTCTCTGGCCCGCGCTGTCGCCTCCGCCCAGACGACGCTGAGCAGCGCGCCGGCTTCTTTCCCTGCGGGGAGCCGCAGCTCCCAGCCGCATCGCTCGGAGCGCTGCAGTTTGCGGCGGTGGTTGTCCGACAGCGCGGCACGGCGCTCTTCCGACCCGCGCTCGAGTGACACGACGTATTCGAGCCGGTCGGTGTGCTCCGACGGCGCCGCTCCGGGTGGATTGGCGGGCGGCGGCCAGTGCGAATCGAACGAATCGAGCATCACCTCGGCGGCACCGGCAGCGCGCAGATCACGCAGCAGCGCGGCGAACGCGAGGTCAGTGAACACCGGGTCGGCGAGCGCAGGATAGGCCGCGAGCAGTACGTGGCGCGGCTTGCGGCTGAGCCGGCAGTGCTTCCACACACCGGCCGCGACACCGACGGTCTGACCATCGGCTTCGAGCGCCGCATAGAATGGCGTGCCGTCCGGGTCATCGCTGCGCAAGCCGACGGGAGTATGAAAGACGCCGCCACCGGAGCGTTCGAGCGCCGTGTGCCAATCGTGGGGGACTGTATGCGTGACCCTCCAGACCGATTGGGCCGGGAGGGCGAACGTCGTGGCGCTCATCGCCACGCTGAAACACAAGTTCCGTGCCGATCGACGGTACGTCGCACGCACCGGAGCGCCGTTGCGCCCGGGCAGCGCACGACGCGCGCCCGCGGCGTCAGCCGCCGTTCAGAATTGGCCTCCGAATTGCACCTCAGCCATAACGATGATCGCACCCACATACGCGACGCCTGCGCGTCCGACGCCTCGGCGCCTGCTGCTCGTCAGCTATCATTTCCCGCCCGGCACCGCCGTCGGCGGGCTGCGCTGGCAAAAGCTCGCGCGCTACGCGGTGGAGCGCGGCTGGGGCCTGGATGTGATCACCCTCGACCCGGCCGACCTGACCGAGCACGACCCGGAGCGCTTGGCCGATCTGCCGCACGGCGTGCGCGTGTTCGGCATTCCGGCGGCGCGCCTGCGGCTCGAGACGGCGGGAGACCGCGTCTGGAGTTTGGTGCGCGGCTGGCGTCGCGCCACGGCTGCCGGCCAGACGAGAGCGATTCCCAATCCCGGTCACCGCGCGGCGGATCGGGAATCGCGCTCGCGCGCCGACGCGACGCGCGGCGCGCTGGAGCCACGCGCCGTGGCCCGCGCCTGGTTCGCATGGCTCGACTACGCCCGCGGGTTGCAGTGGGCCAACGCGGCGGCGCTGCGCGCGCGCGAGGTGTTCGAGCCGGGCCGGCACCTGGCGGTCGTGACGTGCGGGCCACCGCACATGGTACACGAGGCGGGCTGCCGCATCGCACGCGCCACCGGTCTGCCGCTCATCGTCGACTTGCGCGACCCGTGGCGCCTGGTGCAGCGGCTCCCCGAATCGATCGCCTCCCCGCTCTGGTACCTGCTGGCGGCGTACTACGAGCGCCGCGCCATCGCGCGCGCCGCGCTCGTCGTCACCAACACCGAGCCGATGGAACGGGCCCTCCGGGCGCTGTATCCCGCCGCCGCGAGCCGCATCATCACCGTGCCGAACGGCTGCGACGAGGACCAGGTCACGCTCATGCCCCCCGTGACCTGCCGCTTCCTGGTCGCCTATGCCGGCACCATCTACCTCGACCGTGACCCCCGCCCGCTGTTCCGGGCGGCGGCGCGCGTCATCGCCACGCAACGGCTCGCGCCCGCCGAATTCGGGATCGAGCTGATGGGAGACGTGCAGCAGTTCGACGGCGCTTCCGTGATGGGGATCGCGCGTGAGGAGGGCGTAGAGCGGTACGTACACCTGCGTCCGGCCGGCACGCGTCGTGAAGCGCTGCAGTTCCTCTCTCAGGCGCAGCTCCTCGTCGTGCTGCCCCAGGATTCTGACCTGGCGGTCCCGGCGAAGATCTTCGACTACATGCGCTGCGACGCCTGGGTGCTGGCGCTGGCACGGCGGGACAGCGCCGTCGAGCTGCTGTTACGGGGGAGCCGCGCCGACGTGCTCGACCCCGGCAACGTCCCGGGCATCGCGCGCTTGCTCGCCGACCGCGTGACGCAGTTCCGCCGCGGCGACCGGCCGGTGCGCTTGTCGGAAGATCCGCGCTTCGCCCGCCGCACCATGGCGGATCGCCTGTTCGGCGCGATCGAGACCTTGCCATGTGCGGCATCGTAGGCGTCGCCTATCGCGATCCGGCCCGCACGGTCGCCCCCGAGACGATCCGCGCGATGTGCGGCGCCATCCGGCACCGCGGCCCCGATGACGAAGGCATCGCCCTCGCCGGTCACGCCGGCATCGGGATGCGCCGGCTCAGCATCATCGACCTGGCCGGCGGCGCTCAGCCGATCGCAAACGAGGACGGCCGCTCCGCCATCGTCTGCAACGGCGAGATCTACAACTACAAGGAGCTGCGCTCCGCCCTCGCCGCTCGCGGCCATTGCTTCCGCACCGGCAGCGACGTGGAGACGATCCTGCACCTCTACGAGGACACAGGGCCCGCGGCCGCCTCCTACCTGCGC
>Ga0075424_100005328_pt1 | contig 12274 bp, 14 predicted proteins | sample SoiMethybrSBSTD3_FD_75301 | JGI IMG/M metagenome (GOLD analysis project Ga0075424, IMG submission 75301) | Bulk soil microbial communities from a Populus tree surrounding site in Tennessee, USA - Soil MetaG P. TD hybrid SBSTD3 | ecosystem: Environmental > Terrestrial > Soil > Tree plantation... | reverse complement strand
CGGACTTCGACAGCCGCTGAACCTCACATTCACGCACGCGCGGACGTTCGGGAACGGATCAGTCGTGCTCTCGTACGCGCCGGTAAGGTGAAAGCTCATGGACCTCGGACCTAGGTTCGCCAAGCGCGTGTTTCTTCTCGCTGGCATATACGGGATCGTCGTTCTGCTGCCGCAGTACTTCGTCGAGTTGGGCCTTCCGGCGCCAATTGCGCAGCCGGAACACTTCTACGGATTCATCGGCGTTGCACTCTCGTGGCAGTTCGTGTTCCTGCTCATTGCGCGCGACGTCCAGCGCTATCGGCCGCTGATGCTCATGGGTGTGCTGGAAAAGCTTTCGTTCGGTTTGGCGGTGGTGATCCTGTACGCGGCTGATCGGGTTTCGGCGGGCGTCTTGGCCGCCGGCGCCATAGACTTGGCGCTTGGCGCGCTCTTCGTACTCGCCTTCGTCAGCTCGCGTGACGGCGGCGCCGGTCGCGTCGTTCATCAAAGCGCATCAGGCGATGTTCGTCGATGTGCGCCCGTGGAAATGCGAGTCGGCATTGCGTCAGAACCGTGTCACATACCCCCGAAACCCAGTCAATTCAAACCAATCTGCAAGGCGGGCTGCCGAACGGCTGGCTGGGTTCGTGTTTCGTGCCCGCGCGCACGTTCGCCGCATCGAGTGGCTACTCCGGCTACGCCATCAACGGCGGCCGATTGCCCGTCGTCCCGTCGCTTGGAGAAGCTCAGTCCATGTCCGGCAGCACAGTGACCAGCAGTGGCGCCTGCAGCGGCATCACACTCTGCACGCGGCCGTGAGAATCTTCTAGCGGCGCACCTCGTCCATCGACATTGCCTGCACCGCCGGAATCCAGCCCTCCGAACCTTTTTGCCATTGATGTCGTCTATCGACACCAATGGCCTCAAGTCCTCCTGATCTGCTTCCCGGAACGCTGGATTTACTGATCCTTCGCACGCTGCAGAACGACGCGCTCCATGGTTGGGCAATCTCCGAGCGAATCCAACACGTTTCCGAGGACGTGCTGCAGGTCAACCAGGGTTCCCTCTACCCTGCCCTGCATCGCCTCGAGCATAAGAGCTGGATCGAAGCCGAGTGGAAAGTGTCTGAGCTCGGGCGGCGGGCGAAGTACTACCGGCTGACGACGACCGGACGCAAGCAGCTCACTATCGAAACGCATGAGTGGGACCGGATGCAGCACGCGGTCAGCCGCGTGATGAAACTGGCGTAACCGCATGAACCTTCGCGATCTGACATTGCGCGCCCGCGCGCTGTTCACGCCCGGCAGCGTTGAGCGCGACCTTCACGACGAGCTGTCATTTCACATTGAATGCGAGACGATGAAGCTCATCGATCAAGGTCTGTCGCCGGAAGACGCCCGGGCGAGGGCACGGGTGAAGTTCGGGTCGACGGCCGCTGCCGCCGACGAATGTCGCGACGAGCGCGGCACCGCGTTCATCGACAACACTATCGGCGACCTTCAGTACGCCCTTCGCACATTCAGGCGCGCGCCACTCGCCACGCTCACCATCGTCGTCACGGTCGCGATTGGACTCGGACTGGTGGCCGTCCTCTTCACGGTCCTCAACGTGCTGCTGTTCAGGACCGACTCCGTACCAGACATCACGGAGATCTACGCCGTTGAACAACCGCAGCAGGCGAACGGCGGCCCGTCACAATTCACTCGACAGCGTTTCGAAGCGTTGCGATCGGACACCAACGTCTTCACCGAGGCCTACGCGGCGGTGAACGAACTGGATCTGCGGGTCGACGGCCGGATGATGGCGGTCAATCTCGTGTCGGCGAGCTTCTTCCGTGTCGTGAGGGTCAATCCGATCATGGGACGCGCGCTCAGCGCTGCCGACGATGACCGCGCGGGCGGCAACCCCGTCCTCGTGCTGAGCGCCAAGGGATGGCAGCGCCAGTTCAACCGCGATCCCAAGGTGATTGGACGCACGGTGCTCGTTACCGGCGCGCCATACGAGATCGTCGGCGTGATGCCGGAAGGGTTCCGCGGTCTCGAGGTCAGTGCGCCGGACTTCTGGGCACCGCTCACCCGCGTCGCCGATTTCGTGCCGGATGTCCGCGGCAGCGAGGACAAGGTTGGCGTCGAAATTATCGGACGCCTGAAACCTGGCCTGCCGATGAAGAGCGCCCGCGCCCAGCTCGCGGCGTGGGACTCGAACCAATCGGCGACCGTTGATCGGACGATGAGTATTGCGCTCGTACCGCGTCGCGGCACGGTGCCTCAGCCGCTCGAAGCCATCGCGGTGTTCACGCCGCTGTTTCTCGCGTTCGGATTAATCCTGTTGATCGGTTGCGCAAACGTCGCGAACCTGTTGCTCGCCCGCGGCGTGGCGCGTCAGCGCGAAATCGGCATTCGACTGTCGATTGGCGCATCGCGGCGCCGCATTGTCCGACAGTTGCTGACCGAAAGTGGATTGCTCGCGTTGGCGGCCGCCGGCGGCGGATACCTCGTATCGCGCCTCGCGCTCGAGGGCGCTGTCTACTGGGCGATGCGCACCATGCCCGTCGATCTGGGTGACGTCAGCTTCAGTGTGCCCGCCGCCGACTGGCGGGTCGCGCTGTTCCTGGTGCTGGCGGCGATCGCCGCCACCGCCTTGTTCGCCTTGCTGCCGGCGCTGCACGCCACCCGCATCGAGCCGGCCCGGACGCTGCGCGGCGCGCTGTTCAAGGACGCGCGACCTGGTCGTGCGCGCAACATCCTGATCGGCGTGCAGGTCTTTGCATCGGCGCTGCTGCTGATCTGCTCCGCGATATTTCTGCGAAGCGCGATCGCATCATCGCAATTCAATCCCGGGTTTCGCACCGCCGATACGCTGTCGATTGACGCCATCAAGGACGGCAAGCGCGACGCCATGCTGCAGGCGCTTGGCAACGAACCCACGGTGATCGCGGTCGCCGGTGCCAGGCCGCCGTTGCTGGCACGGCCACCCCGCGCATTCGGCGACGCCGGCGCGGGGAAGATCGCGCTTTCGTACAAGCACGTCTCGCCGCGGTACTTCGACGTGCTGGGCATCCCCATCGTGCGCGGGCGTGCGTTCACCATCGCTGAACGCGACGGGCATCCGGTGGCGGTCGTCTCGGAGTCGGTCGCGCGGACGCTGTGGCCGAGTGGCGACGGCGTCGGCAAGACACTGAGGATCGAGCCGGATCTCACCGCCCGGCGCGGCTTCGCCTTCCTCACCATCAATCCCAAGGCAGGCGCCGGCGACGCGCCGTTGACGCCGCGCACGGTCACGGTGATCGGCGTCGCGAAAGACGTCGCCGGTTTTCGCATCACCGATGTGAGAGAAGCCGGCGTATTCCTGCCGACCACCGTCGATGCGCCACAGACCTTCCTGGTGGCTCGCATTCGAGGCAATGCCGACCTGGCGCGGCAAACACTGCTCGAGCGACTCACCAGGATCGATCCGAACATGGGCAAAATCATCACCCTGCGGACCGTCGCGAGGCTCGAGACCTTTATGCTGACGATCGCCTTTTGGGTGTCGGTGATTCTCGGCGGCCTCGCGCTGTTGCTGACCGTTTCAGGGCTCTTCAGCGTGTTGTCGTATCTGGTCGAGCAGCGCACCAAAGAGATTGGCGTGCGGCTCGCGTTGGGCGCCTCGTCTCAGAAGGTGACGCAGTTGATGTTGGCGCAAACCATCTGGCCAGTCCTTTTCGGGCTGCTGGCCGGGGCTGGACTCGCCGCGTCATTGGCGACATTCATGCTCGCAACCGAGGCCGGCGCGATGATTTCCGAGATCGTGCACGTCACCGATCCCGTCGCATACCTCTCCAGCCTGCTGGTGATTGTTGTCGCTTGCCTGTTCGCGGCATGGATCCCTGCGAGTCGAGCCGCCCAGGTCGATCCGATGAACACGCTGCGGCAGGAATAGCGATTCCATTCCCAGCCGCAGCTTGAACGCAGCGCTCGCAAAGCCCGCAGAGAACCCGATTATTTCTTTGGCCGGCTGACAGGCGGGACCACGCCGTTGACGCGGTACGCGGTCACCAGTTTGCCGTAGTATTCGCCCTGGTGTTCGAGCCAGCCAAGCAGCTGCGGCCACGGCTTCGAATTTGACGAGAGGATACGAGGCGGCAATCGCCGCTTTCATTTCTGCGACAACTGATGCACGGGTCTTCGGCTTGAAGCCACGCCTGGTTTCGGAGAGTATCTAGTTCCTGTTTAGCCTCTTTAAACTCAGCGCGAAGAACTAGCTTCTCGCTCGCAAGTCTGGCGAGCGTTAGGCCCAAAATTCCTCCGCCGATGATCACGACCTCCAGCGGGTCGCGCTATCCATAGCCAGATTCTACGGCCGAAAGCCAGGCTCACGCGGTTCGGGCCGATGCTTTCCGGCAAGCCTAATGGCGCGTCCCCTCATCCGTGACGTCCAGCCCCTTCGGCAGTTCCTGCCCCCTGTCCCGCGTCTGATACAGCCCGACCCATTCGTAACTCTCTTGTCCGAGCGTTTCAGGCTGTGACGGCGGGACTGCCGGAGCTGAGGCTGCGGCGATGCGAATCGGCCGCGCACCCGACGAACGTGTCGGTGTCGAACCGGTGATTCACGGCAAAGTGGGGCACGTACTCGTCCATCGCGTCCGCGAGGCGACGACTGATCCGCGACGGGTTCCGTGCCGCCGGCTCGAACAGAAATGCGGTTCCATCGACACGATAGACGACCCACGCGTGCTGACGATCGATCTCCGATGAATCATCACTGACGACGCGGCCGACGATGAACTCGGCATCGATCCCGATCTCGCCTAGCTTGCGCCAGGCCCATAACGCAAAGTCCTCGCAGTCGCCGCGGCGAAGTCTCTCGAAGGTGGCGGGATGCTGCCAAACGTCGCGCTCATGAAACTGTTCGAGGTCCGCGACGTACTCGCAGGTCTGCAACCACGCGACGATGTCGTCGATGGACTGCACCGGCACGGAGCTTGGGCCTCGGAAGTACTCAGCGAACGGTCGCATGGACCCGGGCCCGAAGACAGTCGCGGGTACCCGTATCGCCAAACGGTCCCAAGCCGATTCACGGCCAATCAGGCGCGCCGCGAGGCGCAGGACCGGTGCCACAAGCCAACGAAGCGCCCCATCTGCTGCAATGGCTGGCATCCAAGGACTCTGACGCAATTCCGCTCCAATCGTTCAACTGCCCGCTGGCTGCGGGTCCTAATGCCAATTTTATGAGTTGCTCTGCGTCGACATAGTATGTGTTGTTTTGATCGGTCGACGAAATTGCGTTCGGCAGTCGACCTTCTCAGCCGGAACCACCAGCCGCCCCCTGGTGGACTGACGGAACCGAAATGAATAGAAAGCTGTGTGTCGTCGTGGCATCGCTCGCCCCGTTCGTGAGCGTGCTTGTCGCGCAGGCGCCCCCAGGCCGAGTGTCGCCCGCGCTAAGCAAGAGCGGCAGTGACTGGCCAGCCTATGGCGGAGGGCCTGAACAGGCTCGATACTCAGCGCTGACTCACATCAACCGCGAGAACGTCCGGCAACTCCAGGTCGCTTGGCAGTTCGACCCGCGCGAAGGGCAGATCGCCGGTCGTTTCCAAGTCAATCCGATCGTAATCGACGGCACGTTGTACACGATCACGCCCGGAGGCAGCCTTATCGCACTGAACGGCGCCACGGGACAGCTGAAGTGGTCGTGGAACTCTGGTACACGTGTGCAGGGGCGGGGCGTCACCTACTGGTCGAGCGGCAATGAAAAGCGGCTGCTCGCGTCTTTCGGCCGGTACATTTACGCGGTCGATCCGGCGACCGGCCAGCGCTTCACGCATTTCGGGCGCGACGGTCGAATAGACCTGCATCAAGACCTCGGCCGAGATCCAGAACAGCAGTCGGTCGGACTTTCCACGCCCGGGGTGATCTACCGCGATACCTACATCGTGGGAGGACGGACGTCCGAGGGCTTGCCGGCTTCGCCCGGAGACATCCGCGCCTACGATGTCCGTTCCGGTCAGCTGAAGTGGTCGTTCCACACGATTCCGCATCCGGGCGAGTTCGGCTATGAAAGTTGGCCGAAGGACGCGTGGACCTATAGCGGCTCGGCGAATAACTGGGCAGGTATGGCCGTTGACGTCCAGCGGGGTATCGTCTTCGTGCCGACCGGTTCTGCGGCCGCGGACTTCTACGGAGCGAATCGGATTGGCGATAACCTGTTCGCGAACACACTCCTGGCGCTTGACGCCGAGACTGGCAAACGAATCTGGCATTTTCAGGCAGTCAAGCACGACATTTGGGATCGCGACTTTCCCTCACCGCCGACGCTTGTGACAATCAGACGGAATCGCCGGGCGATCGATGCGGTCGCGCAGACCACTAAGCATGGCGTGCTGTACCTGTTCGATCGAACGACCGGAACGCCGTTGTTCCCGATCGAATATCGCCGGGTGCCTCCGAGCACCGTGGAGGGCGAGGTCGCATCCGAGACGCAGCCGTTTCCGACGAAACCCGCCCCTTTTTCGCGCCAGCTTCTCACGGAAGACATGCTTACGAACCGGTCTCCAGAGGCCCATAGGTGGGCGACAGAGCGGTTTCGTACATTTCGAAGCGCGGGTCAGTTTGTGCCGTTTGAAATCGGCCGCGAGACGATCGTGTTTCCCGGCTTCGATGGAGGAGCGGAATGGGGCGGCTCAGCGTTCGATCCGGCGACAGGGCTGATCTACATCAACGCGAACGACATCCCGTGGTCAAGCGCGATGCGCGCAATCACGTCGACGGCTACTCTTGGTAAGCAGACATACGTCAACCAATGCGCCTCTTGTCATGGCGAGAACATGGAAGGCGGCTCTGGCTTCCCTTCTCTGATCGACATAGCGGTGCGTAGCGATGCAGCACAGGTCGCCGAGATCGTCCGATCGGGCAGAGGCCGCATGCCGGCGTTCTCGGCATTGTCAGCAGAGGCGATGAATGCCGTCGTACAGTACATCATGGAGGGAGCGGCAAAGGAGGCGACTGCCGCGGCCCCTTCGTCGTTCGAATTGAGATACAACTTCACCGGCTACCACAAGTTTTACGATCCGGACGGCTATCCTGCAGTCGTTCCACCGTGGGGGACGCTTAATGCGATCAACCTCAACACCGGCGAGTATGCCTGGAAGATACCGCTTGGCGAATACCCGGAGCTCGTTGCGCAGGGAATCAAAGACACCGGCACGGAGAACTACGGTGGCCCGATCGTGACCGCTGGCGGGTTGGTGTTCATCGCCGCGACCAACTTCGACAAGAAGTTTCGCGCCTTCGACAAGACCACAGGTAAGCTGTTGTGGGAAACGACGATGATCAATTCAGGCAATGCGACACCCGCGACCTATCAAATTGACGGAAAACAGTACGTGGTCGTTCCGGCATTTGGTGGCTACGGACGCCCGGCCCCTCCGCTTGTAGCAGGAGGCCCACCCACATCTGCAGGAGGAAGGCAGGGCGGTGGCGGACGGGGTAGCGGAGCGGGGCCAAGCACTGATGTCGGAACGGGCAGGCCATCAGGTGGCGCCTTCGTCGCGTTTGCGATCCGCTGAGGATCAACATGCTTTGGTCGAGCGCGTGAAGCCCTTATTCGTAAATCAGGTCACCAGTTCAAGTGTGGACGCCGTGAGGCGCCATGAGCTGGCCGGCAAGGTCGGACGCATGAAGTTGAAGCGGCCCGGTGAAGATACTTATGCCGTGGCCATCCGCGACAGTGGCAATCTGTGGCTCGCGCTTGGGTGAAGCGTTCTGCGAAGCCTGAATACTTCATTTTCCATCCGACCCGTGACGGTAATTGGAACCCGCACAGCAGCCTTCACGAGGACGGCACGTTTCACATGAAGAGTCACGAGCGGAAGATGGTGATCCGGAAACTGCAACCGCCGGGCTCGAGAAGAGCGCAGGCGACAAACTGCAGCCGGGCGAAGCCGCCCGCTTCACCAAGGCCGCGGCGCGGATGATCGACGTGTACCAGAACGCCTGCCTCGTCTTGCAGAAGCTCGAGACTAAGGGCACGCAGCGCGTCGTGGTGCAATACCAGCAGGTGAACGTCAACGAGGGCGGCCGGGCGGTCGTCGCCGGCAAAGTCGGGGCTCGCGTTCGGCGGGGCCCGATACGGAAAAAATCCCGTTGAATCCCATGGAAGGCGAAACCCCAAGCAAGGCGAGCAGACTTGAGGAGGCGCCCGTTCGGCGCGGCTGGCTGAAGCACGGGAATCCGCACGGGGATTTCTCGAAGGCGCCCCAGTGCGGAGCGAAGAATCGGCGGCAGACCCCGTGTCGGGCGCCGGCCATGAAGAATGGCCGCTGCAAGTTTCATGGCTGCATGAGCACTAGCCCGAGGACGCCCGAAGGGTTGGAACGAAGCCGCGCCCGCTGGAAACACGGCGCGTATTCTCAAGAGACCAAAGCCATCCTTCGAGAGAGTCGTCGGCGGGGGCGGGAGTTGTTGGCGCTGTTCTCGTGAGCGGTTTGTGAACGGCGAAGTCTTGCCAGACCTGACGTCGTTCCTGCAGGATTCGGCGTCAAGCTGCGTGTCCTCTTGCTGACATGAACACGATTTCGGCAACCAGCGCAAAAACGAGACCGTAGCATGGAATAGCAGCAGCGTTCTCCTCGCCTGGCCCAGGTTCTGGCGACGAACGTGAAAGACGCAAGCGATGATTTCCAACCCTATGAGAACGGGGACTGTAATTACACTAACCACCGCCCATGTCCAGATGAGTATGTACAGCACACCCTGCAAAAACGTTGGTGGTGCCTGTAGTTGAAAGCTGAAGAGGAGAGGCAGACTCATCCCGAGCGTGAGCATCGCAAACTGGCGTGAACCCACCACTCGCATTCACAGTTCTCCAAACTTCCTTGAGTCTATGATTCCGACTTGGAGAACACGATCGTTCTAAACAGTAAGGCAGCTGCAGAGGCGCTGACGACACAGAATGGTAGCCATGGATTGGCTGAAGGATTGAACAGCTGCATCAGGGGGTGGCTTGCCAGATTCCCGGCGTAACCTGACAACATCGCGTGGACCAGCCATCCGATGAGGGCGCCTGTTCCAACGAATGCCAGTGGCGAGCGGAAACGGTAGCGACTGAAAACCATCCAGGCAGGGATTCCGATGACGGCTTCAACGAAGTAGGCAATTGGCAACGAAAACAGCGCATAGAAAATCAGAGTGGTCGCGAGACCTGCAATCGAAAAACTTCCTGTCGAATCGTCGCGAGAAAAAGGAATGAGCGACACTAGCGGAATAACCAACGGCGCCAGTATAAAGGCCGCAACTACTCGCGCGCTGTTCACTTCGTGGTCGCTCATATTGTTTCCTGCTTTACACGGCGTCGCGATGAGGAGTGTGCGTTAGATGGCAGTGGGCTCTTTTGAGTTGCCAGTTCATGAGAGCCACTCAAGCAGCCATAAGACAGCGGTTAGAGAGACCCCCACAACGAACAGGGCGACGCTTGCCCAAAAAGCTGTCAAAAATCGACGACGGAGCCTCTTGCGCTTCTGCTCGTCCATCATCTACGCCGTGTTTTTCAATTCGGCGGCTTCGAGTCGCACCACCGTGCCAACCTAGCCAATGCACCAGAACCGATGTCGCCCCTCGGCTTCGTGAAGCACCTTTACGCTCGACAACGAGCACGCTCGCGTCAGGAATCGCTCCCGACAGCCCGGCCCGCCGCACGGGGCGCTGTCGTAATCAAACCAGCGCGTCGCTCCATTGCGCTCAGCAAACACGCCGACGGCGATTTCGGAGTCATCGCCGTGACCTCGTTGGATCACTTGGAAGGGCTTGTGCTGGTTCGCCGCCTCACGCGCGCACGCAAGCGATTGAAGCATGGCTTCGGGATTGGACCCTCCCTGATGTGTTCCGCAGTCAACGACGTCCGGTCCGGTCCACTGCTGAATATGAGCCTCCAATGACATCTTCGGCGCAGACTGTCCGCCACCACAGGCGGCATCTTGTGCGTCTGCCGACATCGCGTTCCAGTCGTTGACGCTGATGGTCGGAGGTCTGGGACAGCCAGTCTGAGAAGCGGTCGGTGCGACAAGCATCGGACTGCACGCCGCGACGACAATCAGCCACGTTCTCATTTCTGGGTCTCGGGGAAGAGTGTGACAAACGCGGGCGGCACCCAGACGGTATGTGTGTTGCTGTAAGGGTCGGTTCCGACGTCAAACGGGTCGTTGAAAAAGATCTCCGCCCTACCATCGTCGTCGTACCCGACGAGCAGCACCGGCTTGCCGACAGTCGCGATGATTGCGTGTTTGTCTTCCTGCGGCAAGCCATCGAGGAGCCCAAGTGGGACCGCTGTCAGCACGACCATATCGCCAGGCTGCGGCTTGATGCTGTCGTTCATATCACGCTTTTTCGTCTCTCAAACGCCGACCGCGGACTCCGCCCATGTGGAGTCGCGGAACGTTGGCCTGACCGCATCAATCGCGGTTGTCCTTTCGTGCCTCATACGATCCCAGACGGCATCGATCTTGTCTGCATGGAGTGAACCAGTCTGAAAGGTGCACGAAATGCCGCTGTTTCCGCTGTGGTCGATGACGAAACTGGCGGTACTCGTGTCAATGCCGACATCGCTCGTGCCGTTCCCAGCGGCCGTCGCGCTGACGATCGTCTGTGCTGTCTTAGTCGCGTGGGCCCTCCGGTCTCCCAGGCGACCATAGGCCTGTTGTCGACCAGCTGTTCCAACCATGAACGTAAACAAGTGGGATCGCGGGCACCCATACGCGTGGCGCACATGGGTGCGGGTCCGGTTGCCCTACTCTTTGATTGGTCTTGGGCTGGCGAGAAAAGCACGTGACTGCGAGGCAGTTGGAAGCTGGCATCGTTGGTACAACCAAGACGACGAACATTCCGCCTGCTACCTCTGCCAAGTCGTCAGGCGAGGACAACTCTGGAAGACCTAGCTGGTCTAGGTTGTCGATTTCGGTTCCGTGTCCATTTTCGCTAAGGCTCGTCCTGCAAGCTTTTGATGCACGAGAGCTGCATTTCGCCTGCGTCTCATCGCGTGGATTTCGCTTCCTGGGGGCTTTTTGGGTGCCACATCGGCGACGAAGTGCTGATTCGAGTCGTCGAATCCAGCGATGCGGATGCAGCGGATGTTGCTCGTTCCGGACGAGGCGATGAGAGCGACACGAACACGAGCGGACCTGTCTGCCTGTTCTGCGGAAAGTCGTACATGGAAACTGAATCCATCGTGCGCTTACCCAGAGGCTACATTTGTGACGAATGCATCGGCCAAGTCAAGGACGCTTTGGAACCGTGAGGAGTGCTGCATGTGGTGGCGAAGGAAGGCATGCCCCGAGCGCAAGGCGCTCCGCTGCTCATTCTGCAACACGTTGCAAGACACAGGTGCCATCCTGGTAGGTTTGGGCCGCAGCGGGAACGACGACAGCCGCAACGATAGCGAGACCGACGACAGTCCCCAGGTTCCTCATCGAGACCTCCTAGTTGGCGAAGCCCACCCCTAGTCTTTTCGGCGTCGGCCACGGTGTTCGACAGGTAGTCGAGGGGTGTTCGAATGGGCTCGTCGGCGTTTAATTCACTCAGCAACCGACAGTTGTGCCGAGGTGTTCGAGTGTTCGAATCGACTGCGGGAGAGACCCGCCGCAGGATCACCGCGGGGGCAGTTTGACATCGCTTGGACTTTTTACAACTCGCGCCGTTTGAATATGACCACTTGTTCTATGAGCCCAGAGGTTCGTACCGTGAGCGTCTGACCGTCAGCAGATACCTCATAGGTGATCAGGGCGATGTTCTGGTTCCCTTTCTTAGTGATGAGTGCAAGAACGTGTGAGCCTACCCAGTTCGCCACATGCACCACCCCCGTCGTCAGGGGGTTTGTCGCCGCCGTTTCAGTTCCGTCGGCCCGGAGTGTTTCCCTCTCTTGTATCGTTTCCCCGCTTGGCATGACCACTGAATTCGCAAGCGTGATGACGTTGCCAGTCACGCTGATCGTGACGTCAGCCCCCTTGATGGACAACTTGGGGTCGAGCCTGGACTGCGACAAATCCGCTGACCAGCTACCTACGAATGGGCTTTTGGCCGCTTGCGGGTCCCGCTGTTGGGCCGCCAACACGAACGCGCCGGCCATGCTGAGGATCGTGGCGAGCAGCACTGTGGGCATCAATCCCTCCAGCGCCTTAGACACCGCAGAGCCGCGAGGCGCCCGGAGGGTCGGGAGCTGCTCCTCGTCGGTCATAGCGAGATGAACACGAATATAGCTCCCGCGCGACCCCATGCAGTGGGACCAGTCACTCGTCTTCTCCTGCCCAGAATGCGAAAACAGACGC
>Ga0075424_100005326_pt1 | contig 12275 bp, 8 predicted proteins | sample SoiMethybrSBSTD3_FD_75301 | JGI IMG/M metagenome (GOLD analysis project Ga0075424, IMG submission 75301) | Bulk soil microbial communities from a Populus tree surrounding site in Tennessee, USA - Soil MetaG P. TD hybrid SBSTD3 | ecosystem: Environmental > Terrestrial > Soil > Tree plantation... | reverse complement strand
GACCGCGCGCGCCCAGCGCACCGTGCAGTGGATGGGAGGGCTCTACGATTCCACCGGCGGCGGCTTCTTCCAGCGCCTGAAGGACGCGAATCACATGGAGACATCTTTCGAGAAGCCCACGTGGGCGAACGCGCGGCGGCTCGAGAACGTGATCGAGGCCTCGCAGCGCGACGGGGGCGAAGGGCAGGGCGCCGTGGCGGCGCGCGTCGCCGACTACATGGACCGCGTGCTCTCGGACGGGCGCGGCGGTTTCGTCGCTGGCCAGGTCGGCGACCGCACGCTGATTCCCGAGATCAACGGTCTCGCGATCCACGCCTGGCTGCGCTGGGCGGCAGCCACCGGCGATCCGCGCAAGCGCGACTTCGCGCTCAAGAGCCTCGACCGGGTGTGGGAGACGAACGCGGCCGAGGGCCGCGGCCTGATGCGCGCGAACGAGTTCGGCGAGGCCTACGGTGCTCCGCTGCTCGTGGACCAGACCGAGATGGGGCGCGCGTTGGTGCTGGGCGCGCACCTCGCCGGACGCCAGGCCGACCTCGACCGCGCGCGTGCGCTGGGCGAGCTGCTGCTTTTGAACTTCGAGGATCCGGAGAAGGGCGGCTTCGCCGAGGATGCGGTGCGGAACCCGGACGGGCACGTCAAGCGCGGCGGCCGGAAGTTCGAAGAGAACGCATCGGCGGTGCGCTTCCTCGCCGAGCTGGCCGCGATCACCGGCAAGAACGAGTACCGCGACGCCGCCCGCCGCGCCGCGACGTCGTTCGACAAGGATCTCGGCAAGACGCGCGACGACGCGGCCGAGTGGGCCCTCGCGCTGCGGGCGCTCCAGGTGTCGGATCTGCCGCAGCGCCCGGTGTGGAGGGACCCGCCGAAGCCGAAGCCGGAGCAGCCCCGGGTGTTCCGGCCGACGTCCGGGAGGTGAGGGGGGAGCAGACAGGCTGCGGGCGGGCCTGAAGATCGGCGTATCCGATTCGGCGCTGATCCGGCGCCGGGAGTTTGGAATCGCGACGGATGGCTGCCGCCGCCGCGGCCGCGGCCGGTCACCTTGACGAGCCCGCGGCCCACAGGGACCATGCCTGAGGTCCGCGCGACGACCCCCACAGCACTTTCAGGCTCGCGGCTCAGGTTGCAGGGCGCTGGAAGTCGCCGACCCCACTTCCCGGAGCGCTCATGATTCGCGGTGAGAACGTAATCGTTCTGGATCTCGACGGCACTCTCTGCGAGCTCAAGACGCCCGACCAGAGCTACGAGGACGTCGTGCCCCGCGCCGGCATGCTCGAGAAACTCCGCGAATACCGGCAACGCGGGTTCTACGTCATCATCTACACCTCACGGAACATGCGAACCTACGAGGGGAACCTCGGTCTGATCACGGCGAACACGGCGAAGACGGTGTTCGAGTGGCTGGACCGCCACCAGGTTCCGTACGACGAAGTTCACTTCGGCAAACCGTGGTCAGGACGCGATGGATTCTGCGTGGACGACCGGACGATCCGGCCTGACGAGTTCCTGCGGCTGTCGCACGAGGAGATCCTTCAGCTGATCTCCCATGACTAGGGTCCTTCTCGTTCCCACGGCGACTCTCATTCCTCCGGAGCTTCAGGGGGACTTCGGCCGGATCGCCTCCTGCATGATTCCGTTCGGCGGTGCTCCGGCCCTGCAGCGCATCGTCGAAGGCTATCGCGCGGACCGGCGCGTCGTGGTCGCGGCCCACGCTGATGCGAGCTCGATCGCGCGGTATCTCGAGCACCGGGAGGCGGACCAGATCTCGATGGTGGACGTCGGCGCCACCCGCAACCTGGGCGAGACGGTGCTGCGCGCCCTCGAGGCGCTCGGCGCGTGGGACGGCCCCCTGGTGGTGCACTTCGGCGACACGCTCGCCCCCGGAGAGGAGCTCGAGGGCGACGCGTTCCTGTTCGCACGCCCCCACGATCTGTTCCGCTGGACCACCTTTCGGTTGGACTCGAAGGGTTTCCCCGAGCACGTCCTCGATAAGGGCATCGAGAAGGAGGGCCAGGGCCAGGTCTTCATCGGTGTGTTCTCGTTCGCCGAGGCGGAACGGTTCCGGAGCTGTCTCGCCGCGGCGGTCGCGCACCCCGACGCCGACCTCGATCCCTTCTACCGCGCCCTGGTTGCCTACTACCAGGGCTCCGCGCACCCGCCGCGGGCGCGGGAGACCGCCCACTGGGTGGATCTCGGGCATCTCGACACCTACTACGCCTCGCGACTGGTCCACGCGATGGGACAGCGGGAGTTCAACGCCGTCCGCGTGGACGCGAGCCGTGGCATCCTGACCAAGCGCAGCCGCGACCGGAGCAAGTTCCTGGACGAGATCCAGTGGTACCTCGGGCTGCCCCACGATCTCCAATACTTGGCGCCCCGCGTCTTCGCGCACTCGGTCGACCCGGCCGATCCTTGGATCGAGATGGAGTTCTACGGCTATCCGCCGCTCGCCGACATCTATCTTTACTCGCGGCTCGACCGTACGGAGTGGAAGGCCATCTTCCGCGTGGTGGAGCAGGTGCTGTCGGACATGGGCCGGCACCCTGTGGCGCCGGCCGACAGCGCCCGGATCCGTGCGGCCCTGCAGAGCATGTACCTGGAGAAGACGATCGAGCGTCTCGCCAGGCCGGGCGCCCGGGATCTGCCCCGTGATCTCATGGAGGGACCGCTCGAGGTGAACGGGCGCCCGTGTCTGTCGCTCAAGCGCTGCCTCGATCAGCTTCCCGAGGCCCTGACGAGCGCCGGCCTGCTGTCGCCTGTGCCCTTCACCGTGATTCACGGCGACTTTTGCCTCAGCAACATTCTCTTCGACCGGCGCAGCCGCGCGATCCGCCTGGTGGACCCGCGTGGTCGTTTCGGCACGTTCTCAATCCACGGCGACCCCCGCTACGACCTGGCCAAGCTGTCGCACAGCTTCAACGGCGGTTACGACTTCCTGGTTCATGGGCTGTTCGCGCTCACGCGCACCGGGCCGGGACGCGTTCAGCTTCGGCTGTTCGAAGACGAGGGCCATCAGGCGGTTCGGGATCAGTTCAACCAGACCTTTCTCGCGTCGGAGGAATTGCTGCGGCAGGTGCGGGGCATCGAAGGGCTGCTCTTCCTGAGCATGGTGCCGCTCCATTCGGATGACCCGCGCGCCCAAGAGGCGTTCCTGACTCGCGGCCTGGAGCTGGCGACCACCTTCCTCGGCTGCTACCCGGCGCCTCGTCCCCTGGGGTAGCGCGTGCACATCGTGGTCACCATGGCGGGGGCCGGGAGCCGCTTCCGCGCGCGGGGCTTTCAGGTTCCCAAGCACGAGATCGAGGTGCGCGGTCGCAGCCTCTTCTCCTGGTCGATGGAGAGCCTGAGCAATTTCTTCCCGGTGGGGAAGGCGACGTTCGTGGTCCGCGCCGAGGATCGGCCCGAAGCGTTCATCCGCCGCGAGCTTGCGCGCTTCGGGGTCCACGATCCCGAGTTGCTGGCTCTCGACCGCGTCACCGACGGCCAGGCCACGACCGTGCTCGTGGCGCTGCCCGGTCTGCGCCGGAGGGACGCGGCGCGCCCGCTCCTGATCTACAACATCGACACCTACGTGGAGCCGCGTGCGCTCCATCCCCGCGACGTCCGCGGCGACGGCTGGATCCCGTGCTTCCCCGGCCGGGGCGACGCGTGGAGCTTCTTCCGCACGGACGAGCACGGTCGCGTGATCGAGGCGAAGGAGAAGATCCGGATCTCCGATCACGCCTCGATTGGATTGTACTATTTCGAATCGCTCGATCTGTACGAAAACACATACCAATCGTATTACAGCTCGGGTTTGCCCGTGGGGCTGGGGGAGCGCTACATCGCTCCGATGTACCAGCATCTGGTGACGCAGGGGCGAGTCCTCTGGGTGCATCCGGTGCCGGCGGACGCGGTCCATCCGCTCGGCACTCCCGAAGAGGTCGAGGCGTACGCGCATGAAGCCTGACTTCGCGCTCATGATCCCGGTCTACAACGGCGGCGATCTGCTGAAGCAGACCCTTCAGTCCTGCCTGGCTGCGCGGTTCGATCCGGCACGGGTCGCGGTGGTGGTGTGCGATAACGGCTCGAACGACGGATCCTACGAGGCCGCCGCCGCGCTCGCGGCGGGAAGTGGCGGTCTCCTGACGGTGCGCCGGAACGAGGCGAATCTGGGCCGTATCGGAAACTGGAACCGCTGCATCGAAGCGGCGGAGCAGATGGGCGCGCGCTTCGGGTCGTTTCTGATGGTGGGAGACGAGTGGTTGCCCGGAGCCGACGCGCTGGCGATCGTCGCCGCGCTGCTCGAATCGGGCGCGAACCTGGCGCTGGCGCGCTTTCACGTCGTGGATGCGGAAGGCAGGCTCGAGCGGGTGGGCCGCAACTTCATCCGCAGCCCGCACCGCTCGGTGCCCGCCCAGGAATTCATCCGGCTCGCGATCCGCGAGGCGGCGTTGTGCTTCGGCCCGCTGCAGGCGAACGTGTATCGCCTGGACGGTCCGCGGCGTCTGCGCTTCGACGCACAGGATCCGATTCACACCGACCAGCGCGCAACGCTGGCCTTCATCGAGAAGGATACCGGGGTGCTGCTGCTGTGGGACCGGCCCTGCTTCGCCTGGAAGGCCCATGCCGGCCGCTTCCACATGGGAATGGACGTGACGCAGCGCGTCCAGGGCGACCTCGAGATGATCCGATCGGTCGCGGGGACGCACGAGATCTCGATCGACGACCGCCGCATCAATGTGAACCTCTTCCTGCTGATCGCGCGCGAGTTGGCCGGCCGGCCCCAGGGACTCACGCGCATCCGCGAAGTCGCGCGCTCGCTCCAAGCGAGCCGGGGCGGGCTGGACTGGGGGCTCGCCCTGCGCCAGATCTTTCGCCGGGTCGTGCTGCACCGGCACATCGTATGAACTCATCCCGAATCGCCCCGCCCGATCGCGGCTCGGCGGTACGGAAGGGCGCCACTGCGATCCTCGACCAGTTCCTGTTCGTCGGGGCCAGCAGCCTTCTGGTTCTGCTTCTCGGCCGCGGGCTCGACGCCGACCAGTACGGCGCGTTCGTGCTCGCGTACACGCTGTTCCAATTGCTCGGTCAGGCGCAGACCGCGGTGATCGCGGAGCCAATGTCGGTGTTCGGTCCCTCGCGTTTCGCGGCGCGGGAGAACGACTACATCCTCGCGGTCCACTCCCTGAACCTGCGATCCGCCCTCCTGGCCGCGGCCGTCATGCTCGCGCTGGCGGCGCTCTCGGCGGCGATCGGAAAGCCCCCGCTGGCGGCGGCGTTCCTGGGGGCGGGAGTCGCCGCCCCGCTGCTGCTCTCGCTGTGGCTCAGGCGGCGCGCGCTCTACCTGCAGGGCCGCATTCGGCGCTCGGTGGTCGCGAGCTCGCTCTACCTCGTGATCTCGGTGGGCGGCGTCTATGGGCTGCTGCGTCTCGGGCTGCTGAACGCGCTGACCGGGATGATCGCGCTGGCTGCGGGCTCGGGTCTGGCCCTCATGGCCTCGCCCCTGACCCCTGCGGAGCCGGGTGAGCGCTCGTCGAACGTCCTGCGGTTGCACTGGGAGTACGGGCGCTGGGCGCTGCTCACCGCGCTGCTGGGCTGGTGCGGGAATCTCTACTATTTCCTGCTCCCGATCCGCCACGGCCTCGAGAGTACGGCCGCGCTGCGGGCCGTCATGAACTTCGTCTACCCGATCATCCAGGTGAACCAGGCGCTCGCATTCTTTCTGCTCCCGCGCTGGTCCGCACACGGCTCGCGGGTCGGATTCACCCGCTCCCTCCTCGAGGTGACCGGGGCCTGGAGCCTGTTCTCGCTCGCATTGTTCGGCGGATCGGTGTTGTTCGGCCCTGCCGTCATGCACTGGGTGTACAAAGGTCAGTACGACGCGTTCGCATTCCTGCTTCCGTGGGCGGTGCTGCTCACGCTCCCGGACGGAGTTTCCTACGTCATCGGCAGCGGACTCCGGGCCGGACGCATGCCGCACCGCGTCGCGGCTGCTGCGCTGGCGCTTCCGATCGTCCTCGTCTTTCCCGGAGCCCTGTTCGTCTTCCTCTGGGGCCCCGCCGGAGCCGTGGCGGCGCTGCTCATCGCTTCGGCGGGGCAGCTCGGCCTCAGCTGGTACGGTTGGCGGCGGCCGGACGAAGCCGTCATCCCGGCGGCTTGACCGCCGCTCGCCACACGATCGGCCGGTGCTCCGGCTCGCTGGCGGAGAGGCTGATACCCCACACGAACGCGAGCAGGAAGCTCTGGCTGACGACGAAGAAGAAATAGTTGGTAAGCCCCACGACGATCGCGAACACGGTGCACGCGGCACTGGCGGCGCACCAACCCGCGACTTGCCGGTCGGGATGCGACGTGCCCTTGATTCCCATCCGGAGCGCCGAGTACAAGAGCCAGATCAGCCCCACCAGCCCGATCACGCCCTGCTTGAACCAGATCATGATATAGCCCTCGTGGATCCACCATTGTGGCCCGGTCTGGGGGTGGAAGAACTGCCGCACCACGAGCGTGGCGCCGTGCCCGTGCCCCAGCAGGGGCGCCTTGAGAATCGCCTGGACAGCGGTACGCGCCTCGACCAGGCGCACGATGTTCGAAACGGTCTCGGGCGTGTTCTTGGTCTCGAAGCTCGAGAGGAAGCGGTCGCCCATGAGGGCGATCATCTCCCCCCAGCGCGGATGGGCGGCCGCGGCGAGCGCCGCCCCGAGCATGAGCAGGCCCGCGAGCCCGACCGTGCTCATGACCTTGGTCCAACGTGCGCGCGCGCCAGCTCCGCGCCGCCCGTACAGGATGAAGACCACGGGGACGCCGGCCATGAGGCCGAGCCAGAAACCACGCGTGAAGGTGACGACCTGGTGGGCCATCAGCACGCAGAAGACCGCGATCGGCAGGACGCGCGGGCGGGGTGCGGGATCGAACAGGGCGAGGCTCAGAACGATGAGCCCGATGAATCCGGGGATGGGCGAGAACGGCAGTCCGCCGGTCCGCATTCCGGTCGTGGCGTAGTAGTGGAAACCGATGCTCGACGCTGCGAGCCCCACCGCGGCGAGGGTCCAGCCCGCGATCGTCAGATCAACCGGCTTCAAGCGCATACCGCCGATCACGAGCGAATACGAGAGCGAGAACAACGGGAAGAGCTCGAGGCAAATGAAGCGGAACGGATTCTTCACGGCCAGCCCATGCGCCGTGCCCAGCGCCGACGTAAGCGCCAGTCCCAGCAGGGCGAGCGAGAACTGCGACGTCGGGAGCGACCAGGTGCGGCACCGCCAGGCGAGCGCGAACGAGGCCGTGGCGTAGATCGAGAGCACCAGGACCACGGTCAGGTCGCGCTGGATGCTGCGGTCGCCGTAGGCGGCGAAGGCGGCGGCGCTCGCGCACAGCAGCAGTGCGATGAAGGGGTCGAACGGGCGCGTGATCAGAACCAGGCCGAGCGCCAGCACCGCGGTCCCGACCCACCAGTTCACCAGCAGCGCGGCGGCGACGGCGAGCGCCAGCGTCGCTAGGAACGGCAGCGGGCCGCTCGAGACGCGCACCTGCGCGGTCGCTGCTCCGGAAACCGACGCGCTCATCGAATCGAACTCCGGCTCGCGTCCCCGTCCCTCATTCGGGCGAAGCTATCGGGCTCCCCCGGCCGGCGCAAACTCGCGCCCGTTCGCCCCCGGCGGCGTTCGTTGACCTCGCTGCCGTGAATCCCTAACGTGCCGCCTTCCAAGCGCCATCCCATCGAGGGCCATCCATGAAACGGGTACTCGTCACTGGTGTCACCGGCTTCGCCGGAAGCCATCTCGTGGACTACATGCTGGAGCGCGGGGACTGCGAGATCATCGGCATCCAGCGCTGGCGCAGCCGCACCGAGAACATCGAGCACTTCATGAACCGCATCACGATGCTCGAGTGCGACCTGCGGGACGCCACCTCGACCCGCGACACGCTGGAAAGGGCCCGCCCCGACTGGATCTTCCACCTGGCGGCGCAATCGTTCGTCCCGACCTCGTGGATCGCCCCGACCGAGTCCCTCACGACCAACGTGCTGGCGCAGGTGAACCTGTTCGAAGCCGTGCGCCACCTCGGGCTCAAGTGCCGCATCCAGCTCGCCTGCTCGAGCGAGGAGTACGGCCTGGTGCACGAGAACGAGGTCCCGATCCGGGAGACGAACCCGCTGCGGCCGTTGTCGCCGTATGCGGTGAGCAAGGTCACGCAGGACCTGCTCGGGTATCAGTACTGGATGTCGTGGAAGCTCGACAGCGTGCGGACTAGGGGGTTCAACCACGAAGGGCCGCGGCGCGGCCCGGTGTTCGTGGCGTCGGACTTCGCCAAGCAGATCGCGGACATCGAGCGGGGCCGCAAGCCGCCGATCCTCTCGGTGGGGAACCTCGAGGCGCGGCGCGACTTCACCGACGTGCGCGACATGGTGCGCGCCTACTGGCTGGCCTTGGAGAAGTGCGAGCCGGGGGAGGCGTACAACATCGCCAGCGGGAAGGCGTGGAGCATCCGCGAGGTTCTCGACATGCTGCTCGGCATGACCAAAACGAAGATCGAGGTGCGCCAGGATCCGGCCCGGCTCCGTCCCAGCGACGTCCCGGTGCTGATCGGAGACAACACCAAGTTCGTGCGCCTGACGGGGTGGAAACCCACGATCCCGTTCGAGCAGACGCTGCGCGACATGCTGGAGTACTGGCGCGCGCGGTGAGAGGGCGGCGTCCGCCGCGTCCTCCTGACGCCCCGCCGGGAGCGCTCCGTTGAACGCCGCGACCGTCCTGCTCACGGGGGCCAACGGCTTCGTCGGTCCCCACCTGGTGAACGCGCTGATCGCGAGCGGGCGCCGCGTCCACGGGGCGGCCCTCGGACCTCCCCCGGCCAGCCCCGCCCTGGCCGGGTGGCACGCGGCCGACATCCGCGACCCCGAATCGCTCGTGGCAGCGGTCGAAAGCGCTCGCCCGGACGCGATCGTTCACCTCGCCGGGCAGAGCAGCGCCGCAGTCTCCTTCGACGACCCCGCCGAGACGTTCCGCGTCAACGCGCTCGGGACCTGGAACCTGCTCGAAGCGGTGCGCAAGGCGGCGCCGCGGGCGCGGGTCATCGTCGTGGGGAGCGCGGAGTCCTACGGGCCGCAGCCCGAGGGGACGCGGGTGGACGAGAGCGCACCCTTCCGTCCGGTGAGTCCCTACGGTCTCTCCAAGGCGGCGGCGGACGCATTCGCGGACATCGCCGGGCGCACGCATGGCATCGACGTGGTCCGCACCCGCTCCTTCGCGCACGCGGGCCCCGGGCAGACGCCGCGTTTCGCGCTGCCGTCGTTCGCGCAGCAGATCGCGGCGATCGAGGCGGGCCGCGCAGAGCCCGTGCTGCGCGTGGGCAACCTCGATGTGACCCGCGACATCACGGACGTCCGCGACGTGGCGGCGGCGTATGTCGCGCTGATCGAGCGCGGCGCCGCAGGCGTCGCGTACAACGTGTGCAGCGGGCGCAGCCTGCGCCTGAGCGATGTGACCGGCCAGCTCGTCCAGCGCGCCCGGGTGCCGATCCGGATCGACGTGGATCGCGCGCGGTTTCGCCCGGCCGACGTTCCCTACCTCGTCGGGGACCCCTCCGCGATCCGACGTGATTGCGGGTGGCAGGCGACGACATCGGTGGGACGGATCCTGGACGATCTGCTCGCGGACTGGCGCGGCCGTACCGAGTAGGGCTTCGTAGCCGCGCGGGCCCCGCGCATTCGGAAGCGGCCGCGCTCCGAGGCAAGGCCGGGGGCCATAATCCCCAATCGAATGCGCGGATCGGGTCAGTTCCCCCAACTTCGGCAGCTCCGCTCGTCACCCCCGGCGATCGCGTCGCGCCGCTAAGCCGTGCAGCAACCGCGCGCTACGCCGTTCCCCGGCCGGAGCAACCCTCCGGCATCGCGATTGCGCTTGCTTCCGTAAACGCGCCGGCAAGGCGGAAGCCGGACGCCTCCTGGCGGGCGCGCGATCGCCGTCACCACGGGTGCAGCGCGACGGCGTCTCCGAAATGGAGCCAACCCGAACGATGCGACGTCGAAGCGAACGATCAGCTCCACGATGTAGCTGGTTTTGGCTGCGCAGGCACGTTCTTTTCCCGCCCCCGGGACGACGAGCCGCCCGAAGCGCCGCCGTGCTCACGCTGGCCGTGCTCGTGCAGGCGGGGTCATCGGCCGCCGCCGGCGTGGTCGAGCGCTACCCGACCGAGCCGGTCGCCGTTTCCATCGACAGCGTTCGCGTGCTCGAGGGCACCTCCGGCACCGCGGCGACCTTCACCGTGCGGCTTTCCGCGCCGCTCCCTTTGCCGGGCGTCTCACTCAGGTTCGCGACCAAGGACGGCACCGCGAAGGCGTACGCAGACTACATCCCGGTGATCGGCACGCTCGGGCTCGACGCCAGGCACCTGTCCTACACCATCCAGATCCCCGTGATCGGTGACGCCATCCTGGAAGCCGACGAGAGCTTCGCCGTCCGTCTTCTGACGCTCCCGCCGGGGATGTTCTTTGCGGACAGCGTCGGGATCTGCACCATCGTCAACGACGACGCGCCGGCCTCCATCGCGGTCGACTCCATCCGCGTGGTCGAGGGCGATGCCGGCACGGTCGGAGCGGCGTTCACCGTTCGGCTCTCGGCGCCGATCGCCTTGCCGGGGACGCTGGAGTACGCCACCGAGGATCGTACGGCGCAGGCGGGAAGCGACTACGTTCCGGTCGCTGGGGCACTCGCGCTCAACCCGGCCCAACTCTCCTACTCCATCACCGTCCCGGTCATCGGTGACACGATCGTCGAGGGCAACGAGCGCTTCGCCCTCCGGCTCTCGCATTCCCCGCCGGGGACGGTCCTCGCGGACAGCGTCGGGATCTGCACCATCGTCAACGACGAGCGGACCATTCTCACCGAGTCCCGGTCTGGCCTCAGGAGTTTCCTCGGCGCGCTCGCCCCGGCGTTCGCCGACGTCAACGGGGACGGCTTCCCGGACCTGCCCCTGGACATCAACCAGGGCAACGGCGAGTTCTCGCCGTCCGCGGGACTCTCGAGTCTCGTGGTCTCGGGCTTCCATCACGGGAGCGCGTGGTGCGACTACGACCGCGACGGGCGCCCCGACCTGGTGGTGCTGCCCTACGCCGAAGAACCCTCCGACAGCATGCCGCTCCAGCTCATCCACAACCTCGGCAACGATGCGTACGAGGACGTGGCGCCGCGCCTCGGCATGGCGGTGATCGGCCACGGGGAAACGGCGGTGTGGGGCGATTTCGACGGCGACGGATGGCCCGACCTGTTCGCCCCGTTCTACGGTCACGTGCCCCCCTATCGGAGCTTCCTGTGGCGGAACAATCATGACGGCACCTTCACCGAGATTGCCGAGGCGGCGGGTGTCGCGCTCGCCAACGTCCCCCAGGCGCTCAAGCCGGAGGGCGCGGACGCAGCAGACTGGAACGGCGACGGGACGCTCGACTTCTACTGCGCGAGTCACCTGTTCCTCAACGACGGCGCCGGTCACTTCACCGATGTGAGGGCGCAAGTGGGTCTGCCGGCGGTGCTCGACGAGGGCGCCAAGTTCGTGGATGTCGACGGCGATGGAGATCTGGATCTCTTCCTGCGCACCGAGTCCGGCCCACGCCTGTTCCAGAACGACAACGGCAGGTTCGCGGAGGTCACGCAGGCAGCGGGTTTCCCGGGGCGCCCGTTCTTCTGGGGAGACAGTTGGGCGGACGTGGACAACGACGGGGATCTCGACCTCCTGCTCGTGAATACCAGCCCGTACCGGATGGAGCTGTATCTGAATCAGGGGAACGGCACGTTCGTTTCCGACAGCACGTTCGCCGCCGCGGGCTATGACAATTTCCTTTCGGCGTGGGCCGACGTGGACGGTGACGGGGATCTCGACGCCGCGATCGGGGCAACGGACCGCAAGATGCTCGTGAACCTGCTGGATCGCAAGCCTCGGGAACCACACAGTTGGCTGCGGGTCTGGGTCCTCGGTGCCGACAATCAGGCGGATTGCTTCGGCGCGACCGCGCGACTGTCGGAAGTCGGCGGTGGCTCGGGCACGATCCAGACGCGGGTCGTGGATGGCGGATCCGGCTATCTGGCGCAGTGCGAGTATCCGCTTCACTTCGCCGGGCTGGGACACGCCCGCTACTCGCTCGAGGTCCGGTACCCGGGTCCGTCGGGCGGGGAGACCGTGGTGGACGGAACGGTAAACCCGATCCTGGCGGAGCTGGATCCGGATCAGCTCGCGGATCCGAATCTGTTCGTCTTCCGCGACGGGCGCGTCCTGATGAGCCGGCCCGCGGGTCCGAAGGGGTC
>Ga0075424_100005324_pt1 | contig 12276 bp, 9 predicted proteins | sample SoiMethybrSBSTD3_FD_75301 | JGI IMG/M metagenome (GOLD analysis project Ga0075424, IMG submission 75301) | Bulk soil microbial communities from a Populus tree surrounding site in Tennessee, USA - Soil MetaG P. TD hybrid SBSTD3 | ecosystem: Environmental > Terrestrial > Soil > Tree plantation... | reverse complement strand
CTTGCTCATGTCGATCGAAGCCGTGCGAGTGCCGCCCTGCGACTTGGTGTACTCCATCTTGCGCAGTTCGGCTTCGATCGCCGGCCAATAGCGCTCCTGCTCCGGCGTCAGGTTGAGCCGTCGCTTGATGCTGGTGAGCTGCGAATCGTTGAGCACCGCATTGGAGCGCGGCTTCGGCTTGGGCTTGGGCATCAGCGAGGCAACCGCCACCTTGGGAGGCAGGGCTGCGGCGGGCGGCGCCTTTGCCTCGATCATGTTCGGAGCAGCGGCATCATTGGCTGCATAGGTCGGTTGCGGACTGAAAAGGATGCCGGGATCGGCCGATGCCAGCGTGACCTTGGGCACCACCGGTTCGGCGGAAGGCTCCGCCCAGTCTGCCGGGAAGCGCAAACTCACCGTTTCGGAGGGCGCCATCTTGGCGATGGACGCAACAACGGTGGTCGACGGTTGCGGAGAAAGCCCCGCCCGCACATTGAACCCCGCAGCCAAACCGCCCACCCCTGCCCCGCCAATAATGGCAAGACACGCCATCACGCTCGTGCTGATACCGCTGGATCGCCGGCGCATGTTCCCCCAACCCGTTTTCCCCATGGGGCTTCATCTTCTTCGCAATCCAAGCGTAATTATGGCTGCCCCGGGACATTTCTTCGGTGCCTTTCTCTTTGTCCCAGAGGGGGTTAGCACGTGTCCCGCGTGAGTCGAATGACTCAACTTCGCGCATCTCGATGGGCGCCAAAGCAAAGAGCCCGGCCTCGCGGCCGGGCTCTGGCTATTCGGTAGGGGCGACGCTTTAAGCCGCCTCGTCCTCCACCACCGCGTCTTCGTCGTCGCCTTCGGTGGGCTTGGGACCACGGCGGGGGCCCTTGGCCAGCGCCGCTTCGATCTCCTTGATCGCTTCGGTCTCGGTGATGCGCTGCACCACCGAGATTTCGCGCGAGAGCCGGTCGAGCGCCGCCTCGTAGAGCTGGCGCTCCGAGTAGGACTGCTCGGGCTGGGTCTCCGAGCGGTAGAGGTCGCGCACCACCTCGGCGATCGCGACGATGTCGCCGGAGTTGATCTTGGCCTCATATTCCTGCGCGCGGCGCGACCACATGGTGCGCTTGATACGGGCACGACCCTTCAAGGTTTCCAAAGCGCGCTTGACCAGCGGCGGCTCGGCGAGCTTGCGCATGCCGACGGCGGCGATCTTGGCGGTCGGAACCCGCAACGTCATCTTGTCCTTGACGAAGTTGATGACGAAGAGCTCGAGCTTGGCGCCGGCGACCTCCTGCTCCTCGATGGCGAGGATCTGGCCGACGCCGTGGGACGGATAGACGATGAACTCGTTGGTCCTGAAGCCCTGACGTTGCGTAGTCTTCTTGCTGGTCATTCCGGGGGAAACTCCTTCGTCCGGCTTGCGGCGGACGGGTGCCTTGCCCGCGGGGGCCCCCCGGCGCGTTGCCGCACGCGAGGTATGCGATGGCCTCCGGCGGGTGCCGGCTGTTGCTTTTTTCGGCCGCCGGGTTGCGGCGGTGGTCCGCTTGGACCGATGGCGCGTTTTTCCTGCCACGGCAGTCTGCGTGGGTCTCACGTCCCTGGTTGAGGTTCCTCGGAAACGACCCGAAAAATAATGCTCCCCACCGGGGAGCGGCTCGGGTGCGCTGTTTGGCTCATTTTCTGACTGTATAGCACATTTTCCGCGAAAATCAAAGCCTTGCGGCGCTGCAAAGGCCCGATTCCGGGCGTTTGCGCATTACATTTTCGTCACGCCTGGTTAACGGGACAATCAGTCCCCGGTTCCGGGATTCGGGGAGAAATCCGTTTCCAGCTTGTTGGGCACGCCCTCCCACGCCTTGGCATCGGCGGGAGGGTCTTTCTTCTGCGTGATATTGGGCCAGGTTTTCGCATATTCGGCGTTGAGCTTCAGAAGGTTCTCCAGTCCCGGCTCGGTATCGGGCTTGATCGCCTCAACCGGGCATTCTGGCTCGCACACGCCGCAATCGATGCATTCGTCCGGATGGATGACGAGCATGTTCTCGCCCTCATAGAAACAATCCACCGGGCACACCTCGACGCAATCCATGTACTTGCACTTGATGCAACTTTCGACAACGACGTAAGTCATTTGCGAGCTCTCCGGGCGCGCTGACTAGCGCATGGGCCTCTGCCAAGCAAGGGTTGGTGGCGTGTACCGTTCGCAGGCGGCACCTCTCGGCACTTTGGCGCCGGAGGCAGTGGTACTCACCCCTGGTCCTGCGGCGCCGCCCGCTCGGACAAATGGCCCCTCGATGGCTCGAGCGTCTCACATAGGGCGCGGGCCTCAACCGCAGACCCGCGGCGCTCGGCGAAAGCTACGACCTTGAGCACGCGCACCGCACGGTCGAGCGCCACCGTGACGACGTCGCCCGGCCGCACCGGACGGCTGGGCCCGTCGACGCGCCGGCCGTTGATGCGCACGTAACCGGCGGTGGCGAGTGCCGCCGCATCTGCGCGCGTGCGCACCACCCTAGCATGCCAAAGCCATTTATCGATGCGCTGTCGGTCCAAGCCGGGTGTCCTCAGCGCGGCTCCTTGTTGCTCGCCTCGAGCTGCTCTTTGAGCGCGGCGAGCTTGGCGAATGGTGAATTGGGGTCGGGCTCGCGGCGCTCCGCACCCTCGGCGCGACCCTTAATATATTTCGCGCGCAACGCTGGATCGCGATCTGGACGATCCCCACGCGGCGCCCGGCCGGCGCGATCGCCGCGCGACGCGCGATCGCCATCCCGTTGCGGATGCTCCGCTCGTTTCGGGCGAGGCGAACGCCTCTCAGGGCGATCCGCCTCCCGCCGGCGCTCGGGCCGGGGGCGATCGGCACGAACCTCCTGGCCCGCCGGCGCCGCTGGCGCTGCCGGCGTTGAGACGCTCTCGGCGCTTCCGGCGGGCGCAGCGGCGGCAAGCGGCGGCGCCTGCGTTTCCCGCTGCGGGCGGCGCGGCCGTGCCCGGCGCTCATGATGCGGCTTGCGCGCGTGCTCGTCGCGGCGGCCAGGTCGCCAAACCTCGATGAACTCCTCCGCCGCAAGCTCGGCCTTCGGCGCGGCCTCCGCGGACGGCGAAGATGGCACCATCTCACCCGCCAGGCCCTCGGGCGGCGGTACCGAAGCAGGGACCGGCGCTTCCTCTAAGGTCTGCGGCGGGTCCGGCGCTTGTGCGAGCGCCTCGGCGGGCGCCGCCGCGGCCGCTTCGTCCGCGCCGGGGACCTGCGGCATATCTGGGCTTTCGGTCTCGGGCAGTTTGTCCGCGTTGTCTGCAACCGCCTCGCCTTCGGGCACGGGCGCAGCCGCTTCGTCCACGTCCGCAACGGCGGCCAGGTCTGCGGTTTCTGCCTCAAGCGGTTTGCCTGAAGTGTCTGCGCCCGCCCCGCCTTCAGGCACGGACGCATCGATCACGGGCGTTGCCGGCACCAACTCCTGCGCAGGCTGCGCCATCGCCTCCGCGGACGTAAGCACCGGCTCGACCGGCTTCGGCCGCCGTTCCATGCGATAGCCGAGCGAGCGCAGCACCGAGGCAAAATTCTCCCCCGAGCAGCCGGCAAGCGACGTCATGCCCCCGGTGACGGTGAAGCCGAAGCCGTCGATGGCGCCCGGCGGCTTCGCGCCGGCCGCACCGGAGCGCCATGCGAGCGCGGGACGAATGAGGTCGGCAAGCCGCTCCAAAATGTCGACCCGCACGGCGCGCGCGCCGCAAACGCGATAGCCGGCGATCCGGTAGAGCGGCTTGGAGATCTCCTCGTCGGTGGCGATGGAGGTGCGCCCGCTGGCGGCAAGTTGCTCGATGGCCTCGAGCCCCTTTTTCTCCGTGCCGCCGTGTTTGAGCGCCCACAGCTGAGTCGCCAATACCCGCGGCGCGGGCTTGAGCAGGGCCGGCAGGTAGATGTGGTACGCACCGAAGCGTACCCCGTATCTGCGCAAGGTCGCACGCGCCGGCTGGTCGATGCCCTTGACCTCGTTTGCGACCTTCTGGCGCTCAAGCACGCCAAGCGCCTCCATGAGTTGGAACGCCACGCCGCGCGCGATGCCGGTGATGTCTTCCGCGGCGGCGAGGCGAAAGAGCGGCTCCAACAATCTCTCGATGTGAGACTTGAGCCACAAATCGAGCCGCGCCTGCACGCCATCGCGCGGAGCGCCGGTGAGGTGCTCATCGGCGATGATGCGCACGCGCGGTTTGAGGGCTTCCTCCGCGGCAAAGAGTTTGCCGACTGGCTGGCCCAGCCATCGGATGATGCCGTCGCTGGCCAGCACGAACTGTCCGTCCGCCGCTTGCGCGAGACGCGTCGCGCGACTGTCGATCTCTCCCGCCAGCGCCTTTTGCGCGGCGCTGGCGAGCGCCTTCGCCTCGGAGCCCGCAGCCGAAGCCGCGGGCGTGAACATGAATCCGTCGAGCCGGCCGATGGCGTGCCCCTCGACCACGACTTCGCCGCTCTTGCTGATGTCCGTCTCGAGCACCGCGTTCTCGCGCAGCCGGCGCATCAGCACGCTGGTGCGGCGATCGACGAAGCGCTCGGTGAGCCGCTCGTGCAGCGCGTCCGACAATTTGTCTTCCACCGCGCGCGTGACGCCTTGCCAGTGCTCGGGATCGACCAGCCAGTCCGGACGATTCGCGGCAAAGGTCCAGGTGCGGATGTGGGCGATGCGGTTCGACAGCGTGTCGATGTCGCCCTCGGCGCGGTCGGCCTGCTCGACTTGATGTGCGAACCAGTCGACCGGGATCGTCCCTTCCCGCATCAAGAAGCCATAGAGCGTGGTGGCGAGTTCGGCATGGGTGGCTGGGGAGATTTTGCGATAGTCGGGCACCTGGCAGACGTCCCACAATCGCTCGACCGCCTGGCGCGTCGTCGCGAGGGAGCGGATGTCCTCGTCCCGCGCCGCGTGTTCCAGCACCAAGATATCCTCGGCGAGCGGCGCGCGGGTGAGGCCGTTCTGCTTCGGGATCTCCGCCAACGATGCCTGCAATGCGCCGACCGAGGAGAAGTCGAGCGCGGTATTGCGCCATTGCAGCACCTTGATCGGCTCAAACGAATGGCTTTCCAACGCTTGCGCGAGCTCGGTTTCGAAGGGCGGGCATCGGCCGGTAGTACCGAAGGTGCCATCGCGGGTGGCGCGGCCGGCGCGGCCGGCGATCTGCGCCAGTTCGGCGGGATTGAGCCTTCTGAACTGATAGCCGTCGAATTTGCGGTCGGAAGCGAAGGCGACGTGATCGACGTCGAGATTGAGGCCCATGCCGATCGCGTCGGTGGCGACCAGGTACTCGACGTCGCCGGACTGGTACAGCGCGACCTGCGCGTTGCGCGTGCGCGGGCTGAGCGCCCCCAACACTACGGCGGCGCCGCCCCGCTGGCGACGGATCAGCTCGCCGATGGAATACACTTCCTCCGCCGAGAATGCGACGACCGCGGAGCGGCGCGGAAGCCGCGTGATCTTCTTCTCGCCGGCGAATGAAAGCTGCGACAACCGCGGCCGGGTCAGGATATGAGCGCCGGGCAGGAGTCGTTCGATCATCGGCCGCACGGTCTGCGCCCCGAGCACCAACGTCTCCTCCCGCCCTCGCCGGTTGAGGATGCGATCGGTGAAGACGTGTCCGCGCTCGAGATCGGCGCCGAGCTGCACCTCGTCGATGGCCAGGAACGCGACCTCGAGATCGCGCGGCATGGCCTCGACGGTGGAGACCCAATAACGCGGGCTGGGCGGCTTGATCTTCTCCTCGCCGGTAACGAGGGCAACCGCATCCGCGCCGGCACGCGCCGAGACCTTGTTGTAAACCTCGCGCGCCAGCAGCCGCAGCGGCAGCCCGATGATGCCCGACGAATGGGCGAGCATGCGTTCGATGGCGAGATGGGTCTTGCCGGTATTGGTCGGACCGAGCACCGCGGTCACACCGGCACCGCGCGCGCTGGAATCGCGGCTCATGGGAGAGGAGAAGGAAATTGGCATCGATGATCGGGCGATGACTGACGTTGCCGCCGCGTGATGCTATCCAGCAGCCTTCTGCATAAAGCGTGGCAAGCGCTCAAAGGATAGCAGATGAGAGTTCGCGCCGCGCCTTTAGCTCGTGCGGTCGGCGCAAGCAGCGCCTGGAGCCGTGCGCACCTCGTTCGCGCAGGATACCTGCTCCCGCCATGCCCGGCAAACGCTGTGCGGGCTGGACGGCTAGCGGGAAGTGCTTCGAGATCTTGGAAGTTCCGATTGAATTTCCATCACATGCAACGCCCTTTATGAGGCATGCGTCGGGGACGCAAATGGACCGTGAGATAATGCCCGCACGCTCCGCGCGCAGCTCGGCGGCGCCGCCAGATACCTTCTTCTCGCGCGAGCAGTGCAGTGCGCAACCCAAGGTGCGCCAGCGCACAGAAATCGCCGCGAGGCGATCGACGAGACGCTAGACAGCAGCGAGCCTCGATGGAGCAACCCGGACCGCGCGAAGGACGCGAGATCCACCACCGCACATTGCCGGATCACCGCATTACCGGGCCGGGGAAAGCCGGTGATTAAGCTGTGGAACGAGTCCCGAACGAATCGCGCCCGAATCGCTGACTCTCTTGCTGTCGGAATTCGTTCACGGCGACATCTGGTGGTAGCCTCCGTGCTCACCACAAAATCAGGTAAGCACCGACAAAGCGGCACCGCATGCCCTGGGGACATCGGTTAATGGGGGGCGCGACCGGCACATCCGACCTTTGAATAGGCCGGGCCGCTCTCGGATGCGGTCATTGCGTCCTTGCGGTCGCCCGGCTCGGTTGCGGCATAGAGACGAACTGGGTCGCTTGCAAAACTCCGAGGCCGAGCGGGGTCGGAAGCGTCACGCGGAAGGGGACCAACACGCGCGTATTCGCGATGGGGGCGAGCCAGAGCTCGATGTCGCGCAGTTGCGCGAGATATTGGATCGCATAGCGATCGCGAACGTGCCCCGCGATTGGCGAAAAGGACACCGCGCAGACCACGGCGACGCCTTGGTAGCCACGCTCCGAAGTGACCCGGTCGAGGCGCTTGAAGGCGAGCTGAAGGTCGTAGCGCATGCGGCCATCGAAGATTGACAGCGTGCGCTGGCACGCTTGCGGGCCCAACATGTCGCCGTTGCCGGGCACCCGAATTAAAGTTGCCGTCATCGGGTCGGAGACCCCGCGGCGGTGAGCCTCCGTCACCGGAACGCGATCCGGGCTGGCGACCGTCGGCGGATTGGCCGCCAGTTCCTTCACGGCGCCGCCGCTGAGCACCATGCGCACGTCATCGGTTTTCTGGTCGGTGACGATGTGCGAGGCGTAGGTCGACGGCACGAGCTGGCCGCCGGAAATGGCGCCGCGCGCGGCACTCTGGCCTTGGCCGCTGGCGAAGACGCGCAGCAGGCCAGCCGTCGCACCGCTCGCCGAGGCGGTGAAGGAATCATCGCCAATCTCGATCACCCAAGCGCCTTGGCCGATCGGCAGGCCACTCAAGGTGACGACGTAGCGGGCATCGAGCTTGCCTTGGGCAGAAGCCCGCCGCTGCGGCGCCTCCGCCATGGCTATCCCGACCGCGATCAAGCTGAGCAAAATCGCGCGGTTGAGGCGGTATGAGCGCACGAACGAAGCCCCTGCTGTTGGCGCCATTTCTTTATTGAACCCGCGGGACCATGGCTAGTCGCTATTTCCGGCGCAATCGGCAGCCGGCACGGGTGGGTTTGAACTTTTGGCGGGGCATCTTGGCCCGATCAAGGCGGTCTTGTGCCATTTCGGCGTTGCGCCGCTAGCCGATCGCTCGATGCTGGGCGATGTCACTGAAGGGTGCGGGTTGACGCCTTTTTCTTGTCTCTTTATAGGTCCGCCGGCCCGCAAACGGGCCCCCGGTGCTCGAAGCATCGCGCCAAGGCGCTTGCTCGGCAATCTCTTGAAAGCAGGATTTCTCAATGTCGTGGCGTTGCGAACTGACCGGCAAGGGTGCGCAGGTTGGACACAAGGTGAGTCATTCGAACATCAAGACCAAGCGGCGATTCCTGCCCAATCTGCTCAACGTCACTTTGATCTCGGACGCGCTCGGCCGCTCGGTCAAATTGCGCGTGTCGGCGAACGCGCTGAAAACGGTCGATCATCGCGGCGGGCTTGATGCCTTCTTGTTGAAGGCAAGAGACGGCGATCTGTCCGAGCGGGCCCTCGAGCTCAAACGTCAGATCAGGAAGAAGAAGGCTGCGGTGGCGGGCTGAGCCCGGCGCCATGCTCGCGAAAACGGCAGCATCGTTCAGCGAATGACGACTGGTCAGGATTAGGGCTCTGCCAGCGCGAACTGCAACAGCAGCGTGCGCTGAAGCGGCGAGAAATTGTCGTCGGAGACGAGCGTGAGGACGATTTCGCCGCCGGCGGCGCGGTGCACGCTCAAGCCTTCCATGTTGTCGATCTCGTAGCCGAGGTCCGCCTCGAACAGAACGGCACCGTCGGCCAGCGCCCCTGGCTTGATGTCGCCCAGCGAGATGCGGCGGAGTCGGACGGCAAGGCCGATGGCCCAGCCAAATCTCCGCTCAAGCAAGAGAATGTTGCCGCCGGGCAGGAGGGCAGCGTCGGTGATGTCGTAGCTCGCGCTGCGCTTGATCGCGAAAGCACCGGGCGTGGGACCGCCGATAAGGAAAGCGCCGATATTGCCTGCCTTGTCGAGACCGCGCTCCGAGATCGCGATCAGCGTGCCGGCGAGCGGCAAACCCTTGGGGACGAACACCAGCGCCTCGATGCCCTTGTTCGCCGGAAGCGAGCGCAGTCCCGGCGGCGACGCGATTGCCTGCCCGCGGGCGAGCAGGCCCTCTTTGCCGTAATTGAACCGGACGATCTGATGCACGCGCTCGATCCCTACATAGAGCGTGCCGCCATCCTCCGCGATCGCTTCCGTGTCATACCAACCGCGCGCCGCCAGCGGACGGCCGTCGGCGCCGAGGATGGGCGCCATCTCGGCGTCCGCGATCCCGCTCGGCCGCGAGCCCGCATAAAGCAGCCGGCCGCGAAACCACCAGCCCTTGTCGGTCAAGGCGATGAAATGCGCGCCATCCGCGGCGACGCGAATGGCGGACAAACCGCCGAAGTTTCTGGCGGGCGAGCGCAGAAGGAGACCGCCGCGGAATTCGAGCAATCCGAACTGACGACGCGAGGGATCGCGAAGGTCGAACCCCGTGATCGGCTCGGCGCGAATCTCGATTGCAAGCGGCGACGCGGCGGATGGCGATGTCTGCGCCGCCGCGGGCGTGGCTCCGATCAGCCAAGCGAATGCGATGACCGCGGTGATGGTCCGCTGGCTTGGACGCGCGCGACCGCAACGCCAACGGCGCGCGCGGTCGTTCACGCGTCTGCTCTCCGCCGCGGCTCGCCGGGGGATTGCTCGTCGAACAGCTCGGCGAGCTTTTCAGTCATGGCGCCGCCAAGCTCCTCGGCATCGACGATGGTGACGGCGCGACGGTAGTAGCGCGTGACGTCATGGCCGATGCCGATGGCGATCAGTTCCACGGGCGAGCGCGTTTCGATATCTTCGATGACCCAGCGCAGATGCCGCTCAAGGTAGTTGCCGGGGTTGACCGACAGCGTCGAATCGTCGACCGGGGCGCCGTCGGAGATCATCATCAGGATCCTGCGCTGTTCGCTCCGGCCCATCATCCGCTTGTGCGCCCAATCGAGAGCTTCGCCGTCGATATTTTCCTTCAGTAGCCCCTCGCGCATCATGAGACCGAGATTCTTGCGTGCGCGGCGCCAAGGCGCGTCGGCCGACTTGTAGATGATGTGGCGCAGATCGTTGAGCCTGCCCGGATTGGGAGGCTTGCCGGCAGCGAGCCACGCCTCGCGCGCTTGCCCGCCCTTCCAAGCGCGCGTGGTGAAGCCCAGAATCTCGACTTTGACACCGCAGCGCTCCAGCGTGCGCGCAAGGATGTCGGCGCAGGTCGCCGCCACCGTGATCGGCCGTCCGCGCATCGAGCCCGAATTGTCGAGCAAGAGCGTGACGACGGTATCCCGGAAGCTGGTTTCTTTCTCGTGCTTGAACGAGAGCGGATGCAGTGGATCGACTATGACGCGCGAGAGTCGCGCCGGATCGAGCAAGCCTTCCTCGAGGTCGAACTCCCAGGCGCGGTTCTGCTGCGCCATCAACCTGCGCTGCAGTCGGTTGGCAAGTCGCGCGACCACGCCCTGCAAGTGCGACAGCTGCTTGTCGAGATAGCCGCGTAGACGATCGAGCTCCTCCGGCTCGCACAGATCCTCGGCTGCAACCGTTTCGTCGTGTTTGGTGATGAAGGGCCGATAGTCCGGCCCGCGCGGCTCGTTCTGGCCGTGTCGGCGGGGCCGCCGCGGCTCGGCGGGCGCCTCGGAGTCGCCCATCTCGGCGTCGTCGGCCATCTCGGCGGAGAGCGCCTCGGCCGCCTCGGCCGTGGAATCGGACATGTCCTCGCCCGCCGCGTCGGCGTCGTCGATGCGGGTCTGCGTGTCCTCGGCATCGGCGCCTTCTCCGTCTTCGCCGGAGTCCTCCTTGCGGCGATCTTGCTCTCCCTCCTCGCCTTCCTCCTCGTCCGATTCGGTGCTGCGGTCCTCGCCCATGTCGAGCGCGTCGAGCAGATCGTGAATGACGTCGCCGAAGCGCGCCTGATTTTCGATCAGCCGCTCGAGCCGATCGAGATCGCGCCCGGCGCGATCCTCGATCAACGGACGCCAGAGGTCGACGATTTTCTTGGCTGTCGCCGGCGGCGCTTGGCCGGTCAAGCGCTCGCGCACCATCAGCGCCACAGCTTCCTCGATCGGCGCATCCGCCCGGTCGGTCACTTGGTCGAACTTGCCGCGATGGAAGCGGTCGTCGAGCATGGCCGAGAGGTTCTTGGCAACGCCGGACATGCGGCGCGCGCCGATCGCCTCGACGCGGGCCTGCTCGACCGCCTCGAACACCGCGCGCGCCTGTTGCCCGCCGGGCACGAGCTTGCGGTGCACCAAGGGATCATGGCAGGCGAGCTTGAGCGCGATCGAGTCGGCATGGCCGCGCACGATCGCGGCTTCCCCCCCGCTGAGCTTGCGCGGCGGCTCGGGCAGCCGCGCCTTGCCGGCGACGATGCCGGGGCGCTCAGCGGCAAACGCGACTTCGAGCTCGGGCTTGCGGGCGATGGCGCGCAGGCATCCGGTGACCGCCCGCTTGAACGGCTCGGTCGGGGATTCTTTCGAGGGATTCCGCGGCCTGATGTTCGATGCCATCACAGCGTCATGGGCATGGGCGGATCGCTCAAGTCAGCGCCACATTGACCGACGATTCCGGCAGCTCCACTCCGAAACATCGCTGATAGAACTCGGCTACGATCGGCCGCTCCAGCTCGTCGCACTTGTTGAGAAAGGTCAGCCTGAAGGCGAAGCCGATGTCTTTGAAGATGTCGGCGTTCTCCGCCCAGGTGATCACGGTGCGCGGGCTCATCACGGTGGAAATGTCGCCGTTCATGAAGGCGTTGCGCGTGAGGTCGGCGACCCGCACCATCTTGTTGACCACGTCGCGGCCCTGATCGGTGCGATAGTGCTTGGCTTTGGCGAGCACGATGTCGACTTCGTTGTCGTGCGGCAGATAATTGAGCGTGGTCACGATCGACCAGCGATCCATCTGCGCCTGATTGATCTGTTGCGTGCCGTGATAGAGGCCGGAGGTATCGCCAAGCCCGACCGTGTTCGCGGTCGCGAACAGGCGGAAGGCCGGATGCGGCCTGACGACGCGACTCTGATCGAGCAAGGTGAGCCGGCCCGAGGACTCCAGCACGCGCTGGATCACGAACATCACGTCGGGACGGCCCGCATCATATTCGTCGAAACAGAGCGCCACGTTGTGCTGGTAGGCCCACGGCAAAATACCGTCGCGGAACTCGGTCACCTGCATGCCGTCGCGGATGACGATGGCATCCTTGCCGATCAGATCGATGCGGCTGATGTGGCTGTCGAGGTTCACCCGCACGCATGGCCAGTTGAGGCGGGCCGCCACCTGCTCGATGTGGGTCGATTTGCCCGTGCCGTGATAGCCGGTGACGATAACCCGACGATTGTGCGCGAAACCGGCGAGGATGGCGAGCGTCGTCGGCTTGTCGAACCGATAGTCGGGATCCACGTCGGGGACATGCGCATCGGCTTCCGAATAGGCCGGCACTTCCATGTCACTGTCGAACCCGAAGAGCTGACGGATCGATACCTTCATGTCGGGAAGGTTGGCGATCTCTTGCGTTGCGGCGGTCATTGCTCCTCCGTGATCTCGGAAGCGACCGAGACCCGTTTTCGGTCGACGGAATGCGGGGCGGATTCGTCCGCCA
>Ga0075424_100005318_pt1 | contig 12282 bp, 12 predicted proteins | sample SoiMethybrSBSTD3_FD_75301 | JGI IMG/M metagenome (GOLD analysis project Ga0075424, IMG submission 75301) | Bulk soil microbial communities from a Populus tree surrounding site in Tennessee, USA - Soil MetaG P. TD hybrid SBSTD3 | ecosystem: Environmental > Terrestrial > Soil > Tree plantation... | reverse complement strand
TCGGGGCCCAGCAAGCCCACGCGCTCCAGCAGCTCCACCGGCGTCATGCGGTGCTCGCGCAGCAGCTCGTAGAACTCGATGACGTTGTAGGCGGCGTGGGTCACGATGGGCAGCCGCAGCTCATCGGCGGCCGCCCGCGTCGCGCGCAGCAGCTCGAGGCTGCACGTCTCGACCTCGCGCGGCGCCAGCAGCCCGCGCACGCGGCCGCGACGAGTGCCGTCCACGCGGCGGATGAACGCCAGCGCGCCGTCGAGCTCCTTGCGGCCGGCCGCCTCGTCGATCACGCGCTTGAGACGGCCCTGCGCATCGCCCACCCACCGCCCGGAGTCGTAGCCGGCGCCCAGGTAGGCGCGCAACCCCAGCCGCTCCACCTCGAGCAGCAGCGCCTCCTGCACGCGGAGCTGGCTGCCGAACTCCATGAACGTCGTGATGCCGTTGCGCAGCATCTCGGCCACCGTGAACGTGGCCAGCAGGCGATTGCCGGCCTCGGCCTCGGCGTCGGTCGGACGTGCGTAGCGCGGATCCCCGCCCACGCGCGTGCCCTCGCGCGGCACGCTGATCTCGAGAAACGGCTGGCCGAAGAAGTCCGGCCGCCCGGTGTCGGTGATGAGCCGGTGCGAGGCGCGGTGGCCCGAGTGCACGTGGGTGTCGATGAAGCCCGGGCACACGAGCTGGCCGCGCGCGTCGATCTCGGCGTCCACGCGGCCGTCGAAGCGGCGGCCCACGTGCACGAGGCGATCGTCCTCGTAGACGACCACGCCGTCGGGCACCAGCGTGTGACCGCGGCCGGCGAAGCCGACGACCCAGCCGCCGCGGATCAGGGTGCGCATCGGCCGCTCCCGCCGAGCGCGACCACGATCCACGTCCTGGGCTTCATGGGGCTCCGTCCTTTCAGGCGAGCTTGGCGTACCCGGCCGCCTCGGCGGCGCGCGCGCGCTCGAGGAACACGTCGAGGTCGGCCGCCGTCACGCGCACGAAGCGCGCGAGCAGCAGCTCGTCGAGCGTCGCCGCGATCTCGGGCGCGGTGTGCGCCTCGAGCAGCGCCGCCGTCAGGCGCTCGCGCGCCGCTTCATCGACCATCGGCGAGGCCACCAGCGGCGCGCTCGGCGCCGCCACCGTCGTCGCCACCACGCGCACGCGCTTGGCGCGCGCATCGCCGTGGCGGTGCAGGAGGTCGAGCGCATAGCCGTCCACGGGGCCGACGTCGGCGCGTCCCTCGATCACCGCCTCGATGACCGGCGTCTGGCGGATGAGCGGCCCCACGAGCTGGCGGTAAAACGTCGGCCGCGCGGGCGTGCGATACGCCAGGAGATGGAAGCGCGCCGCGTTGTAGCCGGAGTGCGAGTGCTCGGTCGAGTACGCGAGGACGCCGCCGAAGGTGTCTTCCAGGCGGGTGTACGGGCTGTCGTCGCGCACGACGAAGTCGGTGAAGTAGACGGGGCGGCCGCCGTAGCGCGCCGGCGAGGGAACGGGCGCCGCCAGCAGATGCGGGGGATCAGGCCGCATCGCCCAGGGATAGCCGCACATGAACACGCAGCCCATGTCGTCCCGCCGCCAGATCTCGTCGAGGGGGTAGGGATCGGCCTTGTCCAGCACGGCCAGCGGCACGGCCGAATGCGCCGACACCCACGCGAGCAGCCGCTGCCAGGCCGCGGTGAGCGAGGGCGACCACGAGTACATGCGCGCGGAGGCGAAGGGGGTCATCGGGACTCCTTGGCCTGGCGGATCACCGCCTGGGCGTCGAAGCGGTTCACCTCGTCGATGAGGCTCGACGTGAAGACGTCGCGGACGTCGACCGTGCCCTGGATGAGCTTCTGCTCCTTGTAGATCGCGACGAGGCGACTCCACTGGGCCGCGGACGAGGCGCCCCAGCGCTGATCCTCGCGGTTGTCGACGCGCTGCGTGTCGAAGCGCGCGTTGAACACGTGAATCGCGTCCTTCAGCACGCGCGCCTCGTCGGTCCCGGCCGGCCGGCTCTGCGGGTACATCTTCCAGTGCAGGCGCACGGCGGCCTCGGGGTTGCTGAGCCCGAACAGCGTGGCCTTGGCCAGCCCGCGCGCGAAGGCCACCGCCACGGCGGGCTGCTCGGCGAGGAACTCGTCGCGCGCGATGACGACCTGGCCGAGGAGGTCTTTCATGAACGGCGCCGTGATCTCGCGGAACTGGAGCCCGCGGTTCTCCAGGCTCGCCTGGAAGTCGCCCCACAGCGCCATGGCGTCCACGCTCTTGCCGTTGAGCGCGACGGCGGCCGGCGCCCCGGTGCCGACGCCGATCCACTTCACGTCCTTGTCCGGGTCGAGCCCGCCCGAGGCCAGCAGCGCGCGGGCCACGGGCACCGCGCCGGAGGTGAGGGCGGAGCAGCCGATCGTCTTGCCGCGCAGGTCGGCCACCGTCTGGATCGCGCTGTCCTTCGGCACCACCACGCGGAAGATCGTCACGCCCGACACCACGTAGAACGACTTGACCTTCACACCCTTCTCGCGGGCGATCAGCGCGACTTCCGGGCCCACGGTGGCGAACTGGATGTTGCCGGCCGCGAGCTGCTGCAGCCCCGCCGTCGAGCCCTCGAGCGTCGTCACCTCGACGTCGAGCCCTTCCGCTTTCCAGTAGCCGAGCGTGAGCGGAATGGAGGTGTGGGCGGAGAGCCCGACCGAGACGTCCTTGGTCGTGAGCGTGTAGACGACCTTGGCGGCCGGCCGGGTCTGCGCGCCGACGGCGGCGGCGGCCGCCAGACTGACGAGGACGAGCAGCGCGAGTCGCTTCATCGACGGAGACCTCCTCGGGCGCGTGGTGCTCACGCGCCGATCACGTGGTCGGGCTGGGCCCAGAAGATCACGCGCCGCTGGATCGCCTGCATGATGAGGTGCAGCGCCACGCCGAGCGCGGCCAGCAGCAGCAGCACGGCGAACATCCCGGCGATGTCGAGCGCGGTGTTGAACTGCAAGATCAGGTTGCCGAGACCGCGCTGCGAGCCGACGAACTCGCCGACGATGGCGCCGAGCACGCTGAACACCACGGCGATGTCCAGCCCGGCGAAGACGAAGGGCAGGGCGTTCGGGAACGTCACGAACCGGAAGGTCTGCCAGCGGGTCGCGCTCAACGAGCGCATGAGGTCGAGCTTGGGCGCGTCCACCGTCTTGAGACCCACGATGACGTTGACGAGGACGGGGAAGAACGCCACGAGGGCGGCGATGACGATCTTCGACGACACGCCGAAGCCGAGCCACACGACCAGCAGCGGCGCCACCGCGATCTTGGGCAGCGTCTGGAAGGCGACCACGTACGGATAGAGCGTGCGCTCGACGAGGCGGAACTGGGCGATCACCGTGCCGAGCACGACGCCGGCGGCGGCGGCGATGAAGAAGCCCAGCAGCGCCTCGCTCATCGTGACCCACGCGTGCTCGACGTAGAGCCGGTTGGTGAAACCCAGCCCGAGCGCTCGCGCGATGGCGCTCGGCGCCGGCAGCAGGTAATCCGGCAGGCGCCAGGCGCGGACGACGGACTCCCACGCCGCCACGAACGCCACGAAGACGAGCGGGATCAGCACCACGTGCGGGCGCTGCCGGACGTCGCGCAGGGTCATTCGAGCATCCCGCGCGGGCCGAGCGCCTGGCGGATCTTGCGCGCGTAGACGCCGAAGGCGTCGGAGGCCATCAGGTCGAGATCGCGCGGCCGTGGGAGCTCGACCGTCACCACGTCGGCGATGCGGCCGGGCCGCGGCGACATCACGACGACGCGATCGCCGAGGAACACCGCCTCGGCGATGGAGTGCGTGATGAAGGCCACCGTCTTGCCGGACTCGCGCCAGATGCGCTGCAGCTCGAGGTTCATCGCCTCGCGCGTCATCGCGTCGAGGGCGCCGAACGGCTCGTCCATCAGCAGCAGCGCGGGATCGTGGACCAGCGCGCGGGCCAGCGACACGCGCTGGCGCATCCCGCCCGACAGCTCGTGCGGGTACTTGCCCTCGAATCCCTCGAGCCCCACCAGGCCCAGCAGATCGAGCGCGCGCGCGCGATAGGTCTGACGGTCGAGGCCGAGGACCTGGACCGGCAGCAGCACGTTGTCGAGCACGGTGCGCCAGGGCAGCAGGACCGGGTCCTGGAACACGATGCCGACGTTGCGGCTCGGGCCCGTCACGGCCCGGCCGAGCAGGTGGACGCTGCCCCCGGAGGGCCGCAGGAGCCCTCCCAGGATCCTGAGCAGCGTGGTCTTGCCGCACCCCGAGGGACCCACGATCGTGACGAACTCGCCGGGGGCGACGGCGAGCGACACGTCGGCGAGCGCCGGCACGACCGACCGGTCCTGGCTGACGTACGTCTGGTTCAGGCCTGCCGCGGTAATGAGCAGCGCGTCCTCCTGGCCGCCACGGATCGCGGGGCGCTCATAGTACGGTAAAACCCGTGACGCTGGCATTCGCGATCGCCCTCGCGCTGCTCGCGGCCGGCGCTCCCGGCCACGCCGATGACGCGCCCCCATCGCCAGGCGGGGACCGGCCCGTCTATCTCGTGAGCCACGGCTGGCACGTGGGGCTCGTGCTCCGCCGCGGGGACGTCGCCGCGGTCGGCCCGTCGCTGATGCTCGCGCTCGGCTCGTCCCGCTATCTCGAGGTCGGCTGGGGCGACGGGGACTTCTACCCGGCCCCGCGTGGAACCATCGGGCTGGCGTTGCGCGCGGCCTTCTGCTCGCGCTCGAGCGTGCTGCAGGTGGTCGGCTTCGACGACGAGGTCGCCGAGATGTTTCCGCACGCGAAAATCGTGAAGGTCGACCTGTCGGCGGACGGCTTCGCGGCGCTGACCCGGTACGTCGAGGCCAGCTACGCCGTGGACGCTCGCGGCCGTCCCATCATGGTGGCGCCCGCGATCTACGGCGCCGGGGCCTTCTATCTCGCGCGCGGGCGCTACCGGCTGCTCGACAACTCGAACACGTGGGCGGCCAGGGCGCTGAAGGCCGGCGGGTGTCCGATCGACGCCGAGGCCGTGGTCACTGCCGGCGGCGCGCTGCACGCGGCGGCGCCGTGCGCCGCGAGGCGAACCCTAGCAGGGGTCCCCCTTCCCCTCCTTGATTGAAGGGGAACCCTGGCAGGGTTCCCCCTTCCCCTCCGTTGACCGATCGGGGATGATCGGCTACGGTCCTTCCGCGATTTCGAAAAGGAGTGAGCATGCCGATTCCAGCGACTATGAAGGCGACCGTGCTGGTCGCGCCGCATCGCTTCGAGCTCCAGCAGCGCGCGGTGCCGATCCCGGGCGACGAGGACGTGCTCGTGCGCGTGAGGGCCTGCGGCGTCTGAGGGACGGATCTGAAAATCATCCACCAGGGCATGCCGCAGATGCCCCCGTACGGCGAGTTCATCTTCGGCCACGAGTACGCGGGGGACATCGTCGCGGTGGGGCGCACGGTGGATGAGTTTCAGATCGGCGACCGGGTGGTCGTCGAGGCGCACATGGGCTGCCGTCGCTGCGAGAACTGCATCCGCGGCCTGTACACCGCGTGCCTGAACTACGGCAACCGCAAGCGCGGCCATCGCGCCAACGGGTTCACGACCAACGGTGGGCTGGCCGAGTACGCGGTGAACCACGTCAACACGCTCTATCGCATTCCGGAGGGCGTGAGCTACGAGGAAGCCACCGTGGTCATGACCTCGGGCAGCCCGCTGTTCGGCCTGGAGAACGCGGGCGGCTACTTCGCGGGGGAGACGGTGGCGGTGCTCGGGCCCGGCCCCATCGGGCTCATGGCGATCCAGCTCGTCCGCGCGCTCGGCGCCACGCGCGTGATCCTCACCGGCACACGCGATTCGCGGCTGGCGGTGGGGCGTCAGCTCGGCGCCGACGTCGTCGTCAACAGCCGCACGGCCGATCCCGTGACCGCGGTGATGGAGGCGACGAGCGGCAAGGGCGCCGACCTCGTGATCGACTGCGCCGGCGGCGACGAGACCTTCGACCAGTCGATCCGCATGGCGAAGCCCGGCGGCAAGGTGCTGCTCGTGGCCTTCTATCACGGCCCCGTCACCGCCGACGTGAGCCACGCGGTGCGGCGCAACATCACCATCTACACCGAGCGCGGCGAGGGTGGCACCAGCGTGGGCCGCGCGCTGGCGCTGCTGGCGGCCGGGCGGCTCACGGCCAAGCCCCTCATCACGCACCAGTTCCCGCTCGACCGCGTGCACGACGCCATCGCGGTGCTGGAAACGCGCACCGGTGACCCGCTGAAGGTCATCCTGAACCCGTGAGAGCGAGGAGGAGCCGATGAGCCAACGCGCTCGATGCATCGTGGCCGGCGCGCTCGCGCTGGCGCTGCTGGCGCCGGCGACGTCGCTGGGCGCCCCCGACGGGCAGATCACGTGGGCCACCCACTTCACGCTGGCGCCCACGTTCTTCGATCCCGCCGAGACGGCGGGCCTCATCACGCCCTTCATCCTTCTCTACGCGCTGCACGACGCGCTGGTGAAGCCGATGCCCGGCAAGAGCATGGCCCCGAGCCTGGCCGAATCGTGGAGCGTCTCCGCCGACGGGCTCGTCTACGAGTTCGTCCTGCGCAAGGGCACGAAGTTCCACACCGGCGATCCGGTGACGGCCGAGGACGTCAAGTTCTCCTTCGAGCGCTACCGGGGCATCTTCGTCCGCGCGCTCAAGGAGCACGTGGCGAGCGTCGAGACCCCGGATGCCGGGCGGGTGCGCTTCCGGCTCAAGAAACCGTGGCCCGACTTCCTGCTCCACTACGGCACGCCCGCCACCGGCGCCGGCTGGATCGTGCCCAAGAAGTACGTCGAGCGGGTGGGCGAGGACGGCTTCAAGAAGGCGCCGGTGGGCGCCGGCCCGTACCGCTTCGCCTCGTTCACGCCGGGCGTGGAGCTGGTGCTGGAGGCCTTCGACGGCTACTGGCGCAAGGCGCCGGCCGTGAAGCGGATCGTCTTCAAGGCCGTGCCGGACGGGTCCACGCGACTGGCCGGGCTCAAGCGTGGCGACAGCGACATCGCCTACGGCTTCGACGGCACGCTGGCCGACGAGGTGCGCCGCACGCCGGGGCTCACGCTGCGTCCGACGCCCTTCACCAGCACGCACTGGCTGGTGTTCGTCGACCAGTGGGACCCGAAGTCGCCGTGGCACGACCGTCGCGTGCGACTGGCCGCCAACCACGCCGTCAACCATCAGGCGATCAACCAGGCCGAGGCGCTCGGCTTCGCCAAGATCACGGGCAGCATCATCCCCAGCAGCTACGAGTTCTACTGGCAGCCGCCGCCGTACGCCCACGATCCTGCGCGGGCCAAGCAGCTGCTGGCCGAAGCCGGCTACCCGAACGGGTTCGACGCGGGCGACTTCTGGTGCGACGCCGGGACCAGCTCGGCCAGCGAGGCCCTGCTCAACGATCTGCAGGCGGCCGGGATCCGCACGCGCCTGCGCCCGCTCGAGCGCGCCGCCTTCCTCAAGGCGTATCAGGACAAGAAGCTGAAGAACATCATCTACGGGCTCAGCGGCACCGCCGGCAACGCGGCCACGCGCATCGACGCGTTCGTGGCGTCCACCGGGACGTTCGCCTACGGCGGCTATCCCGACATCGACGGGCTCCACCGCGAGCAGGCGAGCGAGCTCGATCCGAAAAAGCGCGAGGTGATCCTGAAGCGGATCCAGCAGCTCATGCACGAGAAGGCCATGTTCCTGCCCGTGTGGCAGTTCGTGGTCCTGCAGGGCGTCGGTCCCCGCGTGGCCGAGTCGGGCCTCGGCCTCATCACGGACTATCCGTGGTCGGCGCCCTACGAGGACGTGAGACTGAAGGACAGGTGAGGAGGGCCAGAGCTGACGCTGGCCGCGCCCTTGCATCTACGACCGTGAGCGCGACGGCGCCAAGGACGCGGCGTGGAATTCATCGAGTCGCACCTCGAGTTTCTCTTCGGCCATCTCCTGACGGTCGTCTTCGTCGCCTTTCTCGTGGAGGCCTCCGGCCTGCCGTTTCCCAGCCGGATCCTGCTGCTGATCGCCACGACGGTGGCGACCGACCTCCGGCAGGTCTTCGCGCTCGTCCTGGTGGCCTCCGCGGGCTCGCTCATCGGCGATCACGTGCCGTACCTGGCCGGTGCGCTCACCGGCCCGCGCATCCTGGCGTTCTACTGCTGGATCACGCTCGGCTCGGCGGGATGCGTCGAAAAGACCGTCGGCTACTTCCGCCGCTTCGGGGCGGCGGCGGTGCTGTTCAGTCGTTTCTCGGCCAGCGTGCGGCTGTTCGCCTCCGCGCTCTCGGGGTGCGGCCACATCACCTACTGGAAGTTTCTCTCGTTCGACGTCGTCGGCACGCTGGTCTACACCACGCTGTGGGCCACGGTCGGCTACGTCGTCGGTGACCAGGCGGCCGAGCTGCTGGGCCGCTCTCGCGCCGCGCGGCTGCTGCTGCTCGTGGGGCCGCTGGCGCTGGCGTCGCTGATCGCGTATCGCCTGTGGCGGCGACAGCGCTATGGCGCGGCGAAGGCCGACGTCGTCGTCGCCGAGTCGGCCTGCGTGGAAGGCCCGGCGAAGGTGGCGCACAGATAAGAGATAATGGGCGACGTGAGGAAGTCGAACCGGTGAGACGCGCGATCCTTGCGATTGTCCTCCTGACGGCCGCCTGCCAGACAGCCTCCCAGCCGCCGGCGCCGCCCGCAGTCGTGGCGGGGGGCGAGCGCGTCACGTTCAACAACCAGGTGGTGCGCGTGTTCCAGCAGCACTGCCAGGCCTGCCATCGCCCCGGCGAGGTCGCGCCGTTCTCGCTCACGACCTACCGTGACGCGCATGCGCACCGCGACGACATCCGCGACGTCGTGCGCAGTCGCTACATGCCGCCGTGGAAGGCCGTGCCGGGGCACGGCGAGTTTGCCGGCGTCCGCCGGCTCTCCGACGGCGAGATCGAGCTCATCGCCCGCTGGGTGGTTGACGGCGCGCCGGAGGGCGAGCCGCAACATCTGCCGCCGCCGCGCAAGTTCCCGACCGGCTGGACGCTCGGCACGCCCGGCGCCGTGCTGGCGATGGAAGAGCCGTTCACGGTGCCGCCGCGCACCCGCGACGTCTATCGCTGCTTCAGCGTTCCCATCCGGCTCCCCGGCGACATGCGATTCATCCGCGCCTCGGAGGTGCTCCCCGGGAACCGCAAGATCGTCCACCACGTGGTGACGTTCCTCGACGTGACCGGACGCTCCGTCGAGCTCGATCAGGCCGAGCCGGGACCGGGCTACACGTGCTTCGGCGGACCGGGCTTCGACAGCCCGGGCGGGCTCGGCGGCTGGGCGCCTGGGTATCCCGGCGTCGAGATCCCACCCGGCGTGGCCTGGGGCATTCCGCCGCGAGCACGCCTGGTGATCCAGGTGCACTACAACAATCCCGGCGACACACCGGAAACCGACGTGACGCGGGTCGGGCTGCACTTCACGTCGGGTCCGTTCGAGCGCCGCCTCTACGGGCTGCTGGCCTCGGCCTGGAATTTCTCGATTCCCGCCGGCGCGCCGCGCACCGCCGTGGTGGCCCGCACGCACGTCCAGGAGGACCTCGAAGCGATCGCGGTCCACGCCCACATGCACCTGATCGGCCGCGAGATGACGGTGACGGCGCGCTTGCCCGACGGGCGCACGGAGCCGCTGCTGCGGATCGACGACTGGGACTTCGACTGGCAAATCCTCTATTACTTCAAGCGCCCGGTGGTGCTGCCGGCCGGCACGATCGTCGAGGCCGAGTGCGTGTACGACAACTCTGCCGCCAACCTCCGCAATCCCAGCAAACCGCCGCGCCTCGTGACGTCCGGCTTCGAGACCACCGACGAGATGTGCCAGGCGCGCGTGCTGAGCACGGCCCGCCTCAACCGCCGCGGCTCGTGAGGTGCGGGGGGTTAGCGGCTCCGGCGGTCCGCTAACCCCTCGCCGTCGGTTCTAGTTGCCCAGGCAGCCCAGAAAGTCCGCGTCGGGCTGGTTGTCACCGCTCGGCACAACGTCGGCATACGTCGTTCCGATGCGGATTTCGTCGATGATCGAGGTGGCTCCAGAGGAAAAGAAGGTGAGCGAAGGCACTGTCCCGAGATCGGGGATCTGCTTGACGATATTGCTGGCTGGTTCAGGACGACCTGGAGCCGGATTCACATACAGCGTCACGACGTCGTCGGACGGCGGGGTGTTGAACTGGAGCTTGATCACCAGCAACGCGGTGCGGCCGGCGACGACTGGCGTGCCCGAATTGACCTGGTTGGTACCGCCGAAGTCCTCGACGACATACTGATCGACCGCCTGGGCACCGGGTTTGCCGACGAACAGCGAGCCCGCCGTACCGAACAGCGCGAGCCCGAAGAACGAAAAGGTCTCGTCGAAACTCACGGGTTGCACGAGGAAGCTGATGTAACGCGTCCCATTGGCGCCGAGCGGTTGTAGCAGAGCGCGCTGGATGCCCCCTCCCGGCTCACCGGCCACACTGCCGCCTTCACTGGCCTTGAGTTTGGTGACGCACAACGATTTCAGCCGCGTGGTGTAGCCGGCACCGATCCAGGGGCTGGCAAACCCGGTACCGCCACTGGCATACACGGGAAAGGACGGCCGGAAGCCTTCGTAGGCGACCAGGGCCGCCTGGGCGGGCTCATTCAGGACCATCACTGAAACAACACTCGCGATCGAGAGGACGAGCATGTTCCACGAACGTCGAATGAGCATCGTTCGATCTCCCATGAACCTCGAGTTCACCGCTAGATCGGCGCATCCAAACGGCTACTGCCCGCGGCTGGTGGGATCGACGCCGGCGAAGGTGAGGAAGTCGATCATCCGAAAGTCGCCGGTCACGCGACCGGTCGTCGTCGGCAGCGTCGGTCGCCACCGCGGCTCCGAGAGATAGGAATCCGAGTCGAGCTGCAGCAGGCCGATGAAGACCTCGCCGACGATGCGCCCGCCGACGGGCCCCAGGTGCAGGCCGCCCGCCATGACGTCGGCCTCCCTGAGGCAGTAGAACCAGAGCGGCGTGGACTCGTCGAGGCCGAGGTTGTAGTGCTTGAGGTCCTTGAGATCCTTCTTGTCGAGCGCCGGCACGCCCATCACGCGGGCGATGCTCTGCCCGGACGGCAGGCTCCAGGTGACCCCCCGCAGGAGGTTGCGCTGCGGGAGTGACGTGGGCGGCGTGCCCGAGGCGATCGTCTGCAGCGGCAGGTTGAAGAGCGGAGTCGAGATGCGGCTGTCGATGAGCTTGTTCGGCCGCACGTCGTCACCGAGGGTGCCGGTCCCCGTGGGCCGCGGGATCGCGCCGAAGTTGAAGAACGTCTGCCAGCCGATGAAGCGGCGCGGCTTGCGGGCGCCGCCGCGCAGGTCGCGCGGGTCGGCTTCGCCCTCGGCCGCGGGGTCGAAGATCATCCCGAAGAACGGGTTGCCGTTGTCGCCGGCGAGGTTCGCGCGGTACGACGGCCGGACCATCGAGTGGCCGAAGCGGTACGCGGCGCCCTGGAACTCGACCGGAATCTGCGCCACGTCGGGCCGGTAGAACTTGCGGCCGCGGCGCAGGATGTCGTCGACCAGGTCCTGGCCGATGAAGAGCGGGAGGAACTCGTGCACGATCAGCCACTGGTAATGCCACGTGGTGAGCTGGCGCGCGCGGGCGAACACCTCGTCGGACGTGTCGTGCCGATGCTCGGACGTCACGAGGTCCACCGCGCGGTTGTGGAACTTGAGGAAGGCCGCCTGCAGGCCGCTGATCATCACGTTCTCGTCGTTGCGCGGATCCGAGATGATGGCCTTGCTCTGGCTGTCGCGCGGCACGTCCTCGAACAGTCCGCCGCTCTCGACCCTGAACTTGGTCGGCTGACGGCGTCCCACCCCGGGGACGTAGAGCTCGGGGTCGGCCAGCGGCCCGCCGCCGTACACCGAGTCGAGGTCGAAGGCCGGCGTGCGAGAGTTGGACGAGTCCGCCGGGTCGGTGGGCACACCCAGCCGCGACGACAGGTCGAACGTCAGGTCGTGGTCGAAGAACTGGCCCATGAACGTGGTGCCGGCCGTGTGCGTGGGATTGTTCGGGTTGTTCGCGCTGAGCGCCGGATCGTTGAGGAGCTGCACCGGCCCCGCCAGCAGGTTGTCCTTGGCGTCCAGCATGCCGCCCGGCTTGCCGATGTCGCGCAGGGCGGCGTCGAGCGCCGGGCTGGGCGTCGCGAACGGTGGCAGATTGGGGAAGATCCGGCCGAACCGGTCTTCACGGATGACGAAGCTGCGCGGGCGGGACTGGGCGAGGGCGCCGGGCGCCCGGAGCCCGGAGGTGCCGACCATGACCGCTCCGGCGCCGAGGGCGCGGAGGAACATCCGCCGAT
>Ga0075424_100005317_pt1 | contig 12282 bp, 11 predicted proteins | sample SoiMethybrSBSTD3_FD_75301 | JGI IMG/M metagenome (GOLD analysis project Ga0075424, IMG submission 75301) | Bulk soil microbial communities from a Populus tree surrounding site in Tennessee, USA - Soil MetaG P. TD hybrid SBSTD3 | ecosystem: Environmental > Terrestrial > Soil > Tree plantation... | reverse complement strand
ATTTCCAATCGTCTCAATGTCGTCATGAAGGTGCTCACCGTGATGTCCACGGTGTTTCTGCCGCTGACGGTGCTGACCGGCATGTGGGGCATGAACGTGCCGCTGCCCGTGTTTCCCGGGAGCGCGCACGCGCAGTTCTGGTGGGTCGCGGGCATCATGCTCGCGATCAGCGCCGTGATGCTCGTTGCATTCCGCCGCAAGCACTGGATCTAGACGCATGGGGAAGATCCGCCAGCTCCCGCCGGATCTCGCCAATCAGATTGCCGCCGGCGAGGTCGTCGAGCGGCCGGCGTCCGTCATCAAGGAGCTCGTCGAAAACTCGATTGACGCGGGTGCGACACGCATCGCGATTGCCGTCGACCTGGGCGGCAAGAAGCTCATTCGTGTCGAGGACGATGGGGAGGGGATGACGCCGGAGGACGCCCGGCTGGCGATCGAGCGGCATGCGACCAGCAAGATCCAGCGGGCAGACGATCTCGAGCGCATCGCGACGCTCGGCTTCCGCGGCGAAGCGCTGCCGAGCATCGCGTCCGTGTCGCATTTCGTGCTGAAGACACGGGCGCGCGGCACTGACTCGGGTACCGAGGTGCGTGTGAACGGCGGCGCGGTCGCGGGGGTCGCCGAAGTCGGCATGGCGGAAGGCACCTCCATCGACGTCGCCGACCTGTTCTACAACCTGCCGGCGCGCCGAAAGTTCCTGAAGTCCGACGCGGCGGAGTCCGCGCAGGTCTCACGCATCGTCACGCAGCTCGCGCTCTGTTATCCCGAAATCGGGTTCACCCTGACAAGCTCGGGACGCAAAGTAGTGCAATGTCCACCGGTCGGCGGTCTGCGCGATCGGTTGTATCAACTGTACGGCGAGCGCGCGGATCTGATTGATGTGCGCCGCGACGGCGATGTGAAGATTGTCGGGTTTGTCGCCGCTCTTGCCGAGCAGGGGCCCACGCGCGGTCCGCAGAACGTCTTCGTCAACCGGCGCATCGTCAAGGATCGGACCATCGCGCACGCGATCATCGATGCGTATAGCGTCGCGTCGATCAAGGAGCGGAGTCCCGAGGTGCACCTGTTCATCGACATGCCGCATGACGCGGTGGACGTCAACGTTCACCCGACCAAGGCGGAGGTGCGCTTTCGCGATCAGTCGTACATTCACGAGCTGATTCGCCGGACACTCGGCGATACGCTCGGTCGCGGTCCCACGCCGGAGCTGCAGCTCCAGGCGCCGGCCGGCTTTCAGCCGCTCGCGTCCACGCTGCCGCTGCCGCATTCGTATCCGTCGACGTTCCCAAGCCGATGGGCGACTGCACCGTCCGCACCTGTTGCACCCTTTGCACCGACCGGCGAAGGGCACATTGCACCGACCCGCGAGAGCGGATTTGCACCGACCCGCGAAGGTCAGATCCCACCGACCAGCGATGGGGCGATCCGTCCCATGACGCCGCTCGGCCAATTCCGCGACACGTTCATCATCGCCATAGACGAGGAAGGGATTGCGATCATCGATCAGCACGTCGCGCACGAACGGGTGCTGTTCGAGCGCATTACGGAGCGGCTGACCAGCGGGGCGCTCGAGAGCCAGCGGCTGCTCGTGCCGATGCTGGTGGAGATGTCGGCGAGCGGCCGGCAGGCGCTCACATCACATGCCGCGGACCTCGAGCGGCTCGGATTCGAGATCGAGGAGTTCGGCGGCGATTCGCTGCGCGTCACCGCGTGCCCGGCGCTGCTTGGCCGCGAGGACTGCGACGCCGCGCTCCGCGCGCTCGCCGAAGACCTCGAGGGGCTCGATCGCGGCGCCGGCGTCGATGCCGCCATCAAGCGCATCGCCGCGACGACCGCCTGCCACGCCGCGGTGAAGGCGAACTACCCGTTGACGCACGAAAAGATGGCGCACATCCTCGACGAGCTGCGCCGCACCGCGTACTCGACTATCTGTCCGCACGGACGGCCGGTGATGCTGCGCATCACGCGGCGAGAGGTGGAGAAGAACTTCCAGCGGATCTGAGAGTTCACGCTTCCGAGTTCTCGCTTCTCGGTTCGTGTTCACGTTCGGTCCGGCGTTCACGGCGAACACTGAACACCGAACATCGAACACCGAACAGAACATGAACACGAACAGAGACAGTGCGCCGCAGCCGGCGATTCATACGATCGAGCCATTCATCATCACGCAGGCGCCACACCGGCGACCGTGACCTTGAGGGGAATCAACTTCGTCCGCCGGTCGGTCGTGCAGTTCAAAGGGAACACGGTGCCGACTCAGGTGCTCAGCCCGACCGAGCTGAAGTTCACCCTCGACGCCGACGCACAGAAAGCGGCCGGACGATTCGACCTCGTCGTTATTAATCCGGCACCGGTCGATACCTTCTACAGCCGCGGGATGTGGGGCAACGGAACGTCGAATCCTTGCCCACCTCGTGGTGAATTATCGGTACGCAGAATCGGGGACGCGTTGACAGCAGCCGCCGGGAACGTTAGAGTAGGGGCGCTCGTAACTGCTGACAACCGAAAGATTTAACTCAACCGTTACTCGCCCAAGGGAACGCCGCTGAGGCGTCCCGGGAAACCAAGCGAAACGGTGTGGCGCCGGTCGTGTCGCCGGCGTCGCGCAAAGCTGTAAGTCCCGCCGCTGCGGGATGATTTAGCTGCCGAACTTGGAAGAAAGACGCGGCGCCGCGGCTCCGCTATTTGGTCCTCGTCAACGGTAGCGGATTCGGAGCGCACATGTCGGTCCGCCGCTCGATTACATACGCCGGTCTCACGTTCTCCCTCGCTGCACTCGCCTTCAGCTTTGGCAGTTGGACCACCCAGCGCTCCATTGCCCTCCAACTGGCGAACAACGACGCACGAATGACCGCGCTGCGCGACGACATGGCGAGGGCGATCCTCCAGATGCGCCAGGCCGAGACCGCCGCGACGCCGTCCGGGACCAACGGTCAGCGGCAACCCGAAGTCGTTCCCGCGGGAGGCGCGCAGCCGGCGCTGGTCGAAGAGATCAAGCGGCAGCTGCAAAGCGAGATGGGACTGCTGCCGGTGCGCCTGCTGCGCGACCGGAAGGAGAGCTTCGTCGAGCTGAACGCGTACGACGCGTCGGGCAAATCGAGCTACGGCACGGCGGGTTACCTTGGCAACGGCTACTTCGTCACGGTGAAGCACGCGGTGGTCGCGCTCGACGACGAGGATGGACGCGAAGCGCACAAGATCACGGCAATCAAAGTCCGTGTGCACGGACGCGACCTGGCAGCGCGCATCGTCGATGCCGGCGACGCGGACGTTGAAGTCCACTCCGGCGACTGGGCAATCATCCGCGTATCACAGCCGGTCGATCTGCCCGCGCTTCACGTGAACACGACCTTCAGCTACGACTTCGCCGATCCGATCTTCCGCCTGGGCAACGACTACTCGAAAGGCATCATCCTCAGCACGGGCTACGTCGGTCAGCGGACGTCGAACGGTCTGGTGACCTGTCTCACCGACGGCCACCCCGGCGTGTCGGGCGGCGGCGTACTCGATCAGGATGGCGACCTCGTGGGCATTCCGATAGGCCGTATGCAGGGCGACTACCGCTTCTCGTTCATCCTGCCAGTCCGCGGCGAGATGTTCAGAAAAGTCCCGGCGCACGCGATCGCTGAAGCGAGCGTCGCCCGCTCCACCGAATAACTTCCAACTTCCAACTTCCAACTTCCAAGATGGATTCAGGCCACCTTGGAGGTTGGACGTTGGCGGTTGGCGGTTACACGTCGCCTACCCGTCGTCCTTTCTCCGACCCGCCTTGATCCTGTCCCATCCCTCCAATCGCCGTTTGATCTCTTTCTCGAAGCCACGATCGGTAGGCTTGTAGTATTTGCGGCCCGCCAGAGAGGGCGGCAGACAATCCATCGCCGCAATTGCATCCGGTTCCTCGTGGGCGTACTGGTAGTCCTTGCCGTAATTGAGGTCCTTCATCAGCTTCGTCGGCGCATTGCGAAGGTGCAGCGGCACCGGCTCGGCGGCTTCGCGATGCGCGTCGGCCGCGGCATCGCTGTAGGCCGTGTAGACGGCGTTGCTCTTCGGAGCGGTGGCGAGATAAATCGCCGCCTGCGCGAGCGCGTTGTTCCCCTCGGGCATTCCGATGAAATGCGCCGCATCCTTCGCGGCGACAGCCACGACGAGCGCCTGTGGATCGGCGTTGCCGATGTCTTCCGACGCAAACCGGATCATGCGGCGCGCGATGTAGAGCGGGTCTTCTCCGGCCTCGAGCATCCGCGCGATCCAGTAGACAGCCGCATCGGGGTCACTGTTGCGCATCGACTTGTGGAGCGCCGAAATCAGGTTGTAATGCTCTTCTCCGGTCTTGTCATAGAGCAGCGCGCGCCGCTGAATGGATTGCTCGAGCTGCGGCAGATCCAGTTCCCGGACCATCGTGTCGGGGTTGATTGGCGCGGCTGTGGCGGCGAATTCCAGCAGGTTCAGCGCGGCCCTCGCGTCGCCGTTGGCGAATCCTGCGATCGCGGCCAACGCCTCGTCCGTGACTGAGATGTCCATCGATGCAAGACCGCGCTGTCGTTCGGTCAGCGCGCGGCGCAGGATGGCTTCGATACCGGCGGCATCGAGCGGCCTGAGCACGAACACCTTCGAGCGCGATAGCAGCGCGGCGTTCACCTCGAACGAAGGGTTCTCGGTGGTGGCGCCAATCAGGACGATGTCTCCCGATTCGACGCGCGGTAGGAAGGCGTCCTGTTGCGCCTTGTTGAAGCGGTGAATTTCGTCGACGAAGACGATGGTCCGGCGGCCGCTGGATCGGCGGCGCAGCTGCGCGGCCGCCATCACCTCTTTGATTTCCTTGATGCCCGAGAGCACGGCGCTGAACGGCACGAACTGCGCCTCGGTCATGTCGGCGATGATGCGCGCGAGCGTCGTCTTGCCGGTACCCGGCGGTCCCCAGAGGATGATCGATTGCAGGAGGTCGCGTTCAATCGCCTCGCGCAACGGTTTGCCCGGCGCGAGGATCTCGTCCTGGCCGACGACTTCGTCCAGCGTGCGCGGCCGCATGCGCTCGGCCAGCGGGGTGCCGGCGTTCGCCCCAGGCCGTGCAGGCGGACCTTCAGGTCCGCCTTCCTCGTCGTCAAACAACCCGTTGCTCATCGGCGTGCACGCCTGGCGGCGTAGATGATGACGGCGGCCGAAGCCGCGACGTTCAGCGATTCGACTGGCGTCTCCATCGGGATGGTCACGCGCTCGTCGGCCGCCGCGATCACGCGCGCCGCCAGCCCTGGTCCTTCGCCTCCTAACAGCAACGCGATCCGGCCCGACCAATCGACCGCATCGGGGTCCCAGCCGTCGCGCGGGACCGCCGCGATCGCTTTCGTGTTCGTCTTCCGGATGTTCTGCATGACGGCATCAATCGAGGAGCTTCGCGCCACGGGCAGTCGCAGCACGCTCCCCATGCTGCCACGCACCGCCTTCCACGAAAACGGGTTCGCCGAATCGCCGCAGACGATGACGCCCGTGACGCCGCCCGCCTCCGCCACTCGCATCAGCGACCCGAGGTTGCCTGGATCCTGCACGTCAACGACGACGAGCGCGAACAGGCGCGCCTGTTCGAGAATCGCATCGGCCGTTGTCGGATGGCGATGGGCGATGGCGACGATGCCGCTGGGGGTGCGCACCGGACTGAGCGCCGCGAACACTTGATCGCTGGCGCGAGCAATATCAACGCCGGCCTCGTCGAGCGCCTGGGCGAGTGAGGCTTCCTCGTTTTGCGACTCGAGTCGCGACGAGGCGACGACGACGCTTTCAAACAGCAGAGCCGCGTTGCGTGCTTCGCGAATCAGGTGCGCGCCGTCCAGCAGCAAACGCAACCCTGCCGGATCTGGTTCGCGCGCGAGATCGCGGTACGCGCGGACAACGGGATTCTGGCGACTGTCGATCCGCTTCACGCGCAACCACTATCCACTAACCACCAACCACCAACCACAACCATTATGCTAAAGTCGAAACCACCTTGAAGGACCGCATTCTCAAGCGATTCAACGATGAAATCGCCGCGCTCGAGCGCGAGCTGAAGGTCGACCTGCCGCGGGAGATCCAGCGCGCGCGCGAGTACGGCGACCTGCGGGAAAACGCGGAATACAAAGCGGCGAAAGAGCGGCAGGGGATTGTCGATGCGCGCATCTCGATGCTGAAAAAGCGCGTCAGCGAGATTCAACTGATGAATCTCGAACGCATTCCGCGCGACAAGGCGGCGTTCGGGTCCACGGTGCATCTTCGCGACAAGGACGGCGCGGTGCTCGTCTACCAGCTCGTCATGCCCGAAGACGCCGACGCCGAGAAGGGGATGATCTCCACGGCCTCCCCGATCGGCCGCGCGATCCTCAACAAGGAAGAAGGCGACGACATCAGGGTCATTACGCCTGCCGGGACCAAGACATTCGAGCTGGTCAAGCTGATGACCATCCACGACGCTGATAGCTGATGGCCGTTCACGATTCTGAGCACCCGGAAGGGTGAACCACCAGGTGCAGTATTCCCCCTCCCGCCGCACCGCCCTCGTGCTTTGCGGTACCGGCGCGCACGGCGCGTATCACGCGGGCGTGCTGCGCGCGCTGCAGGAAGCAGGAGTCAAGATCGATGTCGTCGCGGGGCAGGGGGTTGGCGCAGCCGGCGCCGTCCTCGCGGCAATCGACGGCGGCTCGCGGTTGTGGGAACCGGACGGCATCTGGCGACTGCAACAGTCCCGGCGCTATTACGGGTGGAGACGCCACGTCCAGGTGGTTGCGGCGATGCTCATCGCCCTTCTCGTTGCGTGTGTCGCCGCGCTCTTCGTCCCAGCGGCCTTCTGGAAGATCGCTTCGGCAATTGTCGCCGGCGTGGTCCTGACAATCGCCGTGATGTTGGCGGCATGCCGTTGGTACCCGCGGTTGCGCCGTGCCACCGGCGGCGCCTGGTGGAGCGTGATTGGGGCGCCGTTCGATTCCAAGCCGGCGATTGACGCGTTCTCACACGCGGTGTGGCAGCTGATTCGCGGAGCGTCGCGCGATGCGCAGCCGCCGGGCGACGCCGGCAAACGCTACGCGGAAGTGCTCGGGGAGAACCTTGGCCAGCCTGGTTTCCGCGAGCTGATGATCGTCGCCACCGATCTCGACTCGCGCAGCGACATCACCGCCGCAATGCTGCGCGAACCGCACCGCCGGGAGTTCATGGCGCCGCGCCCCGGCCGCGAGCGCCGCGCGGAAGCTCTGGATCTTGCCGGCCTTGGCCGCGACCACGCGCTGGATATCATGAGCGCCGCCCTCACGCCGCCCGTCGTGTGCGAACCGCACTTGCTTACGTTCGCACCGGATGGATACTGGCGCGGCGAGTCCCACCGGCTGTGCGAACGTCCCGGCTCCGTGAACCGCCTGTTCGAGGAGCTTGCCGGCGCCGCCGTCTCTCAGCTCATCGTCGTGACGGCGGTGCCGGCGTCCGCCTCCCCGCATCGGCTGCGGGTGCCGCGGCTCGACCTCCGGAGCCGTCTCGGCGAATTCATCTCCGCGGCTGAAACGGCCGCCCTCCGCGACGCCATGGACCACGCGCTGCTGCGCTTCGATTCCGTCTACGTGATTTGCCCGCCGCACAATCCCGTTGGTCCATTCGATTTCACCGGCGCGTATGATGAAGCTTCCGACCGGCGCCATTCGACGATGGAGCTGATGGAGCGCGGATACGAGGATGCCTGCCATCAGTTCATCGAGCCTGTGGTGGGCGCCAGCGGCGAGATGATTGCCCATGGATCGCGACACCCAGATCGTTCACGCGGGTTTTCGGAAGCGCACTGACCCGGGGCCGTTTCTTCCCGGCCCACAGTTCTCCTCGACCTACACATCGCCCGGAGAGCCGTCTGAGAACGACCTGACCTACGGTCGGTTCCATAACCCGACATGGACGGCCTGGGAAGAGGCGCTTCGAGTGCTCGAGGGGGGCGAAGCGGTAACCTTCGCGTCCGGCATGGCGGCCGTCGATGCCGTGTTTGGGACCGTGCTCCGGCCGCGCGATGCTGTCGTCCTCGCGGCCGACTGTTATTACACGGTTAGACGGATGGCGGCCGCATGGCTCGAGCCGTTTGGCGTCGAGGTGCGTCTCGCGCCGACTCGCGGCAATGCCCAGGTCGAGGCGCTCGACGGCGCGAAGCTGGTGTGGGTGGAGACCCCGACCAATCCGCAGCTCGATATTTGCGACATTGACGCGATGGTCCAGGCCGCGCGCGCACGCGGCGTCATCGTTGCCGTTGACAATACGACGGCCACTCCGTACCTGCAGCAGCCGCTGGAGCTGGGCGCCGATTTCGTCGTCGCGTCAGATGCGAAAGCCATCACCGGTCACAGCGATCTGATTCTGGGTCACGTTGCCACTCGCGACTCCGAGAGGGCAACCGCGCTGCGCACATGGCGAACCCAGCACGGCGCGATTCCCGGGCCAATGGAAGTGTGGCTCGCGCATCGCTCGCTTCCCACCTTGCCATTGCGTCTGGCGCGGCAGTGCGATTCGGCGATGCATCTTGCGGAGGTGCTGTCGGGCAGGTCTGAGGTAACCGCCGTCCACTACCCGGGCCTTGCATCGCATCCGGGCCACGACGTCGCCCTCCGTCAGATGCGCGCCTACGGCACCATCGTCAGCTTCGACCTTGGCACGCGGGCGCGTGCCGAAGCCTTTCTCCGTTCGCTGACGATCGTCCGTGAGGCGACGAGCTTTGGCGGTGTGCATTCGATGGCCGAGCGGCGCGCGCGATGGGCGGGGGATGCCATCAGCGACGGCTTCATACGTTTCAGCGTCGGATGCGAGGCGACCAGCGATATCGTAGGCGACGTCGCGCAGGCGCTCGATCGTGCGCGCTGAGGCCAGTATGTCCTGCACAGTGCTCGAGGCGATCGGCGACACGCCGATTCTGGAGCTCCGGACCATTGCGCCGCCAGGATCGGCGCGGATACTGGCAAAACTCGAATCGGCGAATCCGACCGGCTCGATGAAGGATCGGATGGCCAAAGCGGTCATCGAAGCGGCGGAATCGGACGGACGGCTTCCGCCAAGTGGAACCGTCGTCGAGTACACCGCCGGAACCACCGGAATCTCGCTCGCGCTGGCGTGCGCGGCTAAAGGGCATCCGCTCGAAATCGTGTTCTCCGATGCATTCAGCGACGAGAAGCGCGTGACGATGGAGGCCTTCGGCGCCCGGATCACAGACGTGAAGAGCGACCAGAAGAGGATTACAGAAGCGCTCATCAAGGAAATGATCAGGACCGCTGGACAAATCAGCCGTCGCCCAAGGCACTGGTGGTGCGACCAGCTCAATAATCAGGACGCGGTCGCCGGCTATGTACCGCTCGGTAATGAGATCTGGGACCAGACGAACGGCCGCATCGACGCGTTCGTGCACGTGGTCAGCACCGCCCATTCCATCCATGGCGTGACGCAGGCCCTGTGGGAGCGGAACCCGCGCATTGAAGTGACCGCCGTTGAACCTGCCGAATCGGCCGTCCTCTCGGGTAAGCCGACCGGGTCGCACAAGATCGAGGGAATCGGCATCGGCTTCATTCCGCCGTTGTGGCACGCGCGCCTCGTGAACCGCATCGACGCCGTGAGCACGGAAGAGGCCAAGGTGATGGCGCGCCGGCTTGCGCGCCAGGAAGGTATATTCGCCGGCACATCGACAGGCGCAAACGTGGTGGCCGCATTGCGCGTGGCAGAGCGGCTCGGCGCGGGCGCGACGGTGGTCACCATTGTTGTCGATTCAGGTTTGCGCTATGTGAGCACCGATGTCTATCGCAATTAGAGGAGCAGGACTCATCCTCGTGACGCTGCTGCCTGTGCACACGGCACAGGCTCAGAGTGTCAACATCATCGACGACGAGATTCGTGCGCGGACGCGGGTGATCGAGTCGCAGGCGGCCAGCGCCAATGAGCGGCTGGACGCCCAGGCCGCGCGTGGCGTGTTGTTCCGAAAGGCCGGGCAATTCGAATTGGCGATCGTCGACTTCACGGAGGTGCTGCGGGTTCGTCCCGCCGCGGATGATGTGTATGTCGAGCGGGGAATGGCCCACATCTCGGCGAAGCAGTCCGACCTGGCGATGTCGGATTTCGACGATGCCGTGCGGATCAATCCGGACAACCGGAACGCTCGCGTTCAGCGCGCATCGCTCCATCGATGGCAAGGCGCGTACGACGAGGCGATACGCGATCTCGATCGCGCAATCGCGCTCGACGGCGCTGATCCCTGGGCGGTGAGCGAGCGTGGATTGGTCCATCTGGAGAACTCCGAGCTGGATGCCGCCATCGCAGACCTGACCCGCGCCCTGGAGTTGACGCCGACGAGCGCCTGGGCATTCGCCGAGCGCGGGGTGGCCTATCTGCGGTCCGGGAAGCCCGACCAGGCGATCGCGGATCTGTCACGCTCACTCGAGCTCGATGCTGGTGACCCCGTGGCGCTCTACGCGCGCGGAGTGGCGCGCAAAAGGATGGGGGAAATCGTTGAAGGGGACCGCGACATTGCAGCGGCCATCAAGTTATGGCCCAATGTCGCGTCCGCTGCCGAGCAGCAGGGGATTCGATAGGAGGAGCCATGCGAAGGGTACTGACGGTCATTGCGTTTGCCGGCGTCGCCGCGACGTCGGTACTGGCGCAGACGAAGACGTCGGATCACTGGGTGGCGACATGGACGACCGCGCTCGTGGCGCGACCGGCCGTACTGCCTGCGCCGGCACCGAATGCGCCGCCTGTAAACCCGCCGCCGGTCACGCCGAATAATCAGACGCTTCGCCAGATCGTGCGGACGTCGATCGCCGGCACGCGCGTCCGCGTGGTCTTCGCGAATACGTTCGGGACGATTCCGCTGAACATCGCGGGCGCCTCGATCGCGCTTCACGACAAGGACTGGGACATTGTCGGCTCATCGCTGCGCAAGCTGACCGTGAATGGCAGCCCGTCGTTCCGCGTTCCAGCCGGTGCGCTCATGCTGAGCGATCCAGTGGATCTGCAGGTCTCCGCGCGCGCGGAACTCGCAATCGACATCTTCGTGCCGGACGATCTCGGCAGCCTCGTGTCGCCGATCACGATGCACAACGGCGCGAATCAAACCAGTTACGTGACGGCCGGCGACCATGTCGGCGAGGCCGCGTTCGGCGGCGGCGCCATCACCCGGTCGTGGTTCCTGATCTCGCGCGTCGAGGTCGCGGCCGCGCCGCGTGCGGGCGCGATTGCGGCGTTCGGCGATTCCATTACCGATGGCACGCGCTCGACGCCCGATACGAACAATCGTTGGCCGGATCACCTGGCGCGCCGGTTGCCGGCGGACTTCGCGGTGATGAATGTCGGCATCGCGGGCAATCGCGTGCTCAACGAAGGGAACTTCAACGCGGGCATCAACGCGCTCGCCCGCTTCGATCGCGACGTGCTCGCGCTCCCCGGCGTCACGCACGTGATCGTGATGGAGGGGATCAACGACATCGGCGCGGGCAATGCCGTGGTCGACGATCTCATCGCGGCCCATAAACAGATGGTCGAGCGGGCCCACGAGCGCGGGCTGAAAATCTACGGTGCGACCCTGACGCCGTATGAAGGCGCCGCCTACTTCACCCAGGAGGGTGAAGCGAAGCGGAAGGCGCTGAACCAGTGGATCCGCACGAGCGGCGCCTACGACGCGGTAGTCGACTTCGAAGCTGTCGTGCGCGACCCGTCGGCGCCGACGAAGATACGAAGCGAGTTCGATTCAGGGGATCACCTGCATCCGAACGACGCAGGTTACAAGGCGATGGGCGAGTCGATCGATCTGTCGCTGTTCAAGCTATCAGGGTCGTAGGCGCCGACGTCCCCGTAGAGGCGGACCTTAAGGTCCGCTCCTACGCTTTGACGAGACGCTTGTCGGCGGCCTGGTGCTCATGCAGGAATTCGAGCGCCAGCGCGAGAATCTTATCGGTGAATTCGTCGGCCTGCAGGTTGCCGAACTTGTCGCGGAAGGCGCGCAGCGGCACCACTGCTTTGGCGAGCGCGCGATGGCCGCCGGCGCTGCCGATGGCGTTGAAGTACTTGCGGACGAACTCGCCGGCGTTCTTCGAGTAGCCCAGGTTCCGCACCGACATGACGAGCGAATCGTGGACGATACCAGCCACGATCGTCCACTCGACGTCCTCGATCTGCAGGAAGAAGTCGGCGACGTAAGGGATGAAATCCTCGCGCGGCAGCACGCCCAGAAAGGCGCAGAACACCTTTTCCTGCAGCTTGCCCTGTTCGCGCGCCTTCACCACGTAGTCCAACCGCTCCACGGTGATCTCGGCG
>Ga0075424_100005313_pt1 | contig 12283 bp, 7 predicted proteins | sample SoiMethybrSBSTD3_FD_75301 | JGI IMG/M metagenome (GOLD analysis project Ga0075424, IMG submission 75301) | Bulk soil microbial communities from a Populus tree surrounding site in Tennessee, USA - Soil MetaG P. TD hybrid SBSTD3 | ecosystem: Environmental > Terrestrial > Soil > Tree plantation... | reverse complement strand
TTGGCAAGCTGAAATATCGGGAAATGCGCGAGAATTCTACACCTGATCCCGTGCTAGCATCCGTCCGCATCCGCGGAGGAATTCATGACATCGCCACGGATTTCGCCGGGGTGCGCGCAGCACTGGTATATGGCCTCGCCATTTCCACGTTCGCGCAGAGCCCGATCACCTCACGCCGCGCCCCAGCCGGCGATCAGGGCCGCATCGTTCATTCTGAAGCCCGCGGCCTGATGGATATCGAATCAAAGAATTTCGATGTCGCTGTTATGCAGGGCATCGAGTGAATAGGACGGAGCGCGTATGAGCAGGCTGTGTGAGTCGTGTGTCGCGGTACTCGTCAGCGGCGTATTCGCCGCCAGCTTGTTCGCGCAAGCACCGGCGCGGAGAGATTTCGACGCGGAATACCGCGCGGCCGTGCAGGCGGCGAAAGATGCCGCTGCGTTCGAGTTCCTCGGCACGCTGGTGCGCACCTGCCTGCTGCCGCAGAGCGGGGGCGAGAACACGACCGATAACGTTCCTGATTTCGTGGCGAACCCTTCGAAGGTTCCGCCGCGCGATACGTGGTACGCGGAACCCGCGAAGGTATTTGACGACCTCTATTTCGTCGGCGGAAAGGTCCACTCCTCGTGGGCGCTCACGACCCGCGACGGCATCATCCTGATCGACACGATCTTTCCGTACAACTCCGAGGAGCTGATCGTCGGCGGGATGCAGAAGCTTGGACTCGACCCGAAGCAGATCAAATACATCATCATTTCGCACGCGCACACCGACCACATCGGCGGCGCCGAGATCCTGCAGAAGAAGTACGGTGCGCGCGTGGTGATGGGGGCGCCCGACTGGGACACGGTCGGCAAGTTCCCGAACCGCTACAAGACGATGGCGCCCAAGCGTGACATCGTGGCAACCGACGGGATGAAGGTCACCCTTGGCGGAAGAACGGTCACCATCTGGACGACCCCCGGGCACACGCCGGGAACGCTGTCGTACACGTTCACCGCGCTCGATCGAGGACGCACCGTGAATGTCGCGTACTCGGGCGGGACGGCGTTCAACTTCGTCAACAACACGCCGGACCCGGGCATCAGGAACTTCCAGATCTATATCGACTCGCAGAAGAAGATGGCCGCCAGGGCCGCAGCGGTGCACGCCACGGTGCTGCTGTCGAACCACTCGGAGTTCGACAACGCCTACAACAAGAATCGGATGCTGGCGGGAAGAGGAAAGGGGCCGCATCCGTACGAGATTGGCGAGGAGTGGGTGCAGCGTTACTTCCAGGTGATGCAGAACTGCGCGCGGGCCGCGCAGATTCGACTCGAACAGAGACAAGGAGCATCGTAGATGGCTTCCTCTCCATTCATCGTCACCGCGTCGAACGCCGCGGCGCTGTTCACGCTGAAGGTGTACCGCGGCGACAGCATGGTGCTGCTGGCGATGAACTGGAAAGCGGCCAAACCACCCGACAACTTCGTCGGCTTCGGCATCGAGTACAAAGAGCCCGGCGGACACCAGTTCTTTGCGCTGAAAAACCGGCTCGCCTTCATGCCGCTTTCTGGAAAGGTGCAGCCGAACACGCTTTCGACGTTGATGTCGCCCATCCAGAAGTTCCGGTGGGTGCACTTTCCGCGCAACGCCGAGCTGGCCGGGGCATTCACCTATCGCGTGACGCCCGTGTTCATGAACGACCAGGATGAATTGAGCTACGGCGATGTGCAGGAGGTGTCGGTCGAGCTGCGGCGCGATACCTATCCGGGCCTGCTGAACCTCGCGTTCACGCGCGGCTTCATTTCCTCGCAGGCGTTTGTCGACCGCTACGGCGCGGCCGCCATTCCCAAGCTGCTGCCGAAGAAGGCCGCAGACGGGTTGACGTTCAAGCCTTCATACAAGAACGCGCAGGAGAGCATGAAGGCGCTTGCCTGGATGGGATTCGAGGCGCGGGAAGCGATGCTCGACGTGCTCGACAAGGCGATTGCCGACAAGGCGGCGCAGGTCCGCGTCGTTGCCTACGACTTCAACGAGCCGGAGATCGTGTCGCGCCTGGTCAAGCTCGGTGCCCGTCTGAAGGCGATCGTGGACGACTCCAGCGATCACGGCGATTCGAAATCCGCCGAAACCGCCGCCTTCAAGGAGCTCGTGCAGTCAGCGGGAGCCGGCAACGTCATTCGCCAGCACATGAAGCAGTTGCAGCACAACAAGACCATCATCGTCGACAGTCCCGCGACACAACTTGTCGTCTGCGGATCGACCAACTTCAGCTGGCGCGGTCTCTACGTGCAGAACAACAACGCCCTCGTCCTGCGCGGCAGCGCACCCGTCAAGGCGTTCACGCAGGGATTCGACGAATATTGGAAGAACGATCCGCCGCACTACGGCTCACCGGCGGTGGACTGGACGCCGCTCGGGTTGGCCGGCATCGACGGCGCCGTGACGTTCTCGCCGCACAGCGCGGGCAACGAACGGCTGAAGGGGATTGCAGACGACATCAAGACGAACACGACGTCGTCGCTGTTTTATTCGCTGGCGTTTCTCGACAAGACGACAGGCGCGCTTCGCGATGCGCTGCGGGACATCACCAATTCGCAGAAGTTCGTCTACGGCATCTCCGACAAGAAAGCCGGACTGATCCTGCAGAAGCCGGATGGCAATCTCGCGCCGGTCTTTGCCAAGGAGCTGAAGCAACATCTCCCCGAGCCCTTCCGATCCGAGCCTGACGGCGGCTTCGGCACGCGCATGCATCACAAGTTCGTCGTCATCGACTTCGACAAGCCGACGGCGCGCGTCTACGTCGGGTCGTACAACTTCTCACCGACGGCGGACACCAAGAATGGCGAGAACCTGATCGTGTTCCGCGACCAGCGTATCGCCGTGTCGTACATGGTGGAAGCGCTGCGCATCTTCGACCACTATCACTTCAGGGTGCTGCAGGATGAAAAGCCGGTGAAGCAGCTAGTGCTGAAGCGGCCGCCACGCAAGCCGAAGGAGAAGCCGTGGTGGGCGGATTACTACGGGAATACGCAGAAGCAGCGCGATCGGTTGTTGTTCGCGTAGCTGAGGAGGTGCGACGGTGGCGAGGGTGCGACGGTGCGGCGGTGCGTCCGAAGGTGCGATGTGCGAGGGTTCGCACCGTTGGCACCCTCGGACCGCAAGAGAAGCGTAGTCTTTGAAGGTGAGATGAGAGCGCGCCATCCTGCTGACCCGCTACCTCGCTACCGGCGGCACCCCCGCACCTCGCACCCTCGGACGCACCTTCGCACGCTCGCACCGTCGCCACCATCGCACCCGACAGTCACATCGTCAGCAGCGCCGCCATCAGCTCGATCCCATCCCACAGATTCTGGATGCGCAGGTTCTCGTCGAACGTGTGCTGATTGTCGTCGTGGTTCGCCATCGGCACCATGATGGTGGTGGTCCCGAGCGGCCGCTCGAATGCCTCGAGCGGCACGGTGGCGCCCGACGTGGGAATCTTGACGACGGGACCGCGCGCGCTTTCGACCGTGCGGATTACTTCTTGTGCGATCGGCAGCTCCATTGACGTGCGGCGCGCTTCCGAGCCGTTGCCGAACGTCAGTCTGGCGACTTTCGCATGGCGGCGGCGCTCGTCTGCGGTCGGCTCGTGATCGACGACGAAGAAACCCTGCTTCTGCAGGAACTCGCGCATCACCTGCTGCGTGCGCGCAATCGTCATGTCCTTTACGAGGCGGATGTCGAGAGTAGCGACGGCGCTTGACGGGATGACATTGCTCGCCTGCGCGCCGATGCGGCTGCTGCCCATGCCGCGGATGTTGAGCGAGGGCCTGGTAATCAGCTCGTAGAGCGGCTGCGGCGACTCGTCGCTGCCGCCCAGCCAGAAGTCGCGCATCAACTGCGCGTCCACTTTCGGTGTGTCGGCAATCGCGCGTTGTTCGAGCGGCGTCAGCGGCGTCACCTGATCGTAAAAGCCGGGAATGACGACGCGGCCATGCGCATCCTTCATCGACGCGAGCAGCCGCGCCAGCTCGAGCGCAGGATTCGGCGCCCAGTTGCCGTAGTGACCGCTGTGCAATTCGGTGCGCGCGCCGTAGACAGTAATGTCGAAGGTCATGACGCCGCGTGCGCCGAAGATCAGCGACTGTTGCCGATTCTGGAACACCGGGCCGTCACATATCAGCCAGACGTCCGCCGCGAACAGCTCCTTGTTGGCCGCGAAGGTCTTCTCCAGATTCGGCGAGTTGATCTCTTCTTCGCCTTCAAAGGCCAGCTTGATGTTCGATTTCATCCGCAGCCCCGCAGCCCGGAGCGCATCGATCGCCGTCAGCATCGCGATGATCGGCGCCTTGTCGTCGCCGGCGCCGCGCGCGTACAGACGCCATTCCGCATTGAACGGCGTGCCAGGGGGCGGCAGCGGAATCACCTTGCCGCCATCTTCGAGCGGCGCATCGCGCAGCGTCGGCTGAAACGGCGGCGACGCCCACTCCTTCGGATCAAGTGGCTGCCCGTCGTAATGCGCGTAGAGCCCGATCGTGCGTGTCGCACCCGGCGTGCGCAGCTCGGCGACGACCACAGGGTTGCCACCACCGGGCACCGACACCAGCTTTGCGGCAAGTCCACGCGTCTGCAGCATTTCGGCTATCAGCTCCGCGTTGCGCTGGATGTTCGGCTTATCGCTCGAGACGTCCGGCACTGCCAGCAGCGTCACCAGCTCGTCGACAATTGCGCGTTCGTGCTGTTGACGCCACTGGCGCGCGGCTTGCGCGGCGGGGTTCGCTTGCGCCGCCGCAAGCGACGCGCCCAGAAGAAGGAGAATCGCGGACTGACAAGCCACGGAGGCACGGAGCGCGGTTCGTGATCGGTATCTCACGCCGTCGATATATAACATGTCGCGTCGTGCCGCCGTCGCTTGCCGCCTGGGAGAGCTTCTACGTCATCGTCGGATCATCTGCCGCCGCGCTCACTGGTCTTTTCTTCGTTGTCGTCGCGTTGATCGCAGATCTCGACGCACCTGGAACGCCGCGGGCGATTGCGGCCTTCAGCACGCCGAACATCGTCCATTTCTGCGCGGCACTGCTGACCTCGGCGACACTGAGCGCGCCCTGGCCGTCGCTGGCCGGCGCCAGCATCGCGATTGGCATCTACGGCGTCGTCGGCGTCATCTACACGATGGACGTGATGCGACGCGCGCGCAAACAGGGTGATTACGAGCCCGTGCTCGAAGACTGGCTGTTCCATGTGGCGTTCCCGCTGGCGGCCTACGTCGCGTTCGTCGCCGCGGCGACGATGATGACGCGCGTGCCGCTGCCGGCGCTGTTTGCGTGCGCGGCCGGAACAATCGGGCTGGTCTTCATTGGCATCCACAACGCGTGGGACACAGTTACCTATCTGGCGGTGAAGTACGGGCGTGGCCAGAACGACGACATGGGACAGCATCATGAATGAGATGACCAGGCGCGAGTTGCTTGCCGCCGGTATTGCGGTGGTTGCCGCGCCGCTCGATCCGCGTCGGTTGCTCGCGGCGCAGCCGCCATCCATTTCCGATTTTTTCCGCGCATTCACCGATGACTGGGTGCGCCACGATCCCGAGCTGGCCACGGCAACGCGATACTTCACCGGCGACGAACAGGATCGATTCGAGCGGCAGCTGACGCCGCGGACGCTCGACTGGCGCCGCGATCGGATTCGGCGCGCGCGTCAGGGGCTGGCGGAGCTTCGGCGATTCAATCGCGCAGCGTTGCCGGACGCGCAGCGGATTGCGGCGGACGTCATGGAGTGGCAGCTCGACATGAAGGTCAGGGAGGAGCCGTTCCTCGATTATTCATTTCCGCTGCAGCAGATGACGGGCGTGAACGTCGACCTGGTCGAGGCACTGACGGTGCGGCACCCCGTCGCCAGCGAACGCGACGCGGACAATTACCTCGCGACCTTGCGTCAGGTGTCCGTCCGCATGGACGAAGCGACCGCCGACGCGCGGCGCCTCGAAGCGAAGAAGATCGTTCCGCCGCGATTCATCCTCGCCGCGACGCTGAAGCAGATGCAGTCGTTTGCGGACATGGCGGCGGCGCAGAACCCGTTTGTGACGACCTTCGCCGATCGGCTGGCGGCGATTCAGTCGCTGCCGGCAGCGCGTCAGCAGCAGTTGCGCGTCGAAGCGGAAAAGATCGTCAGCTCGCAGGTCTACCCGGCGTGGAAGCGTGCCATCGCGGTGCTGCAGGCGCAAACGGATCGCACCACAGACGATGCGGGTCTGTGGCGGCTGCGGGGCGGACCGGAGGCCTACGCGTACTTTCTCGAGTACTTCACGACGACGAAGCTGACGCCGAACGAGATCCACGAAATCGGCCTGATGCAGGTCAACCGCATCGAGATGGAGATGGACAGGTTGTTCCGGCAGATCGGCCGCACCGATGGCTCCGTGAAAGATCGGATCGAAAGGCTCCGGATCGATCTGCAGTACCCAAACCCACGGTCGGAGGAGAGCCGTGAGCAGATCATGCGCGACATCGACGGCATCATCCGGGATGCCGAGCGCCGCGCCGCGCTGCTCTTCGACCGTCGCCCGGTGTCGCCGGTGGTTGCGCGGCCGTTTCCGACGTTCCGGGAGGCAAACGCCGCCGCCAACTACAACGCGCCCGCGCCCGATGGGTCGCGTCCAGGTACGTTCCAGTACCCACGGCGCATCGAGAACATGACGACGTTCGGCTTGCGCAGCACCGTCTATCACGAGACCGTACCTGGGCATCATTTCCACATCGCGCTGCAGGTTGAAAACAAGAACCTGGAGCGCTTTCTTCAGCTGCGGACCTTCGGCGGCATTTCTGCGATCACCGAAGGGTGGGCGCTCTACGCCGAGCGCGTCGCCGCGGAGAACGGATGGTATGAAGGTGACACGGAAGGACTGCTGGGGCAGCTGGACGCGGAACTCTTCCGCGCGCGTCGTCTCGTCGTCGACACCGGTCTGCATTCGAAGAAATGGACGCGGCAGCAGTCCATCGACTACGGCATCGAAACGAGCGAGGTGGAACGCTACGTCGTGTACGCTGGCCAGGCCTGCTCGTACATGATGGGGCAGCTGAAGATCATCGAGCTCCGCGAAAAGGCGAAGCAGGCGCTCGGCGATCGTTTCTCGCTGCGCGACTACCACAACGTGGTGTTGACGACGGGCGTCGTGCCACTCGAGATTCTTGGCCGCGAGGTTGATCGATATGTTCAGAACCGTTCACGCGCGTAGAAGTGCGTTTCTTGCCGTCGCGCTGCTCGTTGCGACCGCAGCCTCCGCGCAGGAAGTGCGCGTGGTTACATCGGGCGGCTTCACCGAGGCCTACAAGGTGCTCGCTCCGCAGTTCGAGCGTCAGACGAAGATCAAGGTCATCACCGGCTTCGGCGCATCGATGGGCGCAACCGCTGATGCCATTCCCAATCGCCTGAAGCGCGGCGAGGCGATTGACGTGATCATCCTGGCGGCTCCGGGTCTGGAGCCGCTGATCAAGGATGGTATCGTCGATGCGAGCACACGAGTCGATCTCGTGCGGTCGCTCATTGGCATGGCCGTTCGCACCGGCGCGCCGAAGCCCGACATCTCCACGCTCGAGGCGTTCAAGCGGACGCTGCTGCAGGCGAAATCGATCGGCGTCTCCGATAGCGCAAGTGGCGTGTACCTGCGCATGGACCTGTTTCCGCGCCTCGCCATTGAACCGCGCAAAGTGAAGGTTATCGACGCGAGAGAACGGGTTGGCGATGCGCTTGCGCGCGGCGACGTCGAAATCGGCTTTCAGCAGATCAGCGAGCTGCGCCCCGTCCCCGGCATCACCATCGTCGGTCCGCTGCCCCAGGGCGCGCAGCAGGTGACGATCTTCTCGGCCGCAATCCCGAAAACGGCAAAGAACATCGATGCCGCGAAGCGGTTGATTCAATTTCTCACGTCGCCGGCCGCAGCGCCGGTGATCCAGGAAAAGGGTCTCGAGCCGATCCGCCCATCGACCGCGAGGAGCGCGCTTGCCGGCGCCATCGACATCCACGTACACACCGAGCCGGACAGTCGGCCGCGTTCAGTGGACGGTATCGAGGCTGCCCAGCAGGCGAAGGCGCACGGCATGCGCGCGCTGGTGCTGAAAAACCATTACGAGTACACCTCCGGCCTTGCCTACATCGTCGGCAAACAGGTGCCGGGCATCGAAGTGTTCGGCGGCGTGGATCTGAACCTCACGGTCGGTGGCATGAACCCGGCAGCCGTCGAGTACATGGCCGCAACGACCGGCGGACGCGGCAAGCTGGTATGGATGTCCACCTTCGACGCGGAGAACCAGGTGAAGTTTTCGAAAGAGAATCGCCCGTTTGTCAGCGTCGCGAAGAACGGCCAGCTGCTGCAGGCAACAAAGGATGTGATTGCCGCAATCGCGAAGCACAATCTCGTGCTCGCGACCGGCCACGTGTCACCCGAAGAGGGGCTGATGCTGGTGCGCGAGGCCAAACGCCAGGGTGTTCAGCGCATCGTCATCACGCACGCGATGAACGACCCGATCCGCATGTCGGTGCCGCAGATGCAGGAAGCGGCAAAGCTGGGTGCGTTTATCGAATTCGTGGGTGGCAACATCACCGACGCCGACGGAAAGGCGCGGATGGACCGGTTCGCCGATGCGATTAAGAAGGTCGGCCCGGAATTCTGTATTCTCTCGTCGGACCTTGGCCAGAAGGGCAATCCGCTGCCCACGGACGGCTTTGGCGCGTTCATAGAAACGATGAAAGCGCACGGCTTTACCGAGGTGCAAATCGACCGCATGGCGCGCCGCAACCCGGCGACGCTCCTTGGCCTCCCCCAGTCCTGACAGGACTCGATTCGCGGTACCCGGGGTGTATACTTCCCGCCAATTTATCGGGCCTTCGACCAGCAATCATCCACTTTCGGCGTTGTTCGTTGAACCTTCTCTGGAGGTCTTGAATGAATCGGATTCGGGGAACCCTGGTCGGCGTAATCCTTCTACTACTCGCGGCATCGACGGCATGGGCACAGGCCACCGCGCAAATCAACGGGACCGTCGCGGATACCAGCGGCGCCGTCCTGCCGGGCGTGACAGTCGTAGCAATCCAGACCGACACGGGGTTCCGCCGCGAAGCCGTCACCGACGACAAGGGCGCGTACGCCTTGTTGAACCTGCCGATCGGCCCGTACCGTCTCGAAGCGACCCTCGCGGGTTTCCGCAACTACGTGCAGACCGGCATCACGCTGCAGGTCAACGCGAACCCGGTCATCAAAGTTACGCTGCAGCTCGGCGAGCTCAATGAGACGCTGACTGTTCAGGGGCAGGCGCCGCTGGTCGAGACCCGCAATCCGTCCATCGGCCAGGTGATCACCAATCAGCAGGTCGAGGCGCTGCCACTCGAGGGTCGGAATCCGACCGCACTCATCGTGCTGTCGGGCGCCGCCGTGGACAGCGGCAACCCGTCCAGCCGCAGCCTGACGGCGAGCCGCAGCATCACCATTGCCGGCGCGCAGCAGTGGGGCGTCGCGTATCTGCTCGACGGCGCGCTGCACAACAACGTCTACGACGGTGTGAACCTGCCGCTGCCGTTTCCCGACGCGCTGCAGGAGTTCAAGGTCGAGACCAGTTCGCAGAACGCGCAGAACGGCTACAAGGCCGGGGGCACCGTGGGCATCGCCACCAAGGCAGGGACGAACCAGTTCCACGGCGACGTCTTTGAGTTCGCGCGCAATCATCGGTTCAACGCGACCAGCCCATTCGCGTCAATCAATGCGAAAACCGGCAAGCGCTTCGACGACGGTCTGGTGCGCAACCAGTTCGGGGGCGTGCTGGGTGGCCCGATCGTGAAGGACCGCATCCAGTTCTTCGGGGCCTATCAGGGCACGCGGACGACGCAGACGCCGGCCGATATCATCACGTTCATTCCGACGGCGGCCATGCTCGCCGGCGATTTCTCGCAGGTCGCCTCGGCACAGTGCCGCGCGCAAGGCAGCCTCGCGCTGCCCGCGGCGCTCGGCTTCGTCAACAACCAGATCAACCCGGCGCTGTTGAGTCCGGCAGCGGTGAAGATTGCGAAGATGCTGCCGACGACAACCGATCCGTGCGGCCGCGTCACGTATCAGCAGACCACCAAGCCGCGGGAGCATCAGCCGATCGGTCGCGTGGACATCCAGCTCAATCAGAAGCATCAGCTGTTTGGCCGCTACATGCTGACGTCGACGAAGTGGGATCCGGCGCTCCTCAACGCCGGCGGCAACATCCTCGCGGCGTTCGGGACGGGCGCGGGCGGCCGTGACAACTCGCAGCAGTCGTTCGTTGTCGGCGATACCTACGTTCTGAGCAGCAACACCGTCAACAGCGCGCGCGTGTTCGTCGATCGCACACGTGTCATCCGCACCAACGCCGACATGTTCGGTCCCGAGGACGTCGGCATCAGGATGTACAGCTACATCCCCCACAACATGAACATCACGGTCACGGGCGCGTTCTCGATCAACACCGCCACCGAGATGTATTCGTTCTATAAGCCGCACACCTGGGGCGCGTCCGACGATCTGACGATTGTGAAGGGCGCCCATCAGTTCGGTTTCGGCGGCGCCACCTCGTTCTCCGGCTGGAAGGCGCAGACGAATGTCCGCTCCATGGGCCCGATGTCGTTCGATGGCGGCGTGACCGGACTCGGCCTCGCCGACTTCCTGCTCGGGCGGGTGTTCGAATACCGCCAATTCGTCCCGATCGAGGCCGATGTCACGCAGTTATACGTCGGCACCTACGGGCAGGACACGTGGCGCATGAATTCGAAGCTCACGTTGAATTACGGGATGCGGTGGGAGCCGTGGTTCCCGCAGGAATCGCAGGACAAACGGGTGTACAACTTCGACATCAACCGACTGAAGGCGGGTACTCGCAGCACGGTGTACCCGCAGTCGTACCCAGGCCTCTATTACCCGGGCGACCCGGGCTTCCCGACCAAGGCCGGCATGCGGCGGCAGTGGGGCAACGTCGCGCCGCGCGTGGGTCTGTCGTGGGATCCAACCGGTGATGGACGGACGTCGGTTCGCGCCGGCTACGGTCTGACCAGCGACTTTGTCACAGGACAGTTCCTGTTCGATTCGCGCTCCGCGCCGCCGAACGGCCTGGAACAGCGGTTGATCCGGCCGCTGCTCGACGATCCTTGGGGATCGGTGGGGCGAACCAATCCGTTCCCGGTCGACTTCAACAAATATCCGTACGACCTGGCGCTCTACTCGCTCTACATCTCGATTCCGTACGACCTGAAGACCACGCGCAACCACAGCTGGAACGCCGGCTATCAGCAGCAGATCGGCACCGACATGGCGGTGTCGGCGACCTACATCGGCAGCCGCATGGTTCACATGTGGGGCGCGGTCGATGGCAACCCCGGTGTGGCGCCGGCGACGCCGATTGCCTCGACGAGCGCCGCGTGCACGGTCAACGTGCCGGGCGGCGGGACGCAGACGTTCCCCAATTGCGGCGCCGCACTCGATCAGCGGCGTGAGCTGAGCCTGTTGAACCCAGCCGTCGGTCAGTACTACGGCTACCTCGATTACGTCACCGACGCCGGCTGGCAGAACTACCACGGTCTGCTGCTGTCGGCGCAGCGCCGCGCCGGCCATGGAGTCGCGGTCAGCGCGAACTACACCGTGTCAACGTGCACGGGTCTGATCAGCCAGGGCGATGCTCCGCTGAATGTCGCGACCGGGTACATGATTCCGATCTCGATGATCAATCCGCCGTCGGAAGCGGAGCAGAAGCGCATTTTCGAATCGGAGAAGGGCTACTGCACCAACTGGCGCCGTCACATCTTCAACGGCACGGCGACCGTCGAGAGCCCCGACTTCAAGGGCGCGGCGATGCGCGCGCTCGCGTCCGGATGGCGGCTCTCGGGCGTCTATCGTTCGAGCTCGGGCGCGCCGCTGAATGTGACGACCGGCGTCGATCGCGCGCTCTCGGGCATCCAGACGACCACCCAGCGGCCGGATCAGATCCTCGATAATCCGTACGGCGACGGCACGATCAACAACTGGCTGAATGCGAAGGCCTTCGCACAGCCGGCGATCGGCACCTACGGTAACGCAAAGCGCAACGCCTACTTCGGACCCGCCCGACAGACGGTGGACCTGTCGCTGGTGCGTCAGTTCTCGCTGAGTGCGGAGCGCAAGCTCGAGGCGCGCATCGAGGCGTTCAATGCGTTCAACTGGTTCGTCAAGGGCAACCCGGTGCTGACGCTGAGCAGCCCCAGCTTCGGACGCATCCAGACCCTCGGCGCGGATCCGCGCGTCATGCAGTTCGCCTTGAAGTACGTCTTCTAG
>Ga0075424_100005312_pt1 | contig 12284 bp, 14 predicted proteins | sample SoiMethybrSBSTD3_FD_75301 | JGI IMG/M metagenome (GOLD analysis project Ga0075424, IMG submission 75301) | Bulk soil microbial communities from a Populus tree surrounding site in Tennessee, USA - Soil MetaG P. TD hybrid SBSTD3 | ecosystem: Environmental > Terrestrial > Soil > Tree plantation... | reverse complement strand
ACTAAAACGAATTGCCGAGGAAGGGCAACATGCGCCCGCAGTACATCACGGCCACGAAACTGACGAGAGCAGCCGCGCCGATGAGGCGCTCGCGCACGTGGGTTGGCGTTCCGGCTTCCGTTTTCCAGGCCTGAGGCCAGACAGTCAAGTAGAGGAGATCGGCTGCCGCGATCAGCAGGAAGATCAGCTTCCAGTAAAAGACCACGTTGGTTGTGTACCCCTTCGGCGTCGCGATGTAGAACATCATCCCGCTCACTTCGTTGACGCCGAAGCCAAGCAGCGCCCACGGCAGCAGGCGGTGCAGCGCTGGATACGGGATGCCGCGAAGCCATCCCATCAGCCGTAGATTGGCGACCAGCAGCACGCCGAACCAGAGCGTCATGCCGACGAAGTGCGCGCTCTCGAGCGTCGGCCAGACCCACTGATGGCCGCGGCCGTTGACGAAGAAGGCGACGGCGGCCGCGGAGATCTCGAACATCGACTGCGCGCCGGCCGTGCTCGGGTCGGCGAGGATCTCCGGATGGCGGATGCCGCCGCCGATGCTCGCGGCGACTGTCATCAAGCCGAGCGAGATCGCGGAGAGCACGAACGTCAGGATCGTGAGGCCCGGGGGGATGCGACGTGTCCGGCGCCAGCGCCAGAGTCCGAACCAGGCCGAGACGCCGGCGAGCTCGAGCACGACGAAGGCGAGCAGCGCCGAGTTTTCATGAGCGTCCATCGCGGCCTTCGAGACGCCTGGGACCTTTTCGATCGCGCCTTCGGCGGCGAGCCCCGTCGTGAAGACGGGCAGCGTGATCACGGCGATGGCGAAGAGCACGCCAAGCGCAGTCGGGCGCATCGTGTCGTGCCGCATGGCCTCGCTGTCGCTGAGAATCGACACAATGAGCAGCGCGAATGCGACGGTGAGGCCGACGGTCGGGAAATGATTCAGTAATAAGTGCAGATGCGAGAGGTTTCCCGGAGTGATTAGTTCTGCCATAGGGTTACATGTATCCGAGGAGACGGCCGGTGAAGATCGTCCCCGCCCATAACATCGCGGACGCCGCGGCGAGCCGCTTTGTTCCGCCCGACACCACGGCCGGATCGGCGGTTCCCCCGTACACGGCGCGCTCGAGGCGTGTCAGCATCGGCAGGTTGATGATGATCAGCAGCATCTTCACCCCGAAGAGCAGCGACGTCGCCTTCCGTTCGGGATCGGCGATGAACAGCAGGAGGCCGGTTGCCAGGTTGATCCAGAACGCGAACCACATCAGGCGGAACAGCGGCCGCAGCGGCCCGATCGGTATGGTGCGGCCGACGCCGAGCAGCCGCAGGTCGACGACCCACGCAGAGCCGACAAGCAACATCATTCCGAAGGTGTGAACGGTGAGAACGGTGGGGAACGCCCAGACGGTTTCCGCTTCGCGGATCCATGTCGAGAAGGCGCTGTCATGCAGCGCGGTCAGATATTCCATGATGGCTATGAAGCCGGACTATACACCGTGATCGGAGACGCTCAGCGCGACGTCGGCGACGACGCGGAAGCGCTCTTCACGTTCGGCGGCACGGGGAAAACGAGGTACGGGTTATTCGTCTCCCAGGACTTCACGGTCAGGTCGAGCACCGTGCGGCCGCCGCTCTTCTCGACGATGTGGCCGGGCGTCTTGATGTCGGTCAGGACTTCGGCGTGATCCGCGTAGTCCGAATACTCCATGACCGTCGCCAGGTTCGCGAGCGCGGGGTTGTCGGCGCGCGCTTCAACCTTTGTCATCAGGTTTTTCGCATCGAGCGTGGCCTTGACGCTCATCCCGGCAAGCGGACCGCTGAGTGGGGCCGTGATCACCGTCGCGCCTCCTTCGGTTGACACGACGGTCTTGTCGCCGGCGGCGTACGCCGCTTTCACGACGCCGAACGGAAGCGTCCAGAGATACCGCAGCCGTTCACGAAGGGCTGCCATCGCCGGCGTCGCGGTTCCCTTGCCGGGAACGAGGCCGCCGCCGATCTGCGATTCATCCCACGCCCACGTCTCGCGCACCGTGTGAATCGTGTGCTGCGGCGTGCCGCTCTCGGGCGTGCGCGTCGCCTCGATGCGCATGGCCGCCGGGTTGTAGCCGAGGGCGACTTTCATGTCGGTCTTCACCATCCTGCCGCCCATATCACTCATGCCGCTCGCCGTCAGCTCCTGCGTGTTGACGATGTCGATGCCCGGCAGACGCGTATTCTGCGTGCCGATGTCGGACCAGCGGCCCATCCCGAGCGCGTCGGCCGCTGCGCGCAGCGTCTTCGCGCGATCCGTGGCGCTTGCCCCGGGCGCAGTCGAGGGGGCCTGTGCCTGAGCGGCGGGAACGGCCAGCGCGCCGACGAGCGCGACACCCAACGCGACGCGAGTAATAACAGTCATGATCAGTGATGTTCTTTGGTGACGGTGTGCGCGAGGTCACGCTCGCTGCACGGCTGCGATTCAGGCAGCATCGCGTTCGGGTCAGGATTGAGCAGCGCCACGCGCGGCGTCGACGTCCACGGCTCGAGCAGGTACTCGGGATCTTCGACCGTCGTCGTCCACGTGAGCGTGTTGCCGTCGCGCTTGAAGCGCTCGATCACATGCATGTCCTCGCCGTGCATGTAGCCGCCGATCTGATCGAACCAGGTGTTGGCGTTGAAGCCCCACGAATCGACGACGAGCGTGTCACCCTCCCAGTGGGCGATGCTCTCGCCGGTATAGGTGCCGTCGAGTTCCTGCAGCGGCGTGTGCTTGCGGCCGTCGGTCGGAATCATGCGGTACATCGTCTGCGTCGCAATCAGGCCGCCCTGTCCCGGATAGATGAACATGACGTACTTCGGAAACTGGGCGATGTACGAAGGGATACCGGCGCGAGGGATGCCTGCAGGCATGCAATTGTTCGACGGATCTTCTTCGTTGGCGTTGTGGTCGTTGTACTTGACCATGTCCCAGTACTGCGGCTTGTAGATGGGCCGGTTGGATCCGCTTCTGCGGAGAAGCGCCGCCGCGCGCTCGGCTTCCTCGTTGTTCTGACGCCGGTTGTCGAGCCGCGGGAAGACAGTGACGAGCTGACCGCTGTGCAGGTCGCGCGCGACCGTTGCGCTCTCGATCGAGATGCCGTTGTTGGCGATCTGATTCGGAACGCCGTTCAGATTGTCGCCGAGCGCGTTCCAGACGCCGGTGAAATCCGGATGGCCGTCCGCCGTTCGGGGCGTTGCGCCGGAAGGCTTCGGCGGCGCGTTCGTCGTGCGCAGCGCTCCGCGCGGCGCGCCGCCTTCCTGCGCGAGAAGCGTGGCGCCGGCGACACAGAGCGCCGCCGCCGTCGCGATGATTCGGCTGCTCACAGGCATACGGACCTCTCGTCGATCAGCGGCTGGTTGCCGGCGGTGCGTCCGGTGCGTCGGCCAGCAGCTTGAAGTCGCGGCCATCGGCCATCTTCAGTTCCTGCGCGAGGCCGCTGTTGGAGCCGTCACGCGCGGCAAGTGCGATGACCGTCAGTTCATCACCCGGCTTCAAACCGCCGCGGTCCGCGCGGCTCAGGCCGGCTCGCCGAAGACCCGCAAGCCCGGTCATCTCGAACGCCCATTTGGTGACCTTGCCGTCCGCATCCTTGACGTTGACCGTCAGGTAGGAGTGCGGGTTGATGAATTCCATCCGGGCTACCGTTCCCGTGACCGTGATCGTCTTGTAGATATCGAACTGCGCCTGGATCGAGTGGTGGGCGGACACCAGGGCCGGCGTCACCACCAGTGAAAGTGCCAGAAGCGCGCAGATGCTGAAACGCGTCATGGTTTGCCCCTGAAAAGAAGGACCGCGGGGCGAATCCTAACACCCGCCGCAGGATGGAGACAAATTGAGGAGGGTGCTCACCGCATTTGGTGGCCGCACGGCGGCCGCGGCGATGATCCGCGCGAATTCGGGCGTTTTGTGCGCTCGAGCTCCCGCGGACATCGCCTTGCACCGTTCGTGCTCGGATACGGAGAAAGCGAGGTTTCCATGGGCACTCGATACATACGCAGCGTCTTGACGCTCACCATCGCGACATCGGCATTCGCCGGATGGCAGGTCACCGCTGCGTCGGCGCAGACCGGCGATGACCACAAGATGGCCGTGACTGCCGTTGGCTGCCTGCAGAGCGAACGCGAGTACCGGCGCAATCACGAATCGACGAAGTTTGCGGGCACCGGCGTCGGCCTCAACGATGAGTATGTGCTCATCGATGCAGTCATCGGTGGACCGTCGCTCAACGTGGAGCCCATCACCGAGGCAGAAAGCAGCACCAACTGCATCGCCGCTCGAGCGGATGGCCAGGCGTTTGAGCTGACGGGCCACGGCGAGGATAGTCTGAGCGGGTTGGTCGGCCGTCGTGTGGTGATCCACGGCATGCTCAAACACGCCAAACATGACACGGGACCTGTTGGTACGTCAGGCACGTTCACGCCGGAACCGACCGGAGGCGGATCGAAACTCGGCAGCGACCTCAAGCTGCGTGAAATCAACGTCGAATCCTTCAGCCTGGTTCCGGTGAAGGCGGCAGCGACAAACGAACCCGTGATCCTGGGTGCGCCGGAACCTCCGCCTGCAGCGGCTGCGGAACCCGAGCCGCAAGCGCCCGCGGCGGCCGCCGCGCCAGCGCCGCAGCAAACGGCGGCTGCCCCCGCGCTGCCGAAGACGGCGAGCCCGCTTCCCACGATCGCGCTCGTCGGGCTCTTGTCGCTCCTCGGCGCCGGAGCGCTGCGCCTTCTCAACCGACAGCTGTTCTAGAAGACAGGCAAGGAGCGTGCGGTGCGCGCCGCTCCTTGCCACCTGTTGCGCTTGAGAAGGACACGGCGCTTCAGATCGAAGCGCCGTCGTTGCAAATGGCCGCTTAGTTCGGTTTCACGAACAGGCCGACGAGGCCCGCCGAGCCTTTGGCGTGGGACATCCCGCCCTGCGGGACCAGCTTCGCCAGGAACTCCTCGCGCGTCAGGCCGGCCGGCAGCTCCTTCGGATCGAAATCGGTCGCGACGACGACGAAGGTGTAGTGGTGCGGGGTGCCGGGAGGCGTGCACGGCCCTGAATAGAAGCCGACACCCTGGGTGCTCTTCCCGCCGACGTACTTATCCGACTCCTTGCTCACCTCGCCTTCCGCAAAGCTGGTGACGTTCGGAGGAATGCCGTACGCAACCCAATGATGGACGCCGGCGCCGCCGCGCCCTTCCGGATCTTCCATCAGCAACGCGAAGCTTTTCGTTCCGTCGGGGGCGCCGGTCCACGAGAGCTGCGGCGAGACGTTGTCGCCGACGCAATTCGGGTTCTGCGGATTCTTGTTGGCGACTTTCCGCGGCATCATCTGGCCGTCCTTGAAGGTCGTCGATGTCAATGCGAATGGGGTTTGCGCCGCGGCGCTGGCGGCCAACGCCACGGTCAGCGCACCGGCCGTGAGCAGGTGCGGAAGAAGACGGTTCGGTGACATATTCCCTCCAGAAGCGAAGATTGTATGACATGGCGAAGCGTCAGCTGAAGACGCTCGAGCGCGTGCTCTCGAAGGCGGGCGTCGGCTCGCGCACCGAGGCTCGCGCCTGGATCGCTGAAGGACGCGTGAAGGTCAACGGGAAGATCACGCGCGATCCCGACCAGTGGATTGATATGGCCCGCGACCGGGTTCGTGTCGACAACGAGCCGCTCGAGGCGCGCGAGCGGGTGTACGTCCTGCTCTACAAGCCGACCGGGTATCTCACCACCTACAAGGATCCGCAGGGGCGACCGACGGTCTACGACCTGCTCGAGGACGTCGGAACGTTTGTCTCGCCGGTCGGGCGGCTCGACCTCGACACCTCCGGCCTGCTGCTGATGACCAACGACAATCAGTTTGCGGAGCGTGTGACCAATCCCGCCTCGCACGTGCCCAAGACCTATCTCGTGAAAGCCTCGATGGTGTTGACCGACGACAAGCTGCAGCAGCTGCGCGATGGCATCGAGCTCACCGATGGTCCCACGCGTCCCGCTGTGGTCACGCGGCTGCGCGACTCGGCGAAGTACACGCACTTCGAGATCACATTGACCGAGGGCCGGAATCGTCAGGTGCGGCGGATGGTCGAGGCGCTCGGCGCAAAGGTGTTGAAGCTGGTGCGCGTCGGAATCGGCCCGATTGCGATCGGGAAGCTGCCGATTGGGAAGTGGCGGCCGCTCACGCACGCCGAAATCGCCGCGGTTGTAGCAGCCGGCCGTAGCCGGCCCAGGTGATCTACCATCTGCGCCGTGATGAACAAGCTGCTGCCGGCGCTGATCGCCGTGTCAACCCTGGCACTGTGGGGTTGCCAGCCCAACCATCCCTCGGCCGAGACGACGGCGGCCACCGCCGCTGAATCGCCACAGGCGAAACCGCGCGCCGAGCAGGCGCTGCTCGACGACCTCGCCGTGGCGAACCGGATCCTCGCAAGAGAGCTCGCGATTCTCGACGTCCAGGGACACGTCACCGCGCGCAGCCGCACGAACCCGAATCACTATTACATCGCCCGCTTCATCGCGCCCGGCGCGGTCACGACGAGCGATTTCGTCGAGAACGATCTCGACAGCCGTCCCGTCGACGGCCCGCGCAACGATCAGGCTCGCGAGATCTATCTGCACGGCGAGATCTACAAAGCGCGCCCCGACGTGATGGCGGTCGTCCACGCCCACACGCCCGAGTTCGTCGCTTTCGGGCTCAGCTCGGTGCCGCTCTGGAACGGCGACAGCATGCTCCCGGTGTTCGATCTCCGTCCGTTCAACAACGGCCGCTCGGGGATCATCAGCACGCCGGCGCTTGGCAAGGCGATGGCGGACAAGATGCGCACGAGCGAAGCGGTGCTGCTGTGGGGACATGGCATCGCGCTCGGCGCCGGCTCGATTGCGGATGCGATCACGCGCGTCAGTCAGCTTCGCGATTCGGCGCGCGAGCAGCAGGCGACCATCGCCGCCGGCGGGACGTGGAAGCCGCAGCCGCATCCGGTGGACGCCGCCGACACCGAGCGTACATGGACGTACTACAAAGAAGGGGTCGTGGCGGACATGGGCGGAAAGGTGCTGAGGGAAGCGCCGCCATCGGCAGAGAAGCCGTCGGATCCGGTGGAGCGCGCCAAACGCGATGTCGTGGTCGCGAATCGGATTCTCGCGTCCGATGACGTCGAGGTTCTCGGCACGGTGGGCACCGTGAGCGTGCGCAATCCGATGAACCCGAACAGCTACTTCGTCGCGCCGAAAGTCGCCGCTGGTGCGGTGACCGCGAACGACGTCGTCGAGCGGGACATCACGAAGGGCGAGCCCGACACGGAGGGACTGTCCACCCACGACGAGATCTACAAGAGCCATCCGGACGTGAAGGCGGTGCTCTATGCGCGCACGCCGGAAGTCGTCGCGCTCAGCGGCTCGGTGCCGCTTCGCGCGGCGGTGAACGGCGGCAACTTCATCGGCAGCGGCCTACCCGTGGTGACCGACCGCAGCGGCCAGGCCGTGGCGGCGGCGCTGGACAGGAAGGGCGCCGTACTGCTCTCCGGCCACGGCATCGTCCTCGCCGCCGGATCGATTTACAACCTCGTGGACCGCGCGTTTCAGGTGCGGCAGAACGCGCTGATCCAGCAGCAGGCGCTGGCGCTTCGCGGAAAGGTGACGTATCTCGTTGATTTGCCCCTGCCGGCGGTGGCGCGGCAGGAGGCGGCGGCGCCCGCGCAGCCTGCACAGCAGCTTGGCCCACCCGAGGGGCGCGGCTGGGTGTACTGGGCGGAGAACGTCTCGCGTTGAGCTAGGATCTGCTCATGAAACTGTTCGCCATCGTCGCGCTCGCCCTCGTCATCGCGATGCCGGCCACCGCTCAGCAGCGGCCCGCTGCCACGCCCGCACCCGCCGCCGACGATCCGGCGAAGAAGGCGACACCGAAACTCTCGGACGGACATCCGGATCTCAATGGCTACTGGGCGATCGGCCGAGGCCCCGACACGCCGGTCAATAGCGAGTTCGGCCAGCGGAACACGTTCATCAAACGGGGTGACTGGCGAAACGCGAAGGAAGCGTACGCGGATCCGAATCAGCCGCCGTACAAGCCGGAGCTCAAAGCCAAGGTCGAGGACTTCGCGAAGCAGGAGAGCAAGCTCGATACGGCGTTCTTCTGCAAGCCCGGGGGCGTCCCGCGCATCGGGCCGCCGCACGCGATTGTGCAGGCGCCCGGGATGCCGATCGTGTTTCTGTATCAGCTCGGCGCCGGCAACACATTCCGCCAGGTCCCCACCGATACGCGCCAGCACGACGACATCGCGCTGTCGATCGGCAACATGTACAACGGCGACTCCATCGGCCGCTGGGAAGGCAACACGCTAGTCGTGGAAACGGTCGGCTTCATCGATGAAACGTGGATCGGTATCTACGGCTGGTTCCACAGCGACAAGATGAAGGTCGTCGAACGGATCTCGCGCGTCGGCGACACGCTGCGGTACCAGGCGACCGTCGAGGATCCGGAGGTCTTTACCCGCCCGTGGACAATGAATCCGTGGGTATCAGTGAAGACCAGCGAGCGCATCATCGAAAATCCGCCGTGCGTCGAGACGGATTTCGACAACCTGACGAGCCTCGACGAAAAAACCAAGCACTAGCTCCCCCGTTTGGGAGGAGAATAGGCGGCCACATCCAGGAGGTGGTCACATGACTCGGCCAGTTCGCATCGCGTTGGTCATGGTCACCCTCGTCATCATCGCGTCGTGGACCGCGAGTGTTCGCGGGCAGGCGCAGTCGGGCGGCAAGGTCGACCAGAAAATCACAGATCCGCAGGCCGCCATCAAGGCGGCAGCCGCGGCTTTCAAGCAGGCGAAGCCTCTCGACAACTTCGTTCCAAAAAAGACGGCGTGGGGCGACCCTGACATCAGCGGCACGTATCTGGTCGCTACCTATACGCCGCTGCAGCGTCCGGAGCGGCTGAAGGACAAGGCGTTCTTCACCGAGGACGAAGCGATCAACGAGCTCGCGCGCGTGATCGGCCAGGACGCCGAAGTCGATCCGCGAAACGTGCATTACGACTGGAAGGAGTACGGCATGGACGGGTGGCAGAGCCCGATCCGACCGTCGCTCCGGACCTCGCTGATCGTCGATCCGCCGGACGGGCGCATTCCTCCCCTGACGGCTGAAGCACAGAAGCGGCGCGCAGATCGCGCGGCCGCGGCGCGCGCACGGGCGCCGGAGGTCGGCGTCAGGACGCTGGCGAGTACTTATACGCGCTGCATCACGGGCAACGCCGCCGGCGGGCCGCTGGTGCGCGGCGGAAATCCCGATCCGGTCAACACGACCGGCAGCGAGGCGGGCGTCACAGCCGATATTCAGATCCTGCAATCGCCGGGATACGCGGCGATCATCACGCAGTCGAATTCCGACGTGCGGATCATTCCGTTGAAACCAACTCCGACGCCGCCCGCGAATGTGCGCGCATGGCTCGGCATCTCGCGCGGGCACTGGGACGGCAACACGCTGGTCGTCGAGACGACGAATTTCAACGACAAGACGCCGGCGACGAACTTCCAGGGTTCAACGGAAAACCTGAAGATGACCGAGCGGTTCACGCTCGTCAATCCGACGACGATCAAGTACGAGTACACGCTCGAGGATCCGCACACGTGGACACGGCCGTGGTCCGTGGAGACGTTCATCCCGCGCGAGCCGCCCGGGATCTTCGAGTTCGCGTGTCACGAGTCGAACTACGGCTTGTTCAACGTCGTCCGCGGCGCGCAGATTCGCGAGAAGGAATTGATCGACAAAGGGCTGCCGATCGGCGGAGCCGGCGGCGCCGCCATCGGCGCGCAGTAAACCTGCAAATGAAAATGAGGAGCGTTACGACGTAACGCTCCTCCTCACCGCGTCGCAGCCTACGGGCTGCTGACGTTCAGGTCCCCCCTCAAGGTATGCGTTCGGGAAAGCGCGGAATGAAGCCGTCGCGATTCGGCATGCGTACCTTTGGGAGCGTCTGTGCGTTCATCACGTCGCTGGCGCCGATGATCTTGTTCTGCGCCAGGATGAACGCCGTCAGCGCGTACACCTCTTCGTTGGTCAAGGTGCGGGGCCGCGGCCATGGCATCGCTCGGCGCGTGAAGTCGAAGATGGTCGTCGCGTAGGGCCAGAAGTTCGCCACCGTCTTGGCCGTTTCGATGCCCGATGTCAGCGGCTCGCCGCCGACGAGCGCAGCCGCGGTACCGCCCTTGCCGTTCTCGCCGTGACACACGGAGCATTTGGTTGCGAAGATCTTCGCGCCCTGTTCGGAGGTACCGCTGCCCGGCGGCAACCCCGTGCCGTCGGGGAGAATGCTGATGTCCCAGGCAGCGACGTCCAATTCCGAGATCGGCTTGCCAAGGCTTGCCCCGGGCGTCGTCGAGGGACCCTGCGCCGACACGAACGCGAACATGAACATGAACACGAACAGAGAAGTGAGAACCACCGAACGGTGAACCACCCGCTTATACATACACATGTTTCACCTCGCCTGTCCGATCGATCGCCCAGCTCGTGGGTCCGTTGTAGTGCTGGCTCGGGAAGGCGGCCGGATTCGTCACGGGCGTTTTCGTCTGACCGCGGCGCGCGATGACCTCGGCGCGCGTCGGCTGCACGTTGCCCGCCTCATCCCACGCGCGGCTTTGGAGCACCGCCGGTCCTCCGTCCCATTTCCACGGCAATCGGAACCGAGTGAACGCTTTCGACAGCACCGGTTCCTGCAGGGCCGCTTCAGCCCACGTCTTGCCGCTGTCGGCGGTCACCATCACCTTCGCGATGCGTCCTGTGGCCGAATACGCGACGCCTGATACTTCGTAGAATCCTGGTCCGTTCATCTTCAGTCCTGGCGATGGATGCGTGATAAACGACTTCACCTCCTGCAGGAAGTAGAACTGGTAGGCCTTGCCGTTCGGCAGGATCGGCGCGTAGGTCCGGGCCTCGTAGTAGCTCATGCCGGGCTGATCGACGAGCTTGATGCGGCGGAGCCACTTCACGTTCATGTTGCCTTCCCAGCCGGGCAACAGCAGGCGCATCGGATACCCGTTGCCCGGCATCAACCGCTCGCCGTTCTGATACAGCGCGACCATCGCGTCGTCGAGCGCCTTGCTCATGGGCACGCTGCGGCTGAGCGCGAGCGAATCGGCGCCTTCCGCGATGAGCCATTTTGCTTTGGGATCAATCCCGGCTTCCTCGAGCAGCGTTGACAGCCTCACGCCCGTCCACTCGGCGCACGAGACGAGACCATGAATGGCCTGGGCGGAGGCCTGGACCGGTTCGTTCGAAAAGAGCGCCGCGCTGTTGCCGCCGCACTCGACGAACGTCATGCGCGAGGTCATCGGGTACCGGCCGAGCGCATCGAGCGTGAACTCGAGCGGCCGCTTCACGAGTCCGTGTATCACGAGGACGTGCTGCGCCGGATCGATGTCGGGCGCGCCGGAGTGCGAGATCACGAAGTGCAGCCCGTTGGGCGTAAACGTGCCGTTCAGCAGGTGGTGCGGCGTCCGCGCGTGCTGCGTGCGCGGCTCGCCTCTGGGATTGCTGAGCGTCCGGACGACGTTCTTTTCGAACGACGAAGGAGTTGCGTATTCGGGAATCGGAGTGCCGGGTCTTGTACTCCACGGCGCATCGGTGAGTTGCTGAGCGGCAGCCGTGTCGCTCAACGTGTATCCGGTGATCGCCGCGGCCAGCGCGGCGCCGTTCGTCAGAAACGCGCGGCGGTGAAGCAGACCGTTGCCGGCGGCGATTTCCAGGCTGTCGAGGGCGGGACGCGGCTGCTGATGTGACATGGCCGGGATTCTAGTCCCGCGCGCGTTTCTTATCACCTGATTCGCTCAGCAGCCCTGAATCCCGCCCTTCCTCAAAACTGGCTCAAATGGGTATTTCGCTGTCCGACGCAAGCAACCTCGAACGTCATCAGGTCGGGTCGGGACATTCGGTAAAAGGAGACCTCATGCTGCACATCACGCCATGGGAGAGGAACGCCCTCGAGCTGTTGGCGGAGGGCAAGGGCGAGCGAGAGATTGCAATCCACCTACGTGTCGCTGAATCCGACGTCGCGGTACACCTGAGCAGGCTGTTTTCGGCCCTGGGCGCCGCGAGTCGGACCGAAGCCGTCGCTATCGGAATGAAGCGGGGATTGCTGACATGGGACTCATTCGCCGGATCGAAACACTAACGTCCATCTTTCACGCCCGGTCCACCCGACATGCGAAGCAACCCGGGCGCGCGAAGTGGACATGGGCGTAGGCGACTGGCGCGCGCTCGAAGAGACGTGTCACACACGACTCCAGCTCGCGGCCGTCGACCACATCGGCTTCGATCA
>Ga0075424_100005310_pt1 | contig 12288 bp, 13 predicted proteins | sample SoiMethybrSBSTD3_FD_75301 | JGI IMG/M metagenome (GOLD analysis project Ga0075424, IMG submission 75301) | Bulk soil microbial communities from a Populus tree surrounding site in Tennessee, USA - Soil MetaG P. TD hybrid SBSTD3 | ecosystem: Environmental > Terrestrial > Soil > Tree plantation... | reverse complement strand
CCGACATCAAAGCTTTGCGCGAGGTCAAGATCCATCTCGTCTGGGCCCCCTCCGTCGAGGCGATGTATCCGGACGGCTTTGCTACGCGGATTGCTCCAGAAGGCCCTGCCAAAGCCGGTCTCGAGGATGAATTTCGGCCGCATTTCTTTGGCGGCGTCGCGATGGTAGTCGCCAAATTGTTCACTCAAGTTTCGCCGGATTTGGCATTTTTCGGCCAAAAAGACTATCAACAGCTCCGCGTTGTAACCCAGATGGCCAAGGATCTAGATCTCCCAGTCAAGATAATCGGCGTTCCGACCGTGCGCGAACCCGATGGATTGGCACTCTCCTCGCGCAACGCCTACCTTTCCGCCGCCGAACGCACGGTGGCCCCGATGCTTTATCGCGTGCTCAAAGGCTGCGCGACCCGCATAAAAAACGGCGAAATAGTCGATCGCGTCCTGAATGTGGCCCGGATCGAGATCGATGTGGCCGGATTTATGCTCGATTATCTTGAGGCGCGGCACGCGCTCACGCTCGCACCAATTTCCTCGCCTAAAGATGGCCCCGTGCGATTGCTGGTTGCCGCCAAGCTGGGCAAGACTCGATTGATCGACAATATTGCCGTCTAGAGCAGCCCCAGTTCCTGCAATTCGCGGCGCATCGTTTCCGGCATCCTGGAAGCACCTGGGGCCGCATGGGACAGGTCTCGTGGCGCCTCTCTCACCTCAAGATACCGCCAGCCCTGAAAGGCCGCGCGCGGGCGCGGCTCAACCAGCACGATCCTTCCGTCAAGAACGACGCGGCAACGGCCAATGCCGTCCTTGTCGGCAAAAGGGCGAATATCGACGATGCGCTCACGGCAGGTGATCCGGCCACGAATCACCCAATAAAGAGAGCCACCGTTCTTAAGCTCGGCTGCCCGTTTTGGGACCATTCGGGTCGTATGGACATGTTCGGGTTTCTGTCCCCGCCGTTTTTTTTCTTTCAGTTTCTGGCTGATCCAATCCTCAAGATCGGAGACTGAATCGCACCCAACACATAGTTTGACGAGATGAAGCGACATTCGAGGTCCGGTCATTCTTTCGCTGGGTGCGCCGGTTCAATGCGCATGATTTTCGCACCTTCGGCAATCTGGGCATCCCGTCCGACGGCTATGTCAGCAACGATGCCATCAAACGGAGCCAAAAGCGTGTGCTCCATCTTCATGGCCTCGATAATGGCGACACGTTGGCCGCGCGAAACCCGCGCGCCCATTTCCACCAGGACACCAAGTACCTTGCCATGCATCGGCGCCCGTACAAGCCCGCTTTTATCCTGATCCCCAGCCTCGTCGAGCGTAGGGTGCAAAGTCACCTTGGTCTGACGGCCATGGCGCAGGACATAGACCGCGTTGTGATCGCTTACGACAAAACCATCGCGGGCAGGCGTCGTGCCGTCGATGGAGATGGCTCGGCCTTGCGGGCTATACCCCACTTCCGCAACCACCTCCTCACCTTCCACAAGGACCGGCAGCCGCAACCTTCGTTCGCCTGATAGCTGAAAGGCATCGTTTTCGTCCCAAGGCGATGACAGCGCCCCCGCTTCATTCTCAGATGCCACTGCCCGGGACTGCTGCTGTTGGGTCAGCAAGTGCTGCACGCCAAGCGCGGCCGCGGCTCGGTCAACATCCTGCGCCACGGCGCCAAGTTCCGCCGCATTGCGGTCAATGAAGCTGGTGTCGAATTGCCCTTTGCGGAATTCGGCAGCACGGCAAAGCGCTGCCAAAAAGCCCGCATTATTGCGAGGGCCAACCACAATCGTGTCGTCGAGTGCCTCAGCCAGACGATCAAGGGCCTCTTCGCGCGTTTTTCCGTGTGCGATTAGCTTGGCGATCATGGGATCATAGAACGGCGTGACCTCGCTGCCCGCTTCGACCCCAGTATCGAGGCGCAGGTCGTCGGCTTTCGGAAACTGCAGCGCAATCAGACGGCCGGTTGATGGCAGGAAGCCACGTTCCGGATCCTCCGCATAGAGACGCGCCTCCACAGCATGCCCATCGAGTTTCACCTGGTGCTGGGCAAGCGGCAGTTTCTCGCCGTTGGCGATCCGGAATTGCCATTCTACCAGATCAATCCCCGTCACGGCTTCGGTCACAGGGTGCTCCACCTGCAGCCGGGTGTTCATTTCCATGAACCAGAAACCCCCTTGCCTGAGGCCGTTTGCACCTTCGACAATAAACTCGACCGTGCCGGCGCCCTCATAGGCAACAGCTTTCGCCGCCGCGACGCCAGCGTCTCCCATGACAGCGCGTAACCCAGGGGTCATGCCCGGGGCCGGCGCCTCCTCAATCACCTTCTGGTGTCGCCGCTGCAACGAGCAGTCGCGCTCGTTGAGGTGAATGGTATTGCCGAGCCGGTCGGCGAAAATTTGCATCTCGATGTGTCGCGGACCAACCACGAATTTTTCGATGAGAACACGGGCATCGCCGAAGGCAGCCTTGGCTTCGCGCTGAGCACCTTCTAACGCCGCATCGAAATCGGCATGGCGATCAACGCGCCGCATGCCCTTGCCTCCCCCGCCGGCGACAGCCTTGATCAGAATCGGATAGCCGATCTCGTACGCCTTTTGTTTGAGGAATTGCGGCTCCTGCCGATCGCCGTGGTACCCTGGGACGACAGGTATGCCTGCCTTTTGCATCAGCGCCTTGGCCCGATCCTTCAACCCCATGGCGCGGATCGCTCGGACTGGCGGGCCAACAAAGACAATGCCTGCGTCGGAGCAGGCTTGGGCGAAGTTGGCATTCTCCGAGAGAAAACCATAACCCGGATGGATGCACTCCGCGTGCGCCGTCTTGGCTGTCGCGATCAGTTTTTCGATCGCAAGGTAGCTTTGCGTTGGTGGTGAAGCTCCAATTGCGTACGCCTCATCGCAGAGGCGAACGTGCAGCGCGCCAGCATCGGCCTCCGAATAAACCGCAATGGTGCGCAGGCCGAGACGGCTTGCGGAGCGCGCAATGCGGCAGGCGATCTCGCCACGATTGGCGATCAGGACGGATTTGAACATGCGGGCCAGTGGCGGTTGGCCCGATACTAGCGCGCTGGCGGGGGCACCGCCTGAGCTTGCGGACGTTTTGGCGGTACCGACGGATGGGGGGCCGGCTTTTCACCTGTTTGGGCGCTAGCAGTGCCGGTGTGGTCTTTGGGCGCGGAAGGCTCGGCATTCATGATGCTGACCGGCGGGATCGATGCGGCGGAAGGAAAATCATAGCGGCTGTCGACCGGATGAGGAGCGGGCTGTTCGCCCGGGCCGTTGACTGACGCCTGCGGCTGCTTATCCGCCGGAGGCTCGGCCTTGCCCCATACGGGTGCATACCGGGCAACGTAGTTATCAAAGGCGCTCACCTTTAAATTGGCCTTCAACGCAACTGTATCCCGAAACATTGTGAAGGCCGCACAGCGCTCGGTTGTGCAGCCGTCGCGCACTGCAAGAACGTGAGCCGCAATGCCATAACGATCGAGCTCAATGGCACGGCGTCCGGTGGCAAACGCAGCCAGAAACTCCTCGTCGCCGCGCGCCGTTGCAAAAACATCCGCAAGCAATACCAGGCGCGCAGTGACGAACGCAACGGCCCTCGCGGTGCTTTGCGCATCCGCGAACACAGTTTGCTCGCAGGCATTTTCGACCTGCTCGCCGGCCAGACCTTCCAGGCAAGCCAGAGGCGACCCTGACGCAACAGCGCTCATCGTGAGCTGCGAATCCCGTTGCAGAAGAGCCCGTTGCTCACCAAGGCGCTCGCTGGTCGAAAAACGGTCAAGGAGGCCAATAACCGCGAGCACGCCAAGCACGATCAGAGACAGCGGGAGCAGCAGGCGCGAAACACTGCCAAGCGTTGCCTGCCGAATCGCCACGACCAGCATCACGAGAAAAAACGCCGCCAGTGCGCCGGCCACAGGAGCCGGCAACACGAACGATGACGAAAGCAGCCCGTTTACCAATGCGCCTTCGAGGATTAGCATGAACGCGCGACTATTGGATCTTGGCTCCCGACACTTTTACCACATTTGCCCATTTCTCAATGTCCTTGAGCAGGAAAGCTTCGAACTCATCGGGCGTCTTGACCAGCGGTATCGCGCCCTGCTTGAGCCAGGCTTCCTTTACATCGGGCCTATTGATGACTTTATTAATACCGGCATTCAGAAAGTCGACGAGTTCCTTGGGCGTACCTTTCGGGGCCATGACGCCGAGCCAAATCGTTGCCTCATATCCCGGGACGACCTCGGCGATTGTGGGCAGCTCGGGAGTGAGTTCCGAACGCTTGAGGCCGGTCGTACCGAGCGCGCGGACCTGCCCGGCCTTTGCCAACTCCGACATGGTGGTCACCGCGTCGAACATCATCTGCACGGTGCCGGAGATGACGCTGTTTCGCGCATCGCCAGAAGCCTTGTGCGGCACATGGATAATGTCGGTCTGAGTCATCGCTTTGAACAATTCACCAGCCATGTGATAGGGCGTCCCCGGACCGGAAGAAGCATAGTTAAGCTTGCCAGGGTCCTTCTTTGCGAGATCGATGAATTCCTGGACGGTCTTGGTCGGAACGGACGGATGAACAACCATCAACAGGTCGGAATAATTGATGGTGGCGATCGGAACGAAGTCGCGCATCAACTGAAACGGCTTGTTCGGCAGCAAGGATTCGTTGGTCGTGTGCGTATTTGACATGACCAGCAGCGTGTAGCCGTCGGGCGCCGATTTGGCGACAGCATCAGTGCCGATGACAGATCCGGCGCCAGGACGGTCCTCAACGATGAAAGATTGCTTGGTGTCCTCGGACAGGTGTTGGGCGAGAACCCTGGCAAAGACGTCAGCGGGCCCACCCGCCCCAAAAGGGACAATAAATTTGACTGGGCGGCTTGGATAATTCAGGGCCACAACCGGCCAAGTCAGCAAAACGGCACAAGCGAATGTAACCAAACGCAGAAATGCGCGCATAAATCCTCCCATTTGGACAGCTTGTTCTAGCCGACTACAAGGTCGCGGTTCTCGTCTTTATTCCTTCGCAGCCTCAAGTTCCTCCCGCTGACTTGAAGCCTGGCGCAAGATCACCCGCCGCAGCAAAGGCCCCCTTGGCTTCCACTGAAGTCAGTGCGACAGTGGTGCGTAGGTCGGTAACGCCGCCGCCGCTCCCCGCCGCCAGCAGGACCGCGGCCATTTGAACATCATTCGGGACTTCGGCGATCGTCAGGAAGTCATACTCGCCGAACGTCACATAATAGCCCAAGAGGCGTCCCCCCGTTTTTGAAAGTAATCGCGCAACCGCATCCGCGCGGTCTTCCGGCTTGACGATCATCCCCTTAATCGCCTCGCGGGTATAGCGCCCTTGAGTGATATAAATCGGCATGGATCGCCCTCCCCGCGGCACCGCAGCTGCAATGTGCAAGGCATGGTAGGGAAAGCCCACGGCAAAATCGCGACGGGATATCCGCCCCACGGATCAGGCGCGATCGAGCTGACTCTCTTTCGCAACGCGTTCGAAGGCTTCACCGGAGCTTTTGATCCGGTACTGATAGTCGTCACCTTCGGAAGGCAGTAGCTTGACGACAATGTAGCTTCCGGTCGCAGCGGCACGGCCAAAGGTCGGCGAGGTGTAATAGACGGTCTCTCCGACCCGATATTTGTGCGATCGCACGGGGATCTCGGCCGTCGCGGTCGGCTGCATCGGCGGACTCGGCGTGCGGGGCATGTTGGCCGACTTCGCCGGATTGAGAACCGTTCTCACTGGCCGCGTAGCCGTACCCACCGGATGCCGAGCCGATTTTGACGCTTTTTTTGTCGCGGTGCGGACGCCCTTTGCGGCTTTCTTGGTGGCTCGCCTTGCCGGCTTGGCCGACCGCCCGGCAGCTTTTGTTGAATGTTTGCTCATTGTTTCAATATAGCAGCAAATTTCATTTGCGGGCAAAGTTTTTTGGGCTGGAACGCAAGTAATTTCAATAGGTTAACATACGCTCGATGCGATACAAAGTTAACCAAGAGATGCCGAAAATCGGGTTTGTTTGCGGCCACAATTAGCGGCTAGAACCTCCAAAAGCATGGGAACCGCACCTAATCGGCTGCGTTTCAGGTCGGGAACGGAGTTTCATCATGCGCGTCCTCATCGGAATTATCCTCGGCGTAGCCCTCACCGTCGGTGGGGCGTACCTCTATGACTCGCATACCGCACAGACGTCCGCGAGCACCGCGAGCGCGCAGCGCCCGATGGTGAACTGGGATATCGTCAGCAATAACTGGAACCGCCTGACGGCCCGGGCCCGTGCGGAGTGGAACCGGCTAGCCAGCAGCTGAGCGGACCCTCACGCCTACCTATCGAGTTGCTCGCGCATACCTACTCCCAGCGCGTCAGCAATGGCGCGCCGATTCATTCGCGTCCCATCGTCACCTTCGATGAGCAGGGGCACGCGCCCAGTGTTTTCCAGATGGCGCGCCCAGGACAACGCATCATCGAGAGTGGCAAATTCTTTGAACAACAGTTGCGATTTTTCGATTGGCGATACATCCGCCGATCCTTTGGGGCCACTAAAAACACGGTAATTCATATCGTACCTCGCGATTTCGCCCCGCTCCCGCGCCGATAAGGATAACGTCCAATGGGATGTGAGGTTCGGGTCAGCTGACCAGGGCTTCGTCATGTTATCCTGCGGGTATCGAGAGGTAGAATCCATGCAAGCTGTCTATTACGAGCGCAACGGCGCCGCCCGCGAAGTGCTGCAGATTGGCGAGATTGAGACGCCGGATCCCGGCCCTCGCGAGGTGCGGGTTAAGCTGGCCGCTTCGGGCGTCAATCCGTCCGACGTGAAGTCACGGCAGGGCACTACCCGCAAAATCGCTTTCCCACGCGTCATTCCGCACAGCGACGGCGCCGGTGTGATCGATGAAGTCGGCGACGGCGTATCGAGGTCCCGCATCGGCGAAAGGGTTTGGATTTGGAATGGACAATGGAAGCGTGCATTTGGCACCGCGGCCCAATCCATCGTGCTGCCGTCCGAGCAGGCCGTGCCATTGCCAGGAAAAGTGGGATTTGAAGCAGGTGCATGCCTGGGAATTCCCGCAATGACCGCTATGCATGCTGTCGTTCTCGCAGATGCATCGAAGGATAAAACGCTATTGGTGGCGGGCGGCGCCGGCGCCGTGAGCCAATACGCCATTCAATTCGCAACAGCGCGAGGCGCAAAGGTTATCGCGACCGTATCCTCTCCCGAGAAAGCCGGGATCGCGCAGGAAGCCGGGGCACAGCACGCCATCGACTACAAGCGCGAGAATGTCGGTGATCGTGTGATGGAGATCACCGGGAAACGCGGCGTCGATGCGGTGATTGAGATGGATCTCAGCGCGAACGCCAAACTGATACCGGGCGTGCTGCGGCCAAAGGGTACCGTCGTCGTCTATGGCACAGGACCAGAAGCGGTCCTGCCCGCCGCGTTTTGTCTCGTCAATTCTGTGCACCTCCAATTCTTCCTAGTATACGAACTTGATTCGATCGAACGCGAGCGCGCAGTGGCGGCCGTAACCGATGCTCTCAGAAACGGATTGCTCAACCGGGTAGCCCGGCCCACTTTTCCGCTGGCGGATACCGTTGTCGCGCACGAAGCTGTCGAGCGGGGGATCATTGGCAATGTCATCATCACGCTTTGAAACTTAGGGCGCCACCGAAGCCTCGGGGAATCCGGCGGCATCAAGGGCGCGTCGCACCACTCCCGATGCTTTCGCAACTTCGAGCAGTTCGCTGGCGATCTTGAGCCCAACGGGCCGTCCCTTGGGCACCGCGATCGCGATGCCGGTCTGCTGGAAAGTTCCCGGCAGCACACGCGCCCCGGGCAGTTTTGGCAGCAACCCCGCAAAAGAATCGTGTGACAGGGCAAACCCATCGCCTAGCCCTTGCTTGGCCAGCTCGGTCATCTGCTCGACGCTCGCGACTTCCTCGACGTTGGCGCTTGGCGCCGTGCGGCGCGCACTGCGCGCCGTCGTGGTGTTGGAGATGGCAATGATCCGGCGACCCGGACGATTGACCTCGTCGATGCTTTTGATCGTCGACCCTGCCGGCACCAGGTAAGTGCTTTCAATGAAATAATAGACCGGTCCGAAGTCGACGCGTTTCGCGCGTTCGGCGTCTTGCGGCATGAAAGCAACGTCGCACTCGCCTTTGGCTACGGCATCCGTGACCTGGCCGGAATTGTCGTAGACCTGCAGTGCAAGCGGCAGCTTCAGTGCGACGGAGAAGCTGCGGATCAGGTCGACTGTGACGCCCTTCAGTTCGCCTTTGCCGTCCCTGATTGCGAAAAAGGCAGAGGCGGCAGGCGCAGTGACGACCCCCCACGCAATTTGCCTGTCGGCGCCAGCTGCTTGAGGTCGTGCGTGGTGGTCATGGCCCGCCTTAACATGCACTCATGCGGCAGGCTACGGTCGGAGCCATACTCGGATGACCGCTCCTATTTGCGCGGGCTGTAGTCCTGATTTGTGAAGGCTGGCCGAGTCGGGCGCTTGATGACGATGAAGCCGTTTTCAGTACCCTGGTGACACGCATTGCATGCCGCGGTGAGTTGATCATAGCCCGCCGCAAAGGTTTTGAAGTCCTTTGCATCGATCGCCTTCTCGATCGCGGCGATTTCCTTGGTAATGACGGCGTCGAGCATGTCGGCGAGCGGCAGGTTCTTGAAGGTCGGTATGTGATCCTGCACGTCCGACATAACTTCCTTGATCTCCCCGAGCTCGTATGCAGCGAGTGGCCAGTTGCGCGCCTGTCCGGCAAACCAGAGCTTGTTATGCTCGATCAGGATCACATTCATGAACTGCTCGAGTCCGGGCAAATAGGCTTTTGGCGAATCTTTAGTGACTTCTTTCGCAGCATCTTTGGCTGCCTGTGTTTCCTGTGCGCCTGGGGCAAAAGGCAATATTGCCGCGACAAGGACAGCAATCATTCGGTGACGCATATAGCGTTCTCGCTTCGCGAAGCGCGGAGACGCGCAATCGCATCTCTGTCATTGCACGACTAGCATTGCAAGCTACGGAAATAACTTTGGAATTTGTCTAATTCAAAATCCGGCGGCGGCAAAAGCCCGTGTCGCCAGCAGGCTCGCCCTCGCATTGCGAGCGGCTGGTATTACCGCCGCCGGTGGCACGAAACAATATAAGACTCTCTTCCGTACATTCGAGGCTTGCAGCCGGTGCAGCGCTGATGCTGGCTATGTCCACGACACCGGGATGGTCAAAGCAGGCCCGAACCAGCCCTTCGTAAACTGAGATACGGTCAGTGGAATGCTTGGCCGGCGAACGGGTAACCGTTGCTAGGTCGGCTTTCGAGCCAAGAAGAAATCGCGCATCGTCACATCGCTCAACGCGTGCTGCTCGGCGCTCCAGGCCTCAAGCACGGCTCGGTCAATCAGTTCTTGTCTGCGCGCAAAGTCGACGATCAGCCGAAGAAGGCCGTCGCTGTAGACGTCCTCGCGAGCAGCGTTTGATGATCGGATACCCGCTGACGCCAGCGATCGACAGCCCGGCAGCTCTCATGCGGGGAATGATTGCGCGCGGCAAACGTGGATCGGTGCAATGCCGCTCCCACGCTGCAGCACCCGTTGCATGCGCGGCGGATTTTCCGAATGACACACGAGGGCGTCCCAGTCAGTGGCCACTGCCAACGCACGGCCGCCTGGCTTAAGAACTCGCGCCATTTCGCGCATGCCAAGATCGGCGTCTGGGATATATTCAACCACCTGCATACTGATGCTTTCGCTCAGATAGCCCGGTCCGCATCCGATATCGATGACCGCCTCACCGCCCTGAGTCTCAGCTGGCGCAGCGCCTCTTCCCGCTGTCCACGCACGTCCGGCGTTGAATAGAGAATCTCGAGCCGGCGAGCTGCCTCCTCGTTAAATTCAAAGGTGCCCATGATTTCCCTTGCTGGCGCAGCAGCTCACATCCTGAACACCCCGAACCGGGTTTCCGGCACGGGCGCATTGAGAGTTGCAGAAAATGCGAGTGCGAGCACGCGGCGGGTTTCGGACGGCGCAATGATGCCGTCATCCCAAAGACGAGCCGTGGCGTAATAAGGATTGCCTTTGTGCTCGAACTGCTCGCGCAGGGGCTGCTTGAATTCCTCTTCCTCGACTTCCGACCATTTGCCGCCGCCCGCTTCGATATTATCGCGCCTGACGGTCGCCAGCACGCTCGCAGCCTGTTCGCCACCCATCACCGAAATGCGCGCATTGGGCCATGTGAACAGAAATCGGGGCCCATAAGCCCGTCCACACATGCCGTAATTCCCGGCGCCGTACGAGCCGCCGATGATCAGCGTGATTTTCGGCACCTGCGCGCAAGCCACGGCAGTCACCATCTTCGCGCCATCCTTGGCAATGCCGCCGGCCTCGTAATCGCGACCGACCATGAAGCCGACGATATTCTGCAGAAAGAGCAATGGTATGCGGCGCTGGCAGCAAAGCTCGATGAAGTGCGCTGCCTTCAGCGCGCTCTCTGAAAATAGAATGCCATTGTTGCCTAGAATGCCGACAGGCATTCCATGAATATGGGCAAAGCCGGCAACCAGCGTCGTCCCGTACAGTGCCTTGAACTCGTCGAACTCCGATGCGTCCACAATGCGCGCGATGACCTCCCGCACGTCGTATTGTTTCTTCAGGTCGACCGGCACGATTCCATCGAGCTCCGCCGCATCGAGCGGCGGATCGCGCGACTTGATCAGGGCAATGTCGACATTTTTTCTTGTATTCAAATTGGCAACGATGCGGCGCGCGATGCTCAACGCATGATGATCGTCTTGCGCGTAGTGGTCTGCCACTCCCGATTTGCGCGCATGGACATCGGCACCACCGAGCTCTTCCGCGCTCACCACCTCGCCGGTTGCGGCTTTCACCAACGGCGGGCCGCCGAGAAAGATGGTGCCCTGATTCCTGACGATAATCGTTTCGTCGGACATCGCCGGCATGTAGGCACCCCCTGCCGTGCACGAACCCATCACGACTGCGATTTGAGGGATGCCAAGCGAAGAAAGGGTCGCCTGGTTGTAGAAGATGCGGCCGAAATGCTCGCGGTCAGGGAAAACCTCCGTCTGGTGCGGCAGGTTGGCGCCGCCGCTATCGACCAAGTAGATGCAGGGCAATCTATTCTCTCGCGCGATTTCTTGCGCACGCAGATGCTTTTTTACCGTCATCGGAAAGTAGGTGCCGCCCTTGATGGTGGAATCATTGCAGACCACCACGCATTCCCGGCCTTCGATGCGACCGATCCCGGTGATCAGGCCGGCGCCGTGAATGTCATCGTCATACATCCCGTTGGCGGCAAGAGGCGAGAGCTCAAGAAAGGGCGAAGCGGGATCAATCAGGTTCATGACGCGGTCGCGAGGCAATAATTTGCCCCGTCCAACATGTCGTTCGCGCGCTTTCTCCGAGCCGCCCAAAGCCGCCTCTGCCCGTCGCTCTTGCAACTCAGCGACCAATGCGCGCATGCGTTCGGCATTCGCGCGGAAATCGGCGGCATTTTTGTCGATCGATGTCGAGAGAATCCGCAACGCGCCCTCCCCCTGATGGGAAAGTGCCTTGATGGAACCGGGAACGCAATGGCGCCTCATTGCGATTCCGTAATGTTCGGAACTGGCCAAAGCCGCGGACGTTTTGTTCCGGCGAGGCCCGAGCAGTCGGGCATTCGGGGGCATCCAGAGGAGGCATAAGTGAGGAAAGCCAAACTACTGTCGACCGTTGCAGCCGCGTTGCTGTTAACCGCCGGCGCTGCTTCGGCGCAAATGACTAAAGAGACGCCTGAGCGCGCCCCCGCGGCGCAGCAAAACGCTCCGGCCGAGAAAATGGGGCCGTCAATGAAGAGCGAACCGAAAACGCCCCAAACGACTGGGCAGGCGCCCAAGTCCGAGTCCAAGTCCGATGCTGACCAGAAAGCACAGGCTCCCGCGCGGTCCATGGACAAGGACAGCAATCCAGGCGCCGCGACCGGCAGCAAGTCTGACACGAATGGCGCGTCGAAGACCGAGCAAAAGGCCCAAAGCCCGAGCGGTACACCGTCGCAGTCAACTCAGTCGACGACGGAGCAAAATCGCACCACCACCGGCCAGGGTGCGGCCGGATCGGCCAAGCTGACGACCGAGCAACGCACAAAGATCAGCTCGGTTATCAAATCGCAGAAGGTGGAGTCGGTTAGGCTGAACGTGTCGGTCAGCGTCGGAACCCGCATCCCGGCCGACGTGCGCCTGCACCCGCTCCCGCAGGAAGTGATCGTGATCTATCCGGAATGGCGTGGATATGATTACATCCTGGT
>Ga0075424_100005309_pt1 | contig 12289 bp, 8 predicted proteins | sample SoiMethybrSBSTD3_FD_75301 | JGI IMG/M metagenome (GOLD analysis project Ga0075424, IMG submission 75301) | Bulk soil microbial communities from a Populus tree surrounding site in Tennessee, USA - Soil MetaG P. TD hybrid SBSTD3 | ecosystem: Environmental > Terrestrial > Soil > Tree plantation... | reverse complement strand
CAAGTTGCTGGGCACAAGTTACTGGGCGCAAGTTACTGGCTAGGGTTACTCCGGCTCACGTGCTTCTCTTAAGTTACTATAGCTCACGCTCCTGCGGCACTGCCGGGGGCTCGCCGGCACGCGCGTAGGCCGCATCGATCAACCGCGCGGCCCGCACCCAGTCGTGTACGCTGATCGGCGGCGGTGCACCTCGCTGCCAGTGATCGAGCGCATCTCGCACTGCCATGAAATAGGGTGCGGTGAGGTCCGAGCTCGGCAGCGTTTCATCCTCCTTGGCACTGGTAAGCTTCATGATCCCGTCCTTCATCGTCAGGATGGCATCGCGGCCTGCAATTTTCCATTCTCCGTCAGTGCCGTTGCGCGGGAAGCAATTGCCAACTTCGACGGTGCCAAGAACGCCGCTGGCTGAACGGAGCATGACCGAAGCGTAGTCTTCAACCCCACAGTTGTGGGCGCGTCGGCTCAGTTGCGCACCGGTGACGGTTGCGCTTTCGCCGGTCAAGTAGAGAAACATGTCCAATCCGTGAGGGCCTAGGTTCCGAAGGCACCCGCCGCCGGCTTCCGTAGGATCCAGCATCCAGGAACAATCCCAGGCGCGATAGCGCGCGGGTCCCGGTCGGTTGATCCGGACATAAATGTGCGACAGCTGGCCGAAACGCTCCGCCGCGAGCAGGTCACGTGCACGCTTGGCGAACTGCCCATAGCGCTGCGCAAGTGGAACAGCCACGAACATGTTGAGCTTGGCGGCCTTGGTAGCGACCGCCTCCACCTCGGATGCGTTGATCCCCATGGGCTTTTCCATGAGGAAGGGGTAGCCGTGATCCAGCAAGTCATGGGCGATTTTTGCCATCTGTCGGTGCCGACCGAGGGCAAGGACGAAGTCGGGACGGGTTGTCGCCAGCATTGCCTCGTAGTCGGTGAAGGTCGGCGGATTACCGACCTCGGCGGCTCGCCTCGCGACGAGACCGGCGTCCGAGTCCTGGATGGCGACCAGCTTCACGTCCGGCATCGAGACGAGGTGGTGCAGGTAGGCGGCGTCGTTGAGAGCATGCCAGTGGCTTACCTCGATTGCGGCGATGCGAATTGTCATGAGCAATCTCTCTTAGATCTCCATTGGAGGCAGACGGCATTTTGACATCGATAGAGGTGAGAAGAGAAGGGTCCCGTCCCGCCGGGATGCTTGGAAGAAGACGCTGAGAGCCCGATGCGCCGGCAAAAAGCGTGCATTCGCGGCCTCGACAAGCCAGGGCCTCCATGTGAGGAATAGCGGTCCGCGGCGCAACTTAAAGAGAAGACAGATCCAGATGGGTGCGATCGGACAGCCCCTGCCGCGCAAGGAAGACCTTCGTTTGCTCACGGGCAACGGTCGCTTCAGCGATGATTTCCGGATGGAAGGGCAGGCGTACGCCGCCATTGTTCGCTCGCCATATCCGCACGCGCGAATTGTTCGCGTGAAGGCGGAGACTGCGAAGACGATGCCGGGAGCCTTGGGGGTCTTTACCGGTGCTGATTGCCTGGCCGACGGCCTCGCTCCAATCCCGCACAGCCCGGTTCCATCGACCCGATACGATATGAAACTCACGGCCCCGCAGGGCGGTGCGATTTTCATCGGTCCCCACCTCCTGCTGCCCGTCGACAAGGTTCGCCACGTCGGGGAGGCCGTCGCGGTCGTTGTCGCCGAAACGCATGCCGAGGCACTTGATGCGGCGGAAGCGGTAGACGTTGAATACGAGGAGCTTCCCTGGGTCACGGACGCGGAGGCTGCGCTGGCTCGCGGAGCACCGACAATTTGGCATGAAATCCCAGGCAACGTGCTGGTGGACACGACCTTTGGCGACGTGGCGGCAACGGATCGCGCCTTCGCGATGGCGGCCTACGTCGCCAAAATGGACTTTCGCATTCCACGCGTGACCGCCGTCCCACTGGAGCCCCGGGCAGCGCTGGCTCACTACGACCCGCGAACGCACAGATACACGCTCTGTGCCGGGAGCGGGGGAGCGGTGCGTCAGAAGCACGAGATGGCTGCAGTGCTCGGAATTGCTCCCGACCGTTTGCGGATTCTCTCTTATGACGTGGGTGGCAACTTCGGATCGAGAAACCGCCCTTATGTCGAATTTGGATTGGTGCTCTGGGCGGCACGCAAGCTGGGCCGACCGGTCAAATACACCGCCACCCGCTCCGAGGCGTTCCTTAGCGATTATCAGGGACGCGATCTCGCAACCAAGGTCGAGCTTGCGCTCCGGTCCGACGGCCGTTTTCTGGCGATGCGGGCCTCCAACATCAGCAATGTCGGTGCTCGCTGTGTTTCCTTGTCCCCGCTCGGCAAGGGAGCCGGACTGATTACCGGCTCCTACCATATCCCGACTGCGACGCTGCGCGCGCGTGCCGTGTTCACCAATACCATGCCGACCAATGCTTACCGAAGTTCAGGCCGGCCGGAGGTGACATTTGCGATCGAACGGCTGATCGACATCGCTGCCATGGAATTTGGCTTCGATCGGATAGAATTACGTCGCAAGAACCTCGTGCGGGAAGACGAGATGCCCTACACCAACGCGGTCGGCGCCACCTACGACAGCGGCCGCTACGAGGCCAACATGGACCTCGCCATGCGCATCGCCGACTGGGATGGTTTCGAGGCGCGTCGCCTGAAAGCCGCGCAAGGCGGCAAGCTGCTCGGCGCGGGCCTTGCAAATTATGTCGAGTCCTCGATCGGCGCTCCCAAGGAACGCACGGAGATCACCGTCTCGGCCGACGGGCGCGTCGATGTGATCATCGGCACGCAACCGAGTGGCCAAGGTCATGAGACCTCTTTCGCGCAGGTCGTTAGTGACCTTCTGTTCGTACCGACGGCCTGCGTTAATATCATCACGGGCGACACCGACATCGTCAGCACCGGAGGGGGTTCGCATTCCGGCAGATCGATGCGCCACGCGGCCACGGTGATGTCAAAGGCGGCCACTCAACTGATTGCCCAGGGCAGGAAAGTTGCAGCCCTGCTCCTCGAAGTAGCTCCCGACGAGATTGAATTCACACAAGGCCGCTTTAGCTCTCCCCGGACCAATCGCACGTTCAACTTCATCGAGCTGGCGCGGGAGATGGCGCTATCTAGGTTACCCCAGGAGTTGAGCGCAGCCCTGAGCGTGGCATGCGATAACGAAATGCATGACCCTGTGTTTCCCAATGGATGCGCGGTATGCGAGTGCGAAGTCGATCCCGAGACCGGATCGGCCGAGATCAAGCGTTATGCAGCGGTCGACGACGTCGGACGGTGCATCAATCCGATGATCGTGCATGGGCAGAGCCATGGCGGCATTGCTCAGGGGATCGGACAGGCGATGTGGGAACAGTGTTGTCTCGATCCGTTGTCTGGGCAGCCATTGACTGGATCACTTCTGGATTACGGTATACCGCGATCCGACACGCTGCCTGCCTTGGCTACCGAGATCGTCGAGGTGCTGTCGCCGACCAACCCGTTTGGCATCAAAGCGGGCGGCGAGGGTGGAACAACGCCAGCACCTGCAGTTGTCGTCAACGCCATTGTCAATGCGTTAAGCCCGCTCGCCATTCGCGATATCGCGATGCCGGCTACCCCGTTCACCGTTTGGGAGGCCATTCAGAAGGCCAGGGCCCAAAGATTGGGTGGGGATCCCACACAATCGACCGAACCCAGGACCGCAACTTGAGACACTTAAGCCAGCCGCAATTCCCTGACCATCCCGCGCGACTCACGCCTGGAGCTTAATTTCGCAAACGAGCCCCTCTGGGCGCCAGTCAAATCGCGTCTGTCCCTGCTGCTGGTCGATCAGTTGTGAAATGATCCGAGATCCGAAGCCTTGCCGCGAAGGCATTTGCACTATCGGCCCCCCCGTCTCTGTCCACGTCAGAACGAGCTCTCCGTCCGCCCGGTGCAGCCAATGCAGATGAACTTGGCCGCCGGGCAAGGAAAGAGCCCCGTACTTGGCCGCATTGGTCGCCAGCTCGTGCAGGATAATGGCCACGACCTGGGCGTCGTTGGGTCTTAAGAGAACTTGCGGACCCTCGACCCGCACTCGCCTTTCGCCAGTTTCGGAATAGGGCGCAAGCTCCTGCTTGGCGATTATCGATAGCTCGGCACCAATCCAACGACTCTCGACAAATAGCGAGTGAACGTTGGCAAGCGCCCGTACACGGCCAGCGATCGCCTCTTTCAATCCATCGACCGAGTCGGACTGTGAAAGGGCGACAGTCGCTTGTACGTTCGCAAGGAGGTTCTTGCTTCGATGTTCCGCTTCTCGGGCTAAAATGGCAATTTGCTCCTGATTGCGCTTCTGCTCCGTAATATCCCTTGCGATCTTCGATGCTCCAATGATTTTGCCTTCGGCATTTTTGACGGGCCCGACGCTCAATGAGACCGTGATTAGGCTACCATGCTTGGTTTGCCGAATCGTTTCGAAATGGTCGATACGCTCTCCCCGCCGGATGCGCGTCAAGATCACGCGCTCTTCATCTTGCCTATCGTACGGGATGAGGATCGTAATGGGTTGGCCAACTACCTCCGCGGCAGAGTAGCCGAACACACGCTCCGCACCCCTATTCCAACTTGTGATCACGCCATCGAGGTTCTTGCTGACAATGGCATCGTCGCTAGATTCGACGATAGATGCCAACGAACGCAACCCCTGTTCACTGTCGCGAAGTGCCACTTCGAAGTGCTTGCGGTCCGTGATGTCGGTTCCCGTGGGGTGCAGCAACATTACCGCTCCCGACGGATGGAGAATGGGATGGATGGCAAAATCAACGAGCCGCTGGTTGCCGTCGGCCAGCCAGTACGGAAGCTCTTCGCGGAACGCGATACCCGAAAGAGCTTGATCCGTCGCCAGCCGGATCTTGGCTTTCACATCTTCCGATCCGCGCCACCAAGGAGTGGCCCAAAATGGCCGGTCGAGGACCTCTTCCCTTGTGTAGCCACACCGCTCCACAGCCAGGTTGTTCACTTCCCGCAAGTCACCTCTAAGATCGATGATGCCGGCGAAAATACCAGACTGATTAAAGACCGCCTCGAACTTGACGGCAGCTGCGGAAAGATCACGAGCCAATCCTGCTTGCCGAGCGGTAAGCGCTTTGACGTTGGTAACGTCGCGATTGACCTCAAGGACGGAGCCGTCACCGACCAATTGCATGCGGCTGTCAACAATGACTTCACGGCCATCTCTGCAGATATGACGCAGCTCGCCGGACCAGTAGCCTTGGTTGCGCAATTGCGATACCAGCTCTGGGAGCTCGATTGGGAATTTGGTTTGCAACAGGGCGTGGCTGATGCGCCCGACGGCCTCATTCGCCGGATACCCGTATAGCCGCTCGGCTCCAGCGTTCCAGAATCCGATCGGCCCGTCCAAACTCCACGCGAGCATCGGTTCATAGGACAGCATGAGCAGGTTCGCCAAATGGGACGCGCGTTCGGAACTCTCCTTGGTGTGCGCAGGTTTGTGTTCCATCCAAATCGCCTTGCGCTGCGAAAACCTGAGCGTGGCGGGGAAGATGGCGACGAGCCTCCAAGAGTAGATCCATCTCAGCCCGAGGCATTAAAATCAGCTCCGGCGTTTGCCTTCAAGCCCTGCGTTTGCAGGCGCGCTGCGCTGACACTCGCTCAATCCCACCGCTGCCGTGCCAGGCAAAATTGCGCAAAGCCTCTCCCCCTCCTCGCATCGTGGCACGCTGGGGGTGTCGGGGCTCTTAGGCCAGCGCTGCGGCGTGGCGATTTGGATCAGCACAGGGATGGCGCAGAGAGTACACATCTGGCCGGCACCGGGGTCCTGCGCTCGCAGGCGGCGATGGCCTGGAGGGGCGGTGGGAGTAAAGGCGCACGCGTGGATTGCCGGCGGTGCGACGCGCCACGGTCGGGCGCGCAAACGCTGCGGGCGGATTGAGCGCCTTGAGGCGAGCGAAGCCCCCTGAGCCATCGCGCGCTGCTCATCAGAGGCTCCGTGCTCCTGCAAGGGGGTAGGATCCCCGGCACAGGTCAGGCCGAAACCCGCGATCGCAACGATGGGAGCCGGTAACGGCGCTGTGATTGGCGGGTGCGCGCGCCTGTCGCTTTCCTATACTAAACTTCGTGGCAGCCTACCCGCAGATGGCGATGTCGAGCAGACCAGGAGAACCAGGATGGCAGTACAAAGCGAGCTTCCCTCTGACGTTGTGGGGCTGACCAAAGCTGCACCGGTCAATCGCCGCGATTTCATGACGGCTTCGGCAGCTTCGGCTGCCGGCTACACGCTCGCCGCTGGTCCCGTGAGGGCCCAAGTGGTGACAACCGATACCAGTGGCCTGACCGCGGGAGATGCGAAGATCACGGTGCCGGGTGGGGAGATGCCCGTTTACTTCGCCAAGCCCGCCAATGCACAAAACCCTCCCATAATTCTTGTGGCGATGGAGATTTTCGGGTTGCACGAATACATTAAAGATGTGACCCGGCGGCTCGCCAAGCTGGGCGCCTTTGCCGTGGCGCCCGACTACTACTTTCGCAAGGGCGTCGACCTCACAAAGATCACCGACATTCCGCAATTGCTGCCGATCGTGAATGCAAAGCCGGATGCGGAGCTGGTCGCCGACCTCAATGCCGCCGCCGATTGGGCAAAGTCACAGGGCGGGGACATCGGAAGGCTCGGCATCGTTGGCTTCTGCCGTGGGGGACGCACGGTTTGGATCTATTCTGCCAACAATAGCAACGTCAAAGCCGGGGTTGCGTTCTATGGCCCGGTGGTCGATCCCCCGGCGCAAAAGTCCATTTGGCCGAAGAGCGCAACCGAGCTTGCGCCGGACATGAAGGCACCGGTGCTCGGCCTTTATGGTGAAGCAGACCAAGGCATTCCCGTCGCGCAGGTGGAGGCGATGAAGGCTGCGCTGCAATCGGCGGGCAAGAAGGCGGAATTCAAGATCTATCCCGGCGCTCCGCACGGTTTTCATGCCGACTACCGGCCGAGCTATCGAAAGGACGCTGCGGACGACGGTTGGAACCAGCTAACCGCTTGGTTTAAGGCGAACAAGGTGCTGAGTTGACGGGGTTCCGTACCGTCACAAGCCCACAGCGAAGCAGCGCCCGCGGGGCGACAAACTTGGGCTCGCATGCCCGCGGCGTGGCTTGCCCCCAAACTGGTGGACGAGTTGCGACATGGCTCGGTGATGGGAGAGCGCATCCTGCCTGACGAGGAATTTCAAGCAGGTGCAAGCTTCCCATTGATCGGGTGCGGCGGGGGCGAAGCCTAGGAGCTGCCCATTGGGCTGCCCCGCGCCCAACTTGCTGGCAAGCTCGCCCCTCCCCGCAAGTCCTGGGAATAGTGCAAAGGCCCGGATTGGCTTGGGCTCACGATGGGGTCGCTGCGCCAGCCCGGCAGCGGGCCTGCCAACGGGCTGCACCACCTTCGGTCAAGCCCTTGAAATCCTCGTGACGGGCAATCCCGGTGGGGCGACATCCCTTCCGGGTGAACCTAGGCCGCCGGCGCGCCGCATCGCTACCAGCCGGGCTCCGCTGGACGCAACCCAAGCAGCGCCTGGCCGGCCGCTTCCATGTGGGCCGGTAGGGCGGCGCCATGTTGCAGGGCAACGTGGATGTCGCGGAAATGCCGTTCGAGCCGGTTCTTGTCATAGATGGCGTTGGTGCCGGCCGCGTGGAAGACCAAGTCGACCGACCGCGCCGCCTCGTGCATGCCGTGCGTGATGGCAAGTCGCGCCTGCACGATAGGAGCGTCGAGGTCGCGCTCTCCGGCGTTTGCGCGCGTCCACAACTCGTCGACGGCCGAGACGAGATAGGCTCGCGCACCGCTCAGCATGGCTTCCGCCTCGGCGATGCGCGCCTGCACCAGCGGCCGGTCCCTCAGCAGCGTGGTCGTGGTGGTCGTCGCCTTATGCGCCGCCAGATCAGCGAAGTCGGCAAGCGCGCCCCGTGCGATGCCCATCGCATTGCCGGCGGTGGCCGTCCACACCCACGTCAGATAGAGGCGCGGGTCATAGAGCGGGCTCGTCTGCCTCGGCGGTTCGGCGTGGGTGAACGAATAGCTCTCTGCCACCAACACATCACGCGCCGTGAAGTCGTGGCTGCCGGTGCCGCGCAAGCCGAGCACGTGCCAGGTATCCTCGATGGTGACGGCTTGTGCCGGGATCAAGAACGAGCGCGTCCTTGGGGCGCCCGCTGCGGTGCGCATGGGCTTGTCCGCGTCCCAAAGGATTGAGGGGCACAGCACCCAGCGGGCGTGATTGATGCCGCTGGCAAAATCCCAGTGCCCGTCGATGCGATAGCCGTCATCAACCGGGCGCGCGCGGCCTTGCGGGCGGATTGAGCCTGCAAGCCTTGCATCGGCGGGAGTGCCTGCGATTGCACGGCCCACTTCCACGTCGAGCCAGCCCATGGAGCTGGATACCGCCGTGGCGATCATGGTGCACCAGCCGATGGAACCGCTCGCGCTGGAGATTTCCTCGATCGCGCGAAAGGCAACGAGCGGTGCCACCTCGGGTCCGCCCATTGCGCGCGGCAGGTACATCTGCAAAAGGCCGGCCTTGGCCAGCGCCTCAACCACCGCCACAGGCATGCGGCGCAGCCTCTCGCATTCCTCGCTCGCAGCGCGCACTTGCGGAATGAGCCTGCTGGCCGCGATCGCGAGGTTGGCCTCGGTCCCAGGCGAACCGGTCGGGCGCGAGGCGTGAGGGTCCATGTTCGGCCTTGCGAGATTGCGAGCTTGGGTCCGAAGAGGAGAGGTACGATGACACGGTTCGCTCGCTCCGTTCAATGGCCCTTGGGCAATCGCAAGGGAGCGGTCGGGTTCACCTTGCCGGGTTGCCTTGACCCCCCATGGGATCCATGCTGCATTCCAAGCCTCAACATTAGAAAAAAAGCGGCTGAAGTCGCGCGCCTCAGGGATCTGGAAACGTGCTCACGAGGAGGACGCCGATATGAGACGGTTCTTTCCGACAGCGGTGTGGCTCATGCTGGCGATTGCATCGCCTGCCGTTGCGCAAGACCCTGTCGCTGATCGGGCAGTTGCCGCGGCCAAGGAATACGTCAAGGCCAAGGGTCTCAAGGAGCCAAAGCTCACCATTCTGTTGAGCTCTCTTTACAACAACTCATTTCCCGATTTCACCAAGAAGTGGGAAGAGCAGACCGGCGTGAAATTCGAGATTGTGCCGCTCGGCTATACCGACATTCCGGCCAAGATCATGCAGGAAGCGGTGTCCAAGACGGGTGTCTACGATATCTTCAACGACTTTCCCTACACCATGCCGGATGCCGTGGGCGCCAAGGTCATCATCCCGCTCGACGACTTGGCCAAGAAGTACCAGCCAGACTTCTCCGGCATCGCCGATGGCCTCAAGTACCAGCAATACTACGACAATAAGCTCTACGTGATGGTCAACGACGGGGATCATCTGCTGCTTGTGGTGCGCAAGGACCTTGTCGACAACCCCGAGGCGAGGGCCGAGTACAAGGCCAAGACCGGCAAGGACCTCGGCTGCCCCGATACGGTCGCGGAGTGGGCGCAGCAGGCTCAATTCTTTCAGACCAAGGAGGGTGATACCCGCTGGGGGATCAAATTCGAAAAGGGCCTTTCCGGCGGTCTTGGATATCGCTCGATCAACTTCTCCTACCGCCACTTCCCCGTCTACATGAAAGGGCTTCTGTTCGACCGAGATATGAAGCCGCGCATCACGACGCCCGACGGTCTTCAGGCGATCAAGGATTTCGCGGCATCCGTCGAATACATGCCAAAGGACATCCAGGGATGGGGCACGCCGCAAATCTATCCCTACTGGGGCAGTGGCCTCGCCTACTCGGCCATGTCGTTTCCCTCCATCTACGGATTTGGCGAGAGCAACCCCAACAGCGTCGTCAAGGGCAAGCAGCTCGCCTGCCTCATTCCCGGCCACATGGTTGACGGCAAGCTCGTGCGGCGCTCGCCACAGGCAGCCGGTACCGGCTACATGGTGAGCGCCTATGCCAAAAACCCTGAGCTCGCCTACCTCTTCATCCAATGGCTCACCAGTCCGAGCATCGGCGACGACGCCGTGGCCCACCCGAAGGGCTTTTGGGATCCCTTCCGGTACTCGAACCTGACGCATAAGGGCATCCTTGCCCGCTTCGGCGAGGATATGGTCAAGACGACCATCGAGAACTCGAATTATGCCGCATCCCTGCTCCTGATCGAGGGCAACTACGAGTATTTCAAGGTGCTCGACAACAATCTGGCCGACGTGATGAACAAGAACATCACGGCGGAGGAGGCTGCCAAGCGCATCGAGGCGAGCTGGAACAAGATTACCGACGAAATCGGCCGCGATCACCAGATCGAGGTTTGGCGCAAAGGTGTCGAGAGCGGCATCTATCTCGACAAATTTTGAGTGCGCGGGCAAGAAAATACCAATGGTCTGTGGTCTTGCGTGAACTGGCAAATCCACTGCCAACGTGGCGTCCAGGTGTTTGTCGCCGGCATCAAGTCTTCACTGATCCCTATGCCGGCTGACGGATGTGCTTGGAGTGCAGGGTCCGGGATGACCCAGAGCGATGGCTGAGATCACCACCAACGTTGCAATTGGCGCAGCCGACGTTGGCCGAAGGCGGATCTATCGCCGCCTTGCGCGCTGGTTGGGCTCCGACCGCATCTTCCCGCTCATTCCATTCGTGCTGGTGGAGTGCCTAATTATCCTCACCGTGCTGGTGCCGTTCGTCCTGACGATCTGGATCAGCCTGCTCAAATGGCGCGCCAACCGCCCATTCGAGACCGCGCAATTCACCGGACTTGAGAACTACGCGGCAGTCCTGGCGACTGATCAGTTCTGGTTGGCGTTGGGGCGCACGTTTTATTTCGCGGGCGTCGCCGTGGCGCTCGAGCTATGCATTGGCTTCGTACTGGCCATGTTGGTGTCACGCTGTACGCGGTCACGCAAGTTCTACACCACCCTGTTCCTGGCGCCGATGATGATTGTGCCGATCGTGGTCGGCTACAATTTCTCGATGATCTACATCGACAGCGGGCCGCTCAACCAGCTGCTTGCTCCCTTCATCGAGCATTTCGGTATCGATCCTCGCATCCGCTGGCTTTCGCATCCCATCGCCGCACAGTGGGCGATCATCATCGCTGACGTATGGCAGTGGACCTCGCTGACCTTCCTGATTTTTCTGTCAGGATTTGCTGCACTGCCGCGTCAGCTCGTGAACGCGGCCCGCGTCATGGGTGCCTCGCCCTGGCAGACATTCTGGCGCATCGAGCTACCGCTGCTCAAGCCGGCCATCGTTATTGCCATCATCATCCGCTCGATGGAGGCGCTGAAGTTGTTTGATCCGGTGGTACTGCTCACATTCGGCGGTCCTGGCACCTCCACTCAGACGGTCGCATATTTCCTGTGGGAGCAAGTTTGGGTGTTCAACAAATTCAGTTTCGGCGCCGCGGCATCGATCCTGCTGCTTTTCATCTTTTCGTTCTTGATCTTCTTTGGCGTGTACATGCTGGTCAGCCAACGCCGTGCGGTCGAGGGAGACACGCCATGAACACCGAGCTTGCGGCTGCCGCTGCGGCGGCGCGTCATCGCAAGGTGCGACGCCAGCGCGTGCGAGGGTTGACGCGCCACGCCGTTCTGTTGACCTGGACAGCCATTATCGCCTTCCCGCTGTTCTGGATGATTTCGACATCGTTCAAAGATGCTGGCGAATGGGTGGCTTGGCCGCCGCACTGGCTGCCAAACCGACCAACGTTGCATAACTACGCGCAGATATTCGCTTTCGGCGCGCTCGACCCGACGCTCAGCCGACAGGCGACCGAGCAGGCCTTCACCATCTGGAAGGGGTTAGGCGACGCGGTTGTGGTCTGCACGACGGCCTCGCTGCTCGCCTTGCTGCTTGGGACCTTCCTTGCCTACGCCATCTCGCGCTTCAAGGTGGGTGGCCCGTACTTCCGCCACACAATCTTGATGATCCGCATGATCCCACCGATCGTGGTGGCGATCTCGATCCTCATCTACTACGCGATCATCATCCCCTATGCCACGTCGGCGCTGTTGGGCGTTCGCATCAGCCTGTTCGACACCTATTTGGGCCTCATCCTCATCTACGCGGTCACGACCCTACCCTTTGTCATCTGGATGATGCTGACCTTCATCGACGAGGTACCCTACACCCTCGAGCACGCCGCCCGCCTCATGGGCGCTCGCCGCTTTCAGATCATCCGTCGCGTTGTGCTACCCCTCGTTGCATCGGGAATGGTGGTGACATTTCTCTTTGTCTTCATCCTGAACTGGGCCGAGTTCCTGCTGGCATTGACGCTGA
>Ga0075424_100005308_pt1 | contig 12289 bp, 11 predicted proteins | sample SoiMethybrSBSTD3_FD_75301 | JGI IMG/M metagenome (GOLD analysis project Ga0075424, IMG submission 75301) | Bulk soil microbial communities from a Populus tree surrounding site in Tennessee, USA - Soil MetaG P. TD hybrid SBSTD3 | ecosystem: Environmental > Terrestrial > Soil > Tree plantation... | reverse complement strand
GGCGAATTCCTGGAACAGCTTGCCGACATAGCCGCCCATCAGGAACAACGGGATGAACACCGCGATCAGCGACAGCGTGATCGAAACGATGGTGAAGCCGATCTCGCTCGAACCTTTGAGCGCCGCTTCCATCGGCGAGAGGCCCTCTTCGATGTGACGGACGATGTTCTCGATCACCACCACCGCGTCGTCGACCACGAAGCCGACGCCGATAGAAAGCGCCATGAGCGACAGATTGTCGAGGCTGTAGCCAAGCTCGTACAGCACCGCGAAGGTGCCGATGAGCGAGAGCGGAACGGTGACAGCCGGAATGACCGTTGCCCAGAAATTGCGCAGGAATATGAAGATCACCATCACCACGAGAGCGACGGTCAACATCAGGGTGAACTGGACGTCGGCAACCGAGGCGCGGATGGTCGTCGTGCGGTCGGACGCGATCGATACCTTGATCGCCGGCGGGAGCGAGGCTTCGAGCTGGGGCAGCATCGCCTTGATGCGGTCCACCGTCTCGATGACGTTGGCGCCCGGCACACGCTGAATGGCCAGAACGACCGCACGCTGCTTGTTGTACCAGCCGGCCATCAGATTGTTTTCCGGCCCCTCGATCGCTTTTCCAATGTCGCGAATGCGCACCGGCGAGCCGCTGCGGTACGCAACGACCAGATTGTCGTAGGCGTCGGGCTTGAGCAGCTGATCGTTCGTATTGAGCGTGAAAGTCTGTCGCGGGCTGTTGAGCGTGCCTTTCGGCAGATCGACGTTGGCCTGGCCGAGGACCGTGCGGACGTCTTCCAGGCTGAGGCCCCGGGCGGCGAGCGCCTGCGGATTGACCTGCACGCGGATGGCGGGCTTCTGCTGGCCGCCGATCCCGACGAAGCCTACGCCCGCGATCTGCGAGATCTTCGGTAGCAAGATGTTTTCTGCGTAAGCATCGACCGTGGTCATCGGCAGCGTGTCGGACGTCAGCGCGAGAAGCAGGACGGGGGTATCGGCCGGATTCACTTTTCGGATGGTCGGCGGGTAAGGTATGCCGATCGGCAGATACGGGCTTGCCGCATTGATGGCCGCAAGGACGTCCACCGCGGCGCTGTCGACGGTTCGGCTGAGCTCGAATTGAACGGACAGCTGGGTGACGCCGAGCGCGCTCGATGAGGTGAGCTGCGTCAGGCCGGGAATTTGACTCAACTGCTGCTCGAGCGGCGTCGCCACCGAGGACGCCATGGTCTGCGGATCGGCGCCCGGGAGCTGGGCAGTGATCTGAATCGTCGGGAAATTGACGTTCGGCAGCGCGGCGACCGGCAGCAGCCGGTAAGTGACGAGCCCGCACAGCAGCAGGCCAACCATCAGCAGCGCTGTGGCGATCGGCCGCTGGATGAATGGTGCCGAGATGTTCACGGGATCGCCTGCTCGACCGCGCTCTGCAAATCGGATTGTTGTGCGGCTCTGCCGGTGAGCAGGTTGACGTGGGACCCGGGCTGGAGCCTGGACTGGCCGTCGACGACGACCGTCTCATTCGGCTTGAGGCCCGATTCGATGAGGGCCTGGCCCTCGCTGATCTGGCCGACCGTGACGGGACGGACCTGCACGGACTGATCGGGCGCGATCACGTAGATGTACGGACCGTTCTGGCCCTGCTGGACGGCGCCGGTGGCAACGGTCAACCCGTCGTGCTGAGTTCGCAGAAGCAGCCGCGCATTGACGAGCTCGCCCGGCCAGAGCGTCCGCTTCGCATTTGGAAAAGTGGCTCGCAGCCTGATGGTACCGGTCGTCTGAATGATCTGGTTATCGATCAACAGGAGCTCGCCTTCGTCGAGCTTGGTCTTGTCGTCCTGGCTGTAGGCCATGACTTTGACCGGTCCCTTCGCCATCTCCTCCTGGATTTGCGAGAGCGTGGTCTCCGGCAGCGTGAAGATCAAAGAGATCGGCTGGATCTGCGTGACGGTCACCAATCCGCTTGGATCGGTCGGATGAATGACGTTGCCTTCGTCGATCTGCCGAATACCGGTGACGCCGTCGATCGGCGCGGTCAGGCGGGTATACGCAAGGTTGACCTGAGCGCTTTCGATGACGGCCTCGTCGGCCTTGATCATGGCCTGAAGCTGGCCCAGCTGCGCCTTCTGCGTGTCGACCAGCTGCTGGGTGGCAAACCCTTTCGACAGGAGCTGCGTATAGCGGCCGAGATTGGCCTGGGCGTTGCCAAGTTGCGCCTGGTCGCGATCGCGATTGCCGGTGGCCTGGTCGAGCTGCGCCTGATAGGGGCGCGGGTCGATCTGCGCGAGCAGGTCGCCTTTCTTCACCGTCTGTCCCTGACGGAACGTGATCTGCGTGATCTGTCCGGTGATTTGGCTGCGCACCACGACGTTGTTGTAGGCGATGACCGTGCCGACGCCGCGCAGGTAGATCGGAACGTCGTGGGGAGTGACCTTCGCCGCGACCACCGGCACGGTCGGAGGAGCGGACGCCTGGGCAGGTGCTGGCGGCGCGCCGGACCGATGATGCCAGACCGCCCCGCCGGCGACGCCGGCAGCGATCAGCAAAGTGGGGATGACAACGAGCCTTTTGCGCATGGTCCCTGCCCTTCCGATGTCAGCAGCCGTTTGGCAGCGGAGTGCCCGTCGCGCCCAACGTTCCGCTCATTGTCCCTGTCGGGCCCAACGTTCCGGTGGTCAAAGATCCGGGGCAGGGCGTGGCCGAAACGCTGGGCACCGGAATGCCCACGGTCGTGCTCTCCCCCGCAGTGCCGAACTCAGTGGCGCCGAGCGGGATCGTGCCGCCGCCGCCAGCAGATCCAAGGTTAAGGCCCGTGGTAGGCGTCACCCCCATGCCGGGCCCGCTGGCTGCAGCGCTGCCCGTCGCATTCGAGCCGCAAGAGCTCCCCATGATGGAGCCGAACGTCGTTCCGCCGCCGTCGAATGAGGAACTTGATCCCGTCATGCCGGTGTTCGAACCCGCCATGCTGGTGCCTGAGCCCATCACGCCGGTGCTCGATCCTGTCATCCCGGTGCTCGACCCTGTCATGCCCGTGCTCGTGGTCGGAGCGCCGAAACAAGGTGTCGTGCCGGCGAGCGGGCTCATTCCGCCCGGGTTGAGCTCCGTCGCGCCCAGCGGGATTCCAACCGGTCCGGACGGAGCGTTGAAATTCATCGTGCCGAGCGGGGATGTCGCGCCTATGCCAGGCGAAGGGCTGACCTGGGCCAGGCCGCTGCTGCAGCCGACAAGCAAGATGACCATGGCAAGAAGCCGTCGCATCGCAACCTCCGTTTCGTTTGCCTCCCCTCCCCACATTTGAACGCGTAGATTTATTCTCCGAGCTTTTTGCCGGACTCGTCGATCGGCCTCGAGTTAAGTCACGCTCCGGCGATAGCCCGTTGGAGTGAGCCCGGTCACCTTTCGAAACGACGTGGTGAAAGAGCTCGTCCCGCTGAAACCCATCGCGATCCCGACGTCCGTGACCGACATCGCAGGCTTCGCCAGCAGTATCTTGGCGCGCTCGATGCGACGATGGATATGAAACTGATGCGGCGGCATGCCGAACGATTGCTTGAATGCTCGACAGAAGTGGTGCGGACTAAGGCGAGCGAGTTCGGCGAGACCACTGAGCGAGATGGGCTCTGCGAGATGCTCCTCGATATGGGCTGCGGCGGCTCGTTGCTGCCAGGCGGCAAGCCCGCCTCGAGCCGGAGGCTCCACGCGAGCGGAGCCCAGGGTGAGACGCATGAGTTCGTGTGCCAGGACGACCCCGAGCGCTTCGCAGTAAAGCGGATCAACTGCCTGGGGACTTTCGATTAGCGCTTTCAGCTTGATCGCCGTGTCCCATAGCCCTGTGTCTTCGAAGAACAGTCGCGGGGCCAGGGAGATGTTGGCAAACCCCTGGTCGGGCGCGACCGGCAGCGCCGCAGGATCGAAATAGAAATACGCCAGGCGAGGAAGGCTGCGCGTCTCCTGCCAGTCTGCGTATTCGTGGCCCGCGGGCACGAAAATGAGCTTGCGCCCGTAGCTACGCAGCGCGGAGCGCGGCAAGCCCTCGACGAAGGTTTGTCCATCGCTGCGCACGCCCGCTTCGAACAAGGCCAGCAAATGAACAGGGCCGCGGAAGCGGGATTCGATCCTGCCCTGTCGCGTGACACCCACGGCCTCTGCCGCCATGCCGGGCCAGGATGCGACGCGCCGGTTTACGGTTTCGGATGGAGACATCTCCACCATGGACTTGATCGCGGCGCCTGCGATCCGACCGAGCATCCGGCGGCCATGATCATCGCCTCGTCTATCGAAGCGCTCGTCTGCGCTCTGGCGCAACGCGAACGACGCGATTGAAGGGGGCCACATATCGGAGCGGCCTGAGGTAGGGCGAATCGTATTTGTTGCAGCTTGGCTCATCGACATGCCTTCCATTTGGGAGCTGTGAGCGCTGCCGTTCCCGACGGTTAGCGGCGTTACCTTGAGCGTCGATCCGAAACCATTCGTCCAGCTGTCGCGATTGCCGGCAAACTGTGGACCCGTGACCAAAACATAGGAGGCCCGCTGGCCGGCACCACTAAATTGGGATTCAGAAACCTAAATTCCGTTTTATGCGGTGCGAATCGTGCAAGGTTCAGCGGCGGCGAAGCATCGCGTTGATCTTTTGTGCCACAGCGGTACTCAACTCCTGCTGCTTGGGGACAGAGCCGTTAGCCACCCATATCGCGTACATCGCAGCCAAAGCACTGATCGCGTTTGTCATCAGCAGGAAGACGATGACGGTCTGCAAGAAGGTGATCATTTGTTCGCGGAACATGAGTCGTCTCCGTATTTAAGCACCGTCCTGGACCTGGTCCGAACTCGAAACCCGGAAAAGGACAATCATTACGCGGCGATCCTCTCGGGCGTCTGCATCGCCGCGACTCGGCACGTAACGGCTTTCCGAATCTTCTCGAAGGCCCGCACCTCGATCTGGCGCACCCGCTCGCGGGATACGCCGAGCTCGTTTGCGAGCTCTTCGAGCCTGCGCGGTTCTTCGGCGAGACGCCGGGCTACCAGGATGCGTCGTTCACGCTCGTTGAGCAGCGTGAGCGCCTCCGCCAATGCCTCGCGGCCGTTGGCGATCTCTTCGCTATCGACCAGGATCTGCTCCTGATTGGGCGCGTCGTCCACCAGCTGGTCCTGCCACGTGCCTGAATTGCCGTCCTCGAGAATGGGGATATTGAGCGACGCGTCGCCGGTCAGGCGTCGGTTCATCTCGACGACATCCTGTTCGGCGACACCAAGCCCTTTGGCGATGAGCTCGACCTGGTCGGGGCGCATGTCCCCTCCTTCCAGCGCCGAAATCCTGCTCTTGGCCTTTCTGAGATTGAAGAACAGTTTCTTCTGATTGGCCGTGGTTCCCATTTTCACCAGGGATTTCGAGCGCAGGATATATTGATGGATCGACGCTCTGATCCACCAGACGGCGTAGGTCGCCAATCGGAATCCCTTGTCGGGGTCGAAGCGTTGGACCGCCTGCATGAGCCCGATGTTTCCTTCGGAAATCACCTCGGACATCGGCAGTCCATATCCGCGGTAACTCACCGCCACTTTGGCAACGAGACGCAGGTGGCTGGTAACGAGGCGATCCGCGGCGCTCTGGTCTCCATCGTCTCGCACGCGTTTGCCGAGCCGAAACTCTTCCTCGGCTTCCAAGAGTGGAAACCGGCGGATCTCGTCGAGATATCGCCTGAGGCCGGACTCGAACATCAACGTCGAGGAGTCTGCAGTGCGGGCCATGGTGACGACCTCCAGGTTGAGCATTTTTTCCGGCGCGCGATTTCATTCGAAATTCGAAGAGACACGCAGCCGACAACACGAACATAGACGCTGCGTTCGACAGCACCATTAAATTTGGCTTCACCAATCTAAATTCGCGTTTAGCCAAAATGCCGACGCGATCACAACAAAATGAAAACAAACGTTGACGCGTTGCGTCCCACATGTTGGTAGCGCGTAAGGTTCGTCGCTCTTCGCCGACAGCGTGTCAGGTGTTTGTGTACTGCATGCCGCTTCACGCGAGCGTGTTCGCGTACTGCATCCTGCTTCACGCGAGCGTGTTTCACATCGCTTCACGCGAGCGTGCGCAATTCTCGATGGAGAGGTCTATGTTCGACGGGCGCCCGCTCTCAATTCAGTCGCGGGCTGGCGATATCTATCGTGCAGCCCGGACCCGAAGAGATCGCAAGACGGAAGCCGTGCAATTGGACGATCGCAGCAACCAGGCTCAAGCCCAGACCGAGCCCTTCGGCGCTCCGCGTTCGATCCGAGCGATAGAAGCGCTTGGTGACTGCCTGGCGTTCGATTTCGGGAATGCCGGGACCGGTATCCTTCACGCGGATCACGGCCTCAGCCCCACCACGAAGCAAAGCGATCGTCACGCGGCCACCCTCGGGGGTGAATTTCACCGCGTTGTTGACCAGATTGGCGACGGCCTCGAAAAGAAGATCGCGATCACCGTGCACGATCGTCTCATTCTCAGCTTCGACCCGAAGGGTGACGCGCCTGTCCTCGGCGATCGGATCGTAAAGATCGCCGACCTCGTGCAACAGAGTCGCGAGCCGAACTTGACTAAATCCGTCCAGCCGACGGCTGTGCTCGATCTCGGCAATTCGCAAGAGGGCGGTAATGATGGCCAGCGATTGGTCGAGACCCGCGACGGCCTGATCGGCGACCGCCCGCAATTCCTCCAGCGTCGCGGCGTGCTCGCGCCCGCGTTCGAGGCGAAGCCGTACACGAGTGAGCGGTGTGCGCAGATCGTGCGCGATGTTGTCGCCCGCGCCGGAAACCTCATGGATCAGAGCCTCGATCTCACCAAGCATCCGGTTGACGCTGGCGGCGAGCTGGTCGAACGGATCGTCACGCCCGCATGTCGGCAGGCGCTCGCGCAAATCGCCCGCCACGATACGTTGAATTCTCCGATTGACTTCCGCGAGGCGATTGTGGGCCCGCCAGCTCAGCACAATTCCGATGGTCACCGCCAGCCCGAGCGCCAGCGGCAAGCCCAGCGCAAGGGCGCGCTGGACGATTTGCGCGATATCGCCGATCTCGTCGATGTTTCGGCCGATCACAAGGATCTCTCCGCTCGGCAGCGGATGCGCGACGAGCCGCACGTCCTGTATCTCGCCGTCGTGGACACCGAGCCGAGTCACGACGGCATCAGCGGGCACGTCCGGCGCAAGGTGAGGCGGCAGGCTTTCCATGTTGCCGGCGATCCGTTGACCGATAGCGGAGAACAGGCCCGCGATCTTGACATGACGAGGATCCTTGCGCAGGCGATCGTCGATCTCCTGCAGGCGCTGCTCCGGCGTGTTGGCGGCGAAGACACGCAGTTCCTCCATGAGCAAAACGTCATTCCTGGAGGTCATGTAGACGATCGTCTGCCAGTAGACGAAGCCGAACAAGACCAAGATGCACACGACAAAGGCGCCGGCTACTGTAAGCGTCCAGTGAAAGATTGAGGTGCGAGTGAAACCTGAGAGCGAGTGGAAAAAGAAGCCGACGCTGTAGGCTTTGTGACTCAAGGTGAGCTCGTGTGGCTCGTCAACGTTGCGCCGTAACGATCCCGTATCAGGAAGGGATGCGATCATGCTCATCCTCCCCTCGTACTCGTGTTCGGGGAATTGAGGGCCAACAGGAGGCAAGCGAGCAGTTCGCTCTCCTTGAATGGCTTCGTCAGGTAGCAAAACACACCGGCCCGTTGCGCGCGTGCCCGGTCCGTGTCATTGGGAAAGGCGGTGACCAGAATGGTGGGAACCGGCGTGCCGGACGACACTAGATGATTGTGGAGCTCGAACCCGGTCATTCCAGGCATCCGCACATCCGAGATCAGGCAAGACGTCCCGCGGAGGCGGTCGGATTTCAGGAAATCATCGGCGCACTGGAACGTCTCCGCGATGAAGCCCATCGATTTGAGGAGATCCACGGTAGCTTCGCGGACCGACGGATCGTCATCAACGATCGAGACTACAGGCTTCTTTGCCATGCTTGCCTCCAATGTCGTACGTCAGCATAACGCCGCACGACCTCCCGAAGCTATTACGCATAGGGAGAATTCGCCTTCGAGTGCGTAAGGGTTACCTGGATGCGCGAGGGGTCAGGCTAGGCGATTTGGACCAAGCCTCTAATGCTTTGGTTAAGATCGTCTACGCCTTTGTCGTAGAGACGCCGAGTTTGTCGGCCATTCGAACCAGATCGATCAAAGACTTCGCTCGCATCTTTCGCATGATTTGGCTGCGATGAACCTTCACCGTCATCTCGCTCAATTTGGCTTGGGCTGCGATCTGCTTGTTCCGGCGGCCGGTGACGACGAGGGTCAAGACCTGTCGCTCGCGCGGCGTCAAGGATTCGAAGCGGTCCCGCAGTTCGGCAACAACCCCCTCCTCCTCCCGTCGGATGCGATCGCGCTCGATCCCCGCCTGGATGGCATCGAGCAGCGCCTGTTCGTGCACGGGTTTGGTCAGGAACTCGACGGCCCCGGATTTTATTGCCCGCACGGACATGGGAATGTCGCCATGACCGCTGATGAATATGATCGGAAGACGGATGCCAGATTCGATCAGCGTACGTTGGAACTCGAGCCCGCTCGGTCCCGGCAATCTGACATCAAGCACGATGCAGCCAGGGGCATCGGGGCGCTTGCTTTCGAGGAAGTCCTGCGCCGATCCGAATAGCTCCGTCCGCAGGCCGATCGAGCGAAGAAGGTCCTCGAGCGCCTCACGCACCGACGCGTCGTCATCGATGACGAAAACAACGGATTCTTCCTGTGTCATGAGCCGCCTCTAGGAGGGCGGAATCCCTCGGTCTAATCGGGTCCATTCTCACGCCCTTGCAGTCTGTACGATATTGCCCCTAGGGGCAACTTGGGAAGTTCCCCTCCCCGCCTCCGACAAATGACGACGATGAATTTCGCTAAACGTGACCGCGGAATGGGCGGCCGCGGCGATGCAACGCAACGATAGAGACGACGGAGCGATTTCTCAGGCGCCGGCCGCGCTCGGGAAGGCGATCTCGGCGACGCAGCCCGGACCGGCCGTCATCGTGAGCCGGAAGCCGTGCAGTTTGACAATGGCCGCGACCAGGCTGAGACCAAGTCCGACACCACTGGTTTGCCGGCTCTTGTCGGAACGATAGAAGCGTCTGAGCACGATGTCGCGCTCGTCCTTGCTAATACCGGGACCTGTGTCGCTCACGCGCACGACGCTTTCACCGTTGCCGTCGAGCAAGGCAAGATCGACCCGCCCGCCTTCCGGTGTGAACTTCACCGCGTTGTCGACGAGATTGGCAACCGCCTCGAGAAGGAGGTCGCGGTCGCCATGCACTGTCGGTGCGGCTCCGACTCGGACGTGAAGAGTAACCCGCTTTTCCTCCGCTATTGGTTCGTAAAGATCGCCGACCTCCCGCACGAGCTCTGCGAGCCCGACCTTGCCAAATCCAGCAAGCCGTCGATTGTGCTCGATCTCCGCGATGCGCAGCAGAGCAGTGACGATGGCGAGAGACTGATCGAGTCCGGTAATGGCACGGTCGATAACTGCCTGTGACTCTTCGAGCGTCCGGGAATTCGCTCGACCGCGTTCGAGACCGACGCGTACCCGCGTCAACGGCGTGCGCAGATCGTGCGCGATATCGTCGCCAACCCCGGCAATGTCGTGAATGAGAGCTTCGATCTTATCCAGCATGCCGTTCACGATAAGGGCAAGCTTGTCGAACGGATCGTCGACGCCGCGGGTCGGCAGGCGCTGTCGCAGATCGCCGGCGACGATACGTTGGACTCTCTCGTTCACCTCCTCGACCCGCTTCTGCGCACGAATGCTGAGCAGCCCGCCGGCCGCAAGACTGAGGAGCAAGGCGGGAAGCAGGGCGACAGCCAATGCCTCACCGACGATTGCTGTTATCTCGGTAATTTCATCGACGGCTCGGCCAATGACCAAGATATCGCCATTCGGCAGACGGCGCGCGATGCCGCGCACGACCTGCTTTTCAGCACCGCCAGGGCCGATCGGCACGAGCGAGGGCTGTGCGGGCCCGTCAATCCGAAGGCCGGGTGGTACGCGCTCCAAATTGCCGGCTATCCGATGTCCCTCGGCGGTGAACAGGCCCGCGTGTTGAACCCTGCGCGGGTCCTGTCTCAGGAGCTGATCGATCGCGGTGAGCCGGTCTTGCGTTGTAGCAGCCGCAAAGACCTGCGCCTGCATGGTCACCACGGCGTCGGATCGTGCGGTCAGGTACCGTTCTATCCTCCAGTAAATGACCCCGAACAACAGGATGACGCAGACCGCGAACATGCTGGCCACCGCAAGCGCCCAGCGAAAAGTGGTCGTACGGGTAAACTCAGGCAGGGGCACGGAGAACGAATCCAACGCCGCGGACATTATGGATCATCGGCGGTTCGTGCGACTCGTCGACCTTGTGCCGCAGCCGGCCCATATGCACGTCGACAAGATTGGTCTGGGGAACAAACTTGTACTTCCACACCTCCTCGAGGAGCATCGCGCGCGTAAGGACCTGGTCCTTGCGACGCATCATGTATTCGAGCAGGCGAAACTCGCGCGGCAACAGATCGATGGAGCGATCGCCGCGCCTGACCGTGCGCCCGATAAGATCGAGCTCGAGCGGTCCCACTCGCAGTTTCGTCGTTCGGGTATCGGCCGGACGCCGCAGCAATGCTTCCACTCTTGCCATCAGCTCGACAAGCTCGAACGGCTTGGTCAGATAGTCGTCGCCGCCCGCGCGTAATCCCCGCACGCGATCGTCAACGGCTCCCAGCGCGCTCAGGACCAGGACTGGAGTGCGCACCTGGTCCTGCCTCAGCGCTTCGACGATCGTGAGACCATCCATTCCCGGCAACAGCCGATCGACGATCATCGCATCGGGATCGCCGGATCTGGCCTTGTCGAGCCCTTCGATTCCGGTCGCGGCCCAGTCAACCTCGAACCCACGGTCGACGAGCTCAGCTATGATCTCGTCCGCCGTCTCGCGGTCGTCTTCGATGAGCAAGAGCTTGGCCATCATCGTCTCCCGGTCCAGCATGGCATAATCCTGATCCGTTGGGGAGTTCCGGGCCGTCAAAACGATACTCGGACGACGCGCTGACCGGATGCCGGGGGAGAGCATCGGGCAGCGCGTCGTCCGTTCAGCGGCTGCTTTCATAACCGCGCGGGAGGGGGGCACGCGGTGATGCCGCTGTAACTTGTTCCCGCCGATATGCCGGTCGGATTGCTTTCGGCGGCACCATGAACGTAGCCACCTCATCCCGGACGCGCCATTAAACAGCGCTTCAGGAAACTAAATTCGATTTTAGAGATCGCGGCGGACGCCGTATTCACGATCCCCACGGGATAGAGCCGTCAATCGAACGGCACGAAGTCACGAGCAAGCGCCCGGCTCGGTGTCGCCGATGCCTGCGTCTTCCTGAATGGGAATTTAGCGTTCTGAAATGCAATTTAATGGCGCGCAGAAATCGCGGCTCCATTTGTCACGGTGTCGCCGAAGCTTTCACTGGCGACTTGGCTGAGACCAAACGTCTCGGCCGTCAGATGCCAAAGAGGAGATTGATCATGACCAGCAAGACCACCATCGCCGCGATCGCCGCCTTCATCACCGTCGTCGCGGGCCCGGCTTTCGCCGGTGACCAGAACGTCAATACGCTGCTGCGCGACAGCGGCCGCTACGTTTCGCAAGTGAACGAGCCGGCCGCCCACTTCACGTCGCATCCTCGCGCGTCGGAAATTTCGGCCCAGGCGGATGACTTCCAGCTGCAGGGACGCTGAGCACGGTTTGTCTGCCGTCGGGACGGCCGGTTCAACCCCGGCCGCTTCCCGCGGGACCTCGCCTTGCGCATTCGGACTACTGCAAGAGCCGCCACGAGAACGTCATGACCAACACAAACAACAAAAGACCGAGCCTGAGGGCCGCCCTTGCCAGGATGTCGCGGACGTTCCTGCGGAAGGTTTGCGATCCCTACCGGCCCGAACTGCATTATATGCGCGGACCCGGACCAAAATGGCACGCCAGGCACGGCATGGCGGAGCAAGCCGCCGTGCTGGCCCTGCCAAGGGTTCGGCCCGACCGGCGCCACCGCGCTCCTGTTTCTCGCGACCAGGACGTCGGCGTCGTCATAGCGTTCCGTGCCAGAAGCCTGCACGCAGGGCAAATCGGTTGAAGCCGAATTTGGCGGAGCGGCCGGTCCAAGAAAAGCCCCGGCACACCGCCGGGGCTTTCTCTTTCGCGCGCCTAAAGACTGTCGCGAATTTACAGCTCTCTAACATCAGAGGCGCGAACCGCGCGGGAGGTC
>Ga0075424_100005307_pt1 | contig 12290 bp, 8 predicted proteins | sample SoiMethybrSBSTD3_FD_75301 | JGI IMG/M metagenome (GOLD analysis project Ga0075424, IMG submission 75301) | Bulk soil microbial communities from a Populus tree surrounding site in Tennessee, USA - Soil MetaG P. TD hybrid SBSTD3 | ecosystem: Environmental > Terrestrial > Soil > Tree plantation... | reverse complement strand
ATGCCCGTGCTGATTCCCATGTGTTCGAAGGCGAACACAAGATCCTCGCTGGCCGTATTGCCGGCGGCGCCGGGCGCAAACGGGCAGCCGCCGAGACCGCCGGCCGCACCGTCGATGACGCGCACTCCCTGGCGAAAGGCTTCGATGGCGTTAGCGACGCCCAGTCCGTAGGTGTCATGGCCGTGGAAGGCGAAGGTCACGGCTTGGCTGGCATAGCCGGCGATGAGGCGCGCAAATAACGACCCCACATGGTCCGGCGCGGCGCGGCCGGTGGTATCGCAAATGCCGATCTCGAGCTCGGGGGCCGCGGCAATGGCGCGCTCGACGCAGCGGATCACGGCCGCCTCGGGGATACGCCCCTCCCAGGGGCAATCGAAGCAGGTCGACAAGCCAAAGCGCAACTTGGGCCTGTCGGGGCCTAACGCGCCCCAGGCCTCTTCGAAGGCCCGGAAGCTCTCCTCAACGCTGCGGTTGACGTTGGCGCGATTGTGGCTCTCCGACACCGAGATCACCCAGGCCACTTCGGCCACACCGGCCTTGCGCGCAAGCTCGAGCCCCTTGGCATTGGGTACCAGCGCCTGCAGGCGCAGGCCTACCGGCAACTTGGCTCGCGCCAAAACCTCGCCCGTGTCGGCCAGCTGTGGCACAGCCTTGGGACTGACAAAGGAGCCGATCTCCAGCCGCCGCACGCCGCAGGCGGCAAGTTCCTCGATGATGGCAATCTTGCGCTCGGTGGGGATGAAGGGCTTGACGGCCTGGAACCCGTCCCGCGGCGCTACCTCAACGATTTCAACAGCTTGCATCGATATTCTCATAGCTGCGCTGGTTTTTTGCCGGGCGGGCACTTGAGATTTTGACCGCCGCTGCGGGCAGTATACGAAACATTCGCCTCGCTGCCGCCTCAAAGTGCGCCGATGGCGTTGCTTAAGCAAACTTGAACGCACGCGCTCGCCCCCTGCGCCGGTGTGCCACCTGATCAGGCACCCGCTTGCGTGCTCGCAACTGTTGGGAGCCACAATGACATTCCGCCCGCGTTTCCGTCTTTCAACCTCATTGCTCGTGACGGCATCGGTTTCTGCGACCTTGGGCACCTTGGCGGCAGAGCGCGCCGGGCTAATCGAGCGCGCCCAGGCACAACAGAGCGACGAGCAAAAGAAAGACAAGGGTCAGCCGCCGCCAAAAAAGGGACCACCGCCGAAGGCGGCGCCGCCCGGCCCACCGCCCAAGGCACCACCGCCCGCACCCAAAGCGCCGCCGCCGCCACCGCCAAAGGCGCCGCCGCCACCCAGAGCCCAGCCGGCCCCGCCACCACCGCCCCCGGCGGAGAAGCGCCCCGGTGCAGCATCGCCCACGTTCAAGGCGCCAGACTCAGCGCCCTCGCGCGGCGAAGGCGCGCCGAGGGGCGAAGTTCCGCCTTTCCCCGAGCGCAAACGCGGGCAAGGCGCGCTGCCGACGGAAAAGAGCGCCCCGGGCACGCCGGGGGCCGTCTCTCCCGCCCTGCCCGGGCAACAGCCCCCCGCCGGCACGCCGCGCACCGGCGCGCCGATCAGTCCCGGTGCCCCGGGCGCCGCGACCCTTCCTCCCGGCGGACCGCCGACGGGACCCGGTGGCCCAACTGGTCGGCCGGGACCGGGCACGCCCAATCAGCAGGCGCTGCCGAAGGCGCCGACGGGACCCGGCGGCGCCTCACCCGACGCCGGCAGCGCCCGCTCGCTCAGCCCTTCCGATGCCGCCGCGCCAGGTCTGCGGAGCGGTCTACCCGGACCCAAGGGTCTCGATGAGGTGAAGAAGGGACGCGAGGAGCGCGTCGAAGCGGGCGGCGTCAAGGTGATCAAAGAGCCCGGCGATCGCATCATCATCAAGCAGGACAATCGCGTCATCATTCAACATGACGAGGCAGAGCGTTTTCGCAAACGACCCGATGCGCGCACCGAGAAGCGCGCCGACGGCGTCCAGGTCACCTTCTTCGATCGCCCCGGCGGTGTGCGCGTGGTCACCGAGGTCGACGGCAACGGCCGATTGCTGCGCCGCTACCGCCGCGGCCCGGACGGTCGGGAGGTGCACCTGATCGACAACCGTCGCTTCTACCGGAACGTCGGCATCGGCGTGGCGGTCGGCGTGGGCGTGGGCATCGTCGCCCTCAACCTAGCGCGACCGCAGATCACCATCCCGCGCGAGCGGTACATCGTCGAGTACGATCGTGCCCGCGACGCCGACCTCGACGAGGTGCTGCTGGCAGCGCCCGTAGCGCGGCTCGACCGCGGCTATTCCTTGGAAGAAATCCGCTATAGCCACGAGCTGCGCGAGTACACGCGCCGCATCGACCTCGACATCAACTTCGAGTTCGGCGCCTTCGACGTCACCCCCGATCAATATCCAAAACTCGAGCGCCTCGCCCGCTCGATGCTGCGTGCACTCGACCGTGACCCCGATCTGGTGTTTTTGATCGAAGGTCACACCGACGCCGTCGGCTCGGACGAAGACAACCTGAGCCTCTCCGACCGGCGCGCCGCCTCGGTGGCGACGATCCTCTCCGACCAGTTCGGGGTGCCGGCGGAAAATCTCGTCACCCAGGGCTACGGCGAGCAGTATCTCAAGGTCGACACGCAAGGCCCCGAGCGCCTCAACCGTCGCGTCGCCGTGCGCAACATCAAAGGACTGATGGCGGAGCGCTGAGGCAAGGACGCCGGGGCGTCGGAGGCAAAGCCGCCGCCCCCGGGGTCGCCGCCGTCCCAGCCGTGCGGGGCCAACGCCGTTGCGTTTGCGGCTGCCTCGGCGCGCGGCGGCTGCGGCCAGGCGCGGCCATCACCGGCGCAGAAATTGGAAATCGCAGCCCTGGGGCGCCTGCAACACCGCCTCCCGGAACAGTCGGTCGTAGCCACGCAGGCCCGTCGTCGTGTCGGCGCGCCAATGCGCCCGTCGCTTCTCGAGCTCGGCGGCCTCCACCAGGAGGTCGAGGCGGCGCTCCTTGACGCTGAGGTAGATCCTATCGCCCGTACGCACCAGCGCGAGCGGACCACCCGCCGCCGCCTCCGGCGCCACGTGCAGGACAATGGTGCCATAGGCCGTGCCAGACATGCGCGCATCGGAGATGCGCACCATGTCCTTGACGCCGGCCGCCAGCAATTTTTTCGGGATCGGCAAAAACCCGGCCTCCGGCATGGCCGCCGCGCTTTTCGGGCCGGCGTTCTGCAACACCAGCATGTCGTCCGCAGTGACGTCGAGCTGGGGATCATCGACGCGCTGCGCCAGGTCCTCGAGCGAGGAGAAGACGACCGCACGCGCGGTTTTTTCGAACAGCGCCGGGGTCGCCGCCGAACGCTTGAGGATGCAGCCCTCCGGTGCAAGGCTGCCAAACAAGGCGACCAGCCCGCCCTGTGGCTCGATGGCTGCCGCAGCCGATTTGATGACGCGGCGATCGACATAAGCACCCTCCTCGGCTGCCAGGCGCTCACCCAGGGTTTCGCCGGCAATCGTCATGCAGTCGAGGTGGAGCAGGGATTTCAGCTCGCGCAGCACGGCGCCGACGCCGCCGGCGGCGAAAAAATCCTCCATGTAGAAGTCCTGTCCGACCGGCTTGACGGCGGCGAGGACGGGCGTGGTGTCGGACAACGCGTTGAGACGCTCGAGATCGAAGCCGTGGCCGAGCCGGCCCGCGATGGCGGCAAGATGAATGACACCGTTGGTCGAGCCGCCGAGCGCCAGCAGCACGCGCGCAGCGTTCTCGATCGACTTCGGCGTTATGATCTTGTCCGGGGTCAAATCGGACAGCGCCAGCGCAACCGCACGCGCTCCCGTCGCCTCGGCGGCGCGCAGCCGGTCGGCATGGACCGCCGGAATGGCAGCGGTCCCGGGCAGGGTCATGCCGAGCGCTTCGGCGATCGCCGCCATGGTGGAGGCCGTGCCCATTACCGCGCAGGTGCCGGTGGTGGTGACGAGCCTTGCCTCGACGGCCTCGATGCCCTGCTGGTCCAACTGACCGCTGCGGTATTGCGTCCAGAACTTGCGGCAATCCGTGCAGGCGCCGACGCGATCATCCCTGAACCGCGACGTCATCTGTGGCCCGCCGATCAGTTCGATGGCGGGCTTGCCGGCGCTCGCCGCGCCCATCAGTTGCGCCGGCACGGTCTTGTCGCAGCCGCCCATCAGCACCACCGCATCCATCGGTTGGGCCCGGATCATTTCCTCCGTGTCCATCGCCATCAAATTGCGGAATTTCATGGAATTGGGCGCAAGCGTCGATTCGTGCAGCGAAATGGTGGGAAACTCCAGCGCCAGCCCGCCGGCATGCGCAACGCCGCGCTTGACCGCATCGAGTAGTTCGGGGAAGTGGCGATGGCAGGGATTGAACTTGGAATGAGTAAAGGCGATGCCGACCACCGGGCGCTTCAGTTCGGCGCTGGAGTAGCCCATCGAGCGGGCAAAGGCTCGGCGCATGTAGGCAGAGAAATCCGCATCGCCGTAGACCTGCAAGTCGCGCAGAAATCCGCGTTTGTCGTGAGGTTTGCCCGCTGGCGCCATGATCGATCCTCGCTTCGCAGCCCTTTCGAAGCCTAGCACGGGACGTGCGGTCGTTAGCAGCCGAAGCGCGCCGGGCTCAGGCCGCCGCCCCGTCGCAAAGGGCCGCCGACAAGGTTCGCACCGAGCCCCCAAAGGGAGAAGCGCGGGGCTCATCTCGGCGCGGCTTCCACAATGGAGAGCGCCGAGGCGCCACAGCCGACAGGACCCGATGGCCTCGTTTGCCGCCAAGGCACCGACCTGCTAGGGTCAGGCAACGGGGCGCGAGCGCTCCTCTAGCGCCGGTCTTGGTCCGCGCGCCAGGCCAAGGTCTCGCAACAACACTTGGTCGGGCCAATTCGCCGAGACGGCCGCGGTTTGGATGGCAGCCTGGTTTTTCGCGCTCGCTTGCTTGCCGACCACGCTGGTTTGGCGGTTCATTCCCCCGCCGCCAAAAAGGTGCCTGGTAGTTGATCGCAAATTCGTCCGGAGAACGCCCATGGCTATGCGCAAATTCATTATCGAACGGGATATCCCCAAGGTCGGTAGCTTCGAGCGCGAACAGCTGCGCGGCGCGGCAGCTAAATCCAATCAGGTCTTGAACGCGCTGGCCCCGGACATCCAGTGGTTGGAAAGCTACGTCGCCGACAACAAGACATTTTGCGTCTACCTCGCCAAGGACGAGGCGCTCATTCGCAAGCACGCGGAGATGAGCGGCTTCCCGGCGACCAAAATTACCGAAATCAAAAAGATGATCGATCCGACCACCGAGGCCGCTTGAGGCCGCGGGGCGGGCAGCCCGGCAACATCACCTGTCGGCTTTTTTGCTTTTGTGAGCGCAACTTGAGTTGACGGCGATCTCCTGCTTTGCCAGGTCTTGGCCCGGGACCAAGGTGCGGCAGGTCGGCCGAGGGGGTTATGGGTCGCGTTGCGCAGTTTCGCGTGGCTGTGCTGGCTGGCGTCGCCTCCCTCGTGCTGGCGTCCTGTGCCGCGCAAACGACGCGTCAGGCGGTGCCGTCTCAGCTGGTGGCGGAGGCCGCCATTCCCGGCCTCGCGCATGCGCGCTTTTGGGGCGACGAGGTGCCCGCCAATGTTTTGGCCTTCGCCCAGGCGCACATGCCCAACGCCAAGGTGATGGCCTCCAAGCTTTCGGGCGCGCGCGGCCGTCCCCTGGTTGAGTACCTTGCCATCTCCGGGGGCGCCGGGGATGGCGCCTTTGCCGCCGGGCTGCTGGCCGGCTGGTCGCGGAAAGGGGATCGTCCGCAGTTCGAGGTCGTGACCGGGGTCAGCGCCGGGGCGCTCACCGCGCCGTTCGCCTATCTCGGCCCCGAATATGACGGCCGCCTGCAGCAGATCTGGACCAAGTATGAGACCGATGATCTGGCAACCCCGCAGGTGCTCGCGGGTCTCTTCGGCGCCGACGCCTTCGCCGATTCCAGCGGCCTCGCCGATCTGATCGCCAAATACGTCGATCGCAAGTTGCTCGACCGCATCGCCGAGGAATACCACAAGGGCCGGGTGCTGCTGGTTGGGACCACCAATCTCGATGCGCAACGGCCGGTGATCTGGAATATGGGCGAGATTGCCTCCAACCAGCATCCCTATGCCCTGGAGCTCTTCCGCCAGGTGATCCTGGCCTCCGCATCCGTGCCCGGCGCCTTTCCGCCCGTGCACATCAAGGTACGCGCCGGCGATCGGGTGCTGGAGGAGATGCACGTGGACGGCGGACCGACGCGTCAGGTGTTCGTGGCGCCGGCACAGCTCTCACTCAAGACCTTCGATCGACTCTATCCGCGACCGCCGCTGCGTCGCATCTATATTGTCAAGAACGGCAAGCTCACGCCCGAGTACGAAGCGGTGCCCTCAAACACCTTGGCAATCAGCGCACGCTCGGTGTTCACGCTGACCAAGAGCCAGAGTATCGGCGACATCAACCGTATTTACGCCATGGCCCAGCGTGACGGCGCGGAGTTCCGATTGGCATCGATCCCGCCGAGCTTCAACATCCCTTCCACGCAGATCTTCGATCCTTACTACATGAAGGCGCTGTTCCAGGAAGGCTATAAACTGGGTCGGGAGGGCGATCCGTGGACGTCGACGCCGCCCGAGGCCGGCGCCACGCTGGCGGCCCGCTAGCCCCGCCCGGCTCAAAGAGGTTTGGCGACCGGCGTGTGATCTGCACAGTGCTCGCATTCGATCTCCACGGTCGCGTGCACCACGCCGTAACGCAGCTTCAGGTGTTGTTTGACGGCCGAGACGATGCGATAGGCGTCCCTTTCATCGCCGATCTTGGCGTGCAGCGTGACCATCGGGCGCGCTTCCGTCAGCGACCAGGCGTGGACGTGATGCACGTCCTCCAAGCCGGGAATGCTGGCCTCGAGGTCACGCGCAAGGGCGCGCACGTCGAGCCCCTTCGGTGCGGCCTCGATCAGGATGCGCCCCGACTCGGCAACCACCCCCCAGGCGCTGCGCAGGATCAACAGGGCAACCAAAGCCGAGAGCAGCACATCGATCGGGGTCCAGCCGGTCCATAAAATGACGAGTGCGGCCACGATCGCTGCGGCCGATCCCGCCAAGTCGCCGAGCACATGGAGCATCGCTCCCCTGATATTGAGGTTGTCGCGCTCCGCGCCGTGCAACGCGAGATAGGCCGCGATATTGACAATGAGCCCGAGGCTGGCAATCAGCAGCATCGGTCCGCCCAGCACCGCGACGGGCTCCCGCCAGCGGTTGAGCGCCTCCCACAGCACCGCGGCGGCAATGAAGATCAAGGTGATGCCGTTGGTATAGGCCGCGATCACCTGAAAGCGGTGAAAGCCGTAGGTTCGCTGCCAATCGGAGGGCCGTCGGGCGATCCGAAACGCGGCCCATGCCAGGGCGAGGGAGGCCGCATCCGCCAGCATGTGCCCGGCATCGGCCAACAGCGCCAGCGATCCCGCCATGAGGCCGCCGGCGACTTCCGCCAGCATATAGGTGGCCGTGAGAATGGCTGCCCAGCCAACGCGCCGCTCGTTATTGACGTGGGCATGTCCCGCGTGGTGGGCGTGGGCGTGGCCCTCATCGTGGGCATGGTGATGTCTTGTCATACACTCCCCACCGCTGGCTGGGGCGCCGCTCGGGCGACATCGCGCGCGCCATCAGCATAAAGCCCGCGCGCCGCCGTCGCGAGCCGCGTCGGGCGAACAGTCGGCCTACTTGACGCGCGCGGCTCATCAGTTGCCGGCGGCAGAGGCCGCCGGCGGATTGCAGGGGCTGCTTACTCCACCATGGCCGCGTAAACCATATCACGCAGCAGCGGGCGGAGGGGTCCGCGTTTGCTCGGCGCCTGCATCATGAAGACGACGAACATCTTTTCCTTGGGATCGACCCAAAAATAGGTGCCCGCCGCGCCGCCCCAGGTGAAGTCGCCCGGCGAACCCGCCAACGGCGACACGCCGGCCTCCGTGCGCACGGCAAAGCCGAGGCCAAACTTGTACCCCGGTCCGACCAGGTCATAGGGCCCGCGCTTGATGACGTCACCCATGTGGTCCGAGGTCATGTAGGCCACGGTCTTGGGGCTCAAATAGCGCTTGCCGTCAAGCTCCCCGCCGTTGGCCAGCATGCTCAGAAAGCGGGCATAGTCGGCCGCCGTGGACAAGAGGCCGCCGCCGCCGGACTCGTATTTGCGCACCTCGCGCGGATCGTTGAGGACGGCACCGGCGCCGATACTGCGGTCGGCGGCGAACGGCTCGGCAAGACGCGGGTACTTGCTGGGATCCTCCAGGTAGAAGCTGGTGTCCGTCATGCCGAGCGGCTCGAACAGCATCTCGCGAAAGGCCGCGGACAGCGGTTTGCCCGCCACCACCTCCACGACGCGCCCGAGGACGTCGGTGGCGTGGCTGTAGTCCCAGGTCGTGCCCGGCTGATAAACCAGGGGAAGCTTGGCCAAGCGCGCGACGAATTCGGCCGTGCTGGGATCGCCCGCGTCGAGATTGGCCTCCCGATAGGCCTTCTTGACGGCGCCTTCCCCGAAGAACCCATAGGTCAGGCCCGCGGTGTGGCGCATCAGGTCCTGCACGCTCATCGGCCGCCGCGGCGCCACCAGCTCGAGCGTCTTGTCGGGCTTCTCCTCGCCAACCTGCACGTCCTTGAATTCCGGCAGGTACTTCTGGACGGGGTCGGCCAGCGCCAAGCGACCCTGCTCCACCAGCATCATGGCGGCCGTGGTCGTGATGGGCTTGGACATGGAGTAGATGCGGAAAATGGCATCCTTGCGCATGGGCGTCTTGCGCTCGGGATCCTGCACGCCCAAGGCTTCAAAGTAGGCAACTTTGCCGTTGCGCTGGATCATCAGCACGGCACCGGGCATCGTTCCCTTACCGATCTCGCCTTGCAGAGCCTCGGTCAGGCGCTGCAGCCGATCGCTGGCGAAGCCGACGCTGGCCGGCGTGCCGGTGGCGAGCCGATCCGCGGCGGCCGGCGCGGCAGCGAAGAAGAAGAGGACCCAGAAGAGACGGACGTAGTGCGGCATCATGGCGCTCCTCGGCGTTGGCGATGGGGCTTGAGCATGACACAGAAAGGCGCGGCGGAGAAAGGCGCCCGCCGCCTCAACCTTTCGTCGTCGGCTGGCGCGGATGCACGACATCCTTGAAATCATCAAAACCCTTCCACGCCGGCTCGACCGGATCGACGCCGGGCGTCGGCGTAAAGGGCGATGCTGCCAGCAGCGACAGCTTGGGAATATAGCGCGGACAGTTGGGGAAGATGGCGCGGGCCTTGACCCTTACCATCAGCTGGGCGCCCACCGTCGCGGCGAGTAAGGGGTCGTCCTCGACAACGCGAGCCTCGCCGTTGACGCGCAACCGCCGACCCGCGCCATGCATATCGATGAACAGGAGACCGACGCTCGGGTTGACCAGAACATTGCCAAGGCTCTTGAACATGCCGTTTCCGTCATAATCGGGAAACGCCAGCTCATCGGCGCCAGTGACGCGCACGAAGCCCGGCGGTCCGCCTTTGAACGAGCAGTCCGGCCGGCCGTCGGCATCCGCCGTGGCTATGAAGAAGTAGATGGTGGCCTCGATCAGCGCCCGGTCCTGGGGGCTAAACTGGCTGCGGGCCAGCTTCGCCTCCAAGCGGTCGGCGATGGGCCGGCTCTGGAAGGCATCTTGCAACCGGCGATTGCCGTCGTGATAGATTATGCTTTCGCTCATGTCACACCTCGCTCGAGCCGCGAGCCTCCCCACACCCCAAGGCCACCCCCCGCGACCGCCGGTCACAGCCCAGGGACGGATACTTACAGCGCGGCGAAGGATACTTAAAGGACGCGCCGGCGCACTGCTGCCGAGGCGGCCGGGCAGGTTTCGGCAGGCTTGCCCGACCTCGCCTTTGTAGGCTAGGCAAGGACATGGCATACTGTATGCCGCGGATGCCGCCAGGAAGGCACAAGGGAAGGCATAAGTAACGAGCGGGCGTTCGCGCAGGGAGATAGCGCAGGGTGAGTAACGAGGTTGTTTCGCGCCTCGGCAGTCGGATCATTACCCAAGCGGCGACCAGTCCGGTAGCTGCCGGCGCCGTGCCGCCCCTGCTCGAGATTGAAGACCTCAACGTGCAATTCGTCACCTCGCACGGCACCGTGCGAGCCGTCGAGGACGTGAGCTACGCCGTTCGGCCGGGCGAGATGGTGGCGATCGTGGGGGAGTCCGGCTCCGGCAAATCGGTTTCCGCGCTGGCGATCATGCGCCTGCTGCCGCCCGGCACGGCGCGCATCACCAAAGGCTCGGTGCGCTTCGACGGGCGCGAATTGCTAGCCCTGTCGGATGAGGAGATGCGGCGCATCCGCGGGCGCGAGATCGCCATGATCTTTCAGGAGCCGATGACGTCGCTCAACCCGGTCCTCAAGATCGGCTTGCAGATTATGGAGCCGCTCACCATCCATTTGCAGATGGACGCTGCGGCAGCCCGTGCGCGCGCCATCGAACTCCTCACCCTCGTCGGTATTACCGACCCGGAAAGCCGCCTCAACCAATATCCGCATCAGCTTTCGGGCGGCATGCGCCAACGCGTGATGATTGCCATTGGCCTTGCCTGCAATCCGAAACTCCTGATCGCCGACGAGCCGACGACCGCGCTCGACGTCACAATACAGGCGCAGATCCTGGAATTGATGAAGGATCTGTCGAAGCGCCTGGGCGTGTCGGTCATCATCATCACCCACAACCTCGGCATCGTCGCGCGCTATGCCGATCGCGTAAACGTCATGTATGCCGCGCGCATCGTCGAAAGCGGCACCGCAGAGCGGGTGTTTTCGCGTCCGCTGCACCCCTACGCGCGCGGCCTGCTCACGGCCGTGCCGCGGCTCGATCGCGGCCGCAGCGCCAAGCTCGCCACCATCGATGGTGCGCCGCCCAACCTGCTGGCACCTCCCTCGGGGTGCCGCTTCCGTCCTCGCTGCCGCTTTGCCATCGACAAATGCCAGGAGGTGCCGCCCCTGGAGCCGGCCGAAAACGGCCACCTGGTTGCTTGCCATCGCGTGCGCGAGATCGAAGCCATCGATGCCCCCTCAGTGCGCGGCGATAACGTGGCGCGCATGCCGCTGGAGGCGCGCGGCACGGATGCGATCCTCAGCATCAAGAATGCGCGTAAATTCTTTCCGGTGCGTGCCGGCTTCCTGCAGCGCTCGAAGGTGGTGCGCGCCGTCAACGACGTTTCTATCGACATCAAGCGCGGCGAGACATTGGGCCTCGTCGGCGAGTCGGGGTGCGGAAAATCGACGCTGGGCCGCCTCGTGCTCCGCCTGGACGAGCCGACCGGCGGCGCCATCCAATTCGAGGGCATCGATCTGGCCGGCTTGAACCGCGGCGACATGATCGCGGTGCGCAAGAAGATGCAGGTCATCTTCCAGGACCCTTACTCCTCGCTCAATCCGCGCATGACGGTCGGTCAGATCGTGGCCGAGCCGATGCGCGTGCACAATATCCTGCCCAGGGCGCAGATCGAGCCGCGGGTGGCGGAGCTTCTGCAGCTGGTCGGCCTCTTTCCCTATATGGCGCTGCGCTATCCCCATGAATTGTCGGGGGGTCAGCGCCAGCGCGTGGGCATCGCCCGGGCGCTCGCCGTCAACCCGGAGGTGATCGTTTGTGACGAGGCTGTCTCCGCGCTCGACGTCTCCATTCAAGGGCAAGTCATTAATCTGCTCGAGGAGCTGCAGCAGAAGTTAGGCTTGACATACCTATTCATTGCGCATGATCTGGCAGTGGTGCGGCACATCTCCTCGAAGGTGGCCGTCATGTACCTGGGACGCATCGTGGAGTACGCGGCAGCCGACGAGCTGTTCGCCGATCCAAAGCATCCCTATACCAAGGCGCTGTTGGCCGCAGCGCCTATTCCCGACCCGGTCATCGAGCGCGCGCGGCCGCGCTCGATCATTAAGGGCGAGCTGCCGAGCCCCCTCAACCCGCCACCGGGCTGCGTCTTCAACCCACGCTGCCCACTGATGACCGCCGAGTGCAAAGCAGCGGTACCTGCGACGCGGGAGCTCGGTCCAGGCCATTTTGTCGCCTGCATTCACGCGTGAATCATTTTCGCGCCTGTCACGATTTGACAACGGAGGAATAGAGTCAATGAAGCGAACTGTTCTCGGCATGGCCGCGGCAGCGACCCTCGCATTAGCGATGGGCAGCGGCCTTGCTTTCGCGCAGACGCCAAAAAAGGGCGGCACGCTCAATTTCAGCGTCGTAGCCGAACCGCCAAACTACGATTGCCACGGCAGTACGACCTTCGCGCTGATCCACCCGATCGCCCCGCACTACTCC
>Ga0075424_100005306_pt1 | contig 12291 bp, 8 predicted proteins | sample SoiMethybrSBSTD3_FD_75301 | JGI IMG/M metagenome (GOLD analysis project Ga0075424, IMG submission 75301) | Bulk soil microbial communities from a Populus tree surrounding site in Tennessee, USA - Soil MetaG P. TD hybrid SBSTD3 | ecosystem: Environmental > Terrestrial > Soil > Tree plantation... | reverse complement strand
TGCTCGGCCACCGTGCCGTCGCCTCTGTCATCGACGTCTGTGCCTCGAGCTACACGTGCGGGTTGTCCATCGATGAACACCCGGAAACGCACGGACGTCCCTCGCGCGGCTGGTCCGAGAATGAGGTGCAGATCGCGCGCGTGAAACCGGTACGCGATCCGGCCGCCGGCAACGTTCAGGACGGCGGCTTCTGCCTTGACCGTCCACTCGCCGCTGAGGGCCCATTGATTCAGCCGCAGATCCGCTGGGAGCCGATAGGTCTGAGGCGTGTTCCTCGACGCGCCACCAGGCGACACAAAGTGCGCCGCTTTGCTGCCAGATCGCGCGATCGCTATCGACTGCGATCGGGTACTCGATGCCCATCGCCCTGACGGATCGTCGAACGTTGTCGATGTCTTCTTCGAATGAGAACTCGGGTTGTGTGCACGCCGAGCACGACCAACCCGTACTCCTTGTAGCGTGCGGCCCAGGCGCGAACGTGCGGCAAGGTATCTTCCTGCGCCACACCGGTCGGGTTCGGAGCAGCGCCGATGATAACGCCGTCGGAGAATTGACCGAAAGAACTCTCGCGCACAGGCCGGATCGCCCCCGCCGGGAGGGGCCTCACCGGTGGCTCAAGCGGGACACATTGCAGGGGTTGATTGCCTGGCGTGATTCTCCAGGAAGTCGATCACGCGGCGATGCAAGGCATAGTACTGGGGGTGTTCCAGGACGGCCATGCGCTCGCGTGGACGCGGAAACGGCACCGGGAGAGTCTCGCCAACCCGGGCCGAGGGGCCGTCGGTCATCAGAATCAGCCGATCGGCGAGATAGAGCGCCTCGTCGACGTCGTGCGTCACCATGACGACGACCGTGCGGTTCTGCTCCCACACCTGCAGCAGCATATCCTGGAGCTCGAAACGCGTCAGCGAGTCGAGCATCGAAAACGGTTCGTCGAGCAGCAGCAACCGCGGGTCGACCGACAAGGCGCGCGCCAGCGACACGCACTGCTGCGTGCCAAGCGAGAGCTCGCGGGGCAGTTGACCCGCCGCATCGGCGACTCCCACCAGCTCGAGACAGCGATCGACCTGGGCCCGCCGCTCCGCGCGGGTCAGCTCGGGCGACGCCTGCGTGACGGCGAGGGCCACGTTCTCGCGGACAGTCAGCCACGGCAGGAGACAGGGCGCCTGGAACACGACGGCCCGATCGACGCCCGGCCCATCCGCCTCAGCGCCGTCGATGAAGACGCGACCGTGAGTGGCGCGCAGAAGTCCGGCGATGATCGACAGCACGGTTGACTTCCCGCATCCGGAGTGCCCGAGGATACAGGCGAACTCCCCGGCGTCCACGCGGACGTTGACGTCCTGCACCGCCACGATCGGCCCGGCGGTCGTCGCGAACGTCTTCGTCAGGCCTGCGATCTCCAGCATCAGGCTTCGCTCCGACTCGGCACGCCGCTCAGACCGATGTCGTCCACCGGCTGCGGCTCGAGGTGGGCGCGCCGCGGGCGCCGGACCGACGCGGTCAGCGATTCGACGACGTGGGCGCGTGAACGCATCGCGTCCTCGTCGTGCATGAGCAGCGCACGCGTTCTCGGCTTCGGAATGGCGACGGCCGCCGGCCGCCCGAGCGTGGCGCGCGGGCCGTGCGTCATCGGCACGATGCGATCCGAAAGCAGCAGCGCCTCGTCCACGCTATTCGTGATCATGATCGTCGTGACGGGCCGCTCTTCAGCCGAGCACAGCTGCGCAAGCTCCTGCTGGAGGTTGGCGCGCGTCAGCGCATCCAACGCGCCGAATGGATCGTCGAGGAAGAGGACGTCCGGCTCGGTCGCCAGCGCTCGAGCGATGGCGACGCGTTGTTGCATGCCGCCCGACAGCTGGATGGGCCGCCGGTGCGAGGCGTTGCCCAGTCCGACCTTGCCCAGGTACCGGCGCGCCTGGTCGGCCTGCCGCTCGCGCGGCCACTTCGGCGACGCCGATGCCACAGCCAGCTGCACGTTCTCGAGCGCCGTCAGCCAGGGCAACAACGAATAGTTTTGGAACACCATCGCGGTCTTCGGTCTCACGCCTCGAACGAGCTCGCCGCCGAAGCGCACCTCCCCCTCGTCTGGCGGCAGCAGGCCGGCAACGATGCTCAAGAGCGTCGACTTGCCGCAGCCCATGAACCCGACGATCGAGACGAACTCTCCCTGATCGACCGAGAGCGTGACGTCGTCCAGCACGTGCCGCGCCGCGCGATCGGTCGTGAACGTCTTCGAGACGGAGCACACGTCGATGAACGCCATGTTACGCAGCCCTCAATCTCGATTCCGCCAGCCCCATCAATCGATCCAGCCCGAACCCGATGAGACCGATCGTGATGATCGCCAGCAGGATGTGCGCGTAGATCAGGCTGTTGTATTCCTGCCACAGGAAGCCGCCGATGCCAGGCGTTCCCGTCAGCATCTCGCTGGCGACGATGACCAGCCAGGCGATGCCGAGGCTCAGGCGATATCCAGTGAAGATGTAGGGCAGCGTCGCCGGCAAGACGATCGTCGTGAAGGTAGTGAATCGCGACAGGCGCAGGACCGTGGCGACGTTCCAGTAGTCGTGCGGAATGGCCCGCACGCCGGCCGCGCTGTTGATGACCGTCGGCCACATCGAGCAGACCGCGATGGCAAACAGCGCGGCGGGCTCGGACTTGCGAAAGACGACGAGCCCCAGCGGCAGCCAGGCCAGCGGTGAAATCGGCCTGAGGATCTGAATCACCGGGTCGAGCATCCGGTGCAGCGTGGGCGACATACCGAGCAGCAAGCCGAGAGGCGTCGCGAGCGCGATGCCGAGCAGGAAACCCTTGGAGACGCGGACGAGACTGTAGTACGCGAGCCGCCCGATTCCCTGATCCATCTCGCCGCGTTTGTCGAAGGGCTGCAGCACGTACGACTTGCTCTCGTTCCAGGTCTTGATCGGCGACGGGAGATCCGGAACCGACTGGCTCGCGGCGAACCAGATCACGCCGATCAGGACCACTCCCGAGAGGGGAAGGAACAGCCGGCCGATGTCTCTTGCGCTCGTGGGCACCCGGACCTCCCTCAGGTCACGACATACTGTGAATCGCGAACGACTTCGCATACTTCTCCGGGTCGCTCGCGTCGAACGTGCTGCCGTCGCCGAAGGTCACACGCTGCACGTCGGTGATTTTCGGCGCGACGTCGATCTCCTTCATCGCCTCCAGATAGATGTCCGGCCTGAGCACCCGCTTGGCGACGCTCTGATAATCCGGCGTCTCTTTGACCATGCCCCAGCGGCGGAACTGGCTGATCCACCACAGGCCGAACGCTCGTTGCGGGTAATTGCAGTCGCGGTTCGAAAAGATCATGTAGTACTTGTCCTGCTCCTTCCGGCCGTCGCCGTAGTCGTACCGGCCCAGCAGGCGCTGCAGGATGATCTCCGACGGACAATTGATGTAGGCCGGCCGGGCGACAACGTCGGCCGCCTTTGCGCGGTTGTCCAGGTTGTCGAGGTACACGCTCGCCAGGTGCAGCGCCTTCAGCACCGCCTTCACCGTCTTCGGATTCTTGAGCGCGAACTCTTCGGTGAACGCGCAGACTTTTTCCGGGTGATCCCGCCAGATCTGCTGCGTGGTCACGACCGTGTAGCCGATGCCGTCTGCAATGGCGCGGTTGTTCCACGGCTCGCCCACGCAGAATCCGTCCATCTTGCCGACCTTCATGTTCGCGACCATTTGAGCCGGCGGGATGGTGATGAGGCTGACGTCTTTGTCCGGGTGAATCCCTCCCGACGCCAGCCAGTACCGGATCCACATCGCGTGCGTGCCCGGGGGAAACGTCATCGCGAACGTCATCGGTGCGCCGGCGGCCCTGGCCTTGTCGACGAACGGCTTCACCTCCTTCGCGGTTTTCACGCCGGCCTGCTTGAATTGGCTGCTCAGCGTGATGGCCTGGCCGTTTCGGTTGAGCAGCCAGGGGATGATCATCGGTTTGACCGGCGAGCCGGCGAGTCCCATGGTGGAGGCGAGCGGCATGCCGAGCAGCATGTGCGTCGCCTGGTTGTCGCCGATCGACAGTTTGTCGCGGATGACCGCCCACGACGCTTCCTTCGAGATGATGGCGTCGATGCCGAACTGCTTGAAATAACCGAGCTCGTGCGCCATCACGATCGGCGCGCAATCGGTCAACGCGATGATCCCGAACCGCATCGTCCGGGTTTCCGGCGAATCATCCGCGTAGGCCGTGCCGGTCCAGCCCTTCGGCAGCCCCAGCACGAGGCCCGCAAGCGCCGATCCGCCGGCGCGCTTCAGAAACCCCCGTCGGGACGAGGTCATCGGGTTTTTCTCCACGCGATCGCCGGCTTCTCACCGAGAAACACGTACGTGGCCATCACGTACGGGTAGCTGTACGCATGACCCGGAGTCGTGCTCGTCAGGAACTCTCCGGGAATCAGATGCGCGTAGCCGCCGCCAATCTGGAGCTGAGGCGAGTAGGTGAAGGCCGCCTGTATGTCGATCTCCTGGCCGACATGGCGTCCCGCCGTGCCGGCGGCCGATCGCGCGACCGCCGCTCCGCCCGCGCTGTAGAGCGCGTCGGTGACGCTCGCCAGCCACCACGAGTGGTACCCGCCGTTCACGCCCCACTTCGCCGAGGGTTTGAGCTCGACGCCCGCCCGGGCGTGGTGGATGTTCCGCCAGCCGACCTGGTCCGCCAGGCCGTACTTGTCGTGGCCGGTGGGATACAGCTGATCGAATGTGCCGCGCGTGCCGTCCGTACGATTCGCATCGCCGGACGCGTAGTTGTATTCGCCGAAGAAGCGCGGATGGGCAGGGACGCCGGCGAGCCTCTTCCCGACGTTCCAGTGGCTCGCCCACGCCCTCACGGCGTCGGCGCCGACCGAGCCCGTTTGCCATGCGGTCTCGGTCGAGTAATCGATCGCCGCCGGCAGCGTGCCGGCCATCCGCACGCCGGCCGTCGCCTGATGCAGGTCGGCGACGCCGCCGAGCTCGGCAGCGATCGCCGGCGACTGCCGCCAGAAGAAGTACGGTTCGAGCGTTTGCTTCGGCACGATCGTCGTCGCCGACAGATACGCTCCATAGAGGGCGTTGCCAGAGCCGCTCTTGTCGAACGCATCCGGAAGAATCGTGACGACCGACGCCGCGAACGCGTCGAGCTGAAGCCCGTTGCGTTTCAGGGTGACACGGGCGCCGTCGAAGGTCCGCGCCGTATTGAGCCAGCTGAGGTGTCCGAGGAGGCGCTGTTCGCCGAACGCCAGCTCCTGTCGGCCGACTCGGACGGTGTTCGTCGAGCCGAATTCGCCGTAGGCCACGCGCAGGTCGAGCGTGTCCCGCAATGGCGCGGCCTGCGATCCCGTTGTCTTGTCGAAGGCGCGCGCGTCGTGGACCTGGACGACGAACTTCATCGATCTGGCCGGGCTCACCGTCGCGCTCACACGAAAACGATCCATCCAGTAGGCGTCCGAATTGTCCGTGAATCCGCCTCCGGTGAAGCCCTCGACGCGAGCGCGAAACTCGCCCCGGATCTGCAACCACGGCGTGAGCTGTCCCTCGACGCCGAGCGGCGCCGGTCCGCGCGGCGCCTTCACAGCGACCGGAGGTGGCTGTGCGGTGACGGATCGCGCGTCGACCGACTCCGGCGTCTGCGCCCCAGCCACTCGAGCCAGACCGAGGACCAACGGCACGTGTAGATATCCGAGCGATCTTTGTTTGCGCATCGCCTTCCCCTTGCGTTGGTCCGCGCACGGAGCAACCGCCGTACCGGCGCATGCCGTTCGATCGCGGAGAAGAACACGCGGAACGTATTGCGCGCCGGCGACAACTTTGTAGGCGCCGCTCGAAAGTCATTCATATTTGTTGCGAAAACGCGATGCAGATCAGCGCGTCGAGTCCGCCACAACGCGTCACGTCGCTGAAATCACACATATTTGTCTCAAACGATTCTGAAGCCGACAAATGAGTCGGATCGGTCGCCGCAGCGCCGCCGCGTCTCGCATAGATCCGAAGGGAACCACGGATATGGCCCCGGCCGTTGACGGCGCACGTCTTGCTCCCAAGGGCGCGCATGCAGGGCCTCGCGACCACGGTGGCGACGCACTGTCCGTACTGCGCGCTGCAATGCGGCATGCAACTCACTCCGGGCGCGGGCGGCGTGAAGATCCTTGGAAACCCGAAATTCCCGGTGAACGAGGGCGGACTCTGCGTCAAAGGTTGGTCGGCGGCTGCGACACTCGATCATCCCGATCGCCTCCGGACGCCGCTCGTCCGCGACGCGACCGGTCAATTGGTGCCGGCAACGTGGGACGAGGCGTTGGTCAAGATCGCCTCCCAATTCACGGCGATTCAGCAGCGATACGGACGTGATGCCATCGGCGTGTTCGGCGGCGGCTCGCTCACCAACGAGAAGGCCTATCTGCTGGGCAAGTTTGCGCGCGTCGCCCTGCGCACGTCGAACATCGACTACAACGGACGCTTCTGCATGTCGTCCGCCGCGGCCGCCGCGTCTCGGGCGTTCGGTCTCGATCGCGGCCTGCCGTTTCCGATGTCCGACATTCCTCAGGCCAGCGCGATCCTCCTCGTCGGCAGCAACGTCGCGGAGACCATGCCGCCGATCATGCGGTACTTCGAGCGCCAGCAAACGAACGGCGGAAAGCTGTTCGTCGTCGACCCGCGGCGAACGCCGACCGCGCAGTGGGCGACGCGCCACCTTCAGCTGAGACCGGGATCGGATACCGCGCTGGCCAACGGTCTGCTCCACGTGCTCGTGCGCGACCGCCTCATCGACGAGAAGTACATCAGCCGGCGCACCGAGAAATTCGAAGACGCGCTCCGCGTCTCGGCCGCGTACTGGCCGGAACGGGTCGAGCAGATTACCGGCGTGCCTGAAGCGGTGTTTACAGAGGCCGCCCGGGCGCTCGGCACCGCTCCCAGCGCGATGATTCTCACGTCGCGCGGGCCGGAGCAGCAGGCGCAGGGCGTCAACAACACGCTGGCGTATATCAACCTCGCCCTGGCGCTCGGAAGCGTGGGGAAGCCGTTCAGCGGCTACGGCACGCTGACCGGACAGGGGAACGGCCAGGGCGGACGCGAGCACGGACAGAAGGCGGACCAGCTTCCGGGATACCGGCGCGTGGACGATCCGATCGCGCGCGAACAGGTCGCCGCGATCTGGCGCGTGCCATCCTCGACGATTCCCGGCCCGGGCCGGCCGGCCTGCGCGCTCATCGACTCGATGGGCACAGACGAAGGCGTGCGGGCGCTGCTGGTCATCGGTTCGAACCTTCTGGTGTCGGCGCCCAACGCCGTGCAGGTCGAGCGGCGTCTGAAGGCCCTCGACCTGCTCGTGGTTGCTGATTTTTTCCTCTCCGAGACGGCGAAGGTGGCCGATGTCGTCCTGCCGTCGGCGCAGTGGGCCGAAGAGGAGGGGACGATGACCAACCTCGAAGGGCGCGTCGTGCTGCGCCGGCGTGCGATCGATCCACCCGAAGGCGTGAGGACCGACATCGACATCCTCTGCGCGCTTGCGGCGGCTCTCGGCAAGCGGCGGCATTTCGCGTTTCACGGTTCGCGCGACGTCTTCGACGAGCTCCGCCGGGCGACAGCGGGCGCGCCGGCGGACTACGCCGGCATCACGTACGAACGAATCGAAGCGGAGGATGGCGTGTTCTGGCCGTGCCCCAGCGCGGATCACCCCGGCACACCGCGGCTGTTCACCGATGTCTTTCCCACGCCGAGCGGCCGCGCCAGATTCCACGGCGTACCTCACCAGCCGCCGGCCGACGATCCCGACGCAGAGTTTCCTCTGCACCTGACGACGGGCCGCGTGCTCGCGCACTACCAGTCGGGGACGCAGACGCGTCGCGTTGCCGAGCTCCGCAAGGCAGCGCCGGAGCCGCTCGCCGAGATGCATCCGGCCACTGCGAAGCTGCACAAGCTGCGGAACGGTGCGCGCGTGACGCTGGCCACCCGGCGGGCGTCGGCGACTTTCATGCTCAACGTCACGCCGGGCATTCGCGAGGACACCGTGTTCGTGCCGTTTCACTGGGGTGACGCGCAGTCGATCAATCGTCTGACGAGCGCAGAGGTCGATCCCACGAGCGGCATGCCGGAGTTCAAGGTCTGCGCCGTTCGAGCAACGGCCGCCGCCGAGGATACCGGCGAGTGAGCCCGAAACGCCGGCTGGTGGTTGTCGGCAACGGGATGGCTGGCGCGCGCCTCGTCGAGGAAGTCCTGGCACGCGACAGCGGTGGGCGGCACGAGATCACGGTGTTCGGCGACGAGCCGTACGGGAACTACAACCGGATCCTGTTGTCGAGCGTGCTGGCAAGAAGCCACGATCCGAGGGCCATCTTCATCAACCCGTTGCCCTGGTACGCCGCCAACGGCGTCACGCTCCACGCCGGCGTGCGCGTCGCGTCAGTCGATATTCGCGCGAAGCAGGCCGTCGGCGCCGACGGAACCATCGAGCCGTACGACACGCTGGTCCTCGCCACGGGCAGCAAGCCGCTGATTCCTCCTATCGACGGGCTCTCGCCCAGTATTGCGATCGCGCGGGGGAAGACGCGCGAACAGCGCAAGGGCGCCCCGTTCAAGCGCGGCGTCTTCGTCTTCCGCACGCTGGACGACTGCGACCGCATGCTCGCGTTCGTGAACCGCGTGCGCCGGGCCGCGGTCATCGGCGGCGGCCTTCTCGGACTCGAAGCGGCCCGCGGTCTCGTCAACGCGGGCCTGGAAGTCCACGTCGTGCACCTGATGCCCCATTTGATGGAGACGCAGCTCGATGGACCCGCCGCCGCGGTGCTCCAGCAGCAGCTCGAGCAAATGGGCGTTCACGTCCATCTCGAGAAAGCGACGGCCGCGGTGCTCGGCGACGACGAGGTGACGGGACTTGCGTTCAAGGACGGGTCGACGCTCGAGTGCGAGATGGTGATCATCGCGGCCGGCATCCGCCCCAATGTGGACGTGGCGGTCGGCGCCGGCCTGCGCGTCCAGCGCGGCATCGTCGTCGGCGACGACCTCACGTGTGACGGCGTGCCGGATGTCTGCGCGATCGGAGAGTGCGCCGAGCACCGCGGCCGCGTATACGGGCTGGTCGCGCCTGCCTGGGAACAGGCTCAGGTCCTCGCCGATCGGTTGAGCGGCAAGAACCCGCGGGCTCTGTATGCGGGTTCGAGACCCTCTACGAAGCTCAAAGTGGCAGGCGTCGATCTTGCCGTAATGGGCGACAAGGATCCGGTCGGAGAAGACGACGAGGTCGTCTCCTACGCCGAGCCGTCGCGAGGCGTCTACAAGAAGCTCGTCGTGCGGAACAACCGGCTGGCCGGCGCGATCGTGCTCGGCGACGGCGCCATCGTCCCGTCGCTCGTGCGGCTGTTCGACGAATCGTCTTTCGTGCCCGAGAACCGCGCCGATCTGTTGTTTCGCGTGACGGCGGCCGCGCCGTCAACGGAAGCCATTCCCGGTACGACGTTGATCTGCAATTGCAATGGCGTGACGAAGGCGCAGATCATCGAGTCGGTGCTGCAGGGCGCGCGCAGCGTCCGCAACGTGAGCGATGCAACCCGTGCCTGTACGGGTTGCGGTTCGTGCCGGCCTGAAGTTCAGGCGATCGTCGACCTGGCGTGCGAAGGGCTCGTCGCGCCGGAAATCCTGGCGGCCGGCGAGCGCGCCGTCGAGCTGCCGGACGCGCCTGTGCCGGCCGGCGGCCAGCTCGTTGTCACGCACAACAAGATCGAGCGCTACAAGAGCGAGAAGGACGGCCTCGACATCCTGGACGACATTCCGCGCTTCGCCCGGGAGGGCTGGCAGGCGATCGACGAAGGCGATCGCGAGCGGCTGAAGTGGGCGGGCGTCTTCTTTCGCCGTCAAACGCCGGGCCGGTTCATGATGCGGGTGCGCATCTCCAACGGCGTGACGAACGCCGCACAGCTCAACGTGCTCGCGCAGATCTCCACCGAGTTCGGCGCCGGCTTCGCCGACATCACCACGCGGCAGCAGATTCAATTGCGCGGCTATGAAATCGAGCGTACGCCCGAGATCTTCGAGCGGCTGGCCGCAGTCGGACTCGTCTCGCTCCAGACCGGTCAGGACAACATTCGGAACGTCGTCGGCTGTCCGGTTGCGGGCCTCACACGCCATGAACTGTTCGATGCATCGCCGATCGTCCGCGAGTTCACCGAGAGCTTTCTGCGCAACAAGGAGTTCACGAACCTGCCGCGGAAGTTCAACGTCGTCATCACCGGGTGCACGGAGCACTGCACGCACGCAGAATCGCAGGACCTGGCGCTGACGCCGGCCGTCAAATCGATTGGCGGCGAAGAGGTCAAGGGCTTCAACGTGATGGCCGGCGGCAAGATGGGCTCGGGCGGATACCGCGTCGCCTCCGCGCTCGATGTCTTCGTGCCGCCCGAAGAGGCGGCGGAGCTGTGCCGCCACGTCACGCTGATCTTCCGCGACTACGGCTCGCGCGCGTCACGCACCAAGGCGCGCCTGGCGTTCCTGATCGACGCCTGGGGCGTCGCGAGATTCCGGGCGGAACTGCAGCGTCGCATGGGCCGGCCGCTGCTCACCGCCGGCGCCGACAAACGGGGCGCGAAGACCGCCGATCACCTCGGCATCGGCGTGCAGCGGCAGGCGGGGCTCAACTCCGTCGGCCTGGCCGTTCCGGTCGGCCGGATCAGCGCCGAGCAGCTGTTCGACGTCGCCCGCCTCGCCGAGCGCTACGGCACCGGCGACGTCCGGTTGACTACGGGTCAGAATCTCATCATTCCCAACGTGCACGACAACGCGCTTTCGGCGCTCCGGAGCGAGCCGCTGCTCCGCGACTTGCCAGTCGATCCGCCCGGCGTCATTCGCGGCCTCGTGAGCTGCACGGGAATCGACTACTGTCATTTCGCTTTGATCGAGACGAAGGAGCTGGCGCTCAAAACGGCGCGGCATCTCGAGCAGCGATCACCCGGCGGCAAGCTGCTCACGATGCACTGGTCGGGATGCCCGGCGGGATGCGGAAATCACGCGGCTGCCGACATCGGCCTGCTCGGCAAGAACGCCCGCATCAACGGGGAAATCGTCGACGCCGTCGACGTCTTCGTCGGCGGCCGGTCGGGCCCCAACGCCCGTCCCGGCACGAAAATCCTCGAGGATGTACCGTGCGACGAGTTGCCGCACCTGCTCGATCGGCTGATTCCGTACTTGTCGGGAAAGCGGTCGATCGCCGTGACTCCGCCGAACCAGAGCGCCGGATCCGCATCACTCGAGCCGGCCCATGTCATCACTTGAGGGCCTCTCGGTCGCGCTCCTCGAGGCTCGCATGAGCGGTGAGCTGTCGGACCTCGTCCGGCGCTTCGGCGGCGTCCCGTACTCTGCGCAGGCTGTGCGGGAGGCCCCGCGCCTCGAGCGGGTCCCCGTCTTGATCGACGCGCTCTCCGAGGGACGCTTCTCACTCGTCGTGTTTCTGACCGGCGCCGGCGTGATGGCGCTGATGCGCGAAGCCGAGCGCCTCGGACGGCTCGAGGAAGCGTTGACCGGATTGCGCGCCACCACGATCGCGTGCCGCGGGCCGAAGCCGTCGGCTGCGTTGAGCCGATACAACGTGCCGGTCGACATCAAAGCGATCGAACCGTACACGACGGTGGAGCTTCTCGACGGCTTGAGCGGCATCGACTTCAGCGGGAAGGGTGTGGCCCTCGTGCACTATGGCGAGGCGAATCATGTGTTGGCCGACGCGCTGACAGCGCGCGGCGGGCGGCTCGAGGAGTGGTTTCTGTACGAGTGGCTCTTACCCGACGATCTCACCCCGCTGGCGGCGCTTGTGGACCAGCTCATCGAGCGCCGCGTGGATGCGATCGCGTTCACGAGCCAGATTCAATGCCGGAATCTCGTCCATCTGGCGATGGACGTCGCGAAGGCCGACCGGTTGGTCCGCGTTCTGAACGATCACACCATTGTGGCGGCCATCGGTCCGGTCTGCGCCGCCGCGCTTCGGGAGCTGGGGATTGTGCCCGACGTCCTGCCGGCGCATCCGAAGATGGGCGCGTTGATCGCGGCGCTTGCCGACTACGTCGAACGGTCCGACGTAAAGCGCCATTAACTGTCGATCGTTCCCACAGAATCCTCCGCGTGTACGTGCGCCACATATTGCATCTGTGTTAGTGCCTCTGGTCCCGAAAATTGAATCACGTCACGGCGGATCGTCCTCTCGACAGCATCGGCCATCGTGCTCGCGTGAGGCCGACGACAGAGTTGCGGGCTCATTCAGGGCGTTGCGGCCTCTGTCGCTCGCCCCGGCGTAGACTCGCGGGCGAC